>JAESGV010000333.1_pt1 | contig 21293 bp, 17 predicted proteins | sample 9269781 | NCBI WGS metagenome assembly JAESGV01 (sample SAMN15741586, study PRJNA653496) | algae metagenome | isolation source: Tildeniella torsiva UHER 1998/13D and co-occurring heterotrophs from... | place: Slovakia: Slovak Paradise National Park, Hrabusice, Kosice Region | collected 2000-01-01
CTGAAAAAGCAGAATCTATTGCAGAAAAGATAATAGAATCGAAAACCGCAGCGTGCGTAAACATTCTTCCAAAAGTCACTTCGGTGTACTGGTGGCAAGGTAAAATCGAGAAAGATTCCGAAAGTCTATTAGTTATAAAAACAAACGAAGCAGCAAAAGATCAGTTGCAAGAAACAGTCAAAGCAAATCATCCATATGAAACTCCAGAAATAATCTTTTTAGAAATTCATAGCGGTAGTAGTGACTATTTGAACTGGATAGATAACAGCATTAAAAAGTAGATTTATATTCGGTACATAGTTGATCGATGTAACGAATAATCGCCAAAAAGTGTGGCATAGAAGCGCAGTAGGCCACTTCACCTGGATCTGCACTTGCTTTCTCGATACTCTGTGGTGTAGCGTTTGCAAAAAAGTATGCTAAAATCACTCTCGACATGTCCAATACTGCCCATTTAAAATGCTGTAACGCAACTTGTTCATCATACTCAACTCCGTTCTTGGCAAGTTCAGAGCAATACAATGAAATAAATTCTTTTTCTATTTGAAAATTATTTTCTCCTAGTTCCAAATTAAATGTACTAGTGATCAAATACATGATATCTGTGATTCCGGAGCCTACACCACTCCATTGAAAATCAATAATAGAAATATTTTCTTCTTTGAAAAAGATGTTTGCACTTTTGAAATCACCGTGAATGAGTGTTTTTGGTGTGATGGATTCGACTTGATCGTGTACTTGCGTGGAGATTTCGGCAATCCTTTGGCCAAGAGTTTGAATTGATGCGAGTGAAAATAGAGATTCGTGTTTAAAGTTGTTGCAAACAATTTTCCAATTGGTGTCTAGTATATCGACTTCGTTTTCTGGTCGTTTATCAGCAGTCCAGTAACTTCCTCTCGGCCACAAGTATTTTGCAACATCGTCGGTCTTGTTCCAATACAACGCATGTAACTTTGCTAATTGTACAATACACTTTTCTACTTGATTTTTTGTGAAATGGACGTGTTGTTGTTCGTATCCAAGTCCAGATAAATCTTCTAGCGCCAATAGAAATCGAGATTGGTTCAAATCTTGTTTGTTAAATTCAGCGTGGCTGAAATAACACTTTGGTACATGAACTCCAGCGTTGTTTACGTTTGTGGAAAAGTGTTGGTAAAACATGGTTTCTGCATTGTATGAATAAACGTCACGGTAGAGTTTGTACGAGGATTTTGTCGGTAAATCTTGTAGCACAACACGCTTCCAGTATAATGTTGTTGGTTGCTTCGTATTGGAATTGTATTTGAGCGCAATTTTAACAGTTGACGAGTGTGAACCATTTATCCACGTGTTTAGTACTGGCTCGACCTCACATACACCAGGAAACAGATTGTTAGAGCACCATTCAGATGTTAGTGGTGCACCATCTACGAGACAAGCCTTTTGCATCATCAAGTTGTAACAATAAAACATTGATAAACGAGGTTGAAATAAAAGCTCTTCAATTTCGTTCTTGGTCAACATATGATGAGTTTCATAAAAATTTTGTTTAACAATTTGACAAATGGATTTGCAAGAAGATCAAAAGGTAAGCGTGCAGAAATGAATTACCAGTATCCATTCTACCAACCAGTCCAACGGTTTCATGCTCTACACAAACCAACAAACATATCACCAACTAAATTTAATCAGCTAGATCCTTCTTCTTTTTTCTCAATTTATCCGTAATTACTTTTAGTTCTTTAATCTCTTCTGCATCTCGCTCCAAATCGTTCACAACTGCAATTCCTTTTCTCACCAAATCTTTTGTCTCAGCATACTCCAACATTTTGTACAGAAACTCTACAACAAGTTCAATATGCTTCTCTCTAATAGCCTCCACAAACGGTAACGTAGAGTTACACGTTAAAGCAGTAATACAGTCACAAATACCATCTAGTACATCATTACTTGTCGTCTCTTGCACTTTCTCTTTGAGCACCTCTACTGTTCGATCAAATTCTTCAAAATCTTTATCAGCAACAATGATCAAATCAGCTATGGTACAAAACGTAGCAGCTAAACACTCGTCATCTAGACCACGTTTAATATGATCATAAAGAATATCAAACACTGCATAGATTGCAACGCTACTTGACTTGATACGCATGATGTCTGAGAGACTTGTACAAATTGTCGAGTAATTACTATTATTGTAATTTACTTCCAACAATCGAGTGTATTGTGTGATCACAGGTGGTAGAAACGGTAACAACGATGTCTCATTTTCATTGAATAGTGCTACTACGCACATGATCAACATAGAGTCCGTTGTTTTTTCATCTACACATTGTTCTAACAAACTCAAGAATGAACCAATCATTTGTTGCGAGAGAGAAGGTCGTGCCAGTCGAAACGACTCGATAAGTTTTGTCATAAGTGCACTTATCTGTCCTACAGAGTTACTAGGTCCAGTAGCGACTAGCAAGTTGACTTGCTTGATTGCATATTCAAGTAATGATTCAAAATACCAATAATTCTCTACAAACACTTCAACAAGACGCGTTATTGACTCTAACATGTTTGATGTTGCTTCTGTGTTCTTCACAAACGCTAAAAAATGCTTGACAAACACTGGAACACTATCTCGCACCCATATTTGATCTCTGTTATCGGTGATACTCAAAAGTGCAAACCAACCAGAGTTGTGTACAATATCAACTGGATCAGCTGTACTACGTACAATAATATCCATAACATGACGATATTCTGATGCCATTGCATTGGGATACTTTTCAGCAATATTTCCAATGACTACTAGAATAGATTCTTTCAACACGTGCCAGCTGTACTGTACGGCGTGGTTGTACATGTTAAAAAACGATGCCGTGACAGCATTCAAGTGTATGGCGCTTTCTGTAAGTTTTCCAGAAAAACAAAGAACAGCGTTCATTGAGTCATTGTTTTGTTTGAGCGATTGTGGTGAGATTTTCAATCCATTTGTGATCAAAAGAGAAACAGTGTTGACAAAAGCAGTATTACCGACTGTTATATCGGCCAATATAGTTAATATGATGAAAGCCGAAGAGTGTGCTTCGGTTTCTTTGTCGTATGGAATTGGTTGTGCGGCAATGACTTGTAACACTGGTTGTACGCACGTGGTGATGTTTTCATTGATGAACACGTTGACGCCCATATCTTCAGATTCAATGATTGTCAAATACAACTCACAAAATGGTGTAACGAATGCTGGTTCTACTATACGTTTTGTTGTAGTTGTTAAAAACTGTACCATGTGTGGTCGCATGAGTTCTAGGTTGTTACAGATGCAATCTACTGTTGCTGCGACGATACTGACATCTTGAGAGTCTAAAAGTGTTGATATTCTTTGTAAATCACATCGTTGTCCTACTGGGTGAGTATTAGTAAAATAGCGCACCATTTGGGAGTATGCAGAAGCTGGAAGGACTTGCGAAAGTGCTTTTACTGTCTTGAGAGTAAAATCAGTTTGTGTGGTGTTGCTTTGGAGTATTTCGAGTAGTGATGCGAGAGCTTGATTTGCATAGGTAGCGGCATTGTCTATATTATACTCGAACGCGTGTTTGATTAACTGTAAAAACTCTTCTTTCATGGATGCGTCTGTTCTTTTGTCTGAAAGCGCTGTACATATGGGTACGAGGAACCTTACGTCTGAATCAATAATATCTTTGGCTGTTTCACGACATGTTTGTTCGATAAATTGCGCCTTGAGTACTACTCCCTTAACCACGTTGTTGAAGAGTTTTAGTTGCTGTGGGACTTCTAGTTTTCTGTGTTCTCTATTTTCTACTGCGCTCTGCACGTGTTTTGCTGCCTGCTCTCTCGTATTTTTATCCGTATGCGATAACATAGTTTCAGAGGCCTCTAGTAGTGCTCTACGCTCTTCTTGAGGTGATGATACCATGTTGGTAACGGTTTGTAAAGAAAATTGTTTGCTGCAAACATGTCAACACGAAGAGCAACGCAGCTATCACGTCTTCTCGCATCTGTACCGACGATAAAGCAATTTCACACGATTTCCAAGTCGATAGTTCCGAAAAATTGGCCTTCAAATGTGCAATTTATTCAACAAATGAAACCTCTTTTGCCAGCGGTCTTCTCAACAGAGATTGTACCTTTGAATTCAAAAGTCGCCATCACAAAAATATTAGACCCTAATCACCCAGTGCGTGGCCATTTTGGTCTTCATGCAGCAGTAGACATACCAGCAAACACAACGATAGGTTTTTACATTGGAGAAATCATCACACACAACCCGAAAGATCCAGCCTATTTGTACTATATCGGAACAATTAACAATGTAACATACTATATCGACGCAAAAGAGTACGGAAATGAAATGCGATTCGTCAATGACTATCGAAAAATCGCACCAACCCCAAACGTAAAATTTAGCAAACTAATGTCACCAAATACGCCATTCGACATCAAAGTACAACTCAGCACACTACGCGACATCTCTCAAGGCGAAGAACTTCTCGTAGACTATGGTTCCTGCTACTGGACAGACTGAAAGATTTTGTAATGTCACGTTTCCACTTAAAGGTTCTAGATTTCAAGTTATTCTTGTCGCAACAAAAATAAAGTTGCTAGAACAGAGCTATGTCATACAAGCAGTCAGGTGTAAGTTTCCGAGATGTAAACGTGTTAGAAGAAGTGACAGCGGAACCCACTATCATAAAAGAAATAAACTTGGACGGTGGAACGATTCACAAAGCGCGGGAAGCAGAGGATATTCGAGAAACAGTTTCGGAAAGAAGACCAATCATTCATTATCGAACAGAGATTGGACATCAAAACGAAATAATGTATATTGAACAGTAAATTATAAATTAAGCTATTGACAGAACCAATTGGATCCATAGCGAAGCTAGCCACAGTTTAGCCTTCTACAACAAGCTCTTCTTACAATCTACGAAGACAGCAGAAGCATGCATAGAATATGACGTTAGTATTCGTCTTTCTTCGAGGTTGTACTCAAAGAGCGCTTTTCCATCTTGATACATTATTACACCTTCGTCGCATTCTACTACCTTCGAGGTGTAACTCTTGGTAAGTTTGATTCGGTTAGAATACTTTCCATCGGCGTCAAAAATTACAATATCTGCTAGTAGGGTCCCACTTCCACAGCTCTATATCAACAACTGGTTCCGCGGAATAACGAATCTTTGACATTTCCGTTAGATTCCACTTGTATATTTGCTCCCACAAAATGATTGAGTCTATCATATGTATGGAGGGCTTTCAAATTTCTTGTTAGCAGATCACACTCAAAGATCCTTCCAAAAGCCCCTCTGTGAAAAAGAATACAATTTGGAGAAAATTCTATCACGTCATAGTGGATTAGTTCTGTAAAGCTAACAGTTAGCGCTCCGTATTTGTTAAAGATTGAAGTCCCAGAAGCAGATCTACAAATAATATTTCCAGTGCTGGTTGCAGTTGCAGTGTGTGACCAATGATCCCTGTCCACCACTTTAATTACCGAATTTCCTGTCCATGCTAAATAACTATCACCTTTCCTAATTATTATTGTTGGATGCGATTTTCTCAAGCTCTTAGCTAACATGGTTCGCAGATTAGTGATATCCAAGACAAAACATCATTATTTGATCTGCTAGCAAACGAAATCTGCATAGCTGGTTGGCTAGTTATAAACTGAAATAGAATATCACTTACAATGTAGCGTTCGACAAATACTGGTTAGCGAATGTTAGATTGAAAACAAAGTTTCATGTGGCCTCTTGAGTGAAAAAGACACAACTGTATGACTGAAGAAAAATAGGACACCAAATTAAGAGTAGTTTTTGTTTATCTAACGTTAGCCTTCAGTCCTTCTTTTTCAGCTTCCAACCGGTGCTGAAGCTGTTAATCTTGTTTCCTTGTTGCTTGATGCTTGATATTGTTTTCATTTTAGACACGGACAAGTTGTGCAGTATTTTGTGTAGTGAATGTGTTCACGGTCAAAAACAGTTTCTTTTTAGAGGCGACTGGTCTGGTGCGAAGCTTGGGTGCTGTTTTTCCAGTGGTCATGTTGAGGGCAGTGAATTGTACTGGTGTGATTCTACGTTTGATTGGGGCAACAAAGTCACTTTCGATGAAAGGGTTCAAGACATCTGGAATCACGTCTTCGTTAAAGTTGTTCTCGACGTCTTCGTCGAATTTTTCGTACGCTGTTACTGTTGCTTTGTTCATTCTTACTCACAGTGCTTGTTTCTGTTTTCTTTTTGTTGTGAATTATTGCGTAGAATCGTGGAATTTATTCGTTCCACTTGCGCAAGATGCAGAGGCACGTTGAAGCATCGTGCGACTCGGAGTCGGTAGAAAAGCGTAAGAATTGATTTACACGCCCGCAACTTACAAAATCTTTCCTAATTCGTATTGAAAAACCCAGCTAAGCCAGGGAAATAGCGGTGCGGTTTTCTTCATCGTAGAATGTTTCACTTTTCGTTTCCGAGTAGAAGCTTCTTGTAGCTGTAAAGAAGGACTGTCGTCCACTTGTTTATTTAGAAGAGATGAACAAGAGCTACAAAAGCTAGAACGAAAATGCTGATAGCTCGTGTAGTAGCACTGTTTGTACAAGTTGGACACGAGGTACAGCTGAACTTGATGCTGCCAAATCTGTTAAGGATACATCTGTTTTGAGTCGAGTCAATAGAAGTACATGAGCTAACAGAGCACGATGTGGAAGTACAGCTGAATAGTCTCATTGTTCCATCTTTCACGCATTGTTGCTATTTCGTTAGATGTCGAAATTTGATTACTCTGATAGATGGGTTAGCAGATGTGCCATCTCCTCCGTAACACACGTATCCACCAGTTGTAGCAGAGTAAGAGGTTGTAGTTAGTTGTGAGAAGCTCGATGTAGAGGTGTTTCCACAGGTAGTATCCTTGTACTGAGAGGAACCGTAGTACAAGCTAGTTGCAGGAAGATAGTTCTTTGTTACTGCGTCATTTGCTTCACAGGTTTGCACTGTGCTAGACGATCTTCCAAAAATTTGGCTTGTTGTACAGTTCTGAGTACCAACTCCAGAGCACGTGTTGGCGTTTACTTCAGTGTATCTTACTGAGGATGGATCGTTATTAGCTCCTCCACAGGTAGCTGAGTTATAGGTAACACTAAGACTACCAAAGCAGTGGATACATGTAACTAGAGCGATGAGTAACAAACAGATGTGACGCATTTTCAGGTTTTGAACGCGTACTGTCAACCAGCTAGTTATCCACTTGCAGATCGGAGACGCTTTACCTAAATTTTGTTTTTGAAACACCGCGCTCTGTAATCTCTCACTTACAACTGAGCTAGGTGTTCTTGTCAAGTATTATGCGAGTGTTTAACAGATTTCAAGGTAAATCTACTGCAGCACTCGCCACAGACTTGCCACAAACAATACGTTGTAATTTCTAGTTTACTGCGCACAAACATGGGAGAACAAGAAGGCATGCCAGTTGATGTCAAAGAATTTTTACGAACACTGCAAATAATTTTAGAATCACCAGCAAGTCGTACACCTGTCAGTCAACAAGAACTAGACGCCATTTACAAATACGACGTTCCAATTATCACTGAGGAGCACAATACAGGCGAAGTATGCTCTAAATTTAAAGCAAAAGACCCATTTAACTTGGCAACACGAGTACTCAATCTATCGTACAACCTGGAGACTCTGCAACACCACCCACAAACAGAAAGACTAGTTAAACTACAAGATTTTGTCGGTGCTCTTCACAAAGAAGTTGGATGCGACTGGATTGGCATCTACAGAGCAATTGCAAATTTACAATTCGATGAAAAGACACTCTATGCTTCTGTGCTAATAAAAGAGGCATATAGAGGTTCTTTCTCTCGTGCCGACTTTCCTATCACCGAAGAATTCGCAAAGAGGTCAACAAATAGCCTAGTTGCACTAACAGGGCAGACTAAAATTATTGATGACGTTAACAGCCATGGTGGTCCGTACTATCAATGTGATGTTCAAGTAAATAGCGAGATTTGCGCTCCAATATCGCATAATGGAAAGGTTATTGGGATTATTGATGCTGAAGCCTTCCAACCAGGTTTTTTCAAGGAGAATAATCGTATACTCAAGATCACAGAAGCCTGTAAACTATTAGGTGACTGGTCACTTGGTGTTTGAATAAACTCTTCTATTTGTAATACAAAAACAATGCAAGCGTACAGAGTTCATAGTTCGAAAGAAGAAGCCCACACTGACGGTGTTTGGAGCGTAGCATGGTCCAAAGATAAACTAATCACCGGTTCAGTCGACTCTAGTGTTAAAATATGGAAGGGAGACACGTTAGAAAACACAAATACATTATCAGGACACAGACTCGGTGTTATTAGCGTCGTTACTGAAAAATCAGGCACTTGTACGTCTCCACTTTTATCTAACTGAACAGACGCATGTACCAGTAGTATGGACAGTATGATCAAAGTTTGGGACGTTATTCGTGGTACAGAAGTCGCAACAATCGAGGCTGCTCCTGTAGAGGCATGGACACTCTCTTTCAGTCCAGATAGTCGTTTTGTAGCAACAGGAACTCAAGTACGTGCGATCCATTTTTATTAACACGTCTAGACTGGAAATGTAAACGTATACAGTATCGAGAAAGCACAACTCGAACAAAGTTTGGATATGCAAAAGAAGACTTTTATTATGACCGTTGCATATGTAAATATTTTTAACTCGGTTTTAACACGCCACAGAGTCCCAATGGAAGATACATTGCTGCAGGAGGACAAGACGGTACCGTTGCCATTTTCGACGTTGCGACATCAAAACTAAAACACACGTTGGAAGGTCACTCTATGACCATCCGCAGTGTCGCGTTCACAAACGATTCAGAACGATTACTAACAGCGTCAGATGATAAGCATATCAACGTATATGACGTGTAAGTTTTATTCACACAAATTTAACATTTGTAGCAAACAAGGAACACTTATCACGACACTTAGTGGACACTCTTCATACGTACTATCACTAGCAGTTTCGCCAACAGGTTTTGTATTCGCTTCTTCATCCGATAGACAAGTGAAAATATGGGAACTCTCTACATTGGAGTGCATTCACACGTTCGAGGACCATAAAGATCAAATATGGAGTGTCGCGTTCGATGAGACTGGTGCAAGATTAGCATCAGTAAGTGACGACCATTCGATCAGAATTTACGCTTGTCCTCTTGACAACTCGAAATAAAAAATTTCCCATAAGTTTGCTCTACTTTTTTGAAGAACGTTGACGAGTTGGTTGGCAACGACAAGAAGCATAAAACTAACAAACCTGTCGACGGTCGGGAATGGGTCCATTAGCAAAGACGGACATGCTCCCAACACTGTATTCAAAAGAATCATCAGGTGATAGCCTATTGGAGTCTGAAACTGGTACGTCATGGAATACAACCAAATGTATCCTCTACGATTCACAAGAAAATATTTTAATCATCTGGTGTAATAGCTACATAGTCTTTCGATGCTTCTGCTGCACCACCTGCACATATACCTAATATGCATGATAAGCAACATCCTAGCAAACCAACAGCAAATGGTAGTGTCCAATGTAAGATGAGATACACGTGTAGGAACTGGTAATAGTAGTTATGATCTTGATCGGCATTTAATGCCTTGCATTGATGAGCCCATACAAAAACCGATATAGCTACGCTAATACCGAATATCGCTAATCCGACTAGACCTGTTGAGGCACCTTTGGCACCTTCTATTCTAGATCCGGCTTTATCGCTCTCACCAATACATGCTCTGAATATACTAATGCATTGACCACAAACGCCTAAAAGAAAAAAGAAAGATGTTACTAATTCTAAACATCCTAACGCTAATAGCAGTTTTAAAGTTGTATCTGCTCTGCATTTTCCAGAACTACCGTCAACATCTGCGGAATTTGTCGGCTTCAACTTTTGATACAAAACTATCGCGTATACACCCATACCAATGTACAACGAAGACACGCAAAGGTTAGAGATAAGTCTAGACACGCCGGTAGCAACTCGAGCACTATTTACCATCACCATTATGCAGTCGGTTTCTGTGCTACTGTGGTTAGAAGTTGACCACAGTACTGCATCCTTAAAAAAGGATCCACTGTACAAAAAGTTGCATATTTACTCGTCTATGACGTTGATTAGCTCTCTAATCTCTTTCTCTTTTGTATGATCCGCTTTTATTGCTTGCTCCAGCATAGAAATACCTTCTTTATTACGTTTCAATGAGCACAACACCATACCCTTCTTTTGTAGCAGAGTAGCATCGTTTGGGCGATGTCGTAACGCTTTATCTATATACAATAGACTATCTTCAAACATGTTTTGACTCAACATCACTGATATAATCAGATCTATGGCTCTGGCGTCGTCTGGCTTCACAACCAGTGCTTTTTCAAAGTAGTTTATCGCCTCTTGCGGATCATCAAGAATCTTTGAGATGATTCCGCTATAAAGAAAAGGTCTATAGGTTGGTTTGAGTGTAATAGATGTTTGAAAGTCTGCTAATGCTTCTTTGAAATGCCGATTGCTGTACAACGCTAGCGCTCTGTTGTCATAGTAGCTGTGATCATTGGGCCGGAGCTCTATTGCTTTGGTATAGCATTTTAGAGCATCGCTGTGCTGATTTAATTTGAAAAGTGCATATCCCTTGTTTGCATTTAATGTTGCTTCGTTAAAAGAGTTCGGGTCCATTCTCTCTGCATAATCAAAGCAATCTATCGCTTCTGAATATTTACCGACAGCTACTAGTGCAGTTCCTTTGTCGATAATTAACGCAACGTTTTCTCTCTCTGCTCGTATCAGATCGTTTAGAATTGGTATTGCTTCTAGAGCTCGTGATGACATTATTAATTCGCCAACAGTGTCTCGCCCAACATAGTGTTGAAAACTGTACGCTCGTATGTACAACTGCTGCAAACGTGAAGTTGTCAATCGTCTAAAAATGTTTTGCATCTTTTACAATTAAATTTACAAGACAAGTAACGATGAGTATTAGAGACAACAGCAAGTGATGGTTATTAAAATAATTTATTTACTAGTAGCTTAATTATACAAGCAATAATGTGGCACAGACGATTAGTACTGAAGCCACTATAGACATACTGTTAGCGCTGTTAAGCGTTGGTCTTGGAGTAGATGAAGCGCTAGCAGCTGAAGTATAAGTTACAGAAGCAGTTGTAGTCTTATCCATATTCACAGCAACATTTGGTGTGGCAACCTCCAAACCAAATGTAATTTGTTTGCCGTTAACAACAACTTGTCTCAAAGAACGTGGACCAGCACGACGAGCGTTGCTAAACAATGATGTAATATCAGTAGTGATAGTTCCAGCTGCCGATACAGTAATGATCTTTGTTCCAAGAACATTTCTATTGGCATCATAAGCAGTGATCTTGATATCAACTTGAGCGCTCAAACTTAGGATATTAAAGCTCAACTTGGCACCAGTTACTTGACTGTTGGCTGGTACATTTGCTGCTGGTGCAATGTTAATGACACTAGTGGCATTTGGTGATGAGAAGATGACCAATGCACCGGCAATTGCTGCTGGTGGAATCTTGGAGGCGTCACCGGTAGTTGTGGAAGAGGCAGTTGCGACAACGTTAACGATTACTGGAGCTGAGGTTGGCGTGCTGCTTGTGGCTGGAGCAACAGTGGTAGTTGTAGTTGGTGCAGTAGTGGTAGTAGTTGTGGTGGTTGGTGCAACAGTGGTAGTGGTAGTAGTGGTTGGTGCAACGGTTGTGGTGGATGGTGTAGCTGTAGTAATAGTTGGTGCAGCTGTTGATGGCGCAGCAGTGGTGGTAGTGGTAGTTACTGGTGCGGCACTTGGAGCACTTGTTGTTGGAGCTTCACTTGAAACGCTAGTTGGTGCACTAGTTGATGGATCAATAGGCGCACTTGTTGTTGGTACGTCACTTGGACCGCTAGTTGGTGCACTAGTTGTTGGCGAATCTGTTGGAGTAGCTGTTGTTGGAGTATCAGATGGAGCCATTGTTGTTACTGGTGCTGCAGTAGTGGTATCAGCAGATGTAGTTGGTGTGTCAGTTGGTGCACTTGTTGATACATCAGTTGGTGTGGCAGTAGTTGGTGCGGTGGTGGGTGCACTAGTTGGACCATCAGTAGTTGGTGCAGTGGTTGGTGTGTTAGTAGTTGATACATCTGTTGGAGTAGCTGTTGTTGGTGCGGCAGTCGATGGAGAGATAGTGGTTGGAGTATCGGTATTTGTTGGAGTAGTAGTAGTTGGTACAACAGTGGGTGCGCCGGTGGTTGGCACATCAGTAGTTGCTGGAGATGATGTAGTAGGAGCAACAGTTGGAGAAGAAGTAGTTGGTGCACTTGTTGGTGCAGATGTCGTAACAACAGGTGCTGCAGTAGTTGGTGCTGAGGTAGTTCCAGGTGCTACTGTTGGTGCTGATGTAGTAAAACTAGTTGGCATTGGAGTAGTTGATGGTTGTGGAGTTGGAACAGTAGTAGAAGGAGATCCAGTTGTTGGTGTGGTAGTAGTTCCTGGTGCTAAGGTTGTTACTGGTCCTGCAGTAGTTGGTGCAATAGTTGTTGGAGTAGCAGTTGTTTCTGGCGCTGCAGTTGTTGGAGTAGTAGTGAATGGTGCACTAGTTGTTGGTGATGCTATGGTTGGATTAGCAGTGGTTGGTGAAGTAGTTGGTGCACTGGTTGTTGGCGTAGATGGGGTAGTGGTAGGCGCAATAGTAGGAGAGCTAGTTGTTGGTGCTACAGTTGTTCCTGGCGCTGAGGTTGTTACTGGTCCTGCAGTAGTTGGTGCAATAGTTGTTGGAGTAGCAGTAGTTCCTGGTGCGACAGTTGTTGGAGTGGTAGTAGTGATTGGTGCTGATGGAGTAGCAGTGGTTGGCGCAACAGTTGGTGAGCTAGTAGTTGGTACGGCAGTAGATCCAGGTGAGGCTGTAGTAGGAGCATTGGTGGTTGGTCCAGAAGTGGGAGCAGTAGTTGGTGAAGATGTAGTGGGTGCTACTGTAGTAGGAGCATTGGTGCTTGGAGCTGCAGTAGTTGGCGCAGCTGTTGTTGATGCTGGTGTAGGTGTTGGAGAAGATGTAGTTGGTGCACTAGTAGTCATCACTGGAGCAGTGGTAGTTGGAACTGCACCAGTTGTAATTGGTGCACTTGTAGAAGGACCACTAGTTGGGGCTGAAGTGGATGTTGGTACCTTGGTTGTAGTAGGACCTGCAGTAGTTGGTACACTAGTAGTGCTTGGTGTTACAGTTGTTGGTGAAGCTGTAGTTGGTGCAGCGGAAGTTGGTCCAGCTGTTGTTGGAGAAGAGGTCGTAATAGGACCAGCAGTTGTTGGTGCTGAAGTTGGAGTTGCTGTTGTTGGTGCTGAAGTAGTGGTTGGAGCGGCAGTAGTTGGTGCGCTTGTTGTTGGAGCCGAAGTAGTTGGGGCAACTGTTGAAGGTGCTGCGGTAGTTGGACCTGGCATAAGTGTAATGGTAGGTACTGCAGTAGCTGTTACTGTTGCAGTTGACATTGGAGCTTGGGATGTTGGTGCGGAAGTAGTTGGAGTGGCTGTGGTTCCTGGTGTAGCAGTCGTTGGAGCTGCTGTTGTGATTGGCGCGCTGGTTGAGGGAGCTGTAGTTGTTGGTGCAACAGTGGTAGTTGGTGATGCAGTGGTTGGTGCAACAGTAGTAGGAGTGGCAGTGGTTGGTGCACTAGTTGTTGGAGCCTTGGTTGTAGTAGGACCTGCAGTAGTTGGTGCACTGGTACTGCTTGGTGTCGCAGTGGTTGGTGAAGCTGTTGTTGGAGCGCTTGTGGTTGGGGCAGCAGTAGTTGGAGAAGAGGTAGTAGTAGGGCCAGCAGTTGTTGGAGCTGCTGTTGTTGGTGCCTTAGTAGTAGTTGGTGAACTAGTTGTTGGAGAAGTAGTAGTTGGTGTGCTTGTTGTTGGGGCAACAGTTGGTGCACTGGTTGTTGGAGCAGAAGTAGTAGTGGCAGCGGCAGTAGTTGGAACAGGAGTAGCGGTAGTTGGTGCACTGGTTGTGGGAGCTGCAGTGGTAGTTGGTGCTCTGGTGGTTGTTGTAGTTGGGTTTGGGAATAACGTTATCGCCTCAGCAAACGCTATGATAATTGCTAATAATGCAACTGCTAGTACAACCTTAGTGTTCATGTTATGACTTTGTTTCTTGGATTTTGTGTGCTGTTGTCTGTCCCCGAAAATCTTTTTATCGCTCGGTGTGAGGAGCTCTTAAGCCGGCTGTTCGCGTTTTAATATTGTTCAACTACATATGGGTATTCATGGAGTCTTCATTACACAAATTTGAGTGATACCTAAACCAAGGCAACTAAGATGATTTGAGCTGTAATGTTGTTTGGGCGACATGTCATCAATCAAGTTTTACAAAGCTCTCAGTATTTTCAATAGTTCAGAATGAGGTGGATTATTGTCTATGATCCTGCCACGTTGAATCAATTCACCGAAGATATTACAAACATTATATACGATTGAATAACTCAATATATCTTTAGCTAAAATAGGTGATCACTGTATCTATATTCGATTTTCACAAACAACTTTCATTTGCGCGATCGCTTCACTTTCTGAAACAATGACATCACAAGAACAAGAGCTCCAAGCTGTAAACATCGGCGATAGCAAGAATGCACCAGGAGCTGTAATCGCTGAGGAAGATGAGGATAGCTCATGGGGAACAGGATCTCTTGTTGCATGGGGAATCTTTCTAATCGTAATAGCTCTAGTTAATTTATACGATTTAGCTGTTGCATGCTACAGTATCGCTGTGTACTCCGACATTGTACGGACAGGAAATGTACCCTCATACTTCCCCAATCCGAGCGTAATCAAATCAAACGCAGTTGCTTTGTTCACGCTTAACATCATCATGCTAGTTATTAGCACAACATTCATTGTCTTATCATTTGTTGGATGTGGAATATACTGTTGCCGAGGAAAGCTGGGCTATGTAACTGGCATCGTTTACCAATTGATCATGGCTGCGTTGATTATCGCCGAGTTAGGAATCGACATTGCGCTTGCTGTCATATTGCAATCAGCCATCTACTATGCCGCCATCGCGCTTAGTGGATTCATAACTTTACTAGTACTCACTAGTTTGGCGTACACACTCTACAACGCATGTTGTTAAATCTTACACAACAAATAAATTAACTTGTTTTTATTCTAAATGAATCAAATCTGCCTATAGCATGAGCAATAGAGCTGCACAGACAAATACAGCACTAATGAAGCTTAGTGTGTTTGCTGCGGATAGAGTTGGTCTTGGTGTAACAGTTGCAACTTGAGAGTTGTATGTAACAGCCATTGAAGTTGTTTTACCCATTTGAATAGGTACTCCTGGAGTTGTGCTTTCCATTCCAAACGAGACTTGTTTGCCATTGATAACAATTTGTCTCATGTTTGGACCTACACGACGAACAGAGTTAAATAGCGATGAAACATCACTACTGATTGAACCAGCTGCTGATACAGTGATAATCTTTGATCCTAGAACATTCTTGTTAGCATCATAAGCAGTAATCTTGATGTTAACTGTTGCTCCAACGCTAATAATTTGGAATGTGAGAACAGCTCCTGAAATCTTGCTATTAGCTGGGATTTGAGTCGCTGGTGGTGACACGTTGATAGTACTGTTGGCATCAGCACTTGCATACATGACAACTGCATCAGAGTTGACTGGCGCAGGAATCAAACTAGCGTTACCAGATACTGAAGAAGCAGCAGTCACGACTACGTTGATAATGATAGGTGCTGATGTTGGTGCAGCGCTAGTGGTTGGCACTGGAGCAACGGTAGTGGTAGTAGTGTCTGGAGCGGTAGTTGAGTTTGTTGGTGCACTAGTAGTGCTTGGTGCAGTGGTAGTAGTTGGTGTGGCTGTAGTTGGAGCACTAGTAGTTGGTGCTGCAGTTGTAGGTGCGCTAGTTGGGGCAGGTGTAGTTGGTGCAGGCGCTGGCGCAGATGTAGTAGGTGCAGGTGCAGGTGCAGATGTAGTTGGTGCTGACGTTGGTGATGATGTTGGACCAACAGTTGTAGGTGCAGATGTTGTTGGAGATGCTGTAGTTGGTGCAGATGTTGGAGCGCTAGTAGTTGGCGCAGATGTAGTTGGTGTACTAGTGGTTGGTGATGATGTAGTTGGTGCTACAGTAGTTGGTGTACTGGTCGTAGGAGCAGAGGTTGTTGGAGAAGCTGTAGTTGGAGCTGAAGTGGTTGTTGGTGCCTTGGTTGTAGTGGGGCCTGCAGTAGTTGGTGATGATGTGGTTGGAGTGCTTGTGGTTGTAGGTGCTGATGTGGTTGGGGCAGCTGTAGTTGGTCCTGCAGTTGTTGGTGATGATGTGGTTGGACCAGCAGTAGTTGTTGGCGAAGATGTAGTGGGAGCTCCTGTAGTGGGTGCTGCAGTTGTTGGAGAGCTTGTAGTTGGAGCAGAGGTAGTAGTAGGAACAGCAGTTGTTGTTGGTGCTTTAGTCGTAGTTGGTGTACTGGTTGTAGTTGGCGCAGAGGAGGTAGTTGGTGCACTGGTTGTGGTTGGAGCAGATGTAGTTGTTGGTGCCGAGGTGGTAGTTGGTGCGCTGGTAGTGGTTGGTGCAGATGTGGTGGTGGGTGTTGCAGTAGTAGTTGGAGCCTTAGTGGTAGTGGGAGCACCTGTGGTTGTTGGAGCACTAGTCGTGGTGGGCGTTGAAGTTGTGGCAGTTGGTGTGGGTGTAGCAGTAGTAGTACAAAGTACAACTGTTGCTAGGCATGCGAACAACAAGAAAAATAGGACCTTGGTGTGCATTAGTTTGTTGAGTGAACGACAGTAAGATGGGTATTTGTTTAAATACTTTGTTGACCGCGGTTACAAGCTTACACATCCAAATTGTCGTAGGGGAGCTTCTTTTAACTAGCGTCTGTTAAATGATTTTGTTGTTCGCTCTAATTATTGCTAATATAGTAGTTTAGCCCAGCTGTCACCTGTCAACTGGATATTGAGCTGTTGTGAGAGCGAGTTAAGGGGCAATATCTACAAATCTTGGCGGCAAAGCTAGCTTTCTACTGCAGCCGTTGCATTTTACCTCTAAACAGCAGAACAAGCGCAGAAAACGCTGCTGTAATACCAAAACCAAGCCACAGTGTTAGATTTCTCATATTTCCTACCATGGCACCCATCATTAGAATGAATACAATTCCAAAGATCTGAGCAGCATCAAGTAGATATGCAGCAGATGTTGCTTCTGCGACAGGGTACATTGACGCAACACCAACGTTCAAACTCATTGTCAAATTTCTGTCAAATTGTGAGTACATTATCGAATAAAACTCACGCTGTTGCCATAAAACCAAGTAACGCTGCACTAACAAACATCAATGGTTTGATGTGATAAAGAACAGGAAACTGCATAACAAAAGTAAACAACAACAACATGCCTATCAGGCCTACAAAGCTCACTTTCATCACTGCAACGTAATACCCTGTTCTGTCTGCAATAAAATTGAACAAGAAACCTCCAAATACACCCCCTAAAATCAACGTCACTCCAACTAGACCAACTTCGTTAGAAGTAAAATCCATGCCCTTCATCAACTGGTCTAGAATCGTTGAAATAGCGTAGAACATGCCTTGTGATGATCCAAAGCCGATTACTAGAATCAAAAAGCTAACGTTGATCAGTGGTTTAAGCGCCTTCTTGAGTTCGTCTAAAAATGGAGTAACTCTTGTCTTTAGAGAAGGTTTGTGTTCTCCATAAGCCGACGTCTCGCGTTGTTTTTGTTTCTCGAGTGCTTCTTTCTCTAGTCGTATTGATTCTTCTGCCGATGCACTTGGTGGTGTTGGTGGTCGATCAACTAAGCCAATAACAACTAGTATTCCGAAAACAGTACAAATTGAGGCTTGAATAATCATCAAAATAGGCATCATGTTGCGATAGTTGTATTCGTTCACTACTAGCGGTGATAAAAAGAATCCAAATGCTATTCCTAGTTGATTGAACAATGAACCTATTGCGACACTTGTGGCTTGCTCCTTGTCAGGGAACCAATTCGCAGAAATTTTTGGTGGAACAGAAAGTATGAAACACTGTGCTAACGCGGCAAGTGTTTGTCCAACAAATAGTAATGCAAAATAGTTACTGTCTCCAGAGCCTGCAACGCGTACCCACGCTCCGATTGCATTTAATAGCGCTCCTATACTAACTCCAATACGCATTCCAAAAAAATCTAACATAAAACCGGCTATTGGCGAACCAGGAATGTATACTATCATAAAAACGAGCGAAAGACCGTTAATCCACTGCACATTTACGTTCCACTGCCTTTGTGAAATAGTCGCGATAGGTGAAAAAGTAATCCACACCATGGCGTTCGAAAAAGAAAGCATGGAGAAGACTGCGAGTATAAACCAACGTCGGTAATATAACGTATACGTTTTTGGCTCTTCGATGGATTGTTCTACACGGTTTACATATGCATCTGCGATGACGTCATCTGGTAGCAGCGGTGTGGACATGCAATGTGCTTGTTTACAAGTGAGAAACTGATGCAACTAGAGGGATAATTGCTCCTTTGGACTAATTGTCACTGTAGTAGAAGCTGCTAATACAGCGTTACTAAAGCAAATGGGAGTATTTATTTTGAAGATCTTTTGTTGCGATCTATCGTGGTCGAAGGGACATTATCTAGCACCTACAGGAGGTGAGAATTTACTGATAACGGATAGCTCGGTCAACTACGAAGGCATTACAAATAGCTATCGAACTGTAGTGGTATCTTCAAAAATCTACAGAAAACAAACGCTAATCGCCATGACAGCAGAAAACTCTCGTACTGGTTCTACAGTTGCAATCATCAGAAAGAATGGAGAATTATTCGCAGTACCACACAAGCTTAAGAAGACTCCATGCAGCCCAGGCGAGAAGTTTTCATCGTCAACAACCCACAAAGAGCACTACGCTAAACCAATGTCACTTGGTTCTCCGAAACCATTGACACCATACCATCACAATCACCAAAGAAATCGTTTACCAGTTCGATTCGACAATGAACCCGAAAAGTATGTACGTTTCTGCGCTGAGAGAAATATATCCAGAGATATTAAGATCAAGGACGGCAGTAACGCTGACAGAACACGATTCATGACCACTAGCAAATCTACATATATCGAACACAGTGGTGTTCCAGTAGGATTTTCAAATACAGGAATTGTAGCTGAAAAGACACAATGGGTACACAAGAGACAAGCTGATTAAGATCAATCTGCTCCTTGTAACAATAATTCTGTAAAATGCCATAAATGATTCATTCTTGCAATTAATTTTTATAAAACTCATTCATAATTGTCCACGCTAATCGTTTTTAATCTATGTCTTTGTTTTAAAAATTACAAACTAGGTTTACCAAGCTCTACTTGGCTTTCTTCTCTGCTATGGATGGGTTAATGTACGAAACACTAAACTCTTTCTCACGCTTGTAGCGAAGAAACAGAAAAGAAATTTCTTCAGTATTATAACAAAAAGAACGGAGAAAATGCGATAAATGTAGAGCAATATGTTGACGTGAAGAAAGATAACACGATGACCTTTAATTCTTTAGTTGAAATGGATAATGATCTACTAGGAGATAAACATTTCCAAGAAATGGTCGCCGATACTGAAAAGTTATGCTCAGAAGAGTACGCAATGGTAAACTTTTATTTTTTCTTTTGACAACGCTGTAGAAAGCACAATCAGTCGATAAATTTTATGTACTGGTAGGAGGATTATTACGGACGCTGTTACGGGAGTGCATATCGTTTTATGAACCAATAGAAAGAAAAATAATGATAGAAAAAGTTTATAATTGGTATAGAAATAAGAGGAAAATATTACTTGACTACCGACTGCGTGTTATGCATCCAAAAAATCGAACTGGAAATACTCCACGATCCGTAAACACAAATAACGTCAATTTGGAGCCATTAAAAGTCGAAACAACGCCTATTGAAAACGATGAGAATATTCCAGACGATGACTCTTTACTTACGCCAAAATCAGCAAATTCGGTACCAAGTTTATTCATCAAAAATGCGTTTGACTTCAAACCAGATCCACGAGTCCTTTCGTACGACATTCTAAGCGATGCTGCAAATAATCCAGATGTTCCGTTTTATGCGAGCGATGAGAAGAAACGAAAAGCCTTTATCACAAACAAATTGAAACAATACAGTCATAGAAACATTGCAAAAACACAAAAGAGGAATCCATTAGCCATGTCACAACCTACATTGCCATCGCAAAACGGAACAGTTCCTCCAACTGCAGTTGCAACGCCATCGAGTACAACTTCAAGTCGAGTAAGTAGTGCAAAAATAAGTGCACCTTCAAGTCGACGTGGAAGCGCAGGCTCGACAACACCAGGTCGGAGTAACACTGCTCGTACTAGTAGAACGACAAAAAGTACTTCAAGTGGATCTTCAAAATCAGATGCTCGAGAACAAAATGTGAATAAGCATTGGTTAGCGCATCGCGCTCTAGAAGCAGAAGAAAATTTGGAACAAATCGAATTCAAAGACGCGGTGACCATGTGGAGTTTCAATCGAGCGAGAATTGAAGAAGAAATCAATCGTAGACATGAATCGATGACGTATGCTTCACAAACGGGAAGAAATGGACATAAGATTGTACGCCATTCAGATTTACAAAAAGAGATGGAAGAGCGGAAAAAGAAAGCAGAAAGCGATGCAAATAATAGCAAAACGGTCAAGAAAAATAACTTTTTGGATAGTAGTGATGATGATACTGAAGAGGAAGAACCAACGTTTAACCAAAAAGTGGAAACGAAACTACGGAAGAAGAAAGTTGTCGAGCAAGAACCTGTGATTGATGAGAAAACTGTTTTTCTGTCGCCGTATCATACGAATAATCGTGCTCAGATAGGTATAGAGTTTAAAGATGATGTTCGAGGAGTCAGCGATGATGACGATGATGATCTAGGAGATGATATCGTACAAGATCCAGAAGCGATAGAAAAAGGGTTCTTAACACCTGGAACGCATTCGAACTCTGTTGCTGCGTTGTCATCTAGAAATACAGGCACTCACAAGTTTTTCTTGACAGAGTTAACGGGTACCACGCCTCGCGTAGCAACACCTTCATCTGGTCTACGAGTGATCAACGATAGTGACAATGGTACGCAACGAGTAGTGATTCGACCAGGTTCTTCACGAATGTACGTTCGTCGACCTAACACAAGTGATGGGGTAAATAGACGAGGTCAAAGCGAGAACGTTCTAGATCCTGAGAAAGTTATCTTCCACAACGTGTATGAGCAATACGAAAAAGTACTA
>JAESGV010000334.1_pt1 | contig 21258 bp, 20 predicted proteins | sample 9269781 | NCBI WGS metagenome assembly JAESGV01 (sample SAMN15741586, study PRJNA653496) | algae metagenome | isolation source: Tildeniella torsiva UHER 1998/13D and co-occurring heterotrophs from... | place: Slovakia: Slovak Paradise National Park, Hrabusice, Kosice Region | collected 2000-01-01
TCATCTTTCTTTAGCAATTCGCCGAGTATCTTTTTGAACTTTTGTTGCTCTTTCTGTTGGGCCATGATGACACGTGACAAAGTTTGTTTGGCGAAACAAAATTACAACACAAAACGTGAACAGACGGGCACCATTTGACTATAGAGTTATGAACGTAAATAGCCTGCCAAAAACCACAAATCAATTTGGTCTGGCGTTATCCATGACTAAAAGTTTTTGTGAAAAACAAGAATGCACACAATAGCTTTAGCGATCGCTATGCTAGCTATTTCTGCGCTAACATCCACGCCATACTATGAAATACCTGCAGGTGACCACTTCCAAACTGGATTTCGAATTGGCGAGCGATTTGCGTACAACATACGTTCAGTAATAGATGGCACAGAAGAAATGAAGACAATACTACGACCATTCGCAGAAAACGCGCTTCCGAACTTTAAACAAAATACTACAGTGTTATTTCTCCAATATGTGGAAGATACAACAAATGAATACCCAAAATACGTTCAACAGTTGGAAGGTATGAGTGCAGGAGCGAACGTAGATGTAAGAGACCTGTGGTTGCTTAACTTGGCGGACGAAATCGAATCTATTGTTGACACAAAGAGAAGAGTAGATGGGCACTGCTCAGATGTTTACATTAACTACCCAAACCACAAGGGCATAGGTCACAACGAAGATGGCGACAAAATTATCAAGAAATTAGGTTTCATATCACGCACAAACATTATCGGAGAACCATCTTTGTTAACATACAACTATCCATGCCAAATAGCAGGAAGTACATTTGGATTTTCAGATTATGGTCTTGTTGTATCAGTTAATAGTTTATACCCAACCAAGTATCCCTCACGAGGACTAGCGATCAACTTTGTTATGCGAGATTTGATTACTGCCAAAGACATGCCAGATTTACTTGCCAAATTAGTTCGAGTGTTGAACAAAGTCGCGTACGGGTTCAATTTGAACGTAGCAGATGCTCATTCCTCAGACATTTTAAACATTGAGGTTGCACCAGGACACATTGACACTTTGGTCGTAGGACCTGGTCAATCGTCGTGTCATTTTAACAAATATTTGAGATTAGTCACTCCTCAAGAAGATATACCGTCTTCACAAGCTAGATTAGTACGATATAACGAATACCCTCAGATAACAGAAAACAAACAGGTTTTACAATTCTTGGGAGATACAAAAAACAAAGAATATCCTGTTTACAGAACAGACGACACAAGTACACTAGTCACAGGTTACTTTGATCTGCATAATAAGACGTTAGACATCTATGAAGATAACCCTTCGTTAGGACATGTAGTTTACACCTTCTTAATACCCAACAAGAGATAAATAGTTTTTATAATAACAAAAGATACTGTACGGCCATGATTGCAAACAGTATTGGTGCCACGTTCAAAACATCAGCAGCCGAGTTTGTTAATTTCATCGCCTCGTAATGTTGACCTGCCTCAGCCGTTTCGTCTTGTATAGTATTGTATGTAGCATCTGTTTTCTTAGATGTAAAGTATCTTAGGTATTCTTGGATGGTATCTAGGGAGAGTATTGGTGATGCGTCGTTGAGCTGTCCTATTGAAAAACACGAGTAGACAATGCATGAAAAGAGTATTAGCACTAGTACACTCAACAGAACCTTCCCTCTCATAACGTTGTGAAACAATTTTGCCAACAAACAAAAGCTTGATCCGTTTAAGCCCAAAACAATCAAGAGCTTTCAAACGCATGTCAATATTTTCTAAAAACGATTCCGAATATGCTGATGCTAGCTCTTTTAGCAAGTTTTATCATAAACTAGACCTGTACATTCAATAAGAGAAGGTGAATAAACCTTCATTGTTGTATGGCGACCAAGCTTCAGCAAAGTATGGATGTGTCTGACGCACGCTAGTCTACCACGGAAGTGCTTTTGACTTTCTTGTTTGCTTGTTGCATGCTCAACTTACGACTTACCAGTTACAACACAAACAAATTAATCATGTCACACAGAATGACCAAGTCCACCGTTTCGGCAAGTGAAATAGAAATTGACGTTACGTGGGAAGATCAAAGAAGAATCAATACATTTGGTAGACTCGCAACTCGTGTTACAGAACTCGATGAAGAAATCGCCAAGTTGAGAGAAGAAATCAACAGAATCAACGACGCGACTGATGAAATTATTTTAACAGACGACATCAAATTCCTTGTCGGAGAAGTCTTTATCGATGTAGACAACGATAACGCAGAACAAATGTTAGAATCGGAGAAGAAGAGACTCGAAAAATCAATTAGAACAAAAGAAGGTGAACTTAAAAGGATCCAAGAAACAGCAAAACAAATCAAAGGTATTCACTTTTTGTTTTTCTCACACGCGTAGGTGCTTTATATCTAAAGTTTGGCAAGAACATCAACTTGGATTAAAAATTTAACACGGTTTGAGAATGCGTTTTAATCACGATACACTATACGCACGAGCGGTTTATGCACAACTTTCCGGATCTTGGGGTACTCGTTGATCACAATAATCTTTTTTCGGTGAACTTCTGTGATAACTGGTTGAATATGAGGTTCGATTATTGGTTGCTCCACTATCTGTCGTAGCTCCTCTTTATCCTGAATCGTGCTCGTTTTCTTTGGGACAACTCTATACTTGACAACAATGTTATTCTCGATCATACCACGGGCCATATCTATATTTTTGGTTTCTTCTTCAGTCATTGGTTCGTGAATTAGTTCATGTACTGGTGGACCTTCGTACACCATATTTTTTTCAGTCTTGTTCCTAATATGTTTCGTTTTAGGAATCTTTTCAATTTCTACGATGGGTTGTTCAATAATCTCCTGTACTACTCTTTTGTGGTGTACTTCTACGTGTTTTTGCTCAATCACTTTTTCGGTAATGGGTTTATCGATTACATGAGCTACGATTGCATCGTTTTCTGTTATTTTAGTTTCAATCGCAAGAGTATTGCTGTTAACTTCTAGTACCATTGTTGTTTTCAAAATTTTCAGTCGTCATAGACAGAAATAAGTCGCAAGATATTTTTAACTATTACAAACTCGCTATTATTTCACTGTGCGAACAGCGTTCTCTGGGTCGTTGGTGTCTACCACAATAGCAGAAAGCTTAGTTTTCGATGGGTAGTTACCAGCACTCAATGAAATTGTATCACCAATTTTGCTCATAAAATGGCCACTCATATCTACTGTCTCGTGGATATGCCCGTGGAAACTAAGTAAAGGTTTGTACTCTTCGATCAAGTTTCTGACTGCTACACTTCCACAATGTGTATTTGTTTTCAGTACATCTAGATTCGAGTTGTAGGGAGGTCCATGGATCACCCAAATCATGTGCTTGTTATTCTCCGGAGTTATATTATTTTTTAGTAGTGCTCTTCGTAACTGTGCTTCTATAGAGTAGTTGCTCATAACATTTACATTTTCAAAAGTAGGAAAGCGTGCATGGCGTACACCTTCACCATACTTTTCCACAATTTCTTTCTCTTTTTCTGCCAAGATGAACTGTGTTAATGGAATATCTTTCAATCCTAACAACTCTGCAAAGTCGGTATCGGCGTATGAAACGGCACCATGTGTTGTCAAATAAGCCAAATCTTTTGTGTTGTGGTGGTCTGGCGTACTTGTGTCAAATCGTTCCCAATCTTTTAATTTGTGTCTTGTCCATGGTACTCCACCGTACGCAAATATTCTAATATTTGTTGAGGGTATTTCTACTGTATCGTTATCTACAACATGTATATGAGACAGTTTCTCTTTTTGTTGTGCTAGATATTCTCGATAAAAGCGTACATTAGAAATAAAGTCTGCGTTTCCAAAAGAAAAATAAACGTGACCTTCGAAATCTTTGACAATAGGTATGATTTGTTCTGTAAAATACTTTTTTTGTGCATCTACTGTTTTTGCATTGACCCCAAAGACACTACTGCTTTTTGGAAACAGATCTCCACCAACAATTATTGCATTGGCTTTTTGTTTACGTGCTAGTTTGATGATTTTTTGGTACTGACCCAAGTTACCATGTAGGTCACTCGAAAAGACAATTCTTGCATTCATTTGTTTGGGTTTTAAGTAACTGATGAAAAGAGCTACGAACTGCGAAGTGAGCATGTTTGAATGTCAGTTTTAGAAAACTTCCCAGTACAGCTATTTTTGAAATCGGTTTCTGCTTTACTCAACTTTAGTTCAATCAAACTAGCATTTTAGAGAGACACCAACCGAAATTTAATACCACTGTTATGTTGTGCCTTACAGATAATATTATTCAAGAGAACAACGACGATGAAGATGGATGTAGTTGTTCCCGTGGGTGCATCACGGAACAACAAGATTTAATTCAATTGTATTTACCGTATTCCGTTAAAGAATACGCTGACGCTCTTCTTCCAGTTGGTCTGATTGGAGAGTTGCTCAGCCCTCGCGCAGGAAAGCCTCGATTTTAGCGTAATCGGAGACCATCAACCAGTGGCAGGGCACTCTTGCGAAGAGAGGCAAATAATGCCTATGCCTGAATTGATCCAAGTGAAACATTCCTCAGATTCAGAATTAATCCGTGAAACCTTGGATCTTTACACAAAAACTTTCACGGATGGTTGTGAACTAACTCGGGAAGAATTAGCTAGCGGTATCTCTCAAGGACGCTACATTGTCCTCGTGTTTCCGAATGGCAGAGGAAATATCAAAGGATTTGCGATTGTTGGGCATTTAAAATCGTATAATTCTGTCTACTGCTTGCTTGATTATTTCGCAGTTGCAGAACCGTTCCGAGGAAATGGATACGGTGGAAGAATGTTTACGAAGGTAGTACAATACATGTTCAAATATACCAAATACGCAGTGTTGCTACTTGAGTGTGAACAAAAGCTTGTATCGTGGTATGAAAAACTCAAAGCAAAACGTGTAATGGATATCGCATCTGAATTGGTGCAAGACAAATCCTTTTTCCTAATGCAAGTTACAAAGCCAGGTTTTTCGGTAGACCACGCAAGCCACGCAACTGTTGTCATAAACGAGATCCGAACAGAACTTCATGGTAGTCTTAAAAGCAAACAATAAAAGTTGACCTTCCCATAATGCAATAATGGCATTTTGAATAAAAAATCCACAACAAAGTCTTACATGCGTGCGTATGAATGATGACCAATGACTTAGTCTTTTCTGAATCGCGAACAGCATATACGCGGCATACATGTAGCCAACATTGACACTAACTGACTCGTTTTGCTCGGTTGAGCTAGAGTTTGTAGTACAAGTTCGTTAACGGTGAAGAGCAACAACGAGGGCCAAGATTTGCAATTGAGAATGAAAAGGGAGATGTAGTACTTTTTACGACCTAGTTACATTTGCTGAAGTCATACTGATACAAGTCCTGAAAAGATTTTCCAATGTTCTTCTTACACTAGATTATTCGGTTCGCTCTATTTGACGATTTTTTAGCGTGAGACCAGTTAACAATTGGTAACAAGTTCCACAAACACGCATATTCTTACTTTGCGCCATAGTAAGCCGATTCTTTGAACAATTATCACAAAATACTCCACCACAATCTACTAGTTAGTTTTCGTATTAAAAAACATACTTCTACAATGATGTCTTCGTTTCAACCCTTTGAACTCGATTTGACAAGCCATACAGTTTTTAACATCTTTATCAGGTACCCACTGATGTTCACAGATACACATACTTTGATCACTTCCACTCGTAATCAAACTCACTTTTTTCCCATCAAAATAGGTTACTCTAGCTGGTAACGTTTGATTAGTATTACTATTAATTCCTAATTGTCCGTTCATGTTGCTTCCCCATGACCATACAGAGTTATCTTCTGCTAGTACAATCACGTGGTTCGCGCCACAAGTTACTTGTCGCACTCGACGTTCTCCTAATAGTAGATTCACTTTACTAGGTGGCATGACACTCTTTTCAGCTGTACATTGACCATGACTTGAACTTCCAAACAAGTACAGATCACCATTCTTTGCAAGTACAGCGCTATGTGCTTTTCCAGCGGAGACTTGAACGGCGTGTATTGCACTAAAGAACATTATCTCTGCAGGTGTATTTCTTTTCAATGTTTCTGATGTTCCTAATTGTCCAGATTTGTTTAACCCAAAACTTAACACTTTTCCACTTCTTGTTACAACTAACGAGTGAAACTTTCCCAAAGCTATACCAGTAACGATATTCTCACCAGCATCAACTTCAGTTGGTGTTTGTACAGATTCGTTCTCACCACCGCATTGTCCGTACGTGTTGTCACCAAAACAGAACAAATCTCCCATATCGGTGACTACACCAGAATGTGAGTGTCCACAACTGATATCTATGATTCTTCTGTTACTGAGTGCACTAATTTTCGTTGGTGTGTAAAACAAGTCCATGCCTTCAATACCAATTTGTCCATGATCGCTCATACCCATAGCAAATACATCACCATCTTCTGATAATAATAAAGTATGTTGTTCTCCCATGGCTGCTTTTACGATACGTGAATTTGATCGTAGTACGACTTGTTTGGGTCGTTCGTAATCACTTTCGTTTCCTATACCTAGTCGAGCACCACGACCTTTTCCCCATGTGAACACTTCTCCTCCTCTACATACAGCAACAGCAGCAGATCCATAACATGTTACGTAGGTGACGTCCATGTACATGATTGTTTTTAACACTGCAGGTTCCAAGCCATTTGTCGTAACATCATTACCTAAAGCACCATGTTCTCCACATCCGAATGTGTACACATGTCCAGGTACTATTTCTGCAGTTTCTTGTTGGTTATTCTTTTTCTGCAGTGGTAGTGCCCATGTAGCCCATGATTGACGTTTCAAATCACGAGCAGGTTGTATAATCGTTGTAAGTGATGAGAAGCATGTATCACAAACGCGTACTTTGGTAGGTGTTGCTAGTTGTAGTCTATTTTTACTACAGTTATCGCAGAACAATCCACCACAGTTTCGACAATGATGTCTTCGTCGCGTTAGAGCGTTGAACTCTGCGGAGCAACACATACAATTCAAAGCAGCGTCATTAGGAAGCCATTGATGCTTACATACACATGTACTATGATCACCTCCTGCAACGATACCTGCTACCTTTTTTGATGATAAACTTGCAATCAAGATTGGTTTGGTTTGATTTTCTGTGTCACCTGTTCCTAGTTGACCTTTGCTATTATTACCCCACGAGTACACAGTGTTACTATCAGATAGAACAATCATATGATTTGCTCCTGATGATATCATTTGTACTCTACCTACAGGTAACGATAGTTTAAACGGTAAGTTAGCATCCATCGTTGTTCCTGTTCCTAACTGTCCACTATCATTACATCCAAACAAGTACAAGTCACCATGATGCGTTAAACATGCACTATGATTATCTCCTGTAGCTATTTGTACAATTGTAACTTGATAGTATGAAAAGTAATTAACTTCTGTAGGTGTGGAAGCGTTTTCATTTTTTCCGTGACCTAATTGACCGTTTAGTCCTTTTCCCCAACTGTACAACGCTCCTGTACCACATACAGCTAATGAGTGGTATTTCCCAAGTGCTACTTTGACTACTACGTTTCCACGAGTATCAATACCTTTTGGAAAGTGAGCATTTGATAAGCATCCATCTCCAACTTGATTAAACTCGTTACTTCCCTGATGGTTGTTATCGTTTTGATTATAAAACATACCCAGCAGAATAAGGTTCCTTCCTCGCTGATTGCGGCGCTGTGGTAACCTCCACATTCTATATCTTGTATCATACAAAAGCTTAGTGTCTCGACTATTTCTGGAAGTTTTGTTACTTTTGAATTTGATTCACTAAGTCCTGTTTGTCCACTCGAGTTTAATCTAGATTGTCAATTTCACAAATGCAACTTACCCTACTGCATAAATCGTTCCAAATTCTCCTAAAAATAGTGTATGTTCGAATCCAACTGATACTTTGACAATTTTCTCTTTAATCGTCGTCACTTGAGTTGGATTCGTGCAAGCGTCTTGGTTCCCTGTTCCAAGTTGATAGTTCTCACCGTTTCCACATGTGTACGCTTTTCCGTCTTTCGTTATACATGCCATCACGTCGTTGTATGCACTAATGGCAGCAATATCGAGGTACATGATCGCTCGTAGGATAGATGGTTCTGTTTTCATAGTCTCAAAACCGTGTCCGATCGCATAACGTTCGTTACTTCCCCATGAGTAGATATTACCACTAACTTCTTCATGTGTAGTAGGCGAATAAGCTGTTGCTTTTTTCACTGCTAAACTTTTTCGTTTCATGATTGCCAACGCGACTGAAGGGTGTGATTTAACTCCTATTCGTTCAAGTAATGGTCTGCCTTTTTGTTTCACAAAATCGCGAAAATCAGCAGACAACAGAAAACCTAAAATGTTAGTTGCGACATCGCTGCACATACTTGGAATGTGTTCTTGTGTTAACTCCAAATAGACTGCACCTCGCGCTTCGTCGAAAATATCTTGTGGTACTAATAGTTTATCTTGGTTTTGGTCTTGCTCCGCGCGTGCAAAGGTATCTAATATTTTCTGACGAGTACCAGCACCAATATTGATCTCCAACTCGGAATTAACGATAATAAATTTGTTTTTGATCGTCAAAGCGGATTGTGCTTGCTTTGTTTCATCGAAAAATAGTGATTTAAAGTTCGACACTGCCAGAATAAATAAAAGTGCATCTTCTGTTCTTATCTTTTGCAAGTATTGACCAAGCACGACCAACAATTCTTCTTCGACAAAGATTCTATCTACAAATATCTCCCAGTCTTCGTAGCGAAAACGACTAGAGACTTGAGACTCCATAGATAATCGGTTCTCTTGCTTTGCTTGCTCTCGTCAACGTCGTCATGATGGACCAAAAGAAGAGTCGGTCTTTTCGCTAAACAAATACAAGAGATAGCATTTTGCAAACCATTTTATTAGAACGTGTGCACTAGTGACTTGGGGTGGTTCATAGCCTGTAAGATCTCCTTAGCTAGATCACAAAACGCATCAGGTCCACAAAGTAACATCATTGAATCACTACTCGAGTACGCAAATTCCTTGATGAGATCCTGATTGATCCTACCTTTTGTGTACACTTCAGTTTTTGGCTGACTTAGCAGGTAATGAATTTCCAAATTATCACCAACCATAGAATCCAATTCACTCTTCAATAGAATATCCTCTTCTGTTCTATTTGCAAACAATAGCTTGATTTTTGTTCCATCTTGCACATTCCTAACAACCTCTCTAATGATTTGATACATTGGTGTAATTCCTGTTCCAGCAGCAACCATTCCAATAGACTTGTACTTGTTTGGTGAATAATTAAATGCACCAAATGGTCCCCTCATAAAGATCTTTTCTCCTATTTTCATGTTGAAAATGTACCGTGAGACGACTCCTTGCTCATACTGTTTTATTAGCACTTCAAAACGACCATCATGAATTTCAATTGGTGTGTACTTGCGGACAATCCGTTCTGGTGGTTTGTTATCGACCGATTTTGTACTCACACAAATTTGTATATGTTGACCTGCCCCCAATGGAATTCTCTTTCCATTTGCAACTTCAAATATAAAAACTTTTGTATCATGAGATACCGATCGTACTTGTGTCAATTTGTATTTTTTAAACTTTTTATCGCTCATGGCGACATCTTCTTCTGTTGATTCTAACTGTATCGCTGGTGATGAAAATACTTGTTGATTGGTTTCGGGATTGAGTACAGGCACTTTCCCTGGTACTTTGAACGAGTGACCCATCACACGAGAGTTTGGGAACGGAAATGAAGGTTGAGGTTTGTCATAGGGATTTGTTTGTACTATCAAATTGGAACGATTTGGATAGCCACCGCCACTTGAGATGTTATTTTTGTTCGCAAAACGAGTTAAATAGTTTGGCGTCAAAGATGTCATTGATTGTGCCGATGACGAGTCTAAATCACCAACATGATATTTTTCTAGTATATTGCGTGCCTTTACCGAGTGAAACATGGCTTCGAAATCTTTTGTAGAGTCTTTTCCGGCATTTCTAAACAATAAATCGTATCCACCGGGATGCTCGTCTACATATTGCGTCATATCGTATACTTTGTTGCCAACTATTGTATAAAAATCTTCCACAGTGTTGTGCTTTACGACATCATCCCGAGTGAACACTTTTGTCATGTCTTCGTTTCTACAAGTTTGAAATTACAAAAGTTTACGGTAGGACACCAAAAGAGTAAGACCATAGCTCAAAAGTGTTCACAAATTTAATTGTCAACAGTTATTATCGTTTCTATTTGGGTTTCGTTCTGCATCTTCTGTTAACGAACCAATTTGAAACTTGAGTAATAGTGAGACCAGTTTGTTCAACCAGTTCTTCTTTTTCTTCAGGCGTAGGATATGGAAATGATTCATGTTCGGTAAACCAATCAACTAAAATTTCAATAGCTTTCGATGGAAGATTTCTTGGGTTTTTGGTTCTTCGTACAATCTTTGTTGGCTCTTGTTTTGGTACCTCTTTACGCTTTGGAGCAGGTTCGTCTTCTTCGGTGTCAGATTCTGAAATCGACGCTTCAAGATGAAGTTTGTTCGATTTGATTGGTTCGTCATTCAAAACTTGTTCGCCACTCAAAATATCCTTCTCATCGATTATTTGATACTGTTCGTTCGCTGCATTAACTGGTTCCAACAGATGTCGCATCACAACTTCACTATCTTTCTTTCTAAAATATATTGGTCTTGTAGTGAATAATTGCGACGCACTGTTGGTAAAGCATAGCGGGTTATGGAAAGATGGGGGCACTGGTCGTACAAACATGGGATTAAAAGGACGAAGTGTATCCAATGGTTGCCCATCGAACGAAGGATTCCGAAGCATAACGTCTTGTATAGGTGGTAAAACGACATCTCTTTGAGGTTGTAGGCAAATTTCTGGTTCTAAAATCTTGAGACGTTTGCGTGCTTGTTCCGAATAGTAGTCGTCTTCGGCACTCTTTCTTCGCTTCAGTAAGTTAGCGTCACCGTCAATCACAGTATCTTGGCATGTGGATGTATTCATTGTGGTGGTTGATGGACTTAAAAATAATGGTTGATCAACTGCAATCACAACAAATCAGCGATCTGTGCCCAAATATAGGTAGTAGCTTTTAGCAGTGGTTCGTTATCTTACAGGTTATGGAGAGTGAGTTCGTATGGCTGTTTCACAATCTCGCGATAAAGGATGTTCGGCCACTACAAACCAAGAAGTGGATCAATTCCACATCAAATTGATGGAAAATATGATGTGTTGACGTGATAATTTTACAGTACTCTTGCCGGTGTATCCCACAGTGCATTTATATTACATTGCCATAAAAGATTCTCGTTGTGCTTCTGCAGTAAATAACAACTCTGAATAGCGCTCACAGGCTAATAACTCATACTTGGTTTCCGTTTCGAGTCTTGGGCATCCTTGCAAGTCGATCGCCTGCAATCTTGTATTATACTCCCCTAGCTTCAACGCAAATCGTCCACTGACATTACTACACGATGATACATCTAAACGCTCTATCGTATCGTTCTCTAAGAATCCTCGCAGAAGCCCTCCATCCGTAACATCAGAGTCACAAATTCCTAACACTTGTATGGAGCAGTTACTCGAAACAAGTTTTATAAAGTGATCATCTTCCAAGTGTGAAGATTCCAAAAGAAGTATTCGTAGCGTGTCGTTACTTGGACCTGATAGTATACTATCTATAACTCGTGAAACATTTTCAGTGTCTCGAATCGAAGTCAACGTTAACAGTTCTAGTTTCACATTCTCATCTTGTAGATAATCATGAAACAGTTGACAATCAAGTGATCTAGCCTCTAACGAGAGAGATTTTAGCGATTTGAACAGCGCAAACTCTGATTGATATGTGTTGAGTGTCAAGTGTCGAAGGTATGTGGCATCTATATTCTCCAAAAACGGTGAACTTTTGCATTCGCAATCTAGCGCCAAAGTTTCTAACTGGATGACGTTTTCTGGAACGTAGGTTTCAGCATGGTTACAATTATGAACAAAAGTGAGTTTTTTGGCACTAGTACGTCTTGGGTAGTCAATAAGCGGTGAACATAAGATTTTGTCAATGTTTGCATCTTGCACGAGTTGCAAAACACTGTAATCTTCAACATCTGGTATGTGTAAAAATTTCAAACTCTTATTTCGCATTAAAACTTGCATAATATCTTGTGTGAAAACCATCATGTTGATGATCACGCAATATTCTGATGGTAGTGAGAATAGTTCGATTGCTTGCGCTTCTTCTTCGTCAGTAGTCCATGACTGTAACATGCAAACTAACTTTTTCAACTTTGTGAGCGATTTGATTAGTGGGTAACCATAAGGATCTACACAAAATGATAAACGTAGTTCTTCCAAATTGGGGCAATATTTGAGTACATCTGGGAGACGTTTGGTATCGTTCTGAAATGTACTTTTTGCCGTGATAGTTAATCGGCGAAGATGCGGACACAGTGGATATGCAATCGTACGTAACTTGTCTGCGTCAATGTTAACGGAGAGGTCACGTAAACGAGGATTTGTTACGAGTACTTGTACAAACTGATTGATCGATATCGTGTGACCCAATTGTAGCGTCTCCAGGTTTTGAAATTTGATTTCACGATACAAGGCGACTTCACTGCGAAAACAACGTTGTCTGTCTAGATCAACATGACGATAAAGCGTGTGAATAATTCTATTTGGATCGTCTTTGAATACTCCAAACATAATTCTCATGATAGAGGTTTGTATGTTACGCTTTTGAATAGGGTCACTTTTCGTTTTGTATGGTTCTTCCAATTCTTCAACATCGTTTTCGATTGGTTCAAAATCGTAGAAAATCCATCTGTTCAACGGCATCTCGAGGAACGGTAAGATGTTATTGACGACTACATCATGCGAGAGTTGCATTGGTTGGCCAGAAAGTTGTAAGTGTTCAAGTTTGTGAGAAAGAAGTCATAGTTACACGTGCGCCGCTTAATTTATTACTCTCCCCAAGTACTCATTAAAGTAAACTCTCCTTCAATTTCTCTTATCAACTCTCCACTTTCAATGTCAAAAATCTTTACATTATTTCCAACTTTTCCGAATTCTTCTTGCATTTGCAAGAAAACTAACTTTGAACCTACAACTCCAAATGGGTTGTGATACATGTAGTTATCAAATTCTAATGGAAACATTCTATAGTTACTCTGGTCACTCCATACAGCTACGCCACTGGGGTCATCAACAGCAGTGATTATATAATTTTTGTATGGTACTGTATAGAGTACCACACGTGGTAATTGTACATTATTTAGTTCTGTTACCATATCAAATACAACAGTTTCTGACATATTTGATAAAATCCATTTGTTGCCAAACCATTTGCAAATGTAACTATAGTTATTTTCAATATCGATTCTCCGTAACATATCCATGGTTTCCAAATTCCAGAACACGATTTTCGGATGGTTCTGCAGTGTGACTAACTCATTATTGTGAATGCAAACATGGCAAACTTGATCAATGTATTTTGTAGTCACTTTATCTTTGGTTATGTTAAATACAGTAACTTGGTCTGCGTCGTATAGTACCAGATAGTTTTTTGCTAGCAAGTGTATTAGTTCAAAGGATAAATTTGTTTCAATAGATTTTGTGAACTTCGCTTTGCGAATGTCCCAAACTTTCAGCGTTCCGCCAAGTCCTATGAGTACCTCATGCTGTCCTATGAAATAAACAAACGAAGAGTCTGAGTAGTTTACATCTGTTATTGTTTGTACTACTTTCCATGTTGTGCTATCGTATATTTCGACTCTTTTCGCAATCACGCATGCCATAAATCGTTTTGAAGAGTTGTGACGAAGCTGTTTTTGCAACATGCACTGTAGTTCATCGACAGACGTCGAGATTGTATCGTCGTAAGTCGAGAAGTGAAATTGAACAAGTATATCTTGAGTGGTACCTTGTCTGATGCGTTTGTTTGATGTTTGCATGTTGCTTTTCCTGGTTGTCTGTTTGTAAACCAATTTGCACCAAACTTTTGCAGACATGAACCAAGTCTCCGCAGTTCTAAACAATATCACCAACTACAAATACACTATAATCGAAGATGATGTGAACACACGCTTTTTTACCCCTCTCCTATCGCGAAAGTTGGAATCGCTAAACGAATCAAGTTGTCTTACTATCAACGACTTTACCATGTGTACACACGAAACCACAGACTCGCTTTTGAAATACATAACATCAGAAACACGCAAAGTTATAATAATCGATATTTCTGCGCTTGTATGGCGATACACGCTTGTTTCGGCACTACAACTAGTACACAAACTCATCGCCCACGCACCAACAGTTGCCATTCTCCACAAAGATACACATCTACCCTCAGATGTTTCACAAATCGAAGTCTTCGCCACTGCAGTTATAAAATTGTTTGAAATCAAAGACGAATCAGTATCAGTAGAAGGTGAAGAGAAGGTCCTAGATAAATCACTGGTCCATTTCGGTTGTGATGTCCAGAGCATTCGTCTAAAAAGTAAACTAATATCAGGTCGAGAGTACTTTAAAATAATAGACGAACAATCAGGTGTCTTTTCGTTTGTACGAGATCCATTTGTATCAATAAAAAAGAAACAAGATGGAGATAGACCCATGAACACGGACGATATTGATCGTCAAGTACCTTTCAAGATCTCCATGTCAGAACAAGAAAAGAAATCAAGAGATAACGCAACTGTGAAACAAGAACAGAAAAAGGGATTTATTATTGTCGATGATGAAGATTCTGGCGACGACTCTGATCCTGATGACGACTTGGATATTTAATTTTGTCCCACAATAAACCAGTATTGTTCTGTTAAAAAGATGGTTGCTTTTTAACACGTTTCTATCACTCAAGAAAACTCCTATTGTGAATCACAGTAAGCTAGACGCTGAGATTTACAAGTAATGTATTCGATAGCGTCTGTTCTTGTTCTTATTGATTGCTGTTTCGAATACAATACGATTGAGTGGTCAACACGGCAAGCGCACAATTTTTGAACAAAACATCATGACAGACCCGTTCAAACCAAACGTTCCTATCAAAATTAACAGTCAACAACTCGATAATAAGAATACTCGTTATCATACTGTACGATACTACTTTAAACCGCAGAGCATAAAGAATGATAGTTTTACCGGAACTGTATCGTTACCAACTGATGCTGCGTCTGCAAAAGAAAACAGAGTCGAAATGAAATTAGGACAGTCGGTGTTTGGAGGCACGTATGAGATCAAACCTAATAATAATATAACACACGAATGCGCTCTTATTTATAATCCAACTACAAACTCGTTCTCGATAAATGTGCGTGCCGTTTTCAAAATATTATTAACAAACATAGAGATTATATGGAGGTTTAGGAGGACTTCGTAAGAAAGATTTAGGAAAAGAAGTGTTAGAGCCTGGAGGAACAACCACAAGAACATTGTCACCAACACCGCCCGTCAATGATCGTTTAACAGCAGCAACTTCACCTATTCCATATTCTCCTCCACACCACTCGACACCTCCACCACAACAATCACAGTACAACGAAGAGCATTCACTGAATATAACACCTATGCCAACAAAGAAACGGAAACTCGATCAAATGTTTTCTGCGCCTCCACCAACGATAAACACACAAGCACCTGGCCCAAGTCCAGGTGGTCCTATAAGTTTGGGAGGACAACGTTTAAATGCAATGAACGACGATTCGAGTGAAGAATCATCATCGGGAAGCGAAGAGTCATCTTCTGGAAGTGATGATTCTTCAGACGAAAGTGGATCTGACTCTGATTCTGATAACTAAACAAATTTATTATACATTGGACTTGTCTAAGAAAGTAATTTTCTGTTCTTTTTCCAAACGTTCAGCAAATGATAACCCTGCGAATTCTTTTTGTTCCATTTTGAATTCTTCTGTCTTTTCTGCTTTTAGTACAGTCTTGATTGTTGTCGGTTCGAGTGGAGCATCAACGAATCGCTTTATAATTGGCTGTTCGTGAATAATTCTAACAACTGGGGTTTCGATAACCTCGACGATTTTTTGTTCATGTATTTCAGTAATGTGAGGTTGTTCATGGAGTTCAACCACTGGTTGAATCTCAATGCGTTTAATCAACTCCTTTTCTTCGATTTGATTAATTGTATTTTCTTCAATGCGTAGCGTCTCAACTTGTGTTGCTAAAGCTGCAGTGTTAAGTAGTAATTCTTCTTCGCTCATTGGAGCAGCTTGGATTTCCTCCATAACTGTATCCTTGGTTAATTTGGAGAAAACAGTGTCCTCCTTGACAAACTGTGTTACAGGCTTCTCATGGATTTCTATACAATTAACTCAAATTGCAGAGCACTTACCAATAATTGGTTGTTCGTGAATTTCTGTGATCACATCTTGTTTGTGTACCTCAATGTGCTTCTTATCAATAACTTGGTCGACGACAGCGGCGTCAATGACCTTGTTAACGATAGGAGCCTTGGTAACTATCTTTTGTTCTACTTGTACAACGTCAACCGTCTTCTCTGCTACGATTGGCATTGATTTTGGTGGCTTTTGTGCTGTCTTTGAGTTTTTACGAGTCATGATGATGTTGTTTTGTTGTATTTTAATACAACTCGATACTGAGCTTCTCGCTTTTATTCTCAAGTTAATTAAAAACTTGTTGGCTAATTTTAAACAGGTTGTAAATAGTGCGGCCAAACGAAGGAGATGGAAGAGAGCTTAGCATAAGCGCAATAAAAACAGTAGATCTTTCATAAAAAAAGAAAATATTGGTAAATTGAATTGCATTAAAAAGATCCAAAGAAGCCTCAATAAAAGAATAATCTCGTGTGAGTCGTAGATACTAGATTCTAACGAATGTTGTGTCTAGCTACTTTTTATTCCTTGCTGGTTGTCCAAAATTACAAGCAAACTCCCTCAACGATGCTCACAAGGAGAAGCGGACAAACATTTCTATGAAACTGTTTTACGTGCTCGTTACGCTATTTCTTGCACAATGTTACTCGCAACACATACTCGACATCTTTAACACAAAAAATCCAATGTCTATGCAAAGCGAACCTCAAATCAAGTTCAACAATACGTTTAAAAACAAACTCGACAACCAGTTCTACTCCATCGTCAAGCCAACGCCTGTCTCTTCACCATACTTGATTTCTTTTAATGAAAAAGTTTGGAGTGAACTTTTAGGACAAGAAGACATCTCAAAAAGACAAGATTTGGCAGAATATCTAAGCGGAAACAAACTATTTAACGGATCAGAACCTACTGCCGCTCTCTATGCAGGGTACCAATTCGGATACCTTACACCACAGTTAGGAGATGGTCGTGCAATTCTACTTGGACAAGTTACTGACAAAGAATCACAACTTTGGGACTTGCAGTTAAAAGGTTCAGGAAGAACTCCATACTCGAGAATGGGTGACGGAAGAGCTGTTTTGAGAAGTACTATTCGAGAATATCTAGGAGCAGAAGCAATGCACTACTTGGGAATCCCAACAACTCGTTCATTATCCATCGTAGGAACAGATGATCCAGTCTATCGAGAAAAAGTTGAAACAGGAGCCATGCTCATTCGAGTAGCACCATCACACGTTCGTTTTGGCAACTTTGACATCTTTAACGATCGGGAGCAGTACCATCTTGTGAAACGACTCGCCGACCATGTCATACAAGAACACTTTCCAACACTCACTGGTGAAGATCGTTATATTGAGTTCTTCCGAATCATTGTACAACGAACAGCCAAGTTGATGGCACAATGGCAAGCAGTAGGATTCGCTCATGGCGTCATGAACACAGACAACTTTAGTATTTTGGGATTGACCATCGACTATGGACCTTTTGGCTTTTTAGATGCGTACGATCCAGAATATGTTTGCAATCATAGTGACTATGGAGGGAGATACGCTTTTGATGCGCAACCAAGTATTGGAAAATGGAATTTGAAACGATTGGAAGAAGCGTTATCGACATTACTCAAACGCGATGGTATCGTCAACGAGATGTATGATCGTGTGTATGAGAACGAGTACAATGAACTCATGGCTAAAAAGTTGGTACTCGATACTCCAAATAGAGAACTCGTGAATGAGTTGTTGGCTATCATGCAACGAAATAGTATCGACTATACAAACATGTTCCGAGCGTTAGGCAATTTGAGTCACGGGAACAGCTCCAGTGATAATATGATGTCCGATGAGCAATTTGTATCGAGATTCTTTGGATCAAACACGACATGTCAAATCGAAAGAATGAGCAAATGGTTACAGTCGTATCGTGAAGAACTCAAGAAACAAGGAGTTGACGTTACTGATAATACTCAATTGCAATCGCTACAAATCAAGATGAACAAAACCAATCCCAAGTATATTATGAGGAATTACATGCTACAAGAAGCAATCGAACAAGCACAGAAAAAGAACTTTTCAGAAGTCGAAAGATTGTTGAATATTTTACGGAGACCATACGATGAACAACCAGAGAACGAGAAGTATGCAGCAGACGCTCCTACTTGGGCGAAACAAATCCAAATATCATGTAGCAGTTAAATGCGTAAAATGTCTTTAAACATGTGAGGAGTTGGGATACTATTGTCCTAGTAATACAATTTGACTATCCTCTTTACATTTTGTTTGTATATCTGAAAGATTGTCAGAATGATATTATACATTACAGATGCTCACTTGCCTTCGTATGTCTCGAAATGTCTTCTCTATCTTGCTTCCACTTGGTTTGAAACACGTGGAGCATAAAATCAAAATACATTGTTATGCATCAAAATCTTCAAACTCTTCGTACCCACTAACATTTTGCTTCGATATCACCGCAATCCTGGGGTAAGCTGACCGTTTAGAAATGATTATGAAACAAATTTTGTAACTGAAATTCAATATTGAATGTGCAAAGTTTTATTTCCAAGACCACACAACGCAAGTGTTTCGTGATTTTAACGAGTGCTCATCATTGGCTTAAACTATTTCCTACTCCGTATCAAGTCTACCCTCTTTTGTGAAAATCGAATCTAGCATTTCTTTTAGCGTTTTCATAACAGTTGGTTTTGTCAAAAAGTGAGTCATGCCAGCTTTCATACATTCTGCACTCTGAGTGCTAGTAGCATTTGCGGTGACAGCAACAATCGGTATAGGCCTTAGCAAGTGTTCTTGTTCATAATTTCTTATCAGCCTAGTAGCACCCAATCCGTCAATTTTGGGCATTGAAATATCCATAAGAACTACACTATAGTTCCCACTCTTAAACTTTTCAAATGCTTGTTCTCCATCATACGCCATTTCAAAATTCGAATACCCAACTTTTGTCAACATTTTAGCCATCACGTTTCTATTAATCAGATTATCTTCTGCAATTAAAATTCTTCTACTATCATCTACACTTTCTGTCTCTTCCGTGTATGGTATGATATCTTTTGTAACATCTTCCTCGGGCACGTTTATCAAGGATGTGAAATCTTGTTTGATCACGCGTGCGACTTGCTCCGAATCTGGAATTTCAAATGGAATAGAAAATATAAATGTTGATCCTACTCCTTGTTCACTATTCACTTGAATATGTCCTTGCATACATTCGACTATTGATTTGGAAATTGTGAGACCTAGACCAGTTCCTCCGAATAGTCGTGTTGTACTGCTGTCAACTTGTGTGAATCGTTGGAATAGTAAATGTAAACTATCTGCGGAAATTCCTATTCCTGTGTCAATCACTTTGAATTCTATCATTTTGGAATTCTTTTCATCTATTTTGATTTTTAAACTGACTTTTCCGCCTTCTGGAGTGAACTTGAGAGCATTTTCTAGTAGATTAATCACGACTTGAGTTAAACGAGTTGGGTCGCCGATAATGTACTTTGGCACGTCTTGTACTTGTGTGGAAAGATCAACGTGCTTTTGTTTGGCGCGTATTTGTAAGCAATCGACGATATCGTGCATGATGGATCCTAAATCGAACGCTGTCTTTTCCAGTAATAGTTTTCCAGCTTCGATCTTTGAGAAGTCGAGAATATTCGTGATCAACTTTAGGAGTATGTTACTACTGTTGAACATGATTCGAAGATAGTTCACTTGTTCACGATTGAGTACAGTATCCATGAGTAAGTTGCAGCACGCTAGTACACCGTGTAGTGGAGTTCGTAGTTCGTGTGACATGGTTGCTAAGAATTGCGATTTTGAAACATTTGATTGTTCTGCCTTTTCTTTTGCTTCGACTAGTTTCTCGTTCAACTGTTGTACTGCTCGTTGATTCGCATTACATAACGTCATGTCGTGTAGTATCACATGAATAACATTCTAACTGTTAGGCATCAAAATAAAATCATACTATTTGCGTTTCTGGATCCGTAAGTATCGATAGACTCATCGAAACGTAACATGGTTGCTCATCATCGTGTCTATGCAGTTGCAAAAAGTTTGATTCTGAAAAATAGTCTCCTCCTGTCGATTTGCCTTTGAGAATGTCATCGAGTATAACTTCCACACGGTCCCTGCATGATGGTTCGAATACATCAACGAAACGAAGTCCCTCTAATTGTCTTCGCGATAGACCAGTAACCGTTTTGACGCGTCTGTTACAGTTTGTAATTTTTTGGTCGGTGCCATCCAAACTAAAGAACATGACAGGAGCTTCACGATACAATCGTTTGTATAATATTGAACTGCGTGCTAGTGCACGTTCTAATTCTGTTTTTTCTAGTGCAACCATGCGTTGAATCATCTAACCGTTAGATTTGGAAAATTATCATAAACCTTGATACTTAGTATGGAAAGTGCTGCAAATGCAGTGAGTGCAATAGAGGCTGTCAAAATGTTCTGTACAGAGCACCCTATTGCGTACATTATTAACAAGTTTAGGGTTATTTGAAAAGTATTGACGGCCAGTGTTATATACAAATTGTCGGTCACCTACAATTATTAGATAATTGTCAGCTACGTACCATTGTGAATGTAAACGCACAGAAGGTGATATAAAAAATGTTAAAAATCCAAACCGGTGAATTGGAACCTCCTAGAACCGTGCTGTACACTAGAAACGCTTCGTTCAGACATACCCTGAACAAATGTACGAGTAAAATACTCCATTTATCCATCTTTTGCACAAACGATGCCGAAGTTGCAAATCTATGCAATGCAATTATGATCGGATATTGTATAATTATAGATATTAAAAACTTTGTGGGTTGATTCGCGAACCACATTGTGAATATTGCAAAAATCGATAACAAC
>JAESGV010000335.1_pt1 | contig 21226 bp, 23 predicted proteins | sample 9269781 | NCBI WGS metagenome assembly JAESGV01 (sample SAMN15741586, study PRJNA653496) | algae metagenome | isolation source: Tildeniella torsiva UHER 1998/13D and co-occurring heterotrophs from... | place: Slovakia: Slovak Paradise National Park, Hrabusice, Kosice Region | collected 2000-01-01
TGCGTACTATTTGATTCCATTCTTGATCATCACCAATTCTAATCGTACTCTTACCCCACTTGGCAAATGCTTGACGAAGTCTTTTAGTATTGGTGTCAACAGATTTGTGATTTATGCGGTACCAACTCTTTGCTAGTTTGCTAATTTTGGTGTATCCCACTGCAAAGAGGTCATGATATAACGCGATAGTGACAGATTTCAAAACAAACTCTCGGTCTTGGTTTATGCCCACTAATGGAACATTTGCTTTTTTTGCATACTCAACTAGCTCAGCGTAAACACGTTCTGTGATCTTTTTCTGAACCTCAAGTTTCATTGCCTCACAGGCTAGTGTTGCTTTAGGTGCTGAACGCTTGACCATTTTGAAGTTTTGGTAGTGAAAAATATGTCGTCAACAAGTAGTATTTATAAGTTGTTGACCCCAATAATAGGGTCAACCTTTAAGATCGTGGGTCGTGTTGACCCTCATTGATCAATTCGATGTCGCACCAGCATACAGTTGGTACTTGGACCCATTTGCCGATCAAATGTCTGCATGGTTACCCAAACAAACTACAGAACAAATACGATACGCTGGACACTACACACACTTGATTCGTCCAGGTCTTCGAGCACTCGTTATCAACACTCAATACGCAGATACGTTAAACTTTTACAATTACAAAAATGTGTCAGAGAAAGATCCAGGAATGTTAATTGAAACAACTGTCAAGGTGTTAACAGAAGCAGAACAAGCAGGAGAACGTGTAATGATACTTGGACATATTCCACCACCAGGAGTCGCATCAGCGTGGCAAGATGCACTCGTATCGATTAGTGGTCGTTTCCATAAGACAATTATTGCTCATGCGTATGGTCATACTCATCATGATCAATTTAGGGTAATACATGATGGTAACCAAGCGTATACTGTCTCCTATACTGCTCCAGCGATAACAACTTGGTCAAATCAATTTCCATCAGTTCGGCTATTCAAAATGAACAAAACAACAAATGTAATAATTACAAATTGAAATTAACTGTCAATAGGAAATCATAGACTATGCTCATTTTTATGGAAATGTAACAGAAGCAAACATTGAGGGGAAAATTACTTATCGATTGGAATACTCTGCTAAAGATGCTTATAATTTAACCGATATGAGTGCAACGTCATGGGAACAGGTTGGCAAGAAGCTGCTAACAGACGACCATACATTTGCCACGTTTTCCAAGTACTACAATGCATTAGCTGATGATGGAAATTTCTGTGGTAGTAATGCTGGTTGTAGAAAAGATGCACATTGCTCTTCTTTATGGATTCGAGATTACTTTTATGATAAGTGTATGAGAGAATCAAATTAAAGTTTCTTTTTGTAAGCAGGGAAACACGGATAAAAATGAAAGTCACACGTGCAATAGATCCCTATCGGGTGCTTGGTGTTGCACGAAATGCAAACCAAGCAACGATAAAAAATGCATTTTACGCAGCAGCGAAAAAGTACCATCCAGATGTCGTAACAGAAAAGAACAAAGATATTGAAGACAAGTTCAAAGAAATAACACTGGCATATGATATACTTTCAGATGGTATTTTATATCAATAATACGATTAAATTTATCAGAAAAGAAGAAAGCAGAGTACGACGGACATAATATCCCAATACATGACGCTTTTCGGGACATACGAAACAACCAAAATATAAATTATGCACATTTCAGACAGCACAATCACATGGGACAGACACATACCACCTATACGCAGTACTATGCAACATATACAACAAGTAATGCAGCAAGGGAGGAATATTATCGTCGAATATTTGAAATGCAGAAGCGAGCCGGTACGTCACAAATAGAAAGCTTACAGCGTAGCATTCCACGACGAAGCAGAACAACAAGCAAGAATGGCGTATGAAATTAGACGAAGACAGGTAAGACAAATAACAAATCTAACCTCTTCCAGGTCAACACAGCCATACTGTTGATGATGATGTCTTGTACAATGTTGTTCTTTTGGATACATTCAATAATGTTGTCACACAGTATAAGAGAGGGGAAAACGGACATTTTTTATGAACCAGGGTTAGCACAGGATGCACCAAGGGTGCGATCAAATCAAAGGGTAGGAAACAACTTGGATACAGCAATCAAGAAAGAATAGTTGTAAAAGCTTGTAAGATTTTTGACATTTGACAAGAAACGCTATTTTCTCATAGTTCCTGACTGCAACAAAGTCGAATCGTAAGTACATGTCAACGTTTGAAGACAACAGGCGGAACTCTAACGCTGCCCTTGTCAATCGTCTAAAGAACAAGAACGCTAATCCTGACAGGAGGAGCACTGCATTGTTCGATGATGACCTTCCTGTGCCGGAAGAAGCACCTCCTATAACTATAGAAGTTCCCGCAGCACCACCACATACAGACACACCCAACTCGTACAGCAATCTAAAAGCATTTCTAAGAAAAAGGCCACATTCAGCATTTGGAAGAAGGAGGTCACGCGAAAGCACTAACGAACAAACAAACGGAGATGATATCGAAGATGAAGAGCCTATTCTAGCGCCAGTAATGCCACAGCGTGTGACATTACACGGCTCTCGGTTGAGTCGGTATTATGTACCAAACTCGATAGCGTTTGGCAACGAAAAAGACGAAGCCGTATGCTATGTAGGAGCTTTACCAGACGAAGTGTTAATAGAAGTATTATCTTTTATCGAACCAAAAGATATGGCAAGGTGTCAAATGGTATGTAGACGCTGGAATGCAGTTTCGTTGGACGAAAGTCTATGGCAGCGTTTTGCATTAAAATATTATCCAGAGGAGACACGGAAAGAAAAAAGTGAAAACAACAACCTAGGTGTTAATACAAGTTCTCCATTGACGCGAAAACGATACAGTCAGGATGCTGTGAGCAAAACATCATCCTTTTATCGAACGACGTTCTTGAAACATTACAAACTAGATTTGAGTTATACAAAGACAGGACTATGGCGGAACGATCGCATAACAAAGAATATTAGAAGGAATCAACGACTTGCTCGTGAAGACTATGAACTAGTACACGAACAAATGAGAAACAATACATCAGGACGACGCGATTCGATGCCAGTTAAAGTTGTCGTTGTTGGAGATGGCGCAGTAGGAAAGACTAGTTTACTATGTCGATTCGCAAATAATTATTTCCCAGAGCAAGAGTTTCTGCCAACTATATTTGACAATTTTTCTACACAAACAATATACAACAATGTGAATTATAATGTATCGTTATGGGATACTGCTGTAAGTCAATATGTACCAATAGTAACCATGATAGGGACCAGAAGATTTTGACAAACTAAGACCACTCAGTTATAATGGTACTGATGTCTTTTTGTTGTGTATTGATTTGGCATATGCAGATAGTTTGCGAAATGGAGGACAACGGTGGGTGCAAGAATTAAGTCGCTGTGCACCTGGAGTTCCCATCATGCTATGTGGAACAAAACTAGATTTACGTGTCGATAAAACAAGCAAAAAGTCAAAACAATTTGCACCAATAACTTTTGATTCTGCAACAGAAATTGCAAGATCAATTGGAGCTGTTGCTTACAGTGAAACAAGTGCACTTACAGGTGCAGGTGTAGAAAAGGCATTTGAAGAAGTTATAAGAATTGGTTGTATGAACGCTCTATTGCAGAGAACAGCAAGTAGTGATAAAAAATGTGGACTCATGTAGAGTCTACCTTTTTTATTCTTCGAGCCATTCTAATGTTCCAACAATGAGGAAACGTTTTGGTAATTTTCCTGGAGCAGGTGCAGATACTGTGATTTCACGTTTTTCGAGATCAACGCGAGTAACGTGTACAAAACCTGCTACATTCTTGTAGACAATTTCAGATTCTTGATTGGCGTTAGAAACAGCCAAGATTTTAGCGTTCAACTTTTCATCAGGAACCATTTCTTTGGGTTGAGTTGGATTGATCGCGGATTGTTCACCAATTGGCAATGCACTTGCTGGAGCGTGAATGTTTGATCCTATACGGTAGATTTGTACATCATCAAACTTTAAAATGTTACTGTGGTAGTCTAGTTTGGTAACAGCTCCACTGAAATACTCTCTGATTCTGCTCATTCTTGCTACTTTTCTGAACGTTGCATTACGACCAACTACACCTCCTGATTTTTGTAGTCTAACAATGTTAATATTTGGAATAGGATTCGTCATAGATGGTATGTTCTGCGTTTGTGGAGTCTAAATAGTTAGTTTCACTGTTTTAATAACATACGGATTGTTCTTTGTTGGTTACCAAATCTCTTCGTAAGTTATTTGTTAAACGATCATCTCCCATGACAATAATATTGTTCACGTTGAGCGCTTGTGCAATATGTAATAAAATATCGTATCCAGTTCCGTCAATCCAACCACAAGTGTTGATTATTAGCCCACCTTTTCTAAACTCTGGGTTTTGTTTTCCCTTTTGTTCAACGATTGTTGCGATGTGATCGACTAACGATTTGTAGTGACTAACGTTCTTATCTGGACTTGTGTGACCGTAGAAAAATACAAGTGGTGATATTAAGTTGAACCCTTCTTCGACATCGATTGGAGTAGTTAGTGCTGCTAATGACAGCGTTCCTGGAATTGATATTTCACCTAACGATAAGTATGCATAGTTGTTATGTACCTTGTCCAACGTCAAAATCGGCAAATAGAACGCTGCGTTTCAATCGCGTTGCATAGTTTAACAGTATCTTTGACATTGATGATTTTCCAGTGTCGACAGGGCCACAGATCATAACACGAGGTCCTAATGAATCTTCTCGTTGCAAATTAACTTGCTCTCTGCTGTGTTAATTATTTTAATCATTGTTTGGTACCTTTCTTTATCTAATTGTTCTGCCACTTCAAAATATTGGTTCATAGGTGTTTCTGATGCGACGTATGGATTTGCTACGTTTCCTGCAAGTTCCAAAACGCATCCATGGTACGTGAATACTGCTAATTTCGTACCACCAGAAAATCTGTACATCATATTACTGATTTCAGCACCAAATATCTCTGCCTTTTTGACAATTAATAAATAAATAGCGATCGTACTTTTCCTTGCTTTAAAAACAGTGCGACATCTGGTTTCCCAAATTCGACTTCGAAACGTAATTCTTCTTGTGGTTTTAGAGTGAAAGTCTGCTTCGGTGCATTGTCGAACTCTTCTGTCATGCTAGCGTTTAATATTTTTTATCTTTACAACCCTTTCAAACAATTTTTATGACGACAGTAGACGCTTCGTGGGTCAGAGTCTTACCAGCTGGTGACGTTGTGTTTACAAACTTTGAATTCGACATTCAAAACTTGGCTACAAAATTTGGAGCAGCATGCAAGGGACATATATTAAAAACAGAGTTCCATCTCGACATAGACACGCCTACATGGCCTACAGACACAGTAGCTTACTGGAGTACATTGCGAACTAAAGAACGTATAGAAGAAGGCGAAATGGCTCACTTTGAAGTTGTTCTCACCCATAAACAGCACAAAAGTTTAATGTTAGGCGCTATTGAGCAACACAAACTCGCATCTTTCACGTTCAATTCATATTTAGGAGGTGGAGAAAACGGAAAATCAATGTACCTTTCAAACAACAGTTGTTACTCAACAAGGTGTTGCGACCAACACGAATTCCAAATGGTAAAACAAAAAGAGGGTGACACTATGGGTATATTTTTCGATATGCGACGACAAGACAAGGGATTCATGTTTCTTACGTTCAGGGGCATAGTTGTCGGACAAATGCATAACAACTTGCGTGCTCCCATTTATCCTGCAGTTAGTCTAGTGAGTGCAAACAAAACTGAAGCAGAGGAGTTTGTTATAACAAAGGAAAGAGAAATGCCGGTTGGATGGAACGATAGTAGATTCAGAGAGAATGAAAACTTTCGATTGACTTCTAAAGATTTGCAAAAGAGGAAGAAATGACTACAAGGTTTTCTAGGCAAGGTATCCGTTTCTTGATATTTTAAACAAAGAAAATCAAAGACCTAGTAAATCCGATTTCAACAAAGACACAGAAGAGTTAATATAATGGATCAGAACTTCAGTGTTTATTTAAGATTTTTTGATTGGGAAGATCAAACTCTGCGTGTTCAAAAATCAATATAAAGAAGAGAGGGAAACATCTTTCAATCAAGTCAACGAAATCACCAACGGTAACTACGTCCCAGTTCCTTTGCGAATCAACGTTGTGGCAGAAGAAGTTTTGATAGTCGGCGTAGTGAGAATACAGATGAGCACATGAATGACGAAGCAAGTTTAAAAGGCCAACAGTAGTGCGAGTGTTAATGTTGGTATGTTCGCCAGTATTCAATCGATTGTTTAATGCTAACAATCTGCCAAGCTCTGGTATTGTTGACCAATCGAATGTGTATACCCCTCTCCAGTCACTTAGTATACTTCTATCTGCCATATCATTCATGAATTTGTGCTTTTCGGTACTATGTGCGAGGTTTGAAACTATTTCACCTCTGCTGTTGCAATTTCGAATTAGCCTACTCAATAGATTAGCTCGTTGCACCGGATATAGGATATACATCGCCAAGTCGCCTATCACTCTTCTACTCCACTGGTTAAGGATCAATCGATCAACAATAACCCTAAACTCTGTCAACACACCTTGATTTGCGCTTGGGATATAGCGAAATACACCATGACATGCTGGTAGGCTATTGCATAGTAGCAGGTGACCTGTTATACCTAGATCAAATCTAATACTTTCCCTTGTGCTGTATATTGTCGAGAAAGTTCTAAGCTTGCGACCAAGTATCGGAAGAAAGAGGAGTCGCGCAGCCATATCATTGTCAACTTGAATTAGTTCCGGAAGTATCGTAAGGTCTTCAAATACAATGTTGGCCTTCAATAATTGTACCATCTTGAATAACAATTGTTGAAAAATATAGTATCGATTTTTAGGTGAGACGGCTGCCAAAGAATCCGCCAAAGTGAGTTGATGTTCAAAAACAATGTAAACATTTTCATGACCTTTGATGCAATAGTAAATGCGTACCAAGTAGTTTGGATATTGTGTGCTTAGCGCTTTGTATTTTTCGAATGATGTTTCGCTAAACTCTACTATTGGTGTGACCGTAACTAAACAATGTTTTATCTCTGTATATCCCACTACTGCGTGGAATATTGGGCAGTTATTAGCGATAGCTGGGCCAATACAAAGATTTAACATGTTTGAGGTTACGTCTGTAGGATATCGATATGAAGCTTGAGTCATTTGTTCAATGTTAACAAACCGATTTTCTTGTGAATCCAGCAGGTAGCAGTAAACCACTGATGTGCTAAATTTAGCTGATCAACCCATGTTACAAAGAAGATTTATAGACCAGCTTCTACCTTCTGGCGTACAATGATACATGATCTAGTCTATCGTGGTATGTTTCAACGAGTGCGTATTTGAAAAACTTGACTCGACGAATGTACTTTTCGGCTAGTTCCTCAACAGTCATCTCTTCCATGTTAACGTTTAGATCAGTCAGTCGTTGTTGTGTTCCCTGGTCCCAAAGATGCCACCAGAACGCACGCAACGCTTTAGTGGAGGCTTCATTACGATTAGGTGCATTTGCATTGAAGTGTCTCAAGTACGGCTCTATCTCTTGGAATCTGTTTCGAACTGAGATTCTATGAAGAAGCGTATTGAAACGTGGATTGTTTGATCTACTTTCGTAAGCATACGCTCCCAAGTAAGCAATTTGAAGGTAGTCATTCATATACTCGAGCATTCTCTCTGCCAAATATGGATACCAGCGTTTAGCGATCAGAGAAGTTACCGTATAAGAAAAGTCAGTAACGTTGACATCTGTGTCGTTGGCATATCGACTTCGATCCTGTTGTTGGTAGCGTGCTATTCTCCCAATCAGCGCGAGTTGGTCCAACTTTGCTGCATCATCTCTAGTTGCATTAATGTGGTGAAATTTTGCTCGATGTCCGTCAACTAGTAGGAAGGGATGATCGAAAAAGACGACTTGATTGTTGTCCGTCACGAAGATCATATTTTCGTTGAGTCTATCCAGCATGCCGTGTTTGAACGTAATGGTGAGGGATTCTATCGCCTTCTTAACTAGCTCAAAGAGATTGTCTGTATCGTTCGTAAGGTCTAGTCGCTCCGTAAAAAAGGCGCTCTCTCTGAATAATAAGTATCGGTATGTAGGACAATTTTGTTTGAATATTCCTCTTGCCTCAACGAGTGGTTTGTTATTCATAACGTAGTTAACGTGTAATTGTTTGCGCGCACTCCACTCACTCTTTAGTATTCGAATATAAATGAATGGCTCGTTATCTGCTTTGCGAATACAATATCCAGCATTCTTGAAGAATCTCGTACCATATGCTTCTACTTTTTCGAATTCGTTAACAAATCCAACATCGTCTAGACTTTAGTAGTATTCAAAGGTGCTTACCGTTCTCATACGAAAGCGATAGTGTCCAATAGACGCATACCGTAAGTGCATGGTAGTATAGCTGAAAGTAAGAAAGCATGACAGCAACAAAGAACCACAATAGCATCGCAAACAGTTCTTCCTTGTTTGGTGTTTCATTTTGCTGTGATTCAACTGGCGATTGTTTCTGTTTGATTGTTAAAATAGTTTGCGATTTATACTGTTTGATTATCTATGTCCGTTGAAATGCCTTCCTCTGCGACTCCACTTTGTTGGTCCTATTTGGTAAGCAGAGTTTGAACTCATACGGTTGTTAGCTTTTGTTTCTTTTGTTTTCGTTGGTGTGATAAGTCTTCTTCACCATCACGATCGTGTTTATTGTTCTCCGCCATTTTGTTTGTTTAAAATAACGTTTTACATGAACTTTTCTAGGTTTAGCGTCATCTTTTCCATGTGGAAGAAGAAAATAATCGAGATGTAAATAATCTATTGCTTCAACACTTAACGGACGCAGAAAATATTTTAAAATTCAGTATGCGCTAACATTAAAGCAAAATGAATGCTTACGACATGGAAATTGTGAAGAAACGATACAAACACTAATGAATCTGACTTGAGCCTGCGCGGACCACTCTGTGGGAGGGAAAGTACCGACCAGCACAACGATGACGTGGAACGTTTGGTTGTGAAACTTTGCGAATAATTTCACCCAAGCGATGTTTTACCCAAGCTACATACTATTTAGTTTGTATGACTATACAGCTATATTGTTAAGCTGAAAACATGATTATGGGTGTAGCTAGCTAATTGTAGTTGCCTTTTACAATATTCTAGTTGTCTGTTTACAACGAAGAAATTTTGTGCAAATCTATCTGCACAACATGTCAATCTGGTAACACCTTTTCGTCAATATTGATTCACTTACTATGGCGAATCGCAGTGTTATTTACTCATTACAAAACTAGGCTACATTATATTTATTCATGATTATCCTCTGATTTATCGTATAGAAAATACTACACAAGTTTTATCAACTAATTCACCATTCTGTATTTCATGACATTCAACATGATTCCCACCGGAATAAAATGTAATCGGCTGCGACATGGAAATTGTGAAGAAACGATACAAACACTGATGAATCTGACTTGAGCCTGCGCGGACCACTCTATGGGAGGGAAAGTACCGACCAGCACAACGATGCTGCAAACGCTTGGATATGAAACTTTTTGAATGCTTTCACCCAAGCATTTTACCACGTTGCTATTGCAATTCGACATTTAGCCTAGTGTGAGTATATTTTAGCTATGGGAGGGAGATATAAAAGAACAAGAAAACATTGAATCTATGTAGCATAAACTCCTACTTAAGCCAAGTTACCAAGCAAACTGATTTCAAAAGTAGTAAACAAACCATAGTTTTGTAAATCATTCACACAAACATGTCGCTGCTTAGAGCACTACGAACCACAAGCGCAAGAAGAGTTGTCTTCAACACTCGCTCAAACATTTCGCTATTCACTGTTCAACCACCAATTCATGGCAGATTCTACTCGGACGTAAAAGTAACCACCGATTTGATCAAAAAACTACGCGCAGAAACAGACGCACCACTTGGACAATGCAAAAAGGCACTAGAGGAATCCAACGCAGATCTGGAGAAAGCAAAAGAATGGTTAAGAAAGAAGGGACTACAAACTGCACAATCAAAGAGCAGCCGCACTGCTCAAGAAGGTTTAGTCACCGTGTTAACAAATGAACAAAACTCTGTTGGTGTAATAGTAGAGATCAACTGTGAAACAGATTTTGTTGTTAGAAACGAACAGTTCCAATCTGTTGTTGCCCGTGTTTCTGATGCCGTTCTCAAACACGCAAACACTACACAAGACAATGGTGAATTAGATATTGAAAAAATGAAGACTGAAGTCAAAGTTGATGGCAAACCAGCCGGTGACACTGTCGCCGAACTAGCAGGTATCATTAGAGAAAATATTCAATTAAGACGCATTTTTGTTCTACGTGCTAAAGACAATAACGGAGTTGTCGCTGCTTACATTCACAACACAAAGTCGGCCAATGCCGGCTCTATTGGTGCTCTCGTAGAAGTATCAGGAGAACAACCACGTGAAAAGTTGCAAAGCTTTGCACGTGAAGTAGCCATGCACATTGTTGGTATGGAACCAAAGTATTTGAGCAAGGAACAAGTTCCACAAAATGTAATTGAGTACGAAAGAGGACTAGCACGCGAAAAAGCAATCAAAGATGGAAAATCACAAGACGTTTTGGAAAAGATTGTTGATGGACAAATCAAAAAGTTTTACTCACAAGTCACTCTTGTCGATCAACCTTGGATCATGGACCAAAAACAATCAGTTGAAAAGATTTGCAAATCATCTGGAGTTACTATTGTCAACTATTTACGTGTTAAATGTGGTGATCAATCCAATTAAAAGTTTTATAGTAACAATGTCTTGAATTGTGTTTCGTTCTCTTCTTGTAGTGTTTTCAATTTGTTTTTGATATCGGGATAAGCTGGCGCGATATCTTTGGACAATGATTTTGCGTTTAACGTGACCAAACTTCCCATGATCATGTTCACTGCATCTTTTGGTATTCCTGCGTTTTCTTCTTTGGCGAAGAATCCAGTGTAATCGCCAAAGAGAATCATATTCAATCCATCTGCTGTTACTTTTGTGTAATCGATATCCAACTCTTCAATCGTTTCGTTTTGTGACAAGTACCATGTACCTTTATCTTTGATCGAACTATGCGTGTTAATATAAATTAGAATCTTACATGTCGCTTAGTTTCAACGATTTGAGACTCTTGTTTTCTGGAATAGCTTTGAGTGCTTCATCAGTGACAACTCGGTTGCGACTCAAATCCAAGTAGGTAATATTCTGACTTGTTAGTAAATGATTGACTCCCTCATTTGTAATTCCACAATCTTCCAAGATGAGAGTACGTAAGGATTCTATGAGTGAAACAATACGTGCTCCCTCATCTGTGATCGAGTTGCAGCTTAAATTTAAGAATTTGTATTCTGGTAATGGTTGTTCTGTCTACAATGGTTAATTTTTGTTGTGTAAAAAGTACTGAAATTTGCAATAGTGTTTTGATTTCTGCTGCGTGAAGTCCATTGTTTGTTAAACTGAGATTTGTCAATGTACTAGCGTTGCGGAACACTCCAATGTTTCCCTCTGTAAATGGAGCACGTGATAAACGTGTGAGTTTGAGCGTTCTAGAGAGTTAATATGTTTTAACGCGAAAATACTCTAAATTTTTTTGATGGTTCAACAGCGTTTGAACACCTTCGTAATCGATGCTGGTTACGCGCAAGTCTAATGTTTGTATGGTTGGATTTCTTAGTATGAGCCATTTCACGCAAGGATCGTTGAAATTTACAAATCCACAAAAGTTCAAAGCATATGCGTTCTGGAATGATGATAATAACATTTTGATTTGGTCGACGGTCAAGTGTTGTTCCTGCAAAGGTTAAAATTATGCGATAAGCATACTTGATCGAGTTGGTAGCATGAGTTGTAGCTTAAGTTGATACAATGCCATAGAGGTACTACTTGACCTTTGAATCGTCCGTATAAAAGTTTGAATATGGCATTTTGTTGCGCGATCAACGGTGTGTCCAACATAAACAGAGGAACTGGTCTGTTTTCTCGATTTAATTTTGCTTTCAAGTAGTGCTATTTTTTGTTAACATATGAACGTTTGTATACCTCGCGCTGTTGATATTGTAGGTGAGGATCGACTGTTATTTTTTCTTCGTTGGGTCTGTAACTATTGCGATCAAAAATGCGTTTCATGTATCTTTGTTTCGGTAAGTATGTTGAATATTAAGGTACAAATTGAGTGGAAAGTCTATGAACGATAGAATTTGTCTTAATACGTCCCAGGAAAGACCTTCAGCCTCGCTGCGAGTTATGTTCCTTTGCTTTATAATATTTGCGCGTTGTTGCCAGCGTGGTACATCTTGTGTCATCGCTTGTTGGTTGTAAATTTCGAAAACAACACAAGCAGAAGACCAGGGACGCTGTCTACTCAGAAGAACTGTACATATTGTCAATACACAAGTAGTACGGAGCGAAAACAGTGTCAAATGTACCTCTTAAAATGAATGACACTTACACTTGCAACGTTGGCACCAACTGCTGCGAAATTTAACAATCTCTTCTGATTTTATACTTGCGCTATGAGGTAGAGACCAAAACTTGTGGCAAATAATGAAGAGAATCGTAGAAAAACACCAACCAAAAATATCGCATGTCGTCAGCAGAAATGTCGTGTTTCCATTCATGGATATTCGCTGCTCTGTTCGTGTTTATGAACACGATAGGCCTGGTTGACGAAGCTATCTTACTAAACAAATGGAACAAGACGAGGTTGTGTCTGTGACAAGTAGTAGACCCAGCTCAGCTATTAGTGTAAAGAAGAATTCCGAGCACATTCGAGTCGTTTGCAGGTAATTTTATCGTCGATGGTGTCACCAACTTGGTAGATTCAGGCCAGGTCCCAATGAACAAGAAAGAGGTAAAACTAGCATCAAAAAATGTAACAAATAAGATGCTGGAGGTGTCAATTGCGTAGAATTTGTTTCGGAAAGCATAGTCAAAATGCAAACAGGCGATATTATTTACGATTTTGAGTATGACAAAGTGTTCCCGACTGATACCTCACAAGAGGAAGTTTATAACCATGTAGCTACACCAATGATAGCAAGTATGTTTCATAACGACCAATTAACACGGTAGATATTTTAAACGGATATAATGCTGCAATTCTTGGTAAAAGAATTATTCCATTCTAATACATTAGCATATGGACAAACTGGAAGTGGAAAAACATACACAATGCAGGGACCAGCATATGAAAGAGGAATGTCATGGAAAAACAATTCTGAAAATTGGGGTATAGCTCCTCGCTTGGTGCGCCAATATGACAATTAACTGACAATCAAAGATAAGTACACTATTTGAAAAGATTGGCAACTGCGATCCCAATGAGGAATATTTAGTCATAGCATCAGTAATTCTTTGTCTTTATAACTAAATCAATAGTATGTGGAAATATACAAGGAAAAGATTCGAGACTTGTTAGATCGCAAAAAAGATAATTTAACTATATTGGAAGATAAAAATAAGGGATTGTTCGTTACTGAAGCTACTGAAGAAAATGTTACATCACTTGATGAAGCGATGAGTGTCATGGCAAGAGGTATCAAAAATAGAAAAGTTGAAGAAACCAATTGTAACACGGAAAGTTCTCGATCACATGCTATCTTTCTGCTAACGATATACAAGCATGATATTATTGAAAAAGAAACAAAAACAAGTCAATTGGTACGTTAATGATTTAAATTGTTAACAATCTAGTATTTGGTTGATTTGGCAGGTAGTGAGAAGGTATCGAAAACAAAGTCAGAAGGTGCTCGACTAGATGAAGCGAAAACAATCAATACATCGTTGCTAGCACTTCGTCAAGTAATTTTCGCGTTAACAAGTGGTCAAAAAGGAACTCACGTACCATACAGAGATTCAAAGCTTACACGTATGCTACAAAACACCTTTGGTGGAAACTCGCTAACGACGTTAATTATCAACTGTTCACCAAACTCGTTTAACGACCAAGAAACTCTATCAACACTACGTTTCGGAAGTAGAACTCGTCAAATTACAAACGCACCAAGAGCAAATAAGCACAGAACAGTAAAAGAGCTAACAGCGTTACTAGATATCGCAAATAAGGAGATTTCAGAAAAAGACACGTACATACGACAACTACATAGAGAAGTAGAGACGTTGAGAATGTTAAATCGAACGAGCTCACAGCATGGTACTGATCAATTCTACATTGATGCAGAATTCAGACGTTACTTTTATTGTCCACTAAGTGGTAAAGTTTTACAAGATCCAGTTATCGCTACTGATGGTTACACGTATGACAAACATGCCATTACAAAGCATTTCAATGATCAACTCAAAACTGATGCATTTATCATCTCACCGATGACGAACCAGAGGTTAACAACAAAAGCTGTAGTTTCGAATTATTTTGTTCGAAGACAATATGATTACATGATTGAACGATTTGGTAGAGAAGTGCTGGATGACACTCCAGTGTCATTGTTCTGGACGATTCAAGATGATGTTCCACATGAAGTGTTACGTGCGATCTTTTCATTCTTTGATGCTACTACGTTGACAAAGTGCTATAAAGTATGTGAGGAATGGTGCAGGTTGTTGCATCACAGTGAATCTTCCTACTTGTGGATGTCATTGATATACCAAGAATTTGACAAGGCTGAATTAGCCAAAATGCAGAATAGTATTGATACAGCGTGTAGAATGAACACTCTTCCACAGTATTATTGGAAAGTGACCAGGGAAAAGAATAATGTGCAAGGTGTAATGAAAACGAGTCACGGCTCTGGGTTGTATCTTGCACCAACATAATTGTATGGTAGACATGCTAGAGAACAGAGTTGAGCGATAGTATGGAACCAAAACTGACGATAAGAAGGAGGTGTAAATAAATGTAAGATTGACAATATCGCTTTCTTGATTCAGAATATTTGTATTAAAAATTGGATGTAAATGAAAATAACTAACTCTATACCAGAAGGACTTGATTCTCATGATGTAGAATAGGAGTACGTGTTTGCCTAAGGATTGTTGTGTTGTAGAGGACTTGCGTGCTTCTAAATGCGTGATAATTCCTAATTTGTATAGGAGCAGTAACCTTCGAATTCACAAACAAACCATTCCAATGCCTGTGTGAGAGATAAAGCGGTCTAATAATATGAATACCGTGTTTTAAAGAAACGATGTTACATCTATACGTTTGCACACAGCCCCTTGGAGACGCGCTAGGTAAAACGGCAGCTAAAATTGAGTACCGATTGTGGGGTGACGCTCGCGCTACTCACTCGTACTTTGTAGCAGAAGCAGAAGATAACACGAAAACAATAATCGAATTAAAAATGAACAAAAAGAAAAAGATGCGACTACAAGTTCGAGAAATGGGAGACTTCAAATCGCAAACGCTGCACATAGAATATTTAGGACAGACAATACTACCACTACGGAACATTTTACAACTAGCAGAGTTTTATTTAGCAAACCATTCACGTTATTCGTTCTTCAGTCACAATTGTAGAGAGTTTACAGACTTTATTGTGAATAACATTCCAGAACTAGATACCTATCCTCGAGTTCGTTCATCAGTGCTCGAGTATTGCCATCAAAAACTAAAGAATCAAAAACATGAAGAGTCGTACTTGATATCGTATGGCTATTGAGTTACTACATTAAATTTGGTGTATTTATGTACAAATCACTATCTTTCTTTGGTGGACTACCTGAATCGCCCACTAATGTCTGTCTATTTGGTGTCTTCTTTGATGGCTTTTTATGTCCCATGGGCTGCGATGGCAACTGTGCTGGCGCAACATTGAAATATAACCCACCTAGATTTGACGACTGTGGTGATGACATAACTGTAGGTTGTTGCTTTGGTACTTGTTGTGGTGTAATTGGTGACGCATTGGGTTGTTTGATGTGACTATTTAGTTTTGGTGTTGTCGGTGTATGCAAAGGAGGTGATTGCTGTAATGTCTTTTTCGGTGTAGTTGTCGCTGGCGTTGGTAAAGAATGTTGAGATTTTGGAGTTGTCCTGGTAATCTCTTTAAAATTCCTAGGTGATTGTGGTGGTGACGGTGATAGTATATTCTCAGACTTGATATTAGCTCGTCTAACACCAACAAGAGTATCATTAGAAACATGCGTTGATTGTTGATGTACAATCTTTTGTATTACTGGTGCTTGTTGTATTCGTTTTGGAGGTTCAACAGGCTCGTATGACAAAATAGGTTCAGATTCATAGATGTGACTATCGACAATGATTGGTTGAGCTTTGACTTCTTTGCGTTTTGGTGACCCTTCTTTTAGTTTCATTTGCAATCCTTCTATTGCTATTTGATGACTAGATATAATAAAATTCATATTTGAGATTTCTTTTTCTCGTAATTTGTCGTGATCTCTTAGGGTGGCCAACTCGTATTCTAATTTCTTTTCGATCATCTAGTCTATTAGAAAATAGATGCTTTCATACCTCATTCAAAGACCTAATTGGTGTCTCTACTGTCCTGACAATTGTCTCAACTGTTCGGATGTGGTTATTGCTTTCAGTAACATCGTGTTCAATCTTGTCGATACGCGAGAATGATTTCTTTAACACCTCATCAAAACCTCTTTGCATTTTGCGAGAGAATTCCTCTGTCATCGCTTCTATTTCTGCTTGTTTGGTAAAATCTTGAATCATTTGTATTTGCTTTGCAGTTTCATTCTTTGGTGTCGTTTCGCGCATACTGTTAATTTGATATTCTAGTGATCTACGCGTTTGCTTTTCGCGTTCAAGCTCATCAGACAAACTACGAACGTTGTATCGCAGGCTATCTATTTCTGATCGTAATGCACTCGTATCGAACGTAGGTGGAACATCTTTCTCCAACAATCTCAGTACATCCAGTGGTTTTATCTGTGATTGCTGTTTAATAAGTTGTATTTAATACGAACTGGTTGTATGACTTCTTCAGAGTATTCATTGTGGTGCGAAACCAAACGTGCTACTTGCTCTGCCAGAATTAGGATTGAAGAAATGTAATCCTACCTTGGAGCTGCCCCACATGAGTCAGAAGAACGCTTAATAAACTAGCGTTGTGGTTCAGTGTAATCATAACAGCTCTTTAGTCAATCAACTTTGAAAGGCGCAAACTTGGAAGCAATTGCAGTGCATCATGAATAGGACCAGTGAATAATTATCGGACCTCCAAGAACCAAATGCTTGACGCCATCACCAAGAGTTGTGGACGCTTAAAATCCACTCGATAAGGTAGTTTTAGGTGACAGCTCTGACAAGTTTGTAAGTCAAAACATACCATGCAAAGCGTAGTTGCTTCTATCACCTGTGAGGGTGAAGTCTATCGAGTAGAAGCATCTATATTACCACCTGATAATATTTTGCATATCAGTGCAACTGGCACTAAAGAAAAGTACGAAACACGCGACAAAATATTGGACAATGGAAGAATTGCAATGTTTCCACTGCTAAAGAAGTCATTCGAGACAAACAACGGTGGATTTTCCAACACGTTAACTATGGAAAAGAATAATTTACTGCTAGTTGTGCATGTTTCAGCTCTCGATATGGATCTAAAATTCCTGCTTGAATCAAACACTAGTAACGGCGCGATAGTACCTACAGAATTTATCGTCAGAGTAGATAAAGTAGAAACACAAGTGTCGACACTTGTTAGAGACCTGCCTAATATGCTACAACAAGCAGTATCCAACTTGCCAATTACGCCAAGAAGCGAGCAAAAGTTTGATTACGTATTCTTAACGAATAGAATACAACAAATGGTCCGAGAAGAGTTAAAAACAGTTGTCGCAGATCTAACAAACAAGAATAGAAACGATTTTGATTCAACACAGAACAAGATAAACGAATGCATGTCATCAGTAGCGCGTATAGGAGAAACAGTGAAAAACATAAAGATAGAACCAGTCGCCATTCCACAACAGCAACAACAAGATCCACGACTGGACAACATCGAAAAAATAGAAACAATAATGACGCAACTCCTACAGCAACAAGAATCACAACGCGTACAATTCGAAAAAGAGTTTGGCAGTTTGAACGAACGATACAATCAAATTATCCAAGCCCAGAATACCATCACAGAAACAGTTGCATCACTATCAGAACAAATCAAGCAAGCCAACACGAGTATCGAAACAACTATCAAACAAGAACAATCAGAAAATTTACACAAAGCTATAGAATCTATTTCTACTAGTTCTGCACAATTAAATCAAGTCGTAACCAACACAAATCAAGAAACAGTAACACATATCGGAACATTGAGAGAAAATATCGAGAAACAAACTCAAGAGACGACAACACAAATTAAACAACTGGAAAAGAAGATTATTGAGAGTATTGATCCAATCAAAACACTAATTAGTGAGAAATCTGCATCACAAGGAGCAGTTGAAACAATGGTCGATCAATATCACGAATTCTGCAGTGAAAAAATGGAAACGTTACTAGCCTCCAAATTTGAAGAACAATACATACCAGACAAATGCATTGGTACAATTGAATTCAAGACATCCAAGATTCATAGTTTAATTTTACTACCAGGAGAACAAGAGTTGATTGCTACTTCCCATGATCATAGTAACATCAACATCTGGTACTTGAAACAAGGAACACTTTTCAACTCATTCCCTGCTGGTGAACGTGATGTCGTTGGACTAACAGTAGTTGACAATGATACTATTTTGTTTGGGTACTATAGCGCTAGAAATCTACGAGTATACAACTGGCGAACAGGAAAATGTTTGAACGTGATCAACACGCAAGCAGATATGCGTACAGCCACTCACAAACAAATTTTATGTTTTGGAGATGAGAGACAATATGCTGCTGTTGCTCATCGTAGTACGCCAGTGATTAGCATCTACGACATTCGCAAAAAGGGTGGAAGAATTGTACGAACACTCAATGGTCATACATTGGATGTCAATTGTATTCAATTCTTACCAAATGGTCGTTTGTTGAGTGCCAGTAATGATACAACCATTAGAATATGGGATGTAGACAGCGGAGAGTGTTATTTGTCACTAACAGGTCACAACGATTGGGTTAGATCACTAGAAATCATTGATGAAAAAACAATCATTAGTGGAGGTGATGATGGAACAGTACGAGCATGGGATATTGATACTGGTAAACAAACACGCGTTATTACACGAGATATTGGATGGGTATACGATATCGTTGCTCTAAGTCCACACTACATCATGACTGCTTCAAAAGATGGAAAAGTAAGAATTTTGAATGTAGAAAGAAGTGAATGTGTACGAAGTTTGAGTGGACATAGAAAAGATGTAACATCTATACTGGTATTAGGCGATGGAAGAATGGTTAGTGCAAGTGATGATGGAACTGTTCGCACGTGGTCACCTGGATACTAAAATTATTTATAATTTTTGTAGTTGGTCTGGTGTAATGTCCCAGAATGCTCTTACTAGTGCTTCAAGTGCTTCTGTTTCTAATGGATTTAATCTGTCTAGTAGTGGTTTAAACTTGTGGGGATGTTTCTTGTAGGCACCAAAGTGTGATAGTACTTGACGGAACACTTGGGCGACTAGGTCGTGATCGATTTGTGGAGCGACAGGTTTCGTTTCTTTCTCACCAGATTCCTGAATTTCTTTTAATCGTTTGTTCATCTTGTCTGGTGTATATTCCTTGAACAAGATATCCAAAAAGATGTGTTGATCTCTATCGCTCAATGTGTTCGACAGTTGCATCAACTTTCCAGGATTTTGTGCGTAATGGACTAAATTCTCCTCAAAAACTTTGAGTGTCTCTTTTACAGCTTCTGATGCTTTCTCTCTAGCATCACCATTTTCATCATCACTATCTTCTAAATCTTCCTCTTTCAAATCTTGCCACAGTGTCGTTCCCGATTTCTTTTTAGTTGATAATGATGGTGTGTTTTTGATGGCTTCGATGACTTGCGGATCATTATTGAAAAACGCGATTACATCATCTGGTTCTTTTTGTAGTATATCTATTATTGCTGTCATTTCCGTTGGATTCAGTTTTGCCAAGAATTGGTCTGCTGTTTGTTTTTCTTTCATGAGTGCTGGCCCCGATTGTAGTAACTGTAAATATAATTGTTTCAAACGTCCCTTCGAGGGTGCTCCCGTTTTGTTTGCAGCGTTCAAATTTCTAAACTCTTGGAATAATTGTTTCTGTAGTTCAGTATCTATTTGTGTGAGTGAGTGAGAGTAAAGCTACCATCATCTAGATCATCTTCGTCATCTTCGTCATCGTCACCGAAATCTCCTCCCATTTCTTGAATAAGTTTCTGTGTTAACAGATCAATAGTTTTTAAATCCATATCGCTGTCAAACAGTTTGGCTGTCGGTGTTTGTGTTGGTTTCTTAGGTGCTGCTTTTTCTTTTTTCTTTTCTACTGGTGATTTACTTATTGGTTTCTTTTGTGTTTTCGATTTTGGAATTTCTTCCTCGTCTTCATCTTCCACTTCAAAATCGTCGTCAACATCTTCAAATTTTACACTAGTTCCTTTCTTTTCTTTTTCGTTGAATGGTTTTTCTTTTTCCATCTCTTTCAAGAGACCAGAGATGAAGTCTGTTGGTGCTTTCTTCATATTTGCTTTTACAATCGAATAGTTGAAGTTTTCACACAATAAGAGAACATTATGGAGCTCTCCAAAGCGATAGAGACTCTGTTCTCAAAGATGACTGTCAGCGACGATATGAGTTTGGACGACTTTTCAGGTTCATTCGTACCTATACACGACGAACTACCTAGCATTACGAAAACTCGCAAAACAAATACAATTAAACAGAGTGACAAGGAAGATGCACAGGAAACAGATCAATCACGTATCAAATGCTTGGAATACCTTCTAGCAAACATTCCAGATCGACCAAATTTCTTCAATATTCACCAAGAAGCAAACTCCAAGTTTAGTCGTCAAACTTTGGAGATTCTACTATCGTTTATTAAGAATATGACCCCTTCATCAGAGACACAAAAGCAACAGTACCACGGTAAAGCTCATCTTGTTGGTCTAGTATCAGTCGCATTGGCCAGACTAGTCGTAACAAACATCAACTTGGCGTATGACATGCAAATTATGGGTTCACAAGAAGACCAACAAAACAAATCAAAAGAATTAGGAAGTGCTGCCAAACAAAAACAATTTTTGTCGTT
>JAESGV010000336.1_pt1 | contig 21223 bp, 20 predicted proteins | sample 9269781 | NCBI WGS metagenome assembly JAESGV01 (sample SAMN15741586, study PRJNA653496) | algae metagenome | isolation source: Tildeniella torsiva UHER 1998/13D and co-occurring heterotrophs from... | place: Slovakia: Slovak Paradise National Park, Hrabusice, Kosice Region | collected 2000-01-01
GATAAGATTTGTAATGCTGACTTTTATCTTCCCCTATCGTTTGGCTCAACGATAGGAGTCTCGGGTTAGGCATTCATTGTTAATATTGTACGCATTCTTTCTTGTCTATGACATTACTTGAGTTGCTAGACTCGGCTTTCTCGTACAAGCACGTCAAACTTTGCAAGTTAGAAGAAAAGTTGGATTGACACAAAGAGGACTCGTTGTGGGACAGTACAAACATGAGAAGACTCTTTCACACAACACTGCGAAGTGCTCTACACTATCCAAAATCAACACGCACTACTTTCTACGCGCCATTTTCGCATGTTCAAACAAGACTTTTTTCTGTAAGTTCCATACAACGACAAGATGATGATATTGTACTACATCGAACCACACCAATGATGGCACAATATTTTAAACTTAAAGATCAGCACAAAGGTAGCTATTTCACGCACACAATTTAATAGTAAGATGCCGTTCTTTTATTTCGCATGGGAGATTTTTATGAACTGTTTTTCGACGATGCAGTCAAAGTTTCACAAGCACTTCATATAACAGTAAAGTCTTAGGCAAAACGCTAACATATTCATCAGTTAACAAAACGTGGAAAACATCATGGAGTAGAGATACCAATGTGTGGTATTCCACATCACGCTTTGGACGTGTATATGCAAAAATTAATCAAACATGGTTTTCTGGTAGCGATCTGCGAACAAAGTGACGGAGGACCAGACAAGATAAAGAATAGAGATATCACACGACTGTATGTCAACAGTATTTTCATGTTAACCTTCGTAGTGTCACACCAGGAACATTAACAGAAGAAAACCACCTGGAAGCAACTGAAAACAACTATTTGGCAGCGATAAACTTTCCACATGATTTTGAAACCAATGAAAAAGCAGAAATAGGTCTAGCATGGCTACAAATCTCAACAGGAGAGTTTGGAATGTCAAAATCAAATCGTATGCCAACGTTTCAAACTAACATTCTAGTACGACAACTCAGTTCCGATTTGCTTCGATTATCACCAAGTGAGATTTTAATTCCACAACAATACGCAAACGTTTCGAAAATACGAACACTATTATCAGCATACTTGACAACTATTCGTCCAGATTCCAATTTTGACCTACTCGAGTCGAAACAAGCGCTAACAAAGCAATTTCCAAGTTTTGATGCACAAGAGTTTGCGCCAATACAAATCAGCGTTAGTGGAGCGTTACTATCCTACATTTCAGAAACGCAAAAAGGCAAGATTCCACGCTTTGATTTTCCCAATTCCCAAGAATACGAATTTTCACTTTCCATCGATGCTGCCACTCGTCGTTCTTTGGAACTTGCTAAAACTCTTTCAGGTGAAAAACGAGGAAGTTTGTTATCCGTAATTGATCGAACGGTAACGGGACCAGGTGCAAGATTACTAGTTCAACAATTACAAACGCCATCGGCGTATGTGAGTGAAATTGACGATCGATTGGATTGTGTGGAATTCTTTGTAAAAGATTTGAACACGATCGAAGAAACGAGATTGATTCTAAAACAAACGCATGATATGGAACGATCTGTTCAACGTGTTGTTTTAGATCGTGCTACACCACGAGATTTGGGTGCCATACGAGATTCATTACTATCTGCCGGAAAATTGCGTTCACTTTGGAAAATGGAATTACCATGGCATTTGGAAGAATATGCAGAACAATGCAACTCTGCATCAAAATTGCAAATTGTACAATTACTCAGCAAAGCATTGAATGAATCTGATTTACCATCTAGTTCAGTAAATGGTGGGTTCATCCGCACAGGTTATTCACAAGAACTAGATCAATTCCGAAACACGCATGAAAATAGTACAAAACTCACAGAAGAGTTACAAGACATGTACAAAAAAGCTGTCAAACTATCATCACTGAAAATTAAGAGTAACAACGTACTAGGACACTTTGTAGAAGTTCCAATTGCACAAAGAGATAAACTGTTACAAACGGATCAACAAATCGTGTTCAAACCTGTACAAAGTACGATCACTGTTGCAAGATTCAAAACGGAAGAGTTGTCTAAACTAGAGCTCGAAGTTAGTAAAGCAGAATCAGCAGCCATAGAAACAGAGACAAAAATTTTTGGTCAACTATGCGAAGAGATTCGTCAAGTTGAAACACAACTAGTTTCTGCTGCACGTGCGTTAGCTTCCATTGATGTACATTCGTCACTAGCTGTACTTGCTCGTGAAAATAATTTTAATCGACCAAAAGTTCTAGAACCATCATCAGGACCTGCAATTTTCAACATTAAAAACGGAAGACATCCTATAGTCGAGCAAGCAAGACAAAAATCATCTAGCGTTACAGCATGTTCGTTCATTGGAAACGATTGCAATCTAGATGGTAAAGATGTAAACGTTATGCTAGTCACTGGACCCAACATGGGTGGAAAATCTACCTATCTTCGACAAAATGCATTAATTGTAATTTTGGCGCAAATGGGAAGTTTTGTACCTACAGATCCAGGAACTTCGTTCACTGTTGTAGATAAATTGTTTTCTAGAGTTGGCGCAAGTGATGAACTTGCAAATGATCGTTCTACGTTCATGGTAGAGATGACTGAAACGGCAAATATTTTAGCGCAAGCAACTCCTCGTAGTTTTGTTATTATTGATGAAATAGGAAGGGGAACAGCTACACTTGACGGGTTAGCGATCGCATGGTCGGTACTAGAGTATTTACATGATTCTATTGGATGTAGAACGCTATTTGCGACGCATTTTCATGAACTTACAGAAGGAACAACGTTTGCAAAAGTGAAACCATATTCACTTGGTGTACGCGTTGTTGGCGATGATTTGATCTTTACTTACAAAATTGAAAACAAAGCTGCTGATGAGTCTTATGGTGTTCACGTTGCACGATTGGCGGGTTTGCCATCACGATGTATTACTAGAGCTGAAGAGATTCTAAAAGAGTTGAAAGAAAATGAAGTTAGGCACAAATTGCCCCTAACTTGAAATGAGCAAGTCGACGCGTGTGTAATTTTATCAACTAGCGTACTGTTGAACGAACTACGAGATCCAGAAAAGGTATACGACAGTTGGAATAAACAAGTAATTATTTTGAGAACATGAAAACGTGTTGTTGACCAACACAGCCAAGACTTTATCTACTATCTCAGCTAAGATTTGATGACCCTGAGGACAGAAATGCGGCCGATTGCACGATAATGAATCCCTATCATCGATTTTCATCATCCCACTCGACTTGGATTGAAATGGTTCCACCAATGCGCATAATGGTGCTGGCAACATGCCGGCTCGCATGTGCTGGAAGACGTGCTGGCAAGCATAGACGTGCTGGCAAGTATGCTGGCAACTGCTGGCAGATGTGCTGGCAGGCGCTGGCAATGTGCTGGCAAAGTGCTGGCAAGCGCTGGCAAGGTGCTGGCAAGGTGCTAGCAGGTGCTGGCAAGTATGCTGGCAAGTGCTGGCAAGTGCTGGCAAGGTGCTGGCAAGGTGCTGGCAAGTATGCTGGCAAGTGCTGGCAAAGTATGCTGGCAAGCGCTGGCAAGTGCTGGCAAAGTGCTGGCAAGGTGCTGGCAGGTGCTGGCAAGGTGCTGGTAGGTGCTGGCAAGTGCTGGCAAGCGCTGGCAAGGTGCTGGCAGGTGCTGGCAAGGTGCTGGCAAAGTGCTGGCAACGCGCTGGCAGGTGCTGGCAACGCGCTGGCAGATGCTGGCAACGTGCTGGCAAGTGCTGGCAATGTGCTGACTTGGACACTATTTAGTGACAATCAGAGCTTACGGATCACCAGCATGGAGTTGTTTGGCTTGATATTGGGTGATTTGATTTACCTGTAAAAACATCAACCCTATTTAAAGAAAACTGAATTCGCTGACCTGCAATTATGGAATAGAATGGTCAACCTGGCGGTTTTCGCCTTCTTTCATTGCTGTACAACAACCAGATGTATCTGGCAATAGGCGACAGGTATATCGCGGGATGTTACATTCAAGAGTTTAAGAGGGGCATGTATGTTGCCCATTAATTATTGCAAGTCACATATTATCGAAGTTCTAGAAAGTGTTAAATACCGTCTCGCGTGGTATGACATAAAGCTGCTGCACCCAGAAGTAGAAATTGAAAGCTTACATTTATTTACATTTTTTTGCTGCTTTAGGAAGATCAAATGTATCCAAATCTAACACTGTGATATTCATTCGTGTCACATCAGTCTCGATGGTTCCATCTCGAACTACCTCTACTGGTTCGTTGTTATCTATTCTCGCAAAGAACTGTTTTACATGTGTTCCGTTCTTCTCCCTACCTTGTGACGATTTTATTTTTCCAATGTAAGTAGCATCTTGCCACTCTTCGAAGTACTCGCCAGTTGAGAGTATCTGCTTCTTACATGCGTAGTAGCCCATAAGGTTCATTATGGTGTAACCCTCATGCTGTACACCAAAATAAAAATACTGTTGCATAAGATATGGTCCCATGAAGACATCCATTCTATACTTTTGTTCTGGTACATTCGCGTATGCTTTCATGTTTAAAGCTCTATTTTCGTCGTACACGAATTCTATTTTATACTCGGTGGGACGAGGTGGTGTCGGTATGTTATTGCATAGTATCGCTAGCGCGATGCTCAAACAAAAAACAATCGCTAGTGTATTCATAGCTTTTGCTTTGTCTAAACGTGTTTGCAGTCAACCTACGAAACGGTCACAAACATTTGCTGAAGAGCCAACAAGAAAAAATGCGAAAACTGTAGTTTCGTCAAGCGTTAGACTTTGTTTGCAACGCTGCGAAAGAAAATCACAAAATAGGATTGTACGTACCTGGTGCATATGACAGTTGGGTACAACAGGTATAGCACTTATCGACACTCGCGACTATTTATTCACAAAAAAAGCGGTCGCGCTCCGAGAAGCAAAGAAAAATTTATCAAAATGATACAAAGGGTACAGTTGAGGTTGGTCATACCACCACCAACAAAAGACAGTGAATTCTTACAGACTGTGCTGCCACCCAGAGTAGGGCAATTAGAGAAAAGTATTTTTTTGGTACGGTGACATCTAATAATCATTTATTATACTAAAGTCATTAACCATAGATTGTGCCCACAAAACGCATACGTTGACTTTTTCGTACCATTCTTAAGCATCTTGTTAAATTCTTCCAGATAGAAACTACCTTCACCAAATTCATGTGGCATGTACATGTGTACGTGATCCTTTGCAACCACAAGTATCGATGAACTTGTAGCATAAACTCTTACTGCATCTGAAATTGAATCAACGAACGTGTGGGTATCATCACAACAATAAAACAAAACATCTTGTTCCAAGATGTCGAAAAGCTTCACTTTTCCTGTTTGGAATACAATTCCATATAATTGTCCACACGCTGAAAAATGAGAAACAAGAGCGTCAGAAATTAGTGTGAGTTGATCATTGTAGTGGAGCCACAATTTAGATTCTAATGAATAAGTAAATAGGAAAAAGAAATTACCCATGTCAAGGAGCAATGAAAAGTTTTGCCCTGCAGAGAGTTTGATAATATCAACGTTATTTGTTTCCAATAGTTTTGGAGTAATTTGAACGGAATCACCAGTTGTACCAAAATAGAAAACACGATAAAAGTTAGTTCTGACAATGGTATGCCATGATCCACAACACACTTCTACAATGTGCTCATTCTCTGTTAAATTAAAATTTTGGGTGATTTCTGACAGTACTGAGCGACTTGTGGTTGAATTATCGCCGAGTTGGTACTCTTGATTACGACCTAGTGTAAACTATTGTGTTATTAGCTGCGTAAATATGTTACCACACGATGGTCCTCTGTTACTATGATTGTATGAGCGAATCCACAAGCTATGTTTCGTACTGGTCCATATGCGCTGTATTCTTTTACCATCAAAGGTATTTTAACGAATTTTTCGCTCTCCAATTCGTGTCCTAGCACACCTTCACTGCATTATTAGTAAACGTTTCCATTTCGTACACAGTAGTTCCCATGCCATAAACGTGTCCTGCTGCAGTGAGCATTAGATTAAATTCTCCACCGCCACAAATGTACACGACGTTCTCTGTGCCAAAAAATTCTTTTCTTAGTTCGCTATCTAGATGGCCAGGTTTTACATAAAATTTATCTTTGTGTGGCGAGAGTTGTCCCCATGCATTATCACCCAACACTAAGTATTATTTCACTGTATGAGAAATACCATAAACATCGTCAACAACAAAATCGTTATCTTGTCTTGACATTGCGTGATTTTCTGACGTTCTAAAGATAGTTTAAAGATATCCGACTGTTACAAACTGTCAGAACTAAGCAAGTCTAGAGTTACATGCACTGCTTGACGCTTATTATGAATTGTAGTGGCTGGTAGATGTTCAAGTTTGCTGTCTTTGACGTATGACACGCAGCAAAATGGAAGAGTACGAGCGACATTTGCTTACGGTTGTTGAATGTGGCAAACAAACAGAACAAACAGTGGAGTTTTTCAGCAAAGCGTCCGAAGATCTCGAGAATTTCTACAGTATACTGCTTCAAATTCTACAAACAAACAATCGGGTCGAAGTAAGCACAGTGTTATGTACTTACATTTTAGGTGCGCCACGCATGCACTAGAACGTTAGTAGAGTTTGGAGGTGTACCTGATACGCTAGAAGCAGAAGATATATTCGAACAATATTTCACAGTTCTCGAAAATGAAAAAGCAGAACTTGTGCGACTAGATCTTATCCAGTTATTGGCTCGCGTAGCAACTATTTTCGACTTCAAAATCGTTTGGGAGCGAATAAGACGATGGACACTCGATACAGATGCAGAAAAACGATTACTCGCGATTAGTATCCTTTGTGCAATTGACGTTGATAATACGGATGATATACGATATCACCTTACACAAATACTAGAGATTATTGCCAAGTTCTTGCAAGATAAAAGATTATTACACAGAGGTATCGCTGTAAAAGCAATGTACCAAGTGATAAAAGTCGGCGAGCTCAGAAAGAAGGATATACACAAATTCTCGGCACTATTTCCACTCGTACTTCGTTCTGTATCGGATTTACTCAATGCTGGAGATTTAAATAACGCAGGCGATTTTTTAAGAGTACTATTGTACCTCATTCCATGCGGAAACGGTGTCCTATTCAAAGATGGTCACCACATACAAAACACGTTATCGGCCATGTACCAAGTCGCGAGTGCAAAATTGGAAGTGTTGATGTCAGAACGCGCATGTGAAGTGATTACCGTTCTCATGAACACGCAACCCAAAATGGTCACAAGATTCCCCAAATTCACCGAAACAATGGTTCAATTATGCTACGATCTAGTACTAGAAGATTTCCATCAAATATGGAAATTGACAGCAACGTGATAGCGTTGTACACACAAGTAGCAAGTAGATGCATCATGAAGATGAGTAAAACATGCAAAATGGAAACATTGTACGTTTGCATCAAAGAGATCGCCACTGGCAAGTTACAAGGAAACGAAAACGAAAGAAATGCTATTTTAGGAATTTTTTATTTCTTTGTGTTGGGATGTACAATCGATAACAAAGATATGTCATCAATACACGATGACATAACAGAAATTTTGATCAAGTACACCAAAGATGAGAGTCCAAAAGCAAGAGTACAAGCATTTAATACGCTTGCAATGTTAGGATACAAAGAAAACTCACCATACACTGATGCTGTATGGGAATCACTCGAGCGATTACTAGATGATGTCGATCCTCGTATACATGCAGAAGTTTTGCTCAGTTCTGTTTGCTTGCTTGAACAAAAACAATTCCATGAAGACAAAGATTATAACGCTGTGATGGATAAACTCTTTCCAAAGATTGTTCGATTTGTCAACCATGAAGACGTTGATACCAAGAGATTTGCACTTGATGCACTATCGTGTGCAAATGGAAACTACTTGGCTGCCAAATACGATACGTTTATAGGTAGCGTGAGAAACCAAAAAGAAGAGATACTAGAGCTACGCTTCTTTTCATTTATTATGGTGACTGTTCCACTCTCAGTGATCGAACCTGATATCGAGCGTATTATCACGCTAGTGTTCAATCTCTTGGCGTTCAAGGACATTAATCAGTTTGAACACATGATGGAAATTTGTTTGCGAGTGATTGAGTCGCTCAATGATCGCTTCGCACCTTACACCGCTCGATTCTATCAAGTGATCAAAGATATCTTTATGGTAACTCGTCCAGTTAATCTTATGAATCAACTACAACCACTATGTGCAAGATTATGTTTGTTCCTGTTCAAGCATCGATTAATGACTGCAGAACTCACCAAAGATATCTTTGCCAGTTTGTTTCAACTCTTCCAACATGTATTCAACGCTGATTACTTGCAATCGATCAGCATTTGGAGCGAAGTGCTCATTACTCCCGTTAAAATGAATCCTACACAAGATGTTGCCGATCCAGCCATTGAAGTATTGCTGCAACTCATGATAGGCAGTAAAACTGCATCTATTGTAGAGATGACGCAGGTCATTAACGATTTGGCAACTATCTTCAAACTAGCACCACCGGAAACTACAGTAAAATATGCTCCACAGATTGTTATCGTGATACAAGAGTCTATTGACCTCACAGAGTTCATTATAGAGCAGGAAGATGTGGATATTGACCGCATCGAAGGGTTCTATGAAGATGCAGCGTCACTAGCAGGAGTACTCGTAGAACGATCGCCAAGTAACATTGATGATTTGGGAATACTAATTGCACAATTTGTACAGTTGATACCAGCCGATCCTCACAATATAGAACTTCGTTTTGGGTTTTTGCAACTCATTAGAAGGTTGCTACTTGGTGGTGGAGAGAAAGAATTTATGAAAAAGTGGATGGTATCGTTCTATGGTGGAACTTTTGTTCAAGAAACATTAATAGCAACAGATGTTCTTGGTTTGTGTTTAGTTTCTGAAATCTATGGCCTCTTAGCGCTACACGCAGGAGACAAGTTACAGACTCCTCATTACAATCATATTTTGCAGTTTTTGACGACACAAATAGCATTGGAAGCGAATGAAGATACCAAAGAAATAATCTCTACGGCAGTGTATGGATTAATTTACTTGGTGATCACTAGATTGTTAGATATCAAGTTAATTGAAACTCATGTCGTACCGAAACTTCCATTGCTTCTGACCACCGACGAAAACGTGTTTAATTACACAAACAAGGTATATAGACTGTTAGTTACAGTTTGCATGAACTATCCTTCGATTTTTACGCCTAAAATGAAGCGAAAATTGGAGCGTATTGACTTGACTCAGAACTTGGAGGAAGAAACACGCAAAATGATTCGAGATGGTCTTTCGCAGTTAGCATTAGCCAACAATTTTGACCCATTAAAATAATTTGTGGTTCTTGTGTGCTGCAGTACTTCTTATCTTGCCACGAAAGATCACTACAACGGAAACAGGAAAATTGGAATCTAGGAAAACAGCTCGCGTTTTTCACTTTGTAAAGAATCAAACGAATTTAGGGCCAACTCTCATGCAACGAAGTGTCCTAACATCTACACGTATACTAGTGTCCGTTTCATGTCCACATGTTACGAAATTTGTAGCGTGTGTTACTCCAACCATCAAATTCTACAATCCAGTAAAAGAATATCATACAAACGCGACACAAACAACTCCACAAAATCCATATACCGTTCTAGGCGTACTACCGACTGATTCTAAAGATATCATAAAAAAACGATACTACAAGGTATGACCGTTTACACTATTTAACATCTAGTTATGTCAACAATATCATCCAGATAGAAACCCATCTGCTCCAGCACAAGCTAAAATGGCGGCGATTAACAATGCTTATGAGGTACGAAAATATGACTTTGATACTTAAAAATAGATTTTGAAAGATAAAGAAGATACACCAGTACAACCACAATGGAACGGAAATCCGAGAAGTAACTTTAACGAGACGCAATTCCGTAATGGTCATTATTACGAAGATACATTTTCACATCGTTTCCACCAACCACTCACAGAGGAAGAAAAACTAGAAAAACATCAGTTCGAACAGTTTATACGCCGGCAACAAAGAGAGCGTATGCAAAACGATGCAGCTTTCTTCCATCACGCAGCCAACCAATATCGCGCCATGCATATAAGACAACAACATCAACCAAATACACCATGGCGAACAGGCATAGTACATGCCATAGTACAAACGTTTACCATGCCGCTACAAATATTATTCGATCATAAATCAGCAAATACAGCAGGAGGCATCGCAAGAAAAATGTTCGCGCTATTGAAGCTATCATTGAACGTTTTTATAGTGTATATCGCAACTTCATTTTTGTACCAGTTGGCAAGATCCAAATTTAGTGGTATAAGAAACGCAACAAGAGCAGATGGCGCAACATATTATTTAAGTGGTCATCACGGAGCGAGCGCGCATAGTCCCAATATGCCAAAGAGTGAAAGAATGAGAATTAATAAAGAATAATTTTCAACTCCTGCGTTATTCAAGCTTTAATAACTCGTAAGGATGCACAGTACATGTTTCTATGGCAGAATCTCTGTAGTACAGCCATGACACAATGTACATAGGCTCCATTGATGTTGGTTTCTGCATGCCTTTTGCAATGAGTACACCATTTCTATAAAACCGGATTTCTTCTCTGAGTTTGTCAACAACTAGACCTAGGACGTCGCCTTTCTTTGCTGTACAATCTTTAATAACAGTGATCGACCGAGATCCTAATGAAGATGGGTCTGTAAAGAGGCAACACGTGGATGTGCTATCTAAGAAGGTGGAAGTACCAATATTTTTGCCTTTTGCGATCCCATAAAAGAGTAAATGTCCTTTGTTATGTAATCGAATTTCGTGGTAGGTTATTTGTTCGCGTAGTGGTTCGGAAGAAAATATAGGATTTCTCCAGGTGTCACCTTGTGTATAAGTAACGATTTGCTTTTCGCTGTCGACCACGTAGTTCTCTGTGTCTGGTTCCCACTTTAGTGTAACTCTCGTTTTCTTTCTCATTTTTTCAATAAATTTTGGTAATACAGGCGTATAGCCACCAGTCTCACTGACTATGATGTAGAGGTCATCCATTGTTGTTTGACACGTTTGACATGTGGAGCGAAAACATTACAAACAGATGCAAGGTTTTCACGAGTGTACTGCATATGTAGTCCAAATAATATTCGCCAATGATAATACATCGCAGTACACTGTTCATAACCTCCGCAACTTATTGCGACAAACTCTTCAAAACCAATACAAATCGCTCCTCGCTATAAACGACCAGCATAACACTCAAATATACGATTTTAAGACTCAAAACCTTGTGAATATTATAAACGAAACAGCTTCGTACATGAGAATGGTCAGCAATCACGAATTAGTACTCGTCAATGAAAAATTAATATGCTATAACTTGAAAACGAGCACTAAACGAGTATGCGATGTCGACGTAGCGTGGTCACGCGTACAGTACCGATTTAAATTTTTTGACCACTTGTTGTGCGCTGTTTTAACTAATGACAGCACAGTTATCGTTTGGAATCTGCAAACATTTGAAACACTATTCTGGAAGGAAAACCAACCACTAGAAGTGGTAGATTTTATTTACCTAGAAGATAAAACTCTAGTACATGTCACGAATGATGACGATTTCTTACAGCAACGACACTTAGGCTCCGAAAAAGTATCCGAAGCGTATCTCGAAGCAGAAGGATCCGCGTGTAGGATAGATCGATTATCTGAAGATAAAATTGTCATCAACACAGTACTAGAGTTTGTACAACTCACGAGTACTTACCAAGTGTTCAACATGAAAACAAAAACATTGTTGTGGAGAGTACAAGGAATTGAGTTACTAGCCTCACATTTTTTACCACTTAGTAATCATCAGTTTCTGGCGTTACAGTCTGGGTCAAGTACAGATAACGTTGATCAGTACTGTATTTGGGATACGACTGAGTCCAAAAGTATACTGATATCAGGAGCATCAGTAACGAATGGAATATATCATTTTGGTTGTGGTGTGGTAAGTAATGGATACCTTGGGCTCCAATCAGACAAACAAAATGTAATAGTAGTTAATGTTAGCGCACAAGAGGTGTTATTTAGGAGAACTTATACCAGTGATGTATGTTTTGCGCTGTGGTAACAGCAATAAAGTAAAAGATAGTTTCTAATTGCTTCAGAATTGTAAAGCAAAGTGAACATGGTCACGTGGAATGTTACAGCAGCAGCTCAGAAGTTTATTGAGTATTTCTGGGGTCCTAAGATGCCACCACATGTACACATCGCACGAGACCAAACCAGATACGAAAAAACACAACAAATCCATCACGTTAAAATTAATTCTCAAAACCAACTAGTTATACTCGGTTACACTAGTCATCGCGTAGAAAATCTAATGTTCTCCTCGAATATTTATCTCATCAAAAAGATACTTTTCTTTTACGACCACTTCATTATATTAACTGAATCTGGCGCTGTGTGGGTATGTGGAAGCAACGAAAACGGTAAACTGGGGCTAGGAGACGTACCGCGTGTCGATAGAGTCGTACAATTAGAAATACCGCGAATAGAGCGACTGTATTCTGACGGTGAAACATGTCTCATGTATTCAGAGGTGGGAGAAGCATACACTATGGGTAGAAATAAGAAAAATTCAGCAACAACAGCAGATATTCATGGGCTACCAACGAGAAAACCCGACCTCGATCATCTACAGCAAGTATTAGTACTCGATTACTCATTGTACACGTTAGATGAAGCAGGTACAGTAACAATCACTCACGAACAAGGAAAAGAGCCGATAGCGAAAAAGATTAAATTTATGACCGCCGAGAAGAGACAATTACTAATGTTTGGAGATGGTATGTACCACAAGTACGGCACCGACAAGAGTCATCCTTCAAAATTTGGTTTATACTATCCCAAGAAAGAGAAAGTAATTGAATACGCAAGTTGCGGCAATGCAACATTTCTATTAAACGATAACAATGAGTTACGCATTCGGGGTGACATTTCAGATCTTCGATGCAAAACTGGTTGGACCTTTACTGGTACTTATGATGAAATAAAAAGAGAACCAAGTATGGATGGTAAACGCGTTACTCACGTTACGTGTGGAACCAATCATGCAGTGTTTGTTACAGATAATGGAAACGACACTCGAGTGTATGGTGTTGGGTCGAATTTTTCAGGACAGTTGGGGTTACCGTATGAAACTGAGGAGGTACAGGATCCTATCGAGATACGATGGAAAAACATGTTCCCTGATGGTATGCATTACTTTGCAAATTGGCATATTCAAGCTGTGGGTTGTTCACAACATAATACTTATCTGTGGTTGAGTAAGTTGTTGTTTTTTTGACTAAACAGTGTAGCTATGAAGGGAAAAGACTTTTTCTCGCTGTTACATAAGAACACATTGTACGCTGATGTTGAAATTGTCGCTAACGAGGCATCATTACGGTAGATTGTAGTAAATGATGATTGAATGCTCTGTGCTAGATCAACCTTATGCTTTTGGAGCAAGTATTCGCTGTGTTTCTACGAATAAAGACTTTTAGTTGTAATTTTTTTAAAAATAGATCAAAACATTGACACCATGTCGCAAATAGCAACCAGAGGTAACAGAACACCACGCCCAACACGTGCTGACATCAACATAAACGATTTTCAATTTATATGCACCGTGGGAAGAGGCAGTTGGGCAAAAGTATCAAAAGTACGACTCAAATCAACAGGAGATGTTTATGCGCTAAAATCATACTCGTTAAAAAAGATACACGAACAGAAACGCGAAGAAGATATCTTAAATGAAGTTCGTATCCACAAAACGCTGAACAATACCTTTATAGCAGACTTGCACTACGCGTTTGCCACGAAAAAGAAATTATATTTCGTCATGGACTTTGCAGCAGGTGGAGATTTATTCTTTCACTTGCAGAAAAACACAACCTTCACGTTAGAACAAACAAAATTTTTTGTTGCCGAAATGATACTCGCTGTAGAGTACCTACACCAAAGAGGGATCATAAAACGAGCACTAAAACCCGAAGATATGGGTATAGATGAACACGGTCACATAAAACTTTTCGATATTGGTTTATCATGTGATGGCTTTACTGACTATTCTGTAACAACAAACACCCTTTGCGGAACACCTGAATACGTATGTTTATTTCACCAAACGTACTCATATACATAGATGGCTCCAGAAGTGTTAAAATCTGAAGGGTACGGACTCGCAGTCGATTGGTGGGGTATCGGTATCATGTTGTACGAAATGTTAGTAGGTTTACCACCATTCTATGACCAAAATATCCAAGCCATGTACGTCAAAATAAGTAATGCCGATTTATCGTTCCCACCGCACGTCCATTTATACGCGCGTGACATTATTACACGATTTTTAGATCGTGATCCAAAAACAAGACTAGGAGTAAATGGTGTACAAGAAGTGAAACAACATTTATTTTTCGAAGGTGTAGATTGGGACGCCATGGCGAAAAAACAAGTAAAACCAACGTGGGTGCCTACCAAAGAAGAAATTGAAGGGTTGTTGTTAATACCAGATGAATTCAAAGGTGAAGAAAATTATGATTCAGATTGTGAAGAATGGGAAGAAGATGATAACGATTTTGGGTGTTCTTTTGATGAGAAAAATTGGGAAGAAGTACCTGCACAACGTTTTGTTATGAATTTGAGAACATGCAACAAATTTAAAGATTTGGATTTGTTCTACACGGAAGAATAAAATATTTACAAGAACATATAAAGCGTGAAAATCAATGCTAGTGGATGCAACAACAAACTGGAGCTTCCGTTACTTTGTTCAACTCTAGTTTTTTCAGGTGCTGTTGTTGTACTAGCACCATTCAAAGGTACACTACTGGGAGTGCTCGCCGGTGTGCTAGCTGGTGTTGACTTTGGTACGCTACCTTCACCATCAGTATCAGGAGCTACAGTACTTGTTGGCTTTTCTGTCAGCGCAATGGCTTCTATTTTACGCAACACGCTTGCATAGTCTACATAATAAATGACATCATTCACAGTGAGTATAAACTTCAAGTTTCCTTTTGTATTACTCCCTCCTGTGTGGTCTATTGGTTGTTTCGTATCTGTATACGTAAAGTCACTAGTTGCTACTTTGTTGTAATAGATATCACTATCACTGGAACCTTTTGATGCACTATCGCATAGTTATTGATAATTAGTGTTTGATCAGCACCAATCGTTGTGCGAATGGCTTGGCCTTCTTTGGTTGACCAGTGGGTATTATTGAAGGTCCCACCTATGCCAGTGTTTGAAATGATCATTACTTTATCGATGTTGGGATCTGAACCAGGTCGCATGTCAGGATAGATAGTAGTGAACTGCGCGCAACTGCTGAAAGTGTAGGTTGCTTTGACTGTCAAGTCGCTGATTCCAACTTGTTGTACAACAAGACCGCAGTCAGGCATAGCGTACGAAAGGTAGATGTTGTGGGTATCAGCTACTAGATCGGTTAACCAGTAATACTTGTCTGGATATTGAGTGTAGCCGATCTTTTCAATCGTGTATGAATTCTCTATATTTACAACTGCCATGGCATCTTTTGACCAAAGTACCATTCTCTTTTTTGTGCTGTCCATCGATGCAAATGTCACGCTAGTCATGGCAGAATCAGGGAAGTCAAAGTGGTTTTTTCGATAGATATTCAAATCATACTTGATAATCCTTGGCGGAACCGATGATGTTACAGCGAAAATATATTGACCATCGGATGCGCCAGCAACAATGTTGTCTTGTGCGGCGCAAAACGCAATCAGAGCAAGAAGCAATAGTAGTTTTGTTTGCTGCATTTTATGCTGTTGAATGCTACTGTCGTGCTCTTTTTATGGCAAACCATAGAAGGCAGAAACAGATCTAAATTATCTTCCTGTTTGACCTGTTTTGCATTTTTAGTGAAGTTGGCTTGGTTTACAACACAAATAACGCCACTCTTGCCATAGAAAGTGTGTAGAGAAAAAAGAAATCTGCAAGTAAACCTGGACCTGTCGTTTGCCCACGAAAGTATGTAATTTGTAAAGATAGCCAACCAGTATTTTAAAATGCACTTCTGGCTACGCGATGAAGATCAACAAGAAACACTTGTATCACCTTCTGATTGTAAGACATTACTCGAAAGCGGTCATAGCGTGACAGTCGAAGAATCAACAACGCGAATCTTTGCCAATTCTGAGTACGAATTAACAGGAGCGAAACTTGCACCCTCGAACGCCTGGCATAACGCTCCACCCTCACAAACTCTGTACATAATTGGGACGAACGAACCTACAGTCACAACAGATCACAACCACATATGCTTTTCCGACACAAGCTCTTCTAAAATAACAAATTTGAGTGAATTATGCGATGAAAAAGGTGAGATGATCATAGGATACGGTGGAATTGCTGGTTTCGTCGGTGCAGGACTTGGTCTACTTGCTTGGATAAATCAACAAACAAACCATGCTCACGAGAGTGTGCCAATATTCCCAAACGAAAACGAATTTGTCGCATATGTAAAAATACACTTAGATAAGTGTTCAAGTACTCCTACTGTAGGTGTAATTGGACCAAATGGAAAATGTGGAAGAGGAGCTATTGATTTACTCTCAAGATGCGGTATAACACCCACAACATACACGAGAAAAGACACCAAAAAAGTTCCTGTAGTGCGCATGATCGAGAACGTTCAAGTGTTAATCAATATGATACAATCGGAACGTAATACGAAACCATTCTTTAATTTAGAAGATGTCGCCAACTCTGCATCACGTGCACTATCTGTAATTGTTGATGTAAGTTGCGATACTGACATTAGTTCGAATCCTCTTCCTTTTGTTCGCACTACTACAAGTTTAGAATCTCCCTGTAAGCGATATATTGACTCTCCTGCTCTAGATGTAATCTGCATCGAGAATCTAACAGCTGTTTTACCAAGAGAAACTTCAGAAGGGTTCAGTCGAGCGTTACTTCCAACTTTACTAAAAATGAAATGAAGAACGAGCAAATTGCAGCAGTGCTATTCTCTTACGTGAATCAAAAACAAGTACAATCTCCAGAATCGTTATTTGTAATTTTAAACCAACTTTTTGATGTCGATAATCCAATACGTGCAAAAGCTGATTTTTCTATTCATCCATTTTCGAAATGGATACAAGATCGTTATGCTAGACCTTCTAAGTGCGTGATAGAATCGTACTTGATGTCCGCGTGTAATGGTTTTGGTGATTTTAGAATCATTGGAGCGAAAAGAGTAAATGAAGGTGCTACTGTTTTCTCGATAGTTATTAATGTCGCGAGTGGAAGAATACAAGAAGCAATTGTTGAAGATATTGAAAAACTAGGAGAAGTTGACGATTTCATTAACGAGATTATTTGTGGCGTAGCGAACACGAAACTTCCATACGTTGCGTACACGAATATCGATACGAAACTTGCCACACAAATAGTTCGAAGTGCAGAAAAAACAACCATGGCTGTTAGATCTCTTTCCTCGGATGAACAACTATGCGTTAACAGCTTCGAAAAAAACATTAGCTCTGACTCGCTGTCAAGCTTGTTCGAATCTTTCGCAAAGTTTAATTCAACAAAATCAGAACTATTCGAAAGTTTTTCGGTATGGAGAACTCTATTGTGTAATCAACTTTTTGTCGATTTTTTCTTGCCTATTGGCGATTTGGATGTTCCTCCATTACCAATAGATGAGCTAAAGACAAACAATCTTGTGACTAATCTAGATTCGCTAAACGAAAAAGACCTTTCGTTGAACAAGATGGTTTGGATCATCAAAACAGCATTCATAATACAAGAGAACAAGACTCTAGTACACCACTTGAAGATGATCTATTTGCAGATGGCAATCTTTTTCAAGATTTGCAAGAATGAAACGCTAGCAAATGCGTGCCATGGTGTAGTAACAAGTATCAAGCAAGAAGAATCATTAATAATGATACCTGCCATTCGTGCTCATCTGGAGAGAACGCTATATCTATGTAGGGCTACAGAGTTGGAAGTCACTGGATTATTATCTCACTATCGTAAGTATGGGTTAGATAAAGTGATTTCGTTTATTATGAGATCCAGAAGAAACGAAATATCAACGAACAACTTTCCACTACTGATCGATATTGATACCTTGGCAAACCATCTAGCTACTATGATCAAAACCAAGCGGAAAGCTTCAACTATTTGTCCAAAAGATATCGCTAGAATGTTCAAGACCTCTTTCTTTAGCTACGCCGACAAGCATTTCATTTCAACCAAAGAGTTGTTCGAAAACGCAAGCTATAAAATAATCGAGTTCGTTCAAGCTGCGTGGGACGAGATCGACGAGTACGATGGAAGCTCTATTTTTGCTGCGGAGATGCCAGCCGGAAAACCATGTTCGAATTGCGAAAAGGAAGCCAAGCTACGCTGTCCTCAGTGTCGCAAAGCTGCTTATTGTTCGCGTTCATGTCAAGAGAAGCACTGGCCAACACATCAAGTAGCTACCTGCCTGAAACTGAAAAAATAAAGCAAAAAGTTTACGATACGCAGCGAAATTGATTGAATTTACAAGCGTAACTTCCAGCTCTTTGACATCAAGGTTCTATTTTTGAAACGATTATTCTTAACCACCCAACCGTGACTTTATTTGAACTTGAGCAATCTCTCAATTTGGTGTCCAAGCTTCGGTAAACTTTCAACAACACAAACAATCATGAATGATAACGAGTTTCAAATGTCTAGTCCAATGACACCACTACAAGCATCTAACATGCCGGGAGAGTATAGCTTCTTCTCGTTTGAGGAGGTAAGAAGGGAAGAAACAAATCAACGGCTTAATTACGACCCAGAGGTAAAATTATTCATTTATCAATTCCTAAAAATTGCAGAAGCAACAGTGGACGGATAGAAATCAAAGAGCGAAATAGATTGCAATGAGGTCGGCATGTATATAAAATGTTTTGATATTTAAACCTTTACTGTCGTCGGTCGATTCTAGATACTATATTTCTACACGTAATAGTGATCTTAATGATATCCGTGTGGAATAGTCACCAATTACAGTTGGCCAGTGTTACCTTACTTGATTTGGATCCTTTGAATATGTTTCTTGATGATTGAGTGATGGAGAGAAGCAATCAATTACTTGCTAATGTTTTTTATTAGTACTGGTCTGCGATTGCGACCTCTTCTTCATCATCTTTTCATAATGTGCTCTTTCTTGAAGAATTTGTTGACTATTTACTTTTTCTTGGTATGGAACTCTTCCACGTTTTGGCAGTTCAGCTTGACCTGGACATCTCACCAGCCGAAACTTGTATACAAGAGGACCACCATCTCCTAGCCTTTCAGACCAATATTTCGTCACAAAATAGATGCCATCATATCGATATGGCCTAGTAGGTGCGTACAAGCTGTTAATTTGAGAACCTCGCACGAGGCGTACTGGTACACGTTCTCGAAAGTTTTGTACTAGCGATTGATTAAAGTTTGTAAGTTGTTGATCAGCAGAAGGTCCTCCGCCTTGGCCACTATATATTAACACTTCTCCAAAGTCAGAGCCATGGTATCCACCTCGATTAGAAGCAACAATCGATGCTGCAGGTTCTGAACCATACCCACAAATGGCTTGTTGAATAGGTGTATGGATTTGTGCTTTACTTACTTGCTTGCGCGTTTCGAACTGTTGGAATAGCGTTCCTACGTGTCCGTATATGCGCTTCGAAAAAATCGTTTGTACTTGACTCAAATATTTACTAGAATTGTTGGGTATTGCTTCCAAGTCTGATTCCGTGATATGCGGTTCATAGTTGTCTTCGCGTGTTGCTTTTAGCTTTTTTAATGGTTGAATTTCTATTATGTTAGTTTCAGGTTCTTCTTGCACGACTATTTGTTCATGTTTTCGTTTTGGTGGCGATTTCTTTGAAGATAAAAGATCTAGCCTAGTCTCTAATCTTCGTATTATGCTACGTGGTTTTTCAAGTCGCCGTTTTGTGACGATTTCAACATGTCTGACTTTTGGTTTCGTTGGTGTAGGAATACAGTCTTCATCGCTTTCATCTGCAGTTATCGTACACTGGGAGTTTGTAAATTGAGATTGTACCGACGAAGATTGTGTTAGATATTCTTTTTCGTAAAAATGGTCTTCATTGATGTAACGGCTCTCTTGCATTTTTTTCTAGAAGTTTTTGTAAATCATCTTTGCCTAGACACAACATTTTTAATTGTTACTTGGCAGAACCGTGGAATACTTCTTATTGTACACAGAGAAGGTAAAATCAGTTTTGTACAAAAAATAATAATAATAATAATAATAATATTTGATTTTAATTGTTTTGATCAAAGTATGAGATCCATGGTCCACAAAGCATCTGACATCCACATTACTCATTGCTGCCTCCCATCACTCCACTATTTCCCATCTAAACGTTCGTAACAAACTCGAAACTGATTATCACTACCAACGTACTACCGCACTTATCTCTCCCAAAACCAGTATCAATAAATAGTTCAATAGAACGAACAAAGGTGATGTTAAAAGTTTGTTTACTACGGTCAACCTCAATAACGCCAAACAAACGATTGAAGAACAATGTCGCCTGTTCAAATTATGTTGATGGTCCTCCTAGTGGGAGTGGTGATAGCACTGTTTCTAGCATACTTTTTACGCGGTAGAGCAGTTAAACAAAGTTTCCAAGACCTTCTTGGTGTCAGTAAGAAAAAAGTCGCAAAACTACTGTCAGAGTTTCGTAGAAAAACTTTTCACTTGTTGGGTACGATACACACGCACGATTCTAACATGATTAAGGTCTATTAGTACCTGCTATTTATTACGTTTCGATGAAAAAGAAATTACTCACTCAGACGCAAGGTGTCATGATTGTAGGAAGCATAGGAGGTGTTATGTTACTTGTCGATGTACGTATACAATACTATTTTTCTAACTTGTAGATACTAAGACTAACAGTTCCTGCTGCAAATCAACTTTTCATCAAACACATGGGAGGACTCATGAGACAAAAAGAACGTGATCGTATTAACGGCAGCACATACTACATGCTCGGTTGCGCGCTCACTATGGCGTTGTTCAACCCAACAATTGCTATCATTTCGCTCTTGTTCTTAGATTTGGGAGATTTGATGGCTGCTTTGGTTGGTTTAACATTTGGAAGAATCAAAATCTACGGTGGAAAGAGTTTGGAAGGTTGTTTGGCCTG
>JAESGV010000337.1_pt1 | contig 21186 bp, 17 predicted proteins | sample 9269781 | NCBI WGS metagenome assembly JAESGV01 (sample SAMN15741586, study PRJNA653496) | algae metagenome | isolation source: Tildeniella torsiva UHER 1998/13D and co-occurring heterotrophs from... | place: Slovakia: Slovak Paradise National Park, Hrabusice, Kosice Region | collected 2000-01-01
ATCAGCAGGGTTCTTTGTGTCAAGTAATGCTACAAGCATGTACTCACCAGAATCTGCGATTATGTAATAGTTTTCGTTCTTACGCAAAAAGTTATACTCACTTGCTTCAGCAATATCAGTCTCTACAAACTCTAGACCGAACAAGTCCAACTTCTTGTTCATGTAGACTGTACCATCTGGCCATGCGATGCGCCCGAACACATCGAAAGAGTTTGGTAATTCGTGTGTAGTTCTGTACTTGCGTGGAGCTTTGGAGATAGCTGGCACTTTTACACCAAGCTTTTCGATTGAGGTGACAATTGCTGCCGATAATGGGGACGAACCACCAGTACTCTTACGAGACTTTACTGGTGTTTTGCTTTCTTCTTTCTTTTCAACATTCTTTTCGTCTTTCTTTGGTGTTGTCTTTTGCTTTTTGGTTGGTTTCTCTTCTTCAGAGTCTTCAGCTTTGCGCTTCTTTGTTGTTGAAGATTTGACTTTCTTTGCCTTCTTCTCACGTTTTTCTTGAATGTTTGCTGATTCACGTGCTGATCTGCGTACAGCAGTTTCTATTTTCCCTGTTTTTTTACTGATATCAGCGTGGCCGTAGTCGAAATCTTTGCGTTTGCGAGTACGACCGGTGATGATGTTTGTGGTGTCGATTTTGCAACCAGATGCGACACGCTTTGAACGATCGACGGGCTTACTGCGCTTCTCTGACCAATGTAGTTGTTTGGGTGCCTTATCTGACATGGTATTGTTGTTGAATTTTTGTTGCGTAACGACAAAAAATTGGCGCCAACCCGAACTAAAAGCACAAACGAATAGTAACGTTCATATTTGACTGTTATTGGCTATTCGTTCATGTTTCCGTTATTGTGATACTAGCTTGTACTTGCTAAAGGATACATTTAAGAATTTGAATTGAACAATGTCGTAAAGAAGTGCATTGCGTCGTCCAAGCCATACTTGATGACTGGTTACTTACGCACTCAGGATTCATTTCTCATTGCTGTACTTGAAACATTGAGTAGATTTCGAGGAAGAATTTATATTTGAACTGAAATTGTATACATTTAGGTCACACTTTGATTCTAGCAATACTTAACAGCGCGAACAGCTCATGTAAAAAATATTTGAACTGCTAAAAGGGGAATCCTATTAGTGTTCCCTGCTACTTGGTTGACACGCATCTCATACTGCAGTTTTTGACCAGCAGCAATAGGTTTCGGTTCGACCGACAATTTTTCAAAAATCAATCATGGAACAGATAGGAGTACCTATGGAACGAGAGGATTGGAACATTTGGTTTGATCATGAACCAAAATGTACAACAAAATTTGAACTACACCAAGACATCAATGCAGTTTCGCCTGTTGATGAGACGCATGACGCTCTGCTACCTATCGCTGATATACAGGAGCCTAAATCACCGAAAAGAGGTCGCAAAAGAAAGTTGGACCTGATAGATCTACCTCAGACAGATGGGCAAAATGAATGCTGTGTTAATGGGTGCCATAATCAAGTACATAATAGATTACGATTTAACCTAAGAGTACTAGATGATTTCAAATCGGATTTTATAGAATGTGGATGGAACAAAATTTGTTCTTATCATTATTTTTCAGACCTGTACCAGTTCAAAAAACGACAAAAGAAAGATCCATCTTGAATTTACTCAAAATAAATGCAAAAGAGCATGTAACGCATTTGATTGCACAGAAATCAACTCATCCGTCACGCAACTAGGATCCATGTTATTAATTCTCACCAACTTTGTATTCTTTGGATCACGTTTCACTAAACAATTCGATTCTACCCGTAGCGAGTGCAACGACACTCCACAACCTATTTCAATCACAAGTAGTTTCTTCTCTTGTTTCCAAACTTGATTAATCCATGCTTGTAGTTGTGACTTTTGTGACTCGTTTACAGCATCGTTATACGTAAGATTCGTATCACCATGCATACTCACATTTGGCCGAGCAATAGCCGCACAAGTTGGACATTTTGGATATTTTACATTTTGCTCATTCTTTAATCTCACTTGCTCATCATCTAATTGTTCCAACAAAGATGTTATTTCTTCACTAGTAATCTCCCACACTTTTTGTTTACACGATGGATCAGTACATTGCATTCTCCGTAAAGATCCATGACACTCGTACACTCGTGTATGTCCTGACTTGTGAAACAATCCATCCACGTTACTCGTCATTATAAAACAATCTTGTTGTACATTTTTGAGTTTCTGGTAACCTTCATGCGGTTTCGAGTTTAAAAATAGCCGCATTTTGTACGCAAACATGCCCCATACTAGTGCAGGGTCTGTACTGAATAAAATAGGATCATCTAACTCTTCCATTGTTTTGTTCGCTGACGCGACTTGTTTTTTCCAAATGGCACCTGATGTACGATAATCTGGAAGGCTTTGTCCACGTTCATCTGTACAGTCAACAGAACATCCTGCACCTGCGATAATTAACACGTGCGAGTACGTGTTGCTGTGTATGGCATCGTGTGCTGTTTTCAACGCGTTTTCGACGGTGCAGGAGCCATCTATTATTGCTGGTATTATGGTTTCTTCGACGACATAATTATTTGACTGGTTATATCGTGGTGCAAGTAAGTTGGGCGCACTGCTCCAAATAATAAAGTTTGGGTCTAAATGAGAAGTCATCCAGGTGACATCTTCAAGTACTTGATAATATTTACTAAAGTATTGCATGTCTTGTACGGTACGTAGTGGTAGTTGTATTTTTCGTCTTTTTAGACAGGGTTCTTTATCACTATCGGAGTCTGACGTGTCTGTATCATGCTGTGGTTGATCATGCTCTCTTCTTTTCATTTGTGCGTCGGTTTAGCGTGGTCAACACAAGAGAAACAAATACATTGGAGAACAAAGAGGTTTGCGTTCAGGTTAAATGCAATCTATTAATATAATTTGTCGCGTCAGGAGAAATTGGTAAACTTACGCGACATCAGCATGGTTAGCCTGCGTAACGTAGAGAATGACAAAAAGCGACAGGAAGAGTTGTACAAGTATCAAATACTAGACAGTCCACCGTGTGTGAATTTGAATGATTTAACATTTTAGGGAACCTTGTTTCGATAATTTGGCAGAGCTGGCGGGTTATATTTGCAACTGTCCTATTGCATTAGGTAATATTACATCTTTTGTGTTAATATTCAGTTACATTTGTCGACTACGATGGTAGTAGAGTTTATTTTAAATCCGGTGTTGGACTTGAAGGTGGAGGGAACTGCATGTTAAGCTGTCGTGAAGAATCATTTTGCTATTATGCATGCTCACAAGACGATCCAGTAATGGTCGTACATGACGCTTCACAAGATGAACGATTCAAAACCGTACCAACAGTCGTAGAAGCACCTCATATTCGATTCTATGCAGGCGCACCACTCATCACACCAGCAGGATACAAACTAGGAACATTATGCGTTATTGATCAAAAACCAAGCGCAATTAATGAAGAACAGTCAAAAGCTCTTGCTCAACTAGCACAACAAGTTGTCGCTCAGATGGAATTGAGACTCAATATGCAATTACTACAAAAGAAAACAGAAGTTTTGGAACGAACAAACGAAGAGAAGAACAAGTTTATCGGTGTGATAAGTCACGACATTAGACAGCCATTGCAGAATATTATGATTTGTAGTGAACTAATGCTGCAAGATGATGAATGTTCTATTCCAGAAGTGTACTTGGATTCATTACAAACTACACATAGTTCTGCGAAACTAATGCACAACATGTATGTTATTTTATATGTATCTAACATGATAGGGTTGACGAGTTGCTTCAATTAATCAAACTCGATTTTAACAAAGTACCTATTTCCATCGAACCTCGTTTCACTGATGTCGTACCAATCATCAATAGAATCGTTTCCAATAACAAACTCTACGCAGCGAAAAAGGCAATCAAACTGAAGCTAACCATAAACGTTGGTAAAAGAGGATCAAGTACGCCAAGTTCAATTTCATACGAACAATGGGAACATGAATACCATGCAGTTCCCATTTCATGTTTTGTAGACGCGTTAAAGCTAGAACAAGCACTAAACAATTTGATATCAAACGCGATCAAATTTTCACATTCAGGAAGTTTTGTTGAAATTATTATTGGAAGAAAAGAAGCACAAGTATACATTAGCGTCAAAGATAGTGGACAAGGGATACCAAAAGACGAGTTACCGTTATTGTTTGAACCTTTTACAAAAATTTCTGTAAAACCAACCAGTGGAGAGTCAAGTACAGGACTAGGTCTAAGTATCGTGAAAGCAATTGTACTTGCACATGATGGTGACTTACAGGTTGACAGTGATGTAGGAGTAGGCACTACGTTTACAATTTTGTTACCTTTGCCATCGATTGCATCTCAGACGAGACAAGCTACTCCTACTTTGACTCCAAAATCACCAATAGACTCATTAACGATTCTATTGGCTGATGATAATACAGTGATACAGAGACTTATTGCGTCAGTGTTTAGAAAGAGACTGCATAATGTGATAATTGCTGGAGATGGTAACGAGGCACTCAAAGAGTGGGAAGGATCGCGTGATGTCATAGATGTGATTATTATTGATGAAGATATGCCATTAATGCAAGGTAGCGAAGTAATCGAACACATACGTAGAAAAGAGAAAGAGTTGGGAGCATCACGAGTACCAATAATCAGCTGTAGTGGAACAAGTGACGAACAACACGCAGTTTTATTGAAGCGAAAAGGAGCTGATGTTGTTTGCAGCAAGCCTTTCAGCTTGGACATGTTGATAACAACTGTAGAAAAGCTAAATAAACAAAAGCTTAAGCTGTAACTTAACAATGCTTGAATAGAATGCCAGAACACGTTCAAGATCTATTTTCGAAATGGAATTAACTCGTGTGGAACTTTTCAACACGTGTAAAACCCCAGATCGAAATTTGTTCGCCAGAGTTCTAATTGCACTTCAAGCTACTCTATTTTTGGTAACAAGTGTTCTGTTCTTTAGGTTAACTCGACAAGTTCACATCAACTTTTTCTGAACAACAAGTGCACGTCGCTCTCGAGCACACTCAAGTGAAACGATATCTACGCTATTTTATTGCGTGACTCTTTGTTGAGTTGCAGTATTTGTTCTCATTGCATTGGCAAGCAGTAACAATTCTGCTCATCATATAGACTTGACGCCAGAACTAGTGAGTAGAATAGCGGAACTGTAGTTGTGTTGCTGCGGATTGTGCTTGTTAAACATTATTAAGTGTAATAATAGTGGTAAGACTCTTTTACGATTAATTAACAATAATAGATCTTGTTTCACGGATCACAATCATTAAAGACAAATTAATAGTTACAGACGTTTGACTATTCATCCAACAGATACTCCAAATCCGTTCCAACCAGTCGTAAAGCTAATCGATGCAACACACTAGATTCATAATCGTCGTACAATTCACTCAACTTTTTCTCAAACGCTATTGTCGAATTTCCAATCACAAAAACGATAACATCACCAAAGTGTTCACAATATTTGATGCCACCCACTTTTTTTCGAATTCGATCCAAGTCGGACCACATGTGTTTGATTCGAAACGCACCAAGAATATCATTGTACAACTGCTCCAAAACAACACCTTCAGTTCCATCGCATTCTATCTCCCGTTGGTGTATTAATCGTTGAACTATTTCGAAGGTGTAATGCTCTAGTGTTCTAAAACTAAAATCTTTTGGTAGATTTTTAGCTTGCTGATAGTACAACAATAGATTCCGCATCATGCCTATTGTTTTTTCAAAACTTGAATTGGGTTCATGATCAAAATTTTGTTCAAAAAAGTATTTTCGCAATATTTTACCAAACTTGTAGTCAAGTATATGTTCAAATTCGAGACAATCTAGTCCTATTAGTTGCACGATCTCCTCTATATCATTTACATGACTTAACAATCGCAAAATTTCTTTTCCATGTGTTGGCTTGCCGCCTCGTATTGTTAGTAGCGGTGTACTAATCGCTGGATACGATCTTGTTTGTGCTAGCTTTTTATCTAATTGTAAAAAGGGGTCACTGACAGTGAACCAAAAGGTGAAATCTGCATGTTCTGGTACGGTATGAATAGTAGTAACTTGACTTGTTACAAAAGAGTATGGCGCATCTTGAGTGAGCTCTCCTTTGACTATGTCGTCAAAAACAAGTAGTACTAATAGGCCTAGCGCTTTCAAATACTGAGCAACAAGATTTCCTGTATACTCTGAGAACCGTTGAGCATGAGGTGAAGAGTCCATAGTAGAAGTGATGAACACTGCTTTCTTAGCAAAAGGCTCTTGAGAGAGCTTCTTGATCATGTTTCCTTGAGTAAAGTAGCAGACGTACACCACTGCATCAAACTCTGCGTTATTGCAAATGGTAGTACAAATACTTGTTTTACCAGTTGCACTTGGGCCACGTATTGTTATAATCTCTCCATATTGGAGTGGTACTAGAGAATCTATGATACGTATACCAGTGTGTACTTGCTTTTGCTCGTTTTGGGTTTTTTGTCTTTGTTCTAATTTTGAAATGCTTACACGTTGTCGCATTGAAAAGGATAACTCTTCGGTATCAGTGATTACTGTTAATATTGTATCGTTAACTTCATATACTCCTGCTTCAGCGACAAATGAGACTGTTCCTGTTATATCTTGCAAAATAATAAGTTTTCCGTCGGTGACATTTGGAACGCTTCCATATTCCGTTCCATACTCAATCGAATCTCCGATTTTTAAACAAGGTTCGTAATAAAGTTGGCGTCGAGAATACGTAAGTGGCTTCATTAGTGAATCGAAACCATGACCAAGCATTGCTGGTCCTATCGGTGCACACAGCGTTGTATTTGTAACTATAACCTCATCATCAATATTTATGTTTTGCATATCACGCGTAAGTAGGTATACAAGCGAATTATTATGACTCATTAACGGATGTTGCCTAACTACTTCTCCAGGTAGTTGGTGTGGTCCAATTTGAACAAATTCGCCTATTGGAATGAATCCAGTTACTTCTATTATGCCCATCATGACATGAGCACGTACACAAGACACCCTATGCATGCTTCGAAGTTGTTGCTGTTTTGTAAATTTGTTTGAGCAACGTTAAACATGTTCAGTTGGTTCAACCTCACATCTGTTAGTGAGTCTGCGATAAACTCATACTCTCGTGACTCTGAAATGCCAGACATGGGTCCCGTACTGAACCACAAAACTGAAAGATTCGCATTACCAACAGAAGTTATTCGTACTCACTGTGCGGTCAAACTATACAGAGACGCACACTCCACTGACGATACAAACACATGCTATTCAGACATGTACAACGCAATTAAAAACGCCACACAAGTTATATACATAACGGGATGGAGTTTGGACGTGAATACAAAAATGGTACCCACTGACAAAGACTCTAAAACACTGGGAGAGCTGCTTGCCGAAAAAGCAAAGCAGGGAGTTCATGTTTATGTACTACTTTGGAAAGTTAAAGGGTTCCAAGATTTAGTCGGTACTAGGAACTATGCAACAAAAAAATTCTTCAAAAAAAACAGTATCAAGTACGCACTATGGTTATCCGATACCAATCGTTTCATCTACACTATGCATCAAAAATTCGTCATTTGCGACGATGGCAAGTCATACATTGCTTTCGTTGGTGGTTTAGATATCACATTCGGTAGATACGATACACCAAACCATCCATTATTCCGCGAATACGAACACGATAAGCAAAACGCTACCAAATCAGATGTTCTAAGTGATCCACTGGCACCACGTCAACCATGGCATGATATTCACTGTCAAGTTCAAGGACCCGTTATTTATGATCTTATGAATCACTTTTGTGTTCGTTGGAAATCAGTCAAAGGTGAAGAACCTAGACGAGGAAATAATATCGTATTTGAAACAGATTCACAACTTGGTGAATGGAATACACAAATGTATTTGTCGTACAAGGACGCACAAATGAATCATTGTCATCGATCGATCGCTCAAGCATATGTTAATGCCATTTCAAAAGCAAAAAAGTACATTTATATCGAATCACAGTACCTTATTGGAGGATCTGCTGCGTGGAGTGAGTCTATTACAACGTTAGGAGAAGCGTTTGGTCACAAGAAGGAAGTTGCACCGAATCCTATACCTATCTATATTGCTAACCGTATTATACGTGCCATAGAAGCTGATGAACCATTTAGAGCGTATATCATTATACCTTTCCACCCTGAAGGTAGTCAGTACCCAGAACATGACTTTTCTGTATCAAAAATCATGCATTTGCAGTATTTAACAATTCAAATGATGTATAAAGTGATTGGTAAAGCGTTAACTGATAACAAACGACAAGGTAAACCTACAGATTATTTATTCGTAGGTTGTTTAGGTAAAGTTGAACGTATACCAATCTTTGATATTATGGCAAAGAATATGGTTTATGTGCACTCTAAAGCCATGCTTGTTGATGATGAATACATCATACTTGGTTCTGCAAACTTGAATGAACGATCACTAAGTGGTCAACGAGATGGTGAGATTTGTATTGGAGCGTGGGAAACTGATGGTGGAGATAGAGTACGACACTGTCGTAGAGAACTGTTTCGTGAACACTTTGGTGATCGGATTTGTATTATGGAACCTGGTAGTATTGAGTGTATACAAGCTATCAAGGTTTTGGCTGATGAAAATAGAATTAGATTTAAAGCAACTAAAGTTTTTAAAGATAACACGCATATCATGGCTCATGCATTCACAGTGGACGATGATGGCAAGGTTGTTGCTGAACAGTTAGATGATCTTGATGGGTATCGAATGAGTTTTAGTGGATACATTTCCAAGTGGGCGTTTGATGACTTTTTGTGTGCTTGAAAATAATGGTGGAAGTTTGGTGTAAAATTTCAGTTGTAGCTACTCGTTTCCTTTTTTATAAATTGCAAACCAACATTCATAACGTAACAACATGGAGTACCTCACAAATTTATCAAAGCAGCGTCCAACGTTACCTGTTGCACTCGGCGTTGCTGCACTAGTGTCAGGGTTGTACGGTTTTAAACAGGTATGAAAAACAAAATGTTAGACTTAACAATGCAGCTTGTCACTAGAGGAGGCAACAAAAAAATTGATGTTACAGATCCTAATTATCTTAATGGAAAGACTGTGCTAATTACTGGTGGTTCGATGGGAATAGGATACGAAACTGTAAAACAGTTGCTCGCATTCGGACCACAACGCATTATTATCGCGAGTAGAAACGAAAATGCCGCTAATGAAGCAATAAAAACGCTCAACAACTTTGGAAACAGCTCCACAACGTTAGAATACATGCGCCTCGACCTGTTAAGCTTTGACAGCGTCAGAAAGGTGGCGAAAACCATCGAAGACAGAAATATTCCAATCCACATACTCATCAACAACGCTAGTACATTACTCGACCCAACGGTAGACAAAGAAGAAAACCTCGAAGCCATGTTCAAAGGCAATCATTTATCCCACTTTTTATTGGCTAATTTGCTATTCGAAAATTTGGTTAAGAACAACGCTCGTGTAATTTCATTATCATCAGAACTACATTCATGGTGGAAAGGTCCTCCATTGTTCGAAGAAGTAAGAACAAATCCAAGCAAAGTTGGCCACCAAGGTTACGATCACAGTAAGCTATGCAACGTACTATTTGCTCGTGGGTTGCAACAAAAATTCGAAAAAGAGAATACAAAGGCAATTTCGGTTGCATTAACACCAGGATTAGTCAACACTAATCTAGGAATGGACCTCAAATTCTCATTGATGAACGTATTTACTCAGTACGTATTGAAACCATTCTTTTCCAAGAGTCCAGAGGAAGGAGCCAAGACAACTGTCTTTTGTGCAGTTGATAACATCAAACCAGGTGCTTATTATGAGAACTGTCGCGAAACAACTCCCAGTAAGGCAGCTCTTGATCAAGAAAATGTTGACAAACTTTGGCAAGTAAGCGAAAAGTACACTTATTTGAAATAAATATTTATTCCATACTCATGCGAAGTGCACGTTCTAACATGGCTTGTTCATCTTCTTCCTCTACTGGTACTCCACTCGTACCTTCTAATTCTGCTTTTAAATAGTCTGTAAACAGTTTACTCATCAATAAAGCGAATCCTGCACCGTTTGGATGGATAGGGTCGTTCATGTATTGATTTGGTGATGGTACATTGATATTGGGAGCGTTTTGTATACCTGCTGCTTTCTGTAGCACGCCATATGTTGGTACATGGAAGAATTTTCCCGTATACTTGTCGCTTTGTGATAGCGTTTGCAACATAGTTGAGAAATCAATCATAAGTTGGTTAACAGTACTCATGCGTTGTCCAACCATTTGTAGGAGCATATCTGGGAATGCTGGGAAGTCGTATCCGAAATGCACAATCTTTAGAAACGGAGCAGTGTCGATAATAACATCAAGTATAGTTTCTATGTCTTTTTGAATAAGTGGAAGACCAGATTCTACAGTGTGGCCTTGCATAAACCTGTAAAAAGTTAATATCAAGTCGTATTAAACACACTTGTGAGTTATGTCGTTTCCACCGACGCTAAGCCATAAAACATTTGCATCTGGTGTTCCGTAAATCGCTTGTTTTATCAACATTGGATTCAATGCCCATTGTTGTGCTGTAGAACCGGAATGAGGGACTGCTGAAACTACGTAAGACGCGTTGTGTTTCCGTAATTCGTTTTGGAGTACAGAGTGGCCTAAGTGCGTCCAAGAGTCTCCGATGCAAAGTACTTTCTTGATTGTCATTTTTTTGTGGCTCGAAGATGAACGCTTGTTTGTTCTTTTATTTGCGGGCGGTTGACTGCGGCGGACACTGTAGATTCGAAGACAAAGTCCTAGCGCTAGGAAATGCTGGCTACTACTGACCTGCGTACTACTAAATACAATTATCGTTCGTGATTGAATCTAAACGCACGTTTCTCTCACCGGAGGGCAATTTTCCCAAATACAAAAGCGCATCTTCAACAAACTCTCGTTGATGACCACACAGAGCACTGCGTTGGCGACAACGTTCCAGTACCATGCAACTATAATTTCTTCTGACGAGGAAGTTCAACGCATGAGTATTCAAAGAGAAAGAATCTCTCTGGATTCAAGAACTTCATCTACGTGTGACTCTTATTTACTCAATCCCAACCATGTTACGTATGATTTTCACACTGTGGAGATTGTAGAATTGGAGCGCCGCTTTAACACAAAACAAGATATTGGTTTAACTTCACACGATGCAACAAAAAAATTACGCGAGAATGGTGCAAACGTTTTCTCCAACAGAAACTACAGATGGATACTGGATGTTATAGGATACTACTTCGGTGGCATATGCTTGTTACTATGGCCAGCATTCGTACTCTCTATTTTAGCATATCAACCATTTGGAGCACCGAAACCAGATCCTACAAACTTGGGAGTTGCCGGAGTTATCCTGATAGTCATAATTTTTCAAGGAAGTTTTGGGTTAATTCAAGAATACTCGAGTTCAAAGGTTATGAAGTCATTTAATTCATTCATGCCACAAAACACTACAGTCGTGCGCGATGGAAAAGAAGTTTCACTTGCTATCTCTACGCTAGTTACTGGTGACATCGTCAAACTAGAGCCAGGAGTACGCGTTCCTGCAGATTTACGATTGTTGTCGATTCAAAATCTTAAATTGGACGCTTCCATGCTCACTGGTGAAGCAGAACCTGTTAAATGCACACTACACAGCACAGATGATATTCACACATCAACAAGAAACCTTGCCTTTATGGGTTGCACTGTTAAAGAAGGCACTGGATTCGGTATGGTTGTGAGTACCGGTAACAACACAGTTATGGGTCAAGTAGCCAAGTTAGCATATACAACAAGCCATGGTACCTCTACTCTCCGAAAAGAATCTGTTCGAATGGTAGTAATCATCTCAGTCATCGCTGTACTCACTGGTATCTTTTTTGTTATCTACTGGGCTGCTTTTTTACGAGTTCGATACCCAGAGTTTATGACCGTAAGTTGATCATGTAATATTGGCACTAACTGGAAGAACAATATTTAGGCATCTGCAATGATCGCAACAGTCATAGGACTTATTATCGCGTTTGTGCCAGAGGGACTTCCACTTGCAATGTCGCTAACACTCACGTTCACTGCACTCAATATGCGTAGAAAACAAGTGTTAGTTAAGAAACTTAGTACTGTTGAAACTTTGGGTTGTGTTAATGTAATTACGAGTGACAAGACAGGAACTTTGACTCGAAATGAAATGCATGTTTCGGAGCTTTTCGTAGGGCTTCAGAGCATGTCTGCAAAAGCAAGCGTTAGTGCATACGAGTCAAATGATGAATCTATTGTAGAGATGATTCGTTGTTTGACTCTTTGTAATCAAGCTTTTTATAGAACTGAAACTAGTGACAACAGTTTTGATATCAGAAGACCAATCGTTGGCAACTCTTCTGATGTAGCGTTTTTGGATTACTGTAGTGATTTTGTTAATGTTACAAATGTTCGTACTCGCTACACCAAACTAGCAGAGGTTCCATTCAATTCAAGGAACAAGTACATGACAACAATTGTACAAGAAGACGAAAATACGTCAATGTTGTTCATGAAAGGTGCTGCCGAGGTTGTACTCAAGAAGTGTACGAATATCCTACTTGCCAGTGGAACAACTTGTCCTTTAACTGATACAATGAATGATGATATCAAATTGCACATTGAGCAATACGCCAAAGAGGGAAAAAGAGTGTTTGCAGCAGCAAAGTTACAGTTGAACACAGAGATTATGCCTTCAACCTACTTTGACTCTGGTATTGACTTCCCTACCGAAGAGTTAACATTTATTGGATTGGTTGCGTTGATTGATCCACCACGAACTGATGTATTAGATACACTCGTAACATTACGCAAGGCCGGAATCAAAATGACAATAGTGACAGGAGACCATCCATCTACAGCTATCTACATTGCTCGTAGTCTTGGTATCATAAGCAATCACATACCTGAAGTAACATTTGCGAACGCAAACGTGCTCGATCCTGATCAAAACGCTCCCATAGCGATACTCGGTGAGCAGATCGCTTGTTTGACAAATGATCAATGGAAAGCAATCAAAGATCGTGAAGTTGTGTTCGCTAGAACTACACCTGAACAGAAACTAATGGTTGTAAAGGCATACCAGCGTATGGGCTGTATTGTAGCAGCAACTGGAGATGGAACTAATGACGCTCCTGCTCTAAAACAAGCCAATGTTGGTATTGCACTTGGTTCTGGATCAGAAATCGCCAAAGAGGCTGCAGATATGATTCTGTTAGATAACAGTTTCAACTCGATTGCTATTGGTGTTAGACATGGTAGATTAGCCTTTGACAATCTTAGAAAGATAGTCACGTACGTGTTACCTGCAGGAAATTGGGCAGAAATGATACCAATCTTTTTGAGTGCATTCATGGGCACACCAGTACCTTTATCACCATTCTTGATGATTTATATTTGTGTTGGTACTGATGTAGGTCCATCTCTCGCTCTGGTAACAGAACCAGCAGAAGGAGATACCATGACTCGCAAACCACGTGTTGAAACCAAAGAAAAATTGGTTGACATATGGCTGTTTGCCAAAGCGTTTCTATTTCTAGGTAGCATCGAGTGTATTGGTGCTCTTACCATGTTCTTTGTATACTTTTATTGGTACGCACAACTAGCACCAACGGATTTGTTCTTTACTTTTGATGCATGGTCAGATGGATACAAGGGACACACTATGAACGAGCTCAACGAGTTTTTGTATACTGGTCAATCCATCTACTTTATCGCTCTTGTCATGATTCAAATAGGACAAGTTTTAACAACAAGACTCTCACGAAACAACTTTTATCAACAAGGATGGGTATGGAAGAACCCCAATTTGTTAATTGGTATTTTAATTGAGATCATTTTGGCTGTAGCCATCATCTACATACCAATTCTAAATATTGCGTTCAAGACAAGACAACCTCCAGTTCAGTTTTGGTTCATGCCACTAGTGTTTTCACTGCTCATGTTTGTGATGAATGAAGTATGGAAGTTTATTCAACGTGCCAGAAGAATCGTCATGAGACGAGAAGCTGATGTAGTACTGTGACCATTAATTAAATTTGCTTGGCAATGTATGTGTAATTTTGCTGTGATCAATCGAAGGTTAAATTAACAGCGCCATAGTCATTAGTAGTAACAGAGTCGCGTAGTGGACACCTAGTGAAATCGATGAGCTCTCGACTAATTGAGGTTGAAGTAATAACGATTTCTCTTTAGATACGCACGAATTAGTTTTTCGATCAAATACGAATGCATCAGGACATGATTTTGAAGATAAACTTTTCAACTCCTTGCCACCTCCAATTAGGAACAGACACATGCTTTCCAAAGGGTCGTAACACTCCTCGCTGCAAATCTTTTGTCCATTAGGACACAGTTTGTTTTTTTCGGTATCAGTAAGCAGGCATGAAAAAGATTTGGGATTGTAGCATAACTTGTCGCAAAGTTTGAAATCAGAGTTGCACTCGTTTGTTGCCACTGCAACGTTAATAAAGCACAGTGTCAACATCGAGAGCAAAGTGAGACGGATTGCTTGTTGCTTCATGCTGTTTGTTTAGTTTTGTCAAGTGCTATTCTTTCAATAATTTTTCCAAATTAATACTTTGCACAAGCAATTCGAACACTGCAAAGAAGCTTAGATTTCACCAACAAAAGCTAGATCCAAAACTAGTTTGGTGACCAAGTTGTATTTACAACCTTCCAAAACAAACCATGATAAATATTCCACGACGCCACTTGAGGCTTCTTTGGTGGTTCGTAAAAACACGATGGAAAACTATAACTGTCTCCATCGTCTCAGTATTCACTTTATTTCGTGGAATAAAATCACTGGTAAAGTTGTACAAAAATCATCGTGCAAAAAGACCAGATGCACCACTTCCACTACCGCAAAAAATATACTCGCATACAATAGTTACGCTAAGTGAATTTAGAGGACCATATCTCGGTAAAGAATTTGTTCCAAAGCACGGTGACGGTATGGAAAATCATTTAGCGCCCATAGGCGATATGCAAGTTCGAAAAGTAGTTGCAGGAGATAGACAATCATACGTGATAATGAAAAGTGGTACAGTATATTCATTTGGTGAAGATTACGAGAACGAATTAGGTCTCAACCTCACTAACGTGAGAATGAACCAAACCTCACAGATGTGCGAAATCTATGAACCACAAGAGATCCCAAGAGTAACAGGAGTGATCGACCTATCATCGCACAACAGAAAAGTAATCGCGTTAACAAATAGAAACACAATTTATCAATGGGGAGAAGGAAATTTGCCAATGGAGTACCATTACTTATTTGAGAGTACTATCAATCGTATCTTTCAACGAGACAAATCATTTGCATTGAGTGAAAGTGGTGAGGTGTATGAATGGGATAAAGAAGAACCCTTAGTGAGCATGCAAGATGTTAAAGATGCAAGTTTTTCTGATAATCATCGAATTGTTGTATTTAGTAAGTATGGATAACAGAGTTAACATATTAGAGCATGGAGGCGTAAGTACATATAATCAGTGGTACAATATGAGACCAACAGAAATAGAATCGTTAAAAACGAAACAAATCACAAAGGTTGTCGCTGGAGATGGACACTACTTTGCACTCTCATTAGATGGTGATTTATATGGATGGGGAAACAATGATCGGTGGCAAGTTACTGGCAATAATGCAGAACAAATGATCATCGAGCCCTTGAAGCTTGCTATTGGATCACCTGTGACGAGTGTTGGCATAAACTATGACTATAACTCATATTGTATATTAAATAACGGCAGTATAGTAATGTGGGGAAAGGGTCCCTTTACAAGGTTTGCATTCATGAGAAATGGTGATGAAATGGGACAGATCAAACTATTAAAAGATAAAAGAGTACTGGAGATAAGTTTTGGAGATAAACATGCCATCGTACTATGTACTACGTGAAGTAAAGAGCTACCATCAAGACAGGCAATTTTACAAATCATGGCAACAGGACAACTCGCTCCAAATGCATGTATAACGTGTAAAAGACAGCATAAACGCTGCGATAAAGCGTTACCAAAATGTTCATTATGTGTTAAAAGGAACAGACGCTGCATTTACTCTGTAATTACTTTGTATTGTTGTTAATTTTAATAGGAAGAAAAACAATTCCAACCATACCCAGACACTGCTGGCCACAATTTATCGAATTCAGAAATACTATGCACTATCGAATTTATACGATTTCAACTACCAGTTTTACCACGCGAACGAGTAAAAGAAATAGTCAACAAAATAACTAGCGGAAGCATAATTGAGGATGTACCAACAGATGAACTAGCATATGTGTACGGGATCTATGCTCAGGCCTGTCGCGTACTCAAAAGATATACAGAATCGGCTAACTTTGCAGAGCAAGCACGAAACATTTTAAAATCACAATTCGAACGAGTTCAACATAGTTATCTCCTCGCAACAGCATACATGTCGCTCACTTTTGTATCCATAGCAGAAGATAACGTGGATAATGCATCGTTTTATTTGAATTTGGTTAGACTCTTTTTAACAATCAACACGAGCAACACGTACGATCCACTACGAAAACTCTTCGAAATGGCATCAACTGCAATTCAACCCAATGTACAAATAGAGGACATACTGCGCAAGTTTGCACAGAATATGTTATATTTACAGAAAATGTACCAAGAACACGTTCAAGATCTTGGAATTGAAACTATTACCAAATCACCAACACCTTTGACGGAATATGAAGTTGAACAAGTAATGAAACTGCTATTAGGAATTCTTGATAGTTTAGTTGATGTTTTGGAAACTACAGTCGTGCAGCAGAGAAGGTTAGGAACAATGTTATTAAGTTATGGAACGATTCTACAGATTCATGAACGTGAGAATCGTTTCGATCGTTCAACAAGAAACGCTGCTGATGCTATTGCATCGTTGACATCTACTCCGTATGTTATTATTTTATGCTAACATTGTAGTGCATTTAACATGACTTCTCCTGTTGCGAGCTTATCATTGATCTGCGCTTCCAATGTACACATACGATGCCTAAAAGAATGTGATGATGAACAAGAAAAGAGTGTAATCATCAACAAACTACGAGAAGATTTGTTAGGCATGCAGAGTGTAACGTGGATAAAATTGTTTGCAAGAAAGTTACAGCCGTCAATTGATCAAGTGACTAGTATATTAGAACAACATAATGCTATGGTGAGTAACACTGCAAGATCTACTCCTGTATTTCAATACAATTTTGGAAATACGTTGCAGAACTTTACATTGGGATTGCAAGAGAAGGAACCTGTGCGAGAGTTGGATACTTTGGAGGAGTTAGCACAAGACGAGGATACATTCTTGGACGAATCGTATTTGAACGAATTTATGGCAACAGACAACTTTGATTCGTTTTTTGAGAATTTTCTATTTCAATAAAGCTGTGCTTTGTGACATTCATCGCATACACGTACTGGATCAACATGACCAAAACGCAATAGCACTGCCTTCTTCTTACTACACTTGTCACAAAAGATACCTCCACAGTTGCAGCAATTATACTTTTGACGAAACTTCGAAAAAGGTTGCTTACAACCAGCACAGTTTGTAACTACAGCTGGATTCGTCCATTCATGTGCACAGATACAAGCACTGCTTCTTCCACCACATGCAATTGCGCGAATCTTTTTATCAACTAACATTGAAACCGGTGCTTTTGTATTTGGAACGTTTTCACCTCTTCCTAGTGCACCTCCCTCATTGTTTCCGAAACTCAACACTTCTCCATTTTGTAGTAACACCAACGCGTGGTCTTCTCCTAAACACAACTTGGAACCAGGTCCATCAAGAGTGAGCTTTAACGGTACAAACTGGAAGCATCCATATGATACCAGTCCTGTTGAGCTAATATCACCCCAAATGTACACGCTTCCATCATGAGTAACGCAACCACTAGATCGACCTCCAGCAGCTAGTTGTATCACATTAACATTATTTTCTCTGAAAAAGGCTATTTCTTTGGGCTCTGCTCGTTGTGATAAATCTTCAGTGCCTAAACCTAATTGTCCAAATCCTGCACCACCAAAGGAACGAACACTACCATCATCTAGCAAAATCATAGTATGCATTTTACCCATTACGCATGATACTACACGCTCCCAACCTAACTCTAGTCTTTTTGGTGTCGCATTTGACAGTTCTGCAGTTGTGTAACCAAGTTGATCTTTATCGCCTCTTCCAAATAGTAAAAGATCACCTTCTGTAGTGAGTAGACCACTATGGCTGTATCCACAGAAAATATCTATGAATCGATCATCTTGTGTGATCTTGGTTGGCTGATTTGTAGTTGATACATGTGTCAACCCTAGTTGACCATACTTGTTATCACCACAAGCGTATACATAACCATTGTAGTCTAGTATTAAGCAATGTTTTGCTCCCATGGCAACTCGAGTAACCTTGGTGTTAGCCAAAGCTGTAACTAGTTGCGGTGACTGCACAGTATCTGCTGTACGGTGTCCTAACAAGTCTGATGATTTTCCTCCACCCCATGTGTACAGTTGTCCATTACTATTAATTGCAGCGTAAGCGTTTGATCCAACTGCAAACTCGATAATATCAACATTTACTAGTTTGTTAATGATGGATGGTATGTACTTGGCTTTTCCTAGAGTTGCTCCCCATGTGTACAAATCACCTAGTTTCGCTGCTTCTGATTGTAACTCTTTTGTAATGTCAACGATAGCAGTTACTGGAGCGTGAATAGAACTTGCTTTACTTGGTCTCGTACTAAACTTGCTTTTCGCTTCCATGATACAGTAAGCAAGTGCTTGCGATACAATAAAATGCTCTTCTTGCGTTTTACAAACTAGATCCAAATTTGATTTTCTACCATATCGTAATGAAATGGCGTATTGTGCAAGTTTTCCATCGTCCAACTTGAGTAGAGTATCTACACCACAAGTCATCACTTTGATATCACGAATAGAGATACTTGAACCATACACGTCTTTCTTGTGTGAACCCCATACTAGATACTCCAAATTGTGTGTCATTTTGAACAATCGAAAGTGATTTGTCGCGCGACGTCTACTGTACTTGAGCATGATAATGCCATCAACAAGTTTCATCGCGCATTCACTTGGTGAGAATTTATCGCCACTTTTAACACCAAAGATATCAAATGTACCTTTCTTGTTCTTACTAAACATTTGTGAGACTTCTGTTTCCAAGTCTGTGAAATCGGAAAAGATTTCTTCAACATGTTGGATCATTGCTTCTGTAATTTTGTTGACGTTACTTGTATGAGCAAGTGTAGTTGGTGAAAGTGTTTCTGGACGAATCAAGTTTTGTCCCCAACATACTGCCAAATTGTGTGCGTTCATCTTGTACTCTGGTTCTCGTGAGATTTCTCGTAGGAACCAGAATAATGCTCGTGCGACTATGCGATGAACAGTTGGTAAGCTTTTCGAAAGATCTGATAGTCGTTGTATTAGAGCCGTTTCGTCTTTTATGTCTTTGATTTGTTAAATTGTTTGAATATAACTTACTTCCACTCTCGATGAGTTCATTATACATGTAGAACGGAAACAATGGAATAGGTAGCTTTCTAAAGTATGTTTTTAAAATATCCGCCAATTCATATGGGTCTTCGTCGAACCAATCAATTTGTTCGCCTAAGTAAACGTTAGAGTTTTACATTGAAATACCGCTGTCTATTCTTTTCATTATTGTATCTTCTTTGAGTTTGTTACCTGATTCTCGGAAAATACCAACTTTCTTGCACAGTGGAATTCCATTTAGTGTAGATATTATCGATTCTACAACCATAGGTGTTTTAGTGTTCGTTTTTGAGAAGTAATCTTCGTGCATAACACGATCTTCGAGAGCAACGCAGAATGTTTTCTGTTTTTTATCCGCAATGTATTCGACTGCATCCGACACTGAAGTGAAAATCTCATCTGTAGACTGTGAACTACTGCGAAAGCCTTTGAATAACCTGTTCATGTTTTCTTCACACCTTTGAGCTTGAAAAGTGACAGGGCTAATTTTTCTTTCGTAAAAGATGTCGATTCACCTGGCATGCAAAAGAAATACATTGTCAGTAAAGCGTATGTAATTGATATTCTTCATATTGTTCAGAGATTGTTCACTCTAAATTAGTCATCATGAAAATTCGTAATTCAACACTGAGACATCGCAGAGAAAAGTTTTGGCTGTGTTCTTGATACGTTTATGGTTCTGGTCAACTCCAAATAATGCAAATTGTTGGTCATGTTTGCAGTACCTTGCTGTACTCTGTTGCCTCAGTTGCACTACTTTTATTCGTGTTCATGTTACCATACGTTTTGAACGAGTACAGATCAAAGTCACACAATTTATTCAAACAATTTATAAACGAGGTACCAGTGTATATGCTCACAATGTTAGGTGTTATTAAGAGGTGGGTATTACATACAAAACGAGGGAAAACATTTGCAATTTACTTTTTACTACTTGTTAATGGTTTTGTGCCACTGTTTGTCACTACTTTATTCGCTATAACGTTCGTGGCGTACCTTGCATGGGAACTGTGTGATACCAGAAAGCGAAAGATATGCGAAGAGTACATTGATATGGGGCCAATAAAAGCCGATTATACAATGGAAGAGTACTATGAGACAATGACACAGATAGGTCAAGTTTCTGAACTGACAGCTTCACAATTCTCAATATTAAGTCATGCAGGTTTTGGTGGCCTTCCATTTGTTCCCAATTCGATACTGGACGTTGGATGTGGCGCTGGATGGCTGTCGTACAAGTTGCAGGATCACTATCCTGACTGCGACATCACTGGAATAGAGATTAACGAGGAGGCGATAAAGTTTGCAGCGAAGCAGGCACACAAGAACAAAAAGACGCCAACATTTAGGTTAATTGAGCATCCAGATCTGCGAGAGCCCGATAAAAGCGTGGATGTGATCACATGTTCTCTTGTGGTTCACCACATCCCAACCGAAGAGGACATTATTGAATTTTTGAGACGGTGTGGCAAAGTAGCCAGAAAAGCGATCATCATTTCAGATTTGGAGCGAAATGCTCTGAGTACAATCATGTTTCGCCATGTTATGGCACCATTATTCAATAACA
>JAESGV010000338.1_pt1 | contig 21176 bp, 15 predicted proteins | sample 9269781 | NCBI WGS metagenome assembly JAESGV01 (sample SAMN15741586, study PRJNA653496) | algae metagenome | isolation source: Tildeniella torsiva UHER 1998/13D and co-occurring heterotrophs from... | place: Slovakia: Slovak Paradise National Park, Hrabusice, Kosice Region | collected 2000-01-01
GCTATCGATGTAGAGTTCTACAGTCGCTCCAGGTTCTGCTGTTCCTGATACTTGAGGTGTATTATCATTGATACTGTCACCTGACACTGGTGAACCAATTATTGGTGCATTTGGAGCAGTTGTATCCACGATGAACGATTTTGATGTTCCAGGTGATGTGTTACCAGCTGCATCAGTTGTTGTTACCGTAACGTTATGAGGTCCATCAGGGATTGCAGTAGGAATAGTAAAGTTAAAGTTACCAGCACCGTTGGCAGTTGTTGAACCAACTGATACTCCGTCGATTGAAATGGAAACGGTGGTGCCAGCTTCGGCAGTTCCTGAAACTATTGGATTACTTGTACCAACTGTATTGCCATTTGTTGGAGCGATAATAACTGGTGTTGTAGGTACTAGTGTATCAACAGTGAAACGATTAGTGCTGCCTGGTGAAATATTATTTGCAGAATCTTTAGAGTAAACGGTAACGTTATGTACACCATCAGACAAAGCACTAATTGGAGTGTAAGAAAAGTTTCCTTGACCCGAAACTGTTTCAAACACTTTGACTCCATCAATGTAGACACTCACAGTAGAACCTTGCTCTGCAGTTCCTGAAATCTCTGGCTTGTTATCTTTAACAAATGCGTTATTGAGAGGTGACGCAACAACTGGTCCTGTTGGTGATACTGTATCTACTGTGAAAGTAGCAACGTTGCTTGTTGGTGATACGTTTCCTACAGAGTCAGTTGCTTCAACTTTGACAGAGTGTAGTCCATCCGATAACGTGCTAGAAGTGGTGAATGTAAAGTTTCCATTTGCATTAGCAGTGGTGGTACCAACGACTACGTTATCAATGTATATCGTGACTGTTGCTCCTGGTTCTGCAGTACCAGTAATCACTGGTTTTGTAGTTGACGATACTTGACCTGTGACAGGCGAGGAAACAGTTGGTGAAGAGGTGGTAGTATCCGTGACGAAACTTCGTACAGCACTCAATGGTGATACGTTTCCTGCAGCATCAGTTGCAGAAACTTGAGTGGTGTGAGTTCCATCGGTGAAATTGGAAGATGGCGTGAACGAAAAGTTTCCTTGAGCGTTGGTGGTGACTTGACCTGCAAATACACCATCAATGTAAACGGTAATGTTCGCTCCTGGTTCTGCACTTCCAACAATTTGAGGTTTGTTTGTTCCAATTGTTTCTCCACTGCTGGGTGACAATATCAATGGTGCTGTTGGAATGGCAGTATCAACAGTGAAAGTAGTAGTTGAGCTCAATGGAGAGGTGTTACCGTACGCATCTGTAGAGAGTGCTTTCACTGTATGTGATCCATCGGACAACGTTACTGTAAAGTTGAAACGACCAGTTCCATCAGCAGTAGCGTTACCAACAGCTACGTTGTCTACGTATATAGTAGTAACGGAACCTGCTTCTGCTGTTCCTGAAATGACAGGGTGAGCAGTATTAACTGATGAACTTGCAGTTGGTGAAGTGATTGTTGGTGTTACTGGAGCAGTGGCATCAACGGTGAATGATTTCGTTGCATTTGGTGAGACGTTACCTACACTATCCGTAGCGGTAACTGTAACTGTGTGATTACCCGTTGTCAATGGTCCATATGTCAAAGTGTAAGAACCAGCATTGTTTGCTGTTACATTTCCAACACTCACTCCATCAATAGAAATCGATACCAATGAACCTGCTTCTGCTGTTCCAGAGATAGTTGGTGTTGCTCCAACAGTAGATGCCAGTACAATTGTAGGTGTAGTTGGTGGCACTGTATCGATATAAAAGATTCTGCCGACACTCGGAGGTGAAGTATTTCCTACTGCATCTGTGGCGGTGGCATACATGGTATGGTTTCCTTGCGCGAGTGGAACTGATGTAGGGAATATAAAGTCAAAACTTCCAAAAGCTGTTGTGTTACCAATCAACGCTCCGTCAACGTAGATAGAAACAATAACACCAGTTTCAGCTACACCTATTATGACAGGTGTAGTGGTACCGAAAACATAGTTATTTGAAGGTGTTACAATAATTGGTCTTGGAGGTGGCGTAACATCAATAGTGTATAAAGTAGTGTTACTGAATGGAGAGACATTTCCGCTTTGATCTGTTGCTGTAGCTTTGATCATGTGATTTCCATCAGCCAATGTAATTATCGTAAAAGAAAAATTACCGTAACCATCTGCGGTAACATTTCCGACACGTACGCTATTCGCGTAAATATTAACGATAGAGTTGGGCTCTGCAGTGCCATTAACTTGAGGTTTGTAGATATTTGATCTTGTACCGCTGACAGGAGAAATAATTATTGGTTTTTCTGGTGCGGCTGTATCGAGGGTGAATGTTTTGACATCGCTTTGTGGAGAGACATTTCCAGCGGCGTCTATAGATGTAACATACACTGTATGTGGTCCATCAGCTACGGCTGAAGGTGTGAATGAGTACGAACCTCCTATTGGAACAGTACTTCCAACTAGCGTTCCATTAATGTACACATTAACTATTCCGGTTGCTTCTGCTGTGCCACGAATAATTAGTGTATTGATTATTGCTCCATTCGCTGGTGTAGTTACTGTTGGTTTTGTTGGCGGCGTAGTATCTACAGTAAATGTCGTTGTGCTACTTTGTGGCGAAGTGTTGCCTGCACTATCGGTGGCTTTTGCATATATTGAGTGACTTCCATCAGTAAAAGTCGTAGTGAAAGAGAAAGAACCAGTAGAAACAACGGTTCCAACGTTCACGCCATCGATATAAATTGTTACGCTTGCTCCAGCCTCAGCAGTTCCCGTAATAGTTCGCGCATTATTGTTGGTTAAGGAGCCGGTAGTAGGATTCGAAATGAGAGGTGATGTTGGTGCAGTAGAATCAACAGTGAACGATTTGACCGTTTGTGGTGACTTGTTGTTGTTCGCATCGGATGCATTCACTTTAACTGTGTGAACTCCATCTGTGAGTGTGTTTGGCGCGAAAGTGTAGTTGCCTTGAGCAGTAGATGCAACTTGGCCGACAAGTACAGAATCAATGTAGATGGAAACAGTAGAGAACGGTTCTGCTGCACCATCAATTACTGGGCGTGTTTGGTTTGTCAATGAATTAGGTGTGACAATCGTAGGTGCAATAGGTGCGATATTATCGATTTTGCAGTTCGAAAAACAACCACTGTAGAGACCATTGCTCGCTCCAAGGTCGCATTCTTCACTCTTTCCTGGTTGTACAATTCCATCTCCACAAACTGGCAATTTGCATTCGCTTGTCTAGATTGTTAGTTTGACATTAAAGCACGTACACAGTTTCCAGTGTTTGAGTTAGCAAGACCTAAATCACACTCTTCTCCTGCATCGATTACAGCATTACCGCATCCTGGATCTGGAACACCACCATTAACTTGGTATAGCAAACGACCTGGTTGGTTCACATTGGTAACTGTTGTCATTAAAAGCGTGTTATTGGTAAATGAGTAGGGATGAGCGAAATAGTTTACCCCATCACCTTTGTCAAAACCTACTTGGGCTTGCTTACCGCCGAGACCATTTACGCCATCGCTTGCATCCCCAGTAGTCCATTGTAGCTTTGAGTATTCAAACAAAGCGAAGCAATTTTTTCGGCTATCACAAAATAGTGTGGCATTAAAAGTGTTTAGCTTGTCTGCTTTTGTATTGTAATATCCAACATTCGTCCATACAGCTTCTAACTTGAAAGTGGTGTTAAATGTCGGAATTGGATAGTTTGCTTTGACGATGGCGTTTAGTTTGGAATCGCTTCCAGTGGTCAAATTCCACGTTACCAGCCCACTTGCTGCATTTCTTGTATCTACGTCGGCCCAGTATGGGGCGATTGCCGGTTTATTTGTTATTGGAAACGGAACGGGCGTGAAAACTGAATGTTAATATATGTTAGTGCAACGTACTGGTATAACTACCGGTGAAAGTGAAAATACCATTGGTATTCAAGTAAATCGAAGTGTATGTTGTGTTAAAGTAGGTAAATCCAGTAACATCAATTTTAGCAAATTTGTCGTCATCTCCTCTTTCTAGTGTGCCGGAAAGACTCAAGCAACTCTGTATCAAAACTGAGCCGACCAAAAAAACAAGGTAAGCTCTGTTCATAATTTCTTTGAAACTTCAACAGAAGAAAGCAAGTAAAAATAAGTCAATATCCCACACCACAAAAAGTCATTCATACTATCGTTATTTATACCTTCTACAAAAATGTAGCGGTACACGGGGAAAAAATTAATCCTCTCAGACGATATGGAGGATAGAATCGTAAAAATAAGAAATCGTTGTGTAGTACTGCAACTACAGTTGTGCTTGAATAAATTGATTAAGAATGGCTAGCATCTTTATAAATATTTGAAAATAAAGTCAAGTTATCTGTCCATTATACTGCAATCAAGCGGCGCTTAGCTTTGGGATTTCGCTGTAGTTGACCAAGTTCAAGAAAGTTTTGTAACGACGCAATTCAAACATGAAGCAAGTAGTGTACAAGGACTTTGTCGGGACAGTAACAGAGGGCTCCATTCCTCTGCATCAATTCACCTCTTCACGGTCAGGATTAAAAGTGGCGATAGCAGAGATAGAAGGACCAATCGTATGTTATTACTACCAGTACTTATATCTAGGTTAATGTAAATATTGCGATTGCCACAGAGGCTAGTGACCATGACGGGTGTCCACACGTGCTAGGTATTCTTTTTTACGCTTGATCACTTAATATAATAGAGCATTTGATTTTTTTGGGTAGTGAAGAGTTTCCATTCAAAGGCGTCCTTGATAAATTGGCCAACAGAAGTTTCGCACAAGGAACAAACGCCTATACTGATGTGTATGCTTTACACTTTTGTATTAACCACCACAGTGACCACACGTGCTACCAGCTTACTACAGCAGGCGAAGAGGGATTTTTACGCATCTTACCAGTCTTTTTGGATCACGTTTTGTTCCCAACAATCACAGATGAAGGCTTCTACACCGAAGTTCACCACATAAACGGAGAAAACGGTGAAGATGCAGGAGTGGTATACTGTGAGATGCAAGGAAGTGAAAATACGTCCAACTCTTTGACTCACGAACGAACAATGGAAATGCTATTCTCAGGAAGTGGCTACGAATTCAACACTGGTGGTCGCGTTAAGAATCTACGTGACTTGACAGTAGAAAAAGTTCGCGAATATCACAAACAGTTTTATCGTCCAGATAATGTCATAGTTATCATCACAGGACCCGTTAATGCCGAAAAAACAATCGACGCATTACAAACTGTTGAAGAGAAAATTAATACAAGGAAGAATACCACTCCTCACCCACAACCATTCACGAAACTCGCACCACAGTTGACAACAAGTGAAGAAAAGTCTATACAGTTTCCATCTGATGACGAAGAAGGTGGTGCGTTAGTATCTATTGGATGGAGAGCGTGTGAATGGAAAGTATGTTTTGTTTTCTACTATTAACACTATAGAATCACTTTGATAGAATGGCATTATTCGTTTTGTGGAACTATTTGGCAGAATCAAATTCTGCACCGTTGTATCGCGATTTTGTAGATTTGGAAGATCCTCTATGTGCTGAAATCTATTTTAATATTATGGATATGGCAGAGATTGCACAAGTTGTAGAATTTGACGACGTACCAACCGAAAAAGTTGATTTAATCAAAGATACCTTTTTCAACGCCATAAACAGAATATGCAACGATATCGACATGGAGAGAATGCAAACCATGATTAAGAGAAGAATCGTCAAGCACTTTAACGCTATCGAAAATTCTCCACATGGTGAATACTCAACTGCACTCATTGCCAATTTCTTGTACGGAAGAAACGCAAACGATTTGGAAGAATCGTTGAACCCAACAGGAACTTTGGAATTATTACAACAACAAGATGCACAATTCTGGTCTTCATTGATCAAAAAGTATTTACTTGATACACCACACGTTTGTGTCAAATCAAATCCTTCTGAAGAGATGGGTGAAAAACTCGAAAAAGCAGAAAAAGATCGTATCAAGAAGAGGAAAAAAGAACTGGGACCAACTAGAATGAAAGCATTGATTGAAGATTTGAAAAAAGCAGAAGCAAAGAACGCGATTGCTATTCCTGATGAATTATTATCAAATTTTTCAGTTCCAGATGTGAATCAAGTTCACTTTTTCGATACGACGACAAGCAGAAATGATTTGCGACATGAGCAAAGAGAATCGAATTCCAAGTTGACCAAGTATGTCAATTTTGAACAATATCAAGTTCCATTCTTTATACAATTTGATCGTACGTGATAGTGTGAACACAACTAACGATTTAGATATTGAAACAGAATTTGTCAAAATAGATTGCACTTTGAACACGGCAGGACTTTCCGATCGAGATCGATTGTTCTTACCATTTTTCACAGAAGCAATGTTCAAATTACCCATACAAAAAGGAGAAACACTAATCAAATACAAGCAAGTCCTACGCCTTCTCGATGAAGAAACAATCGACTATGGAAATGGCGTTGGTTTGTACAATGCAGGAAAATTCTCCGTAGGAGATTATTCCCAATTCTTGACAGTCGGATTAAAAGTAGAAAGAAGCAAATACGCAAGATCGATCGAATTGTTAAGTGATTTCTTATGGAACACATTGTTCACGGTCAAGAGACTCAAAGTTGTCATACAAAACTTGATTACATCCATTGCATCCACGAAACGTGATCCAGAATATATTGGAGATCAAGCGCTAAAAGCAGTAAATTTTGGAAACGCGACAAGTCACTTATCGAGCACGAGTTTCATGCAAGAAGCCTTTTTGAATGATATTTCGGCTCAGTTGGACAAAAATCCAGAAAAAGTGATTGAAGAGTTGGAAAGAGTGAGACAAGTGTTGGCGCAGCCACAGTACATGCGCATTCATGTCATTGCAAATGTTTACAAGTTGGAACAACCCATGAAACAATGGGCAGAATCATTCTTACCAAACAGTGTTAATCGAGAGCAAACAGTTGTACCATCAGTTCACGCGCGTCAACAATTGCACGCTCGTGCGACAGAGACAGACTCTGAAAAACAAGCAGCTGCGTTTGGTATCAAATCTACCGAATCTGGGTACTTGTTTAGCAGTGCGATTGGTCTTAGTGGTTATGATGATAACGATCATGCCGCGTTAGCTGTAGCTATCGAGTATTTAACTGGTTTTGAAGGTCCATTCTGGATTTCTATTCGTGGAAAAGGTTTGAGTTACAACTATAACATGAGCAGCAACAGAGGTGAAGGTTTGTTGTACTTTGAGCTAGCTGAGAGTGGTGATGTCGTAAAGGCATACGCAGAAGCAAAACGAATTGTGCAAGAGTATTTGGAAGGCAAAGTTGAGTTTAATCATGTAACATTAGAAGCTGCGCGATCTTCTGTAATCTACAGAATTATTTCTTTGGAAGAAACAAAGAGTATGGCAGCTGCCATGCAATTTATATACACTTTGCAAGGAGTGAGTGAAAGATACCATCAAAAAGAGTTATTAGACAAAATCGCAAAAGTAACCAAAGAAGATGTGCGTAATGTTTTGGCCAAGTATATTTCCAGATTGTTTGAGGCTAAACATTCAAATGCGATCTTATGTACCTCATCTGCAAAGGTTAAGGATACTGCTGAACAGTTTAAACAAGTTAGCAACAGAGATGTTAGTGTACAACAAGGGGATTTGGGTGCATTCTTCAAAAAACAATAAATTAGTGGAACAACGTTCTAAAATTATCGCAAACATCAAACTTGTAACATAGACGAGCATGGTTGTGTCCGTTAGCAGTGTTGTTGCACTAGCTTCGCTGGCTCTGAACATTGCGCTAATAGTGTACAACTACATACCTACAACAGACTGCGCAAGAAAACATATAATTAATACACCTATAATACTCGTATTCGATAATAATGTAATCACTCACACACTGCCGAAACAATTCAGAACATCGAAACAATTAGCGCAGATAGCAAAACAAAAAAATGTATCTTCGTATGGACTAGAAGAGTTAAATATTTCTGGTGGAGGCCAATATGGCGTCTCACAGTTTCATAAATTACGAGAAGAATTACCAACACTTCAAGCAATTGTAGATCTGCGGCAAGAGTGTCATGGTATCGCAAATGAAATGGCCGTTTCTTGGTACGGCCAAGGCAACGCAGCAAACATACACTATCCACATGATAACATCCTACAAGCAGAAAGAAACAACATCACAGCACTTGGCGCACAATCTACCGTCTACATTAGCTTCGTACTGAAAGAAACTGCGACTGGTCGACTTGCCGGTCTCGACACACAAACACTTGACATAAAATCGACAACAACAGAACAACAACTCGTACAAGATGCAAACCTACAATACCATAGATTTTTCATCACCGACCATCACGGTCCCACGATACCAGTAGTCGATAAGTTTATCGATTTTGTGCTACAGTGGAACCAAACGTATCCTGTAGGAAGTGCTGATCGTCCATACTTGTACATCCATTGTCGAGGAGGCTTTGGACGTACAACAAGTATGATGGCAGTGTTCGACATGATACATAATTGTAAACATGTTTCTTTTGATCAAATCTTGGCTAGACATGCGTTGCTGGGAGGGAGAAATCTTGTTATCGAGTATGACCCAACACAAGGATTAGACGGTAGAATTTTAATGAAAGCAAGTGGTATTGTTGGGAGTTATCGACACTACAATGCTATTCTAAGGTACAATAGGCTGCAACATATTTACAAATATTGCAAATCGAACAAGGACAATTTCAAAACAAAGTATAGTACCTACGCTATGACTAAACATCATATGAAAGTTTAATAAACATTAAAGTATACATTAATTTATCAATCCACTTGGAAAGATTGTAAAGGTGTCACGTGAATTGGAAGGTGCACAATGAGAGCATGTGTGCTTCTACTGCTATTAGTATACCACAACACACTCGCACTAAACGAAGAACCAACAGTACTTGATGCAAACAGACAAATAACCGGACAAATAGAAACACCAGGCAAATTCAAATACTATCAAACATCGTTCACAGGTCTACAACCTGCTGGTGATATGTACATTTATTTCAAAGTAGAACCATGCTCTGGTTCACAACCAGTGCTAGTAATGGCACAAAATGACAAGATACCTGATTACACACAATACCAAGACATGAAACAAAGCCAAAAAACAATGGTTTGTTGCGTTCACGCTAATACTCACAACTAGTACCTTCAAACACCGTGGAGAAAACCTCTACTATCGTATTTGGCAGTGCAATCCAATGAAACAATGGACTACCAAGTACAAGCAGGATGGACAGCATTTAACACGATAGATTTTGCAGACAAAACGATATCCGTTTCGCTCGTAGTAAATCAAGGAAAAACCAACGCCGTATTAACGTGGAGACCTCCCGATAAATTGAAAGCATACTCGTTTCGTGCATATGTTTCCAAACATTCGAAAAAAGTGAACGACAACTGGTGCAACATGAACACAATATGTGGTGTAGAAACATGTGGAACTGCAATGAATTCAGATTATACACAATATGCGATACGAACAGATGGCACGTATCAAGAATCGTTCGAATTGCCATTCGAGTTTGTAGATGCGTTGACGTTCCAAATTACCGTTCGAAGCGAAGCAAATGGCGTTTATTCCATTTATGAACCAATTGATTTTTATCAACAAGACGCTGCTAGGATCGTGTTGATAATTATTCTAGTGAGTTTACCAATTTTAATAGTTGTCGTCGTAGGATCAATAGTTTCTATTGCAATTTATCGGAAACTAAGAGAGAAGAGAGGGTTGTATAATGTAGTATATTAAAATCGTTACTTTTCGTTTGGATCTTCACCTGCTAGGTAAAGATTGTATACTTCATTGATTTCTTCTTTGACGCGTTCGACGAAACTGTGTATCTCGGAAATGCGAGAACGATTTCTCATGTTTTCATCTATTCGAGCTTTTTCGAGTTGCTCTTTCATTCGTATCTCTTCATTGCGAGTTAGGTGTTCTTCATGCGTTTGAATTGTTGTTTGATGTGATTCTGTCGATCTTGTAAGGATATTGAGAATTTGATCTCTATCATCCAGGAACTATGCATGTTAGAAATTTGAGATGTAACTTACATCTTTTAGTCTTTCATTTTGTGGTTCGTTGAGTTCCAATTTGTCTCTATTCTCGTGGTCACTCAATAGCTTAGACTGTATCTCTGAGTGGTACTGAATCTCGTACTGTCGACACTAAGAAGTTAGAAATTAATATTTTGAAGCCTACCTTGCCGAAGAAGGTTCGAATCTGTTCCTGACAATCCAAATCTTTATAATTTACAATGAATTCTTCGATAACTTCTGCAAACGCCTCTGCTTGGTCCAACTCGATCTCTTTCAGTTTGTTACTCAGCTATATTTGTTATTTCCAGACATTCAACATACGTGTATTAGACTCCTCCGTAGCTCATCTAATTGTTTTAAATCCTCTTCTTCGGAATCTCCAACTTCACGCACGCTATTTAAAATCTGCTTCTTTCGCTTCTCAAAGTCTTTTAACAAGTTCTTTGAAATAGTATTGTTTTCATATTGTGACTGATTTAATGTCGATGCTAATTCTTCTAGTTCATCTGTTTTTAACTTCAAATTGCTTATCATGTCAATTTTGAACTGTTCCACTGCTGAAGAAAATTTTTCTTTGTATGCTGCTGTATGTTCTGCAATTCTATCTTGGATTATCTCCATCATCTTCGCTTCCGGATCTTGTGACATCATATCTTGGAAAAGAGTATCGGCTCCTGCTACGTTCGCTTTCATGAGTAATTCTGTTTGCTGAATCATGGCTTCGTCTTTTTCCATTTTGTTACCCTCCGCAGCTTCTTTATCGTGTAGTCCTAAAAGTTCGTCGTGATATCTTTCTTTGGCCTCTTCTCTTCTTTCTGTTTTAATTTGTCGATAGTTTAAATATTTTAACTTTTCCAAGAACGCGATTACATAATCCTCAAACTTTTTGTTGATTGTGCCATTGTGCGTTTCTTCGCAAACTGGATTGTCGAATACGGTAAACATTGCTAACCGAGGGAATTTTCGTAAGTATTTTATCTATTGTGAGTAAGAGAATTATTTTCGTACGTTTTCCTTGTCTGATAATTTGTTTTTCGCTATCGACAAACTCGTGAGATGCCGAAGATCATCGAGATTTTCTATAGTTTCTATTTGGTTGCAGAATAGCGACAAGTTTCGTAAGTTCACAAGTCCATTCAAATTGTCAATCTTTTTGATCTGATTGAACGATAAATCTAAACTTTCGAGTTGTAAAAGATGCGAAAGATTCTCAATCTGCGATATATTATTGTTATCGAGTTTTAAGACTTTGAGCTTTCCAAATCCCTCAAGATTGGATATCCTAAATATATCTAATTGTTAGTGTCTTCATCATACTTACTCTTAAAACTAAACTCTAAGTGCTCCACTTCATGGAACTCCATGTTTTCTTTTTTAATCTCTAATGCCTGCAGCTTCTTGTCATCGTGTTCCTCTTTTTCCACTTTCTTAAGTTTAATACACTGCCGTATCAAAGCATCGTTTATGACTGTATATTGATTTGTTTCATAGTTTATCTTTTCTTGTACCACGTGAGGTTCGTCCATTGCGCCAAAATAAGTACAAAGTTGATCGTAATATCCTTTGTCTTTTGATAAACCCTGTTTATTCTGATACCTGTTGTATTGTGCTTTAGTATTACAGCGTGATAGCTCTTTTACTAATAAGTAGACTCCGGAACACAGTCAACTACATAGCTTGATGAAACAAATAGTAAGTTCTCGTGATTAATGCTAAACCTGTAGGGGTTGATTCCATCTGGCTTGCAGTTATGGTACAAAAACGTGCTACTTGTGAGCCATGATAGATTATTCTATTGCTCCTCTTTAGCAATTTACGTGTACCGATTGAAAGACTATTCATTAGAAAGAATCATTACGGGGCACACAATAGCTATATCAACAATTAGAGCAAGTCTTTTCAATCCAATCATAGCTACCAGCGCATTAGATCAAACCATTAGATTTTGGGATGTTGCAAGTGGGAAGTGCATCAAAGTTGTTAACACGAGTGGAGACTTTAAACCATTTACGTTTGACCTTAGCTACGCTACTCATGCAGAGCTAGCATGTGGAGGTAAAAAAGGTAATGAGAGTTGTAATCGTTTCTCACACAAAAAGGTACGATACGGTTCTACAACCATGTTGAGGACACGTATTTTTCAATTGATTTAAAAACGGAAGAAGATGTAGTTCGAGTATTATACAACCCAAGGGATCTTAATCGTTTATTTGCTGCCGCAGCCGACGGGACAGTTTATGTAATCGAATTAACAAAACATACAGTTGTTAGAAGCTTTAAGTACGCACCTAACGCCAAAAAATTAATCGACGCTCGTTGGGATCCTAAATCAAAGAACTACATACTATGCGCAGTATGTTTTACCTATTTATGCTCACAACATAGTTTGATGATGGCAAAGTGATGCTGTTTGACACTGATTCACCAGACTTTGACAATTTTAAAGTACGAACGTACGATAAAATAGGAAGTGTTGGCTGCGTAGAATGGATACCACACGAACCTGGTAATTTTATCGTCGGAGATTCAAAATCAGGACTATTACGCTACTACAATATCTCACAAACGTAAGTTATTCTTCATGCTCTAAATACGGTAGTGCTCCACTCAAAGTCGTCAAAATCAAAAAGAACGGTTTAAATGATTTATTCATGATTCCAAACGAGAACCGTGTTATTATTGGATCACGAGAAGGATCAGTTGGCGTGTTCGATTTGACACAGAAAAAGTTTGATTTCCAAACACCTGGTTCTCATACAGAATCCATTTTCGATTGTGAGTTCTGCGCATCAGATCCTGACATTTTCGCAACATCAAGTTTTGATGCATCGATAAAACTTTGGGACATGCAAACGTACGAATGTATAGATACATTAGGCGGAGAAAGCGTCATCTACTCATTGTCATGGCATCCGACAAAGAAGCTCGTCGCTGGGGCGTTTGATTCTGGTTCCGTGTACATTTATGATGTACTAAAGAGGGCCATCCTACTCAAGTCAACACTACACAAGCAAACATCGTTCAAAGTTGCCTGGAACCAACTCAACCCAACATTACTAGCATCAACATCAAAAGACAAAACATGTGTCGTTTTCGCAGAAGATGGAAAACTAGTTCGAACATATCGACATGGAGCAACTGTTTTTGGTGTCGATTGGAGTCCATTAAATCAGAATCTTTTGGCAACAGGTGCACATGACTACGCCGTGCGAGTATACGATGTCGAACAAATTACGGAACATGCTAAGGTTGTACTCAAGGGTCACACTTCGGAAGTGTTCAATGTAAAGTGGCACCCAACGCTTCCTGATATTCTAGTTAGTGGTTCAAACGATCATACAGTACGAGTATGGAACGTTGCCACAGAGTCTTGTATTGTGATTCAAGGACATACAAACAACGTTCGTGCGTTACATTGGTCACCAGAGTTTTCACATATCGTTCTGTCAGGTAGTTGGGACGGCACTATACGTGTTTGGGATTGTCACACGCAGAAATGTATTACTACAGTCAACGATCATCATGCTGATGTCTATGGACTTTCATCGCACCCAAAACGACCATTTGTATTTGGTTCTACATCAAGAGATTCAACAATTCGATTCTTTTCGTTGGAATCAACCTTCAAAGAACTATTTATACGTGCAGTGACGAAAAAGAGTCTTTCCGAGTTGATTGGAACTCCACAATCAATATTCAATCAACAAGCAACGTTTGGCAAGATGAGTGGCTCAGGTTCCAAAGAAGTCAACTCTGCACTTTCACTAGCAAACTCTGACGTCGAGCGATTCGGTACATTATACGATTTCCTATCAGCACCACATGACACTCGCGAGTTGTGGAATATGGCAAGTATTTGCGTACTACAGAGCGACTACACACCCAAGAAAACAAAACTAGTTCACTCGTGCCAACTCACCTCTACGTTAGAAATCAAAGCTCGAGAATTAGAGGCGATTAAGCATAAAAAGTTTACTGGTATTGGTATGGCAAGAAAAGAAGATGCGTTACGTGAAGCAGCGTTGATATTCCTAAAAATAGGACAAGTACAAAAATATTGTGAGTGTATGGCTCACATTGGACAATGGGAGAAAGCGTTAGCATTAGCGCCTGCTGTTTCTCAATACTATTGGGCAGAACTTTCACTACAACATGCAAGACATTTGGCTGCAGCTGGAAATGACGATTGTGTACCTATATACATTGTCACAGGAGAAGTAGAAAAGGCAGTTGACTTTTTAGTGGGTAGAAATCAAATCGATGATGCTGTTGTTATTGCACAAGCAAATGCTGAAGCAAGTTACCCCTTGAGAACTCGAATCACTTCGCCGATAACGCCAACAGGTTTAGATGAAACATTGTCACCGGTGTCACCTGCTTCGCCAAACACACCACAGAAAACAAGTGGAAGTGTGGGTCCATGCATTCCTGTTACCATTGATGACAACATCAAACGCGTAATACAATTGAATGCACAGCGATACTTGAACAATGCTCTACCTACACTTGCCGCAGCGACGTACCTATCAATAAACGCCTACGATCAAGCAATACAAGTACTAGTCCAAGGAAACGAAATTTTACTAGCCTACGCACTCGTACTAGCGTTAAAGAATGTACACAGCGAACAGTACGATGATTTGGTCTGCTCTGTTGCTACATTGTGCATAGATAATAATTTACACGATTTGGGTACCGATCTACTCGAAAATGTGAGCAACAGAAAACAAATCGATCGTGTAGTTGTACAAGTTCCACAAGACAAGAAAGAAAAGATTTTCGTAAAAGTTGGACTGCAAAGTGTGAATTTTTATGCAAGTCAAGCAGGTCAGACAAGCAACAAAGCAGATTCTGTACGATTCTACGCACTATGTGGCGATACTGTAAAATCAGCAACGGTGTATTGTGCATATGCAAAAGAGTTGTTCTCGAAAGCGTGGGACTTGAATGCCATCAATGAAGCAACTGATGCAGTGCACGTTTGTGATGCTTCCGAGTTGAACCCTCCATTGCGTGATGAGTTACTTGCGTATTGTAACTTTGTTGCTGCAAAGAATGCTTTGGATAAGGGTTACTACACTGTGGCACCATGTATGGTACGCAACACAAGAAATCTGGTCAAGAATGGATCGTTCGAGTTTGGAATTAAACAATCGGAACTAGATACACTTCTCGTAGAAGCCTACGTTAACTACGATCGCGAAGAGGCGTTACATTTGGTAAAACAAATACTCGAGTCGAAATCATTGTCAGGAGAATCGGTGCAAAAAATGACTACTCTACAAGAACAACTGTTTAACAAGACTCTTCCTCCAATCGACAATAGCGTAAGTCATTTTTCCATCAAATAGTTTAATTTTTAGAAATTGGTAATTCCGACAGGTTCAAATCATCCACTTCGCTCAGTGGATGGGGTTCGCGTAAAATCTGTAATCACACAAAAAGAAGCAAATGCGCCTCTGCTACATCTAGAAGGCGATAACTACATTAGCGTTGGAGAAGCAGTAATGTGGTATCGAGTATGTCCATTCTCACCACTGTGCACAGGAAAGAAATTGAAAAACGTTTTTAATTAAATTTTTGTCCAAATACCTTCTCTTCCGTTTTTGATTAAATCTTTCCAACTGTTATGAGTGTTTTCAATAACATGTTTGGCATACTTGGCGTCCATAACTTCTCCATTTAACGCGAACTGATTCTCGCCTTTTCCATCTGTTGTCTTGTACATTTTAAACCAGTCGATAATCTTTGCCAAGAGTTCTGGGTTGCTTTGTTTCAAATCTTGAATGTCTCGTAGTGTGTTAAACAAAGGATCGTTCTCATTTACACCGATCAACTTCCAATCCAATTCACCTTCGTCCACAAGTGCCAAGCACCCCAAAATCTTTGTACGATATACGTGTCCCATTTCTAGAGGTGTTGCTCCAATTTCTACCACATCTAGAGGATCATTATCACCGTGTAGAGGTGTGCCATTCATAACAACATCATGACCTTCAGTATCTTCCCAAGTTTGTGGTATCGCGCCGTAATTAAAAGGTATGTCGCCGTAGGTAAATTTTCTCAACACTCCCTTCTTAATATCTTGGACTATTGGATTAAATGCTTTTTGTTTGTTGATTTCCATTTTCTCCCTAGTTCTTGTTTGTGTGAATAGAGAATAATTTAGTTTACCCTTTTGGAATCTCGTTAACGTATAGAAAAGTGTGTGGCTTATCGGTAAGTGGGATGTCGTGCCACGGAGAAAGAGGAGTACTGTCGTTTGCATCCACATAATTAATTTTAAAATCAATAGTGCCGAAAGTTGCCTGTGGTTTGGGAGTCTACCTTTGTGAGAAGCGTGAAATTAAACCTACAACGTTTGCAAGACTAACAGATTTGTATCTGCATCCCGACAAACAACTTATTAGAGCTTTTCTTGTAAGCATTAGTGCGAGTTTAGAGAATTACTTGATTGCTAGATGTTGATAATAGAGATTACTGGAGTAATTTTCCGTATTCAATGGCCATATCGTTTGATGTGATACAGCAGGTTTGGTATGTTTGTCCTAAAAATGTTGTGGTCAAATAAAAGTTACCCATCTACAGTTCGTAGATTTTATTGGTGTAAATCTTCGCTCAACGAGATCATGTGTTTTCGAACAGACAAGAACAACTCGTACACGCAGGAGAGAAGGTAACCCTAAACCTTGGAGTATGTAAAGAAGAGCAAGATAATTTACCTGAGTGTAACTGTTGAAGGCAAGTTACTCTTTTCATGCTCTAGGTGTTATTTCGACTCAAACAGAATATGTAGTTATTTTATGAGGATAGACGCTGCAGGTAATTTTTTGGAGACTTGATATTATCAAGTTGTCCTGTATTCCAAAAGACTACAAGAATGCATATGTTGAACAAGGAGTGAGCATGAAACATGCAGTCGTTGCAAGCATACAAATGGAAAGGATAACAGGAAAGGATGAAGGATGCTACACAAAAATTATTAATTTACAATACACTCCACTGTGAGTGTACTCCACTGTTTTATTCTCGAAACCGTTCACCAAACCCAAAAACAAACCAAAATCCTAGTTGAGTAGAATTACAAAAAATAAAAATGCAAATCGACCCACGCCAATTTTGATAGCACGATAATTATGTCACCATTCATGACACTGTCAAAAATGAATAGCAAGTCCGACAAAGGAAGCCGACACGCCAAACAAGGCCTCTCTACGTAAATATGGACAGCAGGCAGGAGACAACTTACTACAAGTAGTGCAAGTAGTTACTGCCAATTAAGTTCATGAAGAAACGATTGATTGCAACGGAACCATTAATAAGTGTTTGACACATCATAGTTCAAGGCTGCATGATACGTGACAAGGGCGGTTTCAACAAAAAAAGCGAACACAGAACCTTTTCGCACGCAACAAACACAACAACATGCCATACGATAGCAAAGAAGACGAACTAATACTATGGGCAACCCAGCAAACAGAATTCCAATACCAGGATGGATCACCCATCTGGAAAAACATTGCGGAATACATCAACACAACGATGAACAAAAGAAGAGGTCATAGGAAAGGCAAGGACATCCACCAAAGGTTCACTCGTGTTCTTAAAGCTGCTAAACCTATGCAAGCCTGGACTCGTAAAGGGTTGCTCAAGCTGTACCATGCTGTGCAACTCGACAAGAACTTTGGCCACATTAGAGACACATACTTCCAGAACCATTCAGACGCACAGTTGAGATACCAATTCCGTAAGCACATCACCTACGATATGAAGCGAGCATACGAGCAGATGACCGTCGAAGAAAAGACTGCTTTGCTTACCTACATCGAACCTTTCGGAGAACGAAAGCGATCCTCCTCTTACCGAATGAAAAGAAGACGCAAGGCCAGAAAAGAAACAGAGGAAGATTTTGAGTTCATTGACGAAGATGAGTTGGATTGGTAGCCAGCATTTTGTTCACGAAATGAAATAAATACTTTTTACAATTACGCCCAGTCATCATAATCATCTTCCTTCTTTTCTGTTGTTTCGGCCTCTGCTGGTTGTGTAGTTGCTTCCGTTGTTGCTGCGACCGATGGTTGTTCATCTTGTGGGAATAAAAATGCACATTGTGTTTGTAGAGCTTCTTTTAGTTTTTCGTCTGTTTGTGCTAGTTGTAGGACTACCTCTCGTAGTATTTGATACTCTAGAATATTAGTACGTTAATCTGGACGCATACCTTTTAATTGTTTCTCATCTTCGTCAGACTTTTTCTGCGTAGTCTTCGCTGTTGTGTCTTCTTCGTCTTCATCATCGTCCCAAGAACTGATCGGCTCCTCTACCTTTGTGACTAGATCGTTAAATATTAGTTGTCAAACGTACGTGTCTGAAGCATTTTGCGTCGCTCTTCCTCTTCCAAAAACAATTGATATCGATAAAAGTATCTTTTCCAGAAGTTATCATACGAAACTTCGACAGGGACTGAATAACTGTCAGTAAAGCGCTACTATTTTCATACCTAGTTCAGAATGTAGTTTCGCAAACTTGTTGTTTTCACCTTCTAGGAGTTTGCTAATATCTTCAGTTTTGGAATCCAAATTAAATTCTTCTAGCCATTTTTTGACAGTTTCGTCCTCCGAATTGAGTTCTACGGTGTATGTTTTTGGATCGGAACGGAGTTCGTTGAGTCTATCCTCAGTTGTTAACGATGTGAGCTGTAATTTGAATGGTTGTTGCGCATTGTCGCCTCGTAACGAAACAGCAATAGGTATATATTCTGATATTTGCGATAATGGCTTCGACGCCTCCTCTTGTACCTCTGTAACAAATTCGCGAATGTCTTTTGTATATGTATCCAAAAGAGCACCACCCTTAACAATTAGTCGAGCACAAGCAAGCGCACCTTCTCCTGTATCGTGTCTAGAAACCACATGTTTCGGAATAAAAATAAAAGACGTTACAAATCCAAGCGAACAGAAAGAAAAAGAAACAAAGCAGCTAGCAACACAATAACTCTGTTTTATGTTGGGTACAGTACCAATTTGACCGGAACTTGACGTCTTCGGAATGTTGTAACTGTTACTCAACCATCTCAAAAGATCATCGTTCCGGTCAAAAACTCACACATACCCAGTCATCATGTTTGGAGGAGTTCAACCAAGACAAGTTGTAGTGCTCCGTACGACATTCGCATAATTTTTGTTTCTGACATTTCACAAGGCGGTGGAGATATGAAACGTGAGTCTGGCAGAAAGGCCCAAAAGACAAACATACAAGCAGCCAAAGCTGTTGGTGATATCATCAAAAGTACATTGGGACCACGTGCCATGTTAAAGATGATTTTGGATCAAATGGGTACTGTCCAACTCACCAGTGACGGTAACGCAATTCTAAGAGAGATAGACGTCAGTCATCCAGCTGCGAAAAGCATGATTGAGTTGAGCAGAACTCAAGACGAAGAAGTTGGTGACGGAACTACATCAGTTATTATTCTAGGTATGTCACACGCGCGAGTATATTCTCACAATCGTAGCCAGTGAAATCCTAACTGTTGCGGAACCATTCTTGGAAAGACAAATCCATCCAACTCGTATCGTTAAGGGATTCTTTATGGCTTTGGAGGACGCCATTCAAATTCTAGATCAAAAACTCGCCGTACCTTTGGACGTTAACAATCGCGAAAGCTTGACACAAATCGTCACCAGTTGCATCGGAACAAAGTTCACACATAGATACAGCGACCTCATGTGCAACTTGGCTATTGATGCCGTCAAGTCTGTCGTTTCGGATACTGAGAGCGGACAGAAAGATATTGACATTAAGCGTTTCGCCAAGGTAGAGAAGATTCCAGGAGGCACTATGAACGACTCACGTGTAATCCAAGGTGTTGTTTTAAACAAGGATATATTACACAACAAGATGAAGAGACGTATCGAGAACCCACGTATCATCCTCTTGGATTGCAACATCGAATACAAAAAGGGAGAATCCAAGACTGATGTTGATTTGGTCAACAAGGAAGACTTTGAAAGACTATTGCAAATCGAAGAAGAGTATATCAAACAAGCATGTAACGATATCATCAAGTTCAAACCAGATTTGGTTATCACTGAGAAGGGAGTTTCCGATTTGGCCATTTTCTACTTTGTCAAGGCTGGTATTTCAGTTCTTCGTCGTGTACGTAAGACTGACAACAATCGCATTGCCCGTTCATGTGGTGCCACTATTGTCAATCGCACAAGTGAAATCAAGGAAAGCGATGTAGGAACTGGATGTGGACTATTCGAAGTACGCAAGATCGGTGACGAATACTTTTCATTCTTGGAAGATTGCAAAAATCCAAAGGCTTGCTCAATTCTATTAAGAGGTGCATCAAAGGATGTTTTGAACGAAATCGAAAGAAATCTTCAAGACGCCATGCACGTCGTTAGAAACATTTTGATCGATCCACGTGTCGTACCAGGTGGTGGAGCTGTTGAAATGGCTTTGTCACAAGCATTGCTCGAAAAGAGCAAGACAATCAAGGGTGTCGAACAATACCCATACCAAGCTGTTGCTAACGCTTTGGAAGCTGTTCCACGTCAACTTGCAGAGAACTGTGGTGCCAAGACAATTCGTGTCATCACTGAACTACGTTCTAAGCACTCCAAGGGACAAAACCCAACATGGGGTATTGATGGTATCAAGGGAACCCTCGTAGACATGAAAGAACTTCAAATCTGGGAACCATTCAGCGTTAAATCACAAACTATCAAAACTGCTGTTGAAGCCAGTTGCATGTTGTTGAGAATCGACGATGTATTGAGTGGTTTGAGCAAGAAGAAAGAAGGAGGCGGAGGAGAAGAAGCCAACGCACCACCAATGGACGAAGATGGTGGAATGATGGAATAAAGTAATATTTTGTCTCTTTTGGTACGCTTCTTTTATAAGTCTTTTTCCATCAAAATACAGCAACCAGTCAATAGTTTCATATTTCTTTATTGAAGCAATCCAATTGTTCCAAGTTGGGAGGTATTTTACAGATTTGATCGTTTTTTAATAATCACCAGGAACTGTTGCATCAGAGTCGTCTGAATTTGCAAGTATTTTGTCTACGTCAGCTCT
>JAESGV010000339.1_pt1 | contig 21096 bp, 15 predicted proteins | sample 9269781 | NCBI WGS metagenome assembly JAESGV01 (sample SAMN15741586, study PRJNA653496) | algae metagenome | isolation source: Tildeniella torsiva UHER 1998/13D and co-occurring heterotrophs from... | place: Slovakia: Slovak Paradise National Park, Hrabusice, Kosice Region | collected 2000-01-01
CTATATTGTATTATATGTAAGAGAATTTCACAAATAGACGTTTAACGGCTAGTTTTCGATTTGGAGCAGCATTAGGCAATGAAGTAACATTTGCAACTCTGCTTCCCTTTTTATTCTGGTCTACAGATGACCAATTGGCACGACATGAAATCATGGTTTGGGCACTTGTAACATACGCGGGACAATACATAAAAGATATACTGCAACTTCCACGACCAAAATCACCACCAGTCGCACACTTAGAAGATCATTACGTGAACGAATATGGTATGATTTTATGTTTTGTTTCTCACTATTAGGTTTACCAAGCACACATGCAATGAGTGCCATCACACTTTCCATTTATCTGTTCTACTTTCTATACACTCGTTACGCATTTCCGCTGTGGTTATGTGTTGGATGCAGTTTAATATGGATTTTCATTACCTGTGGATCAAGACCATACCTCGGTGTGCACTCATTTCTCGATGTTTATACTGGATTAGCGATTGGGTCTGTGCTCATGTGGATAACATTCCCATTATGCGCATACTTGGATTGGTACTTGCTGCATCACGAGTCAGGAATACAAAAGATGACAACGATCTTGGGTTTTACTGTATTCTTAGTAATCATCTATCCAAAGAGCAAAGAATGGACCAGTGGATACGGAGATACTTGCAGAATCTTGGGATCTGCTTGTGGTTCGATCATGGGAGTTTGTTTGTTAGATCCAACTACACTTCACACAAACACTGATCCAAGACCCTTTTTCATGCCAAATACTGTTACTGCACTCGCGGTAGTGTTTTTACGTGCCATTTTAGGGTACGCTATTTTACTCGCAACCAAGAGTATTGTCAAAGCTGCTTCGTTTGCAATTGTTCCTCAAATTTTGGAAATGACAGGAATTGCACCAGCCAAGTTAACAGACAAACAAAACTCAAATCGGTACATTGTAGAAATTCCATGTGTATTATCAGCATACATTGCGCTATCGTTTAGTGTGAGTTACATTTCTCCACCAATCTTTGAGTATTTGAATTTGGGTTGGGATAAGGTCGTCCTACGATCTAATCCTAACTTTTCACTTGCTCATCTATTTTAAATACTTTTATAACCATGTGCTTCTACTACTTGAATAAATTCATTCACTTTGAAAGGTTTTGAGAAAGTTACATCTGCTCCTGCTTCTGTAGTCTTTCTATTGTGTTCTTCGGTACAATGTCCCGAGATGGATACAATTGGAACTCTCCGATTTACCATTGCTTTTTCTTTCTCACGAATATGTTTGATAACTTGAATGCCTGATAGTTTTGGCATCTCTTCGTCGAGTAATAGAATATGGAAGAAGTCATGTCCTCCACCTTCTTCAAACATTTGTATCGCTTCTTCTCCGTCTGCTGCCGCTGTCACATCGTGACCTCTCTTTTCCAAAATTTGCGCCATCAATCGGCGATTAACATTATTGTCATCGGCAATAAGTACATTCAAGAACTTTGGTTTATCATCTTCTTCCGTTGAAGATGATTCTCCTTGAGAACTCATAATACTTGCCGACGAGATTCCACTATAGGAACTACTTGATGAAATACGACGAGGTTGCACATGCAACGGAAGTACAACTTTGAAAAGTGTATATTCTTTCGGTATACTTTCTACTTGTACATCTCCATGATGTGCTTCTACAATTCCTTTAACAATAGCCAAACCTAATCCAATACTTGTTTCTCCACCAGTTGGACGATTTCCTGGAATCTTGAAAAATGGTTTGAATAAATTGGAAAATTCTTTCTCAGGGATACCAGGTCCTTGATCTTTCACGCCAATGTATGCTTTAGAATCATTGTCTTGTTTTCCGACAAGAACTTCTACAGTTGTATCCATGGGTGAGTACTTGATCGCATTACTTAACAAATTAGTAATAACTTGTTCCATTTTAACGACATCGATTAAGCATGTAATGGGACTGACTTGTGTCGCGTGAAGCATAGAATCAGATTCGCTGTTCCATTGTATGATGGACGTACTGCTTCTTCTTCGCATCATCCTCGTATGTAAATGTTCTACTTGAACAAACGTTGACACTTGTGTATCGGATGAGTATGAGACTCCGTATTTTAGTTTGATGTTTTTTCTATTAGCTGGCATAACGTGTTGCATGAGAATTCTATTCACGAACGAAACCATGTCTGTTAACTCTACATCCAAGTTGTCTGCTATTTGTGACCGGTCCAAGTCGTACTGAACTATCTCTAATAATTCTCCAACCTATGTTGTTAATGTGGTTCTGTAAAACATACAAGGTGATTGATAAACTTTGCAGAATGCAAATTGTTTTTGACCATACTCAAGTACTTTGGCGGAATCATAAAATCAGTATCGCCAAGCATTAGTTCGCTACTGACCATGATGCCCGATAGTGGCTGTCGAATATCGTGACTAACAACTCCTAGAATTCTCGTCTTTTCTTCTAATTGTTTTTGTAGTTCTTTCGATGATGATTGTAGTGACTCGATACGAAAACGTGATGCTCGTAGTTCTAACTGTGATACAACTTGCCTAGAAAGTTTGAGTAATACTAAATGTAAAAATATTGTGCGTTGCTTTACCTCTTTTTTGCTCGTCTGTAAGTCGTCTAGGCTTCGTATCAAATATACAAAGTGTTCCTAGGGTATGTCCATGCATGGTTGTTAATTTAACACCTGCATAGAAGTGGATCGATTCAGGTGCAATGGTTGGTCTCTTAGCATTCTTTACGTCTTCTATTTCGTAAATCTCATCTTCACTGCCCATACACTGTATACAAGGATTCTTTTGTGGGTCATCTCCGAGGTTGTATTGATTACTTTCGTAGCCAATTCTCGATTTAAAGAATAAACGATTTGCAAACGAGTCCAAAAAGGTTATCAGAGATATAGGAGCATTACACGCAACATGTGCGACATAAACGATGTCATCGAAACATGCTTCTGGGTCTGTATCTAGAATTCGATACTTAAATAACTCCTGATGACGTTCCTCTTCTTCGTCTCCCTCTTCGTCGCCTGCGTGCTCGTCAAAAAGCTCATCTGTGGGTGTACCTAAGCCACTGCTGGGCTCGTGTGGAGATGCACCACTGATGTCTGGCTTCATGTACTTGTCAAAACTTTTGGATGGCTGCTTCCAAAAAAAATTCAAACACTAAAATAATAAGGTTTGCTTTATTTTCGAGCAGCTACTGTAAATAAGAGCCCACTCTGGAGTTAGTGCATCCTAACCCTTGAATTAATTTGGAATGTTACTTACAATTTATTACAATTTTATTTGTGGCTGAACAGAGGTGATCATGGGAAACGTTGGTCCGTCTGGTTCAAATAGAGAAAACGAGCGAGATGGTAAGCTCTCGATGTACTTTTGACAAGTGTACAGATCTTCGAAAAATATTTCAATCAGTTTCAACACCCGGTGGAAATGACGTCGATGTCATGAAGAAAAAGTTTGGTTTAACGGACCGCTTTAGGCGGCGAAGACAGAACAAACAAGTTAGTACTAATTACTTTTTAACACTTTTTAGAAGCATGCTTTAGACAACTCGGAAGCTACGCTCTCATCAAAACACAAAGCCGATTTACTAGAGTTGGAATTGTCCAAGCGGATACAGACCATAGGTACGTGTTGGCTAACAAAATGCTTATTATTAGAACCAAAAGAATTCAAACCATGGAAACATCGCGATAAGGTCACTAAAATTATAGTCACAGACGAGTGCGTATGGAGTTGTTCGTTAGATAAAAATATTTGTGCGTGGGACAAGCAAGTACGTGAACAAAAACGCGACTAACACGTTGTAGACTGGAGAATGTCTAAAAGTTCTGCAAGGCCATCGCAAAGCCGTAACGTGTATTGTATTATATGATGGAATTTTGTACAGTGGCTCTTACGATCGAACGGTGCGCGGATGGGACATTGAGAAGGGAGAATGTATTGCAATCTACAACGATAATGACAACTGGGTAACCACCGTTGCCGTTTCGGAACCATATTTATATTGTGGTGGATACGATTGCGTTATCAATGTGTATGACGTAAAAGCGCGAAGAAAAGTACAAATATTAGAAGGTCACGTCAAGCGCATCGAAGATATAATCATAGACGAAACTGGGAAAGTTTATTCTTCCAGTGCGGACCAAACAGTTCGCGTGTGGGATGTAGATGTACGTTTTTATTTTCTAAAACTTAATGTCAATAGTCTGGAGAATGCTTGCACGTGTTCCACAGTCGTGATCATTGCTTTGACTTGGAAATAGCAGACAATTTCTTATGCTGTAAGAATTACGAACAAGTTCAGTGTTGGGATACAGAAACAAGCAGGCTATTACCACCATTTTTAGGTATTAGTACTTTTTGCGTTGCAGAAAACAAATTGATTGGATTCTCACCAACGCAACGACGTTTCGAAGTATATGCGTTAGAAGATGAACAACGAGCTTTAATCACAACTCTACCAGATACTACCATACTAAATACAACAGTGCTAGTTTATGCGTACGTTTTTTCGACACTAACGACTAACATTAAAGCGATGGAAAAATTTATTATGGTGTAGGAAAAGATATCAAAGTCTTGGACTTGAACTTGAACGCGAAAAAGCAAGAAACACCAAGTTACTACCAACATCGAGAATTATTCAATTATTTTGTAGATGTAAGTTTGTTCACACTATCTAACACGCAAGATTTTATTGTATCCATCCAACGTAATTGCAGATAGTATCGAAAAACTCGTTCGTGAAGATGGTTTGGCAACATGTAAATCAATCGACCAAGAGATCGAGGTGTTAAGTACATTTATCAATCGATCAACCGCGAACACTGCACCAACTCCAATCGGAGAAGATAAACGAGTCAAATTTAGTATTCGACTCGCAGCAGATGAACCATCCGGAAGTGGAGATATTTATACACAAGATGAACTGTCTTTAGATTTTGAAACAAGAACAGAACTCTTTTATGAACGTTTGCGTTACAATTTGGAACCAGATGATCAACCACAACAACAACCAACTGTGATTTTGGTGAGAAGAAAAGAGTTAGTATTCGACGCGTGTAAGCACTTTAGCGTATTGCGAGATCATGATCTACATAAACCAATGTACATATTTTTCCAAGGAGAGAAGGGATTGGATATGGGAGGAGTAACACGTGAGTTTTATCAATTATTATCGGAACAAATATTGGATTCGAATAATGGATTATTCTTGGCCACTAGTACGAATCAAACGTATCATCCAAATCCTGCAAGTAGTGTGAATGAGAGTCATTTGCAATATTTCAGATTTATTGGCAAACTAGTTGGAAAAGCCATTTTTGATTTACAAATGATGGATACTCACTTTTCGAGAGTTATATTCAAACTCATTGTTGGAAAATCAATAACCTATGCAGATCTCGAGTTTGTCGATCCTGCATTATTTTTAACATTGGAGAGAATCGTTTCTACTCCACATGTTGAAATTATGGATCTAAACTTTACTGCAGAAGTGAATGATTTTGGACGCGGAAACTATTTTGAACTCATAGAAGATGGAGAAAATATTCGCGTTACCGATCACAACAAACTTGATTTTGTAGAAAGATATGCAAAATGGAAATTGGTCGATAGCGTAAGAATTCAACTGGAAAGACTATTACATGGTGTGTATGAAGTTATTCCAAGACCATACTTTTCCATTTTTGATGAACAAGAATTGGAATTATTACTTTGTGGAAGTCCAGAAATTGATGTTGATGAATGGAGATCCAACACAGAGTACGAAGGTGGTTTCACAGAAGATGACGAAATAATGAAATCCTTTTGGGAAATGGTTGAAGATATGGGTCAAGTACAGCGTAGTAAGTTGTTACAGTTTGTGACTGGTACAACTTGTGTACCTTTGGATGGATTTGAGGGACTACATCCACCATTTACTATTTGTTTTGTACGATCACCTTCGGATTTCTTACCAGTGGCTCATACTTGTTTGAATCGTTTGGACATACCCAAATATGAAGATAAGCATACGCTAGAACAACGATTTATCCAAGCTATTGACCATGGATTGTTAGGATTCGAAAGAATTTAATCTTATAAACTTAATTTAACGACGAAACAGAGCTTGAACAATGTTCTACACTCATACGCTGTTGCGTTTACGCCAAGCAAAAAGCATTCTTCCGTCTACTGTCAGATAACTAGTTTGGAAACAGGTGATTGGAAAATTTATTGCGGTCTCTCTAGATATCGATATTCATACGTGTTGATAAGCCTAAAAGAGCTGTCTCTGTATAAAATAGTAACCAACGCATACAATTCTTTCTTGAATTCAGATGGTTTCTTAATCCCTTCTGCTACACATTTGCCATTCAAGTAGAATAGAATTTTATCATCTAATCTATCTACTACTACACCAAGTGTATCTCTCGAGTCAGTTTTCGCACCTCTGGATCCCTTAACTAAGTTTACGAGCTTGAACATTTGGAATCCATATGTAGTATTGTACAATGCACAAGTAGTGTCTGGAACAATAGGTTGCCGAATACTTTTTGTCTTTGGGTCACACGTAACACCGACATATAAACCATCTTTTAGAAAGTGGTCATTATTGAAAACAATCTCAAAGTACGATATTGCCCTATCTAGTGGAACATCAGAGACGAATATTGTACCCCAACTCTGGCTATTTTTGTGAGCACCTTTCTTAGACTTGTCGAGTGTAAATTGTGCAGGATTATCTCCAGTTGTGCAAATAAAGTTGAAATCTACTCGCGTCGCAGTTCGTGTTCTGAATTGTTGTAGACATAAGGAAAACAGGTCCACTGCTTTCGAATCTTCATGTACACCAACCACGCTGATGTCGGCAAACATTTTTACAAAAGACCAGTTTTATAACAAGGTATTGATTCTATTTGTTTCTTCCTCCTCTTTCTTTTCTTTCTTCTTTCCCATGACAAATAAGAATAATAACATTGCAAATATAACAATAAAGCAGCAACAACAACAGAAAAGCATGAACCCAATAATCGAGCCTGCAATGGCTCCTCCAACTACACCTCCGTTAGTAATGATCACTGCCTCTATAGTTGCTGATCCGTTTAACGACACAGGAGAAGCTGATATACGAGTGAACTCAGGTTCTAGAGTAGGTACTTGTGTAGCAGTAGTTGTAGTTGGATTATTGGTTGGAGCTGTTGTAGTTGGTGCTTCCGTTGTGGTTTGCAGTGTGGTTGTAGGTATTTCAGTGATCGAAGGAGTGGCAGTTGTAGTAGGAGTATCTGTCGTAGTAGGTTGATCAGTTGTAGGAGCAACTGTAGTTGTGGGATCGACAGTCGTCGTTGGTGATCGAGTTGTGGAAGGTGTCTCCGTTGGAACTAGAGTAGGCGTAGCAGTACTTGTTGTTGGAGCTGTTGTACTGGTTGGTTGCTCTGTGATGGTGGGTACAATAGTCGTGGGTGCTACTGTGGTTGGTGTTTCCGTGCTTGTTGGCGAACTCGTAGTGGTTGGAGTGGGTGTTGCCGTACTAGTTGTTGGAACTATTGTACTAGTTGGAGCTGTTGTTGTAGTAGGGGTTACTGTTGTCGTAGGTGTAGCAGTAGTGCTTGGGGCCGTTGTTGTGGTAGGAGTTGCTGTAGTAGTAGGTGCCTTTGTTGTCGTAGGGGCAGCAGTAGTAGTTGGCGCTTTTGTTGTTGTTGGTGTGATAGTAGTAGTTGGTGCCTTTGTAGTTGTAGGAGCAACTGTTGTTGTTGGTGCTGCAGTAGTAGTTGGAGCTTTTGTTGTCGTAGGCGTAGGTGTTGGTGTAGCGGTGGTAGTTGGCTGTGCAGCTGGTTTGAATAGTACACCAGTTTCATACCCAGCCAGTATTTGAGTAGCACCACTGTTACTAGAAGCCAATATAGGTACATTGGAGTTTACCGTCGTGCCATCCTATAGTGGTTAGTTACATGAATAAAAGCTTACGCCGAGCTGACCATAACCATTATCTCCCATTGTATAGACATTTCCATCACTGGTCAATGCCATGCTAAAGTATGCACCTGCTGCGATGGCAACTACATTTTTTCCAGCTAAAAGACCAGATACGGCTACTGGTCTTGTATTTGATGCAGCGTTTGCGCCATTCTAACGGTTAACTAAAGATTTGGTGTACTTACACCGATTTGACCGTACGTGCCAGCACCCCAGCAGTACATAACACCGTTGTTTGTTAGTGCAATAGTGTGCTTTTGACCAGCATCGATTGCTACTACTGTGCCTGCGATATAAGACATGTTAAGAGCAAAAGGTAACCAATAAAACGATGAAGTTGTTCCATCTGCTAGTTGACCTGCATCATTTCCACCTACACCATATAGCTTGCCGACTGTATCGAGAAACACGAAATGTAAGCCACCTAAACCTATTCCTGATATGACTGCACTGTTCAATGCCGTCGTTGTATCTATTTTAGACAATGTTTTGATGTTGGGGACGTAGGAACCGTAAACTCCGATGATAGGATATCCAACACCATACAACTCGTTTGTAGTTGTTAGAGCAAAGAATGCCTGCGAGTTGGGTCCTCCAAAAATGGATTTGAATAGTTTTCCAGGTGGTAAAATAACCGTTACTGGAACTAATGAGTCAGTTGTTGTATTATCGCCGAGTTGCCCATAAAAGTTCTTACCAAACGAATACAGCTTTCCAGTACTTGTCAATACCATAGTACTACTATAACCAGCAGCAATGTCAACAATAGTAGCACCAGAGAGAACACCTGTCACGTTTGTGGCTACTGGTGACATCTTTAGATCACTTGTTCCATCAATAATGTTAGTAGATATTACAAGATCATACCTCCTAGTCCCAAGCCAAAGATAGCTCCCCATGTGTATAACTTTCCATCAAGCGTAAGTGCTACACAATGATCATAACCTGCTGCCAACTTGGCAACATTTGTCAACGACGAAAGCGTGACATAAGTAGTAGAGTATTCAGTCAAACCAGAACCTGCTGTTCCAAGTTTGTTACTACCAAAATAATAAGCTATTCCATCACTGGTCAACACTGCAGATCCAAGCGGACCACTTTGTATATCAATTATCGTTTTGTTCGCAAGGATTGGTGGACTAATCTCTATTGGCAACAGTTTTGTGGCACTACTGTCGTCATAGAGTTGATAAGCAGAGTTTGGACCCCATCCGTAGAGCTTGTTATCCTTACTTAGAGCCAAGACGTGTGTCATTGAAGATATTTTTGTAATATTCTTTCCAAAAAGCACACCTGACGTAGATACAGCCACTGGTATTAGTTTGTCAACTCCTGTACCATCCTAACAAGAGTTAGTAATACATATTAACTTACTCCTACACAGTTACCAGTTCCCCAAGCGTACACTTTGCCTTGATCAGTTAGTGCAACTGCCGCACTACCTGCAGAAATTTCTATTACTTTTCTATTTAAAAATACGTTATTAACAGCTACAGCAGACGTTCTAGTTGTAGTTGTATTATCTCCAAGCCATCCAGGACTGTTTGATCCCCAAGAATAAACACGGGTGTCGTTTGCTAGTGCCAAACCATACACAACAGGACCTGAAATGGCAGTAACAAGCTTTCCGTTTAGAGCTCCAGTCATTACTATTTGTCTTGGTGAACTTCTATCTGTTGTAGTGCCATCACCAAGCCTGCCGTCATTATCTCCGCAGGAATATACCAAACCATCACTTGTCAATGCCATGGTAAACATGGCACCAGCAGTAACGGCGGTGACTATTTTTGTTGCCAATGCGCCTCCAACTAAAACAGGTAGTGTTCGAGCTGTGGTACTTCCGTCCTAATTGTTAAAGAAAGATATGTTTACGTACGCAGAGCTGACCATACCCATTGAAGCCAACAGTGTACATGGAGCCACTAGTAGATAACATTACAGAGTGACCATCACTAGCGGCTGCACCGATAAAAGTATTACCGAGTAGAGCGCCGGCATTAGCTAGAACGGGGGTGTATCTAGTAATTTTAGTTCCATCTAAATATTAACGTGTTGAGTGGCACTGTACCTCCGATTTGTGCCTATGTTGTTAGAGCCAGCAGCTTGCTTACGTAATCGTTTCTTCCCCAAGCATATAAAAGTCCATCATTTGCAATGGCAAGTATGTGACCACTGAAACCACATATCATTGTTATCTTTTTTCCGCTGAGAGCTCCTGTGTAATCCACGGCTGTGGGTTTCACGTACATCGACGTTCCAACTACTGTGTTAAATACCAAAGCTCACATACCACCTAAAATTAGTTTTCGAGCTCAAAGACGTACCATGTTGTCCAACGTTGTTTAAACCAACATAGAGTATCACAGAAGAGGAACAAAATACTGTGGTAACAAACACCAGCAAAATAAAGAGTGTCGCCATGTTGTTTGTTGTGAACGTTATTTTCATGTCACATCTCAGGTGGGCCAAATAAAAGGCAAGATAGCGTCTCTTGATGGACGCATCACTACCAACAAAGTAGTACGGAACTTGTTTGGTTCATTTTAGTTTTAGAAGAATTAGTACTTCCAACCCAACAATAGTAACTTCTAGTGATTTTTGTAGTAGCTTTTCGTTAACTCAGCTGAAAAACACATAAAATGGGTAAGTGTCCTCACACTGTGCTGGTTACACATGCTGGTACTTTCGTTATTTTTCGTTTCACAAGTTGGTTACCTAGTGTCAACATGCTAAAAATTTATGAATATAAGTCGCAAGTTAAAGTAAAAAAAGGGAGTATTCGGCAGCGACTCAACTGATAAGTAGTCCACCGTACAATCGCCTGCACGATCAATGCACACTGGCATAGACGCATCAGTCTTATCGTTCCTGTACCTCTCGACTTGACTTGGACACAATTCCAAGAACTGGTGTTAGTGATAATCTTAACTTACACAAGTAGACTTGAACCCTGTCTTCAAATCACCGGCATAGAGTTCTTCAGCTTGATGGTAATCCATTAGGTGACCCGTTTTACCTGAAAACATCAACTCTTTTAGTTTGTAATTAGAATAGCCAACCTTGTGTTTATCTTTTGTTTTCGTTGGTACACAACGCAACTGAGGTTACGAGATGGTGGACCAATGTATGATGTACGCGTGATTTGAGTGTAGCGTAGTCGAATAGTGCGAATCATTTTGTTGTGTTCTTGACGTGGGCCAATACTGATAAATGGAGCGTTTTGCGTCGTTGTATGTAATGTGTCGGTTAAGAAATTACTAAATATTTTTTCCTCTTCCCGTGAACGTCTGTTGCGCATTGTACTGGTACTGGTATCGCATTATTGAAAATGAAACAAATTAGCCGAACACGCGTGTTTCTAATCGCTTCTACCACAGTTAGAATAAAAGTGGAAATACTAACTATTGAAATAATTATGCCTAACTCGCAACACTTTTTTTACACTTCCAAACAGGTGTTTTCACCTGGTGAAATATGTTCTATGGTAGTTAAGTTGCGAGGGCTTGTTTCTATTAAAACTGTTAATTCTATCTAAATGACGCAGTCGTGCTTTCGGTCCAAGTTGACGCAAATCTTTGCAAACAAAACGCAACCGTGTGATGAACATCATTGTGTCTGAAAGCCATATACTCTCATTGAAGATGCTCGATGTTGAGAGCGGTGAATTAATACGAAGCTTTTCATGCGGTGATTTCAATCGCATGTTTATTACACCAGACACAAAACATCTTATTCTAGTTGGGCGATATCGTACACATTTGTTAAACTTAGAAACAGGTGTAGAAAAGCGTGTGAAGGGCAACTACGTTTTGTCGACACTTGATGATGGTTCGATTTACCACTGCGCACGTACTAAAACGAACAGAACGTACACTGTCAGTAGAGTACGTGTTTTGGGAGATAATATCATTAAAACACCTGTAATGTCAGTTCCAAATCCCCAAAATGAGAAGCACACATCGTTTGTAGGTGGAGAAAAGTATTTTTTCTGCAACGGGTACATTTGGGACTTAAGAACTCACAAGGCTATACCTATAGAACGTGTTTCTACATTCTGCGACTTTTTTACATGCGGTTCAAAAATACTGCCATCATATTCTCCTCGTCTTACGAACATTGCTGTCGCTGAGAAATTTGGTTATGTCGCGCTGCCTAGAAGAAATCGCTACCATGCACCAAGATTTCTTACCAAACGATACTATGGTACACAAGATATTTATAACCGGGAAATAGAGGTGAGGAGGATTGAAGACGGTGAAGTAGTTCTTGCACTGAGTCATTCTCGCTACGTTGATAACAATGAAGAATATTTAGTGGTAAATGGAATTGAAAGTATAGAGATATGGGATTTGAAAACATTTTGCCGAATATCTACTCTTAATGGCGTAACATCAGCAATTTCTAGAAGTATTATATTTAAGAAAAAGTCACACGCTGAGTTGAAGAGGTTCTTTACTAAACTTTCGGAGTCTACATCTTTCTATGACTTGGACATTCAATAAATGCGCCTTATTAAACTTTCCAACAAATTCCAATAATATCACAGCTTCCGTCACGATTCCTAAACCAAGTTTAAGTGATACTACATTGTTTTTGGCATCAGTATTAGCTGTCCACTAAAGCATGTCGTTCCAACGTTACATTTTACTTTCTTTCATGCACAATGCCGTCAAAAACACCAAGAGTTGCGTAACATCTTTGTTCTGGATTTTAGCGTGCTTATATCCAACTCTAAACTCTCGTAACACTTCTAGCATGTCCTTAGCACGACTAGTGTTCCTTTTTATGATTACCAGCTTCACGATATCATCAGCTAAACTATCACTAACACCAATATCTACACCACTTAGGTAGTAACTTGTCGCTCGTACAAATAAGCAGCAAAGTCGCAAACATATAGCGTTGTGTAGTCCTTCTTTCAATAGTAACATTCCTCGTATAATAATTGCGGCTACAGTACTTGTAATCTTGAGTGTTGTATCGCTGCTCTCTGGATTTGTCTTGTATTGGTGTATCAACTTGGTCAAACACTCGGTGATGATTGCATGAGCAAGGTAGTAACTTTGGTTATTGTCTAAACACACCTTGTAGGCACTTTGTAGTATTGCTTGCACATCACCGCTTGACAAGTATACAGCTTTGGATGTTGCAGTTGTTGTTTTAGTGTTAAGTGTCATACAGTATGCTGTGATCTGATTCAGTGTTTTTTCATCTACTTTTGGGGTGTAATATTTTTCTTGTAGTTTGCTAGTGATTGATGTCTCTGCGTTGGAACTGTACAATAGTCGAATCTTCTCTTTTGGTAACGAATAAACAGGTGTTTTTCTATCAATAATGCTCTTGATTAATGGAATGATCTCTTTGTCTTGAAGCATCCATTTAAAAATACGCCATGGGAGCGTTTCTACGTGACATTGCGTTACAACTCTGTGCGAGTTTAATATGTAACGATTCTCAACACTCACTAATAAGGAGGACATGAACAAGTCTGTAAAGGACTCTACATTGTAACACCTTGCCTCTTCTGTATAAACATTTCCAAATTCTTTTTTCAAAACTAATAATCTTCCATTCAATTTGATAAACATATTCGAGGCATGTTTCTTGAGAATAGATGAGCGTAGCAGGGCTTTATCCGATACGGTAACTTGAGGTTCGTCGAATATTTTCAAACTTTCTGATTTTTGAGCACTCTTACGCAATATGACTCTCCATTTGGAAACTAGGAGACTCTTCAACGTTTGAAGAGGAACACGCTCTAGTTCTGCTTGCCATAATGTTCGATCAATGACAGTATGATTCTTGTATGGTGTTTCATTTTCCAACTCTTGAAACTTTTCCCATCTAGTTGTTTCTTCTGGTAGCTTGGACATAATTTGTATATTTGACTCAAAAATAAACTTGTTGTCGGTGTACTTGCCAGTAGATAGTGCCGAGAAGAGTACTGGGAATGCATTCTTGACAATATTGAAAAGATCCAATATTTCACTCGTTGAAAATTGGTGTTTTGGAGCCAGTCCTGCCATCCTTTTCATCAGTGTTCGATCTTGAAATAGTTTTTCGAATCGTTCAATGTCATAATCAATAAAATTCTTTTCTACTTTTTCCATTCGTTTCTCATCCTCTTTTTCTGGTTGTTCTGTTTCGTTTTGTATTGTAATGAGTAGTAGGAACAAATTCTTTAGCAATGGAGGTATATCAAGTTCTTTTCCACCCATGGACAAGTAATAGATTTTCGTCAATTCTGCAATTTCGTCGCGATATAATTCCGCGGCCTCCATGTGGTGTACTTTCAATAAATCTTCTTTTGTGCTGTCACGAAGTCCAATTGTGTTCTGAATCAGTTCATAGAATTCTAATTCACTAGCCAACAGGATGAACAAATCATACCACTCTTCTTTTTCGTTGTTTTGTATAACATTGTTCAAATTGGTGGCGAACATTGCAATCATGAGTGTATCCAGTAGCCGTCCATGATTATGAGACTTGGTTACTAATTGTGAAATGGATATGAGTTGCGCACAATACGTCGCTATCTCTTGTAGCGTTTCGTCTTGTTTGGCAATTGTTACAACCTTCTCTTCGTCAATTTGTAGTTGCGAGAATCCACTATCTTCATTCACAGAAAATGAAAAAGATTCAATAACAAAATCGCATAGTTCTCTCCAAATACAGTTCAATTCAACTGCAAAAGCGGCACATTGTATGAACAATGTTTGTGTTTCGAACCCTTTGGATATTAGTCGCTGTAGTGCAGGTGGAATATCATCCATAACTAGATCCATCCGATCCTCTTTGGCTCTCTTCATAAACTCGCGAATCAAGTATGCCATGACTAGTGTGCGTTGGGAAAGTATAGTATTGAGTGCTCTTGTTTCTTCTGCTTTAGTGATACGTAATACATGACTAAAGATGGTCTGCAGGCATAATAGTTGTGCTTTGTATGCGCTGCTGACTTGTACTTGAGCGATAAGCTGTAAGGACACTGGAACAGTAGGTCCACCCATGCGTTCGAAACATATCTTTCCTAGTATTGATTTTCTGAACACCGAGTCTAATAACTTGTACTCATTACTGTCTATAAACTTGGTATCGTATTGCTGTAGTGTAAGAACGCTAATTAGCTTTTTGGTGAAAGATCTAGCAGGTTTTGGAATGTACTTGAGTACCGTGGTATAGTCGTCTCCTAACATGTATCTAAACGCAGACCAATTAGTTGCCTTTGGTGAGACAACAGGAGTAGACAAGAGCTTCTCTTTCTCAGAATCCAAAAGAAGTTGCAGTGTCTCTTGGAGTTGATCCTTGTAGCGGTACAATAACATCTTGTTGAGCAATAATTTCACACTAAGGTACTCAGCTACGTCAATAGGCTCTGCTGTTACCGAATACGGATCATGATATAGTTTTAGTTTTCTCAACGCAGTTTCGTATTCTGTAGTTGCCTTGGCGATCAAGTTTGATAACACAAACACTTCATAATCGTCGCTTGTGTTCTCTAAATCTCTTTTCCACTTTGCTATACTCGCTCGACATTGTACAGCTAGTTTAAAGACTTGGCGTTCATTACTCAAGTGTTCAACAAAATTGTTTTCGGTCATGGGTGTTGGTACATCAGTACCCATCCTGTAGGTGGAACAGAATTGAGCACAGCTCTCCTGTAAGAACGATATTACTTCTTCTATACTGTTTTCACCAATAAACATGTCACACATGGTCATAAAACTCGTAATTTGCTCAATAGACGTGATGCGACATGATTCATCAGGAGAATCAGTTCGAAGTGAAAGTAAATAGGTACGTAGTATTGGTACCTGCTCATACAATCGAACTAAAAACTCGTTATCAGTAATTTTGTCTGTTTTGATACTTGGCGTAACAATCATTTGAATTAAATCCAACATTTCGGGAGTAATTCCAAATAATGATCCTTCACATAGTGGTCCAGTCAATTTTTGCAAAGTAGCTAAATCGTTGTGGAATGTTATCCCAAATCGAATTCTTCTGTATATGTCCCAGTTTCTACGATTTGTTTCGTTCTCCAGCGCTGCTGTCAAGTGCGGTATTTGCTCGTCAACATGAACTCGAGTTACATCAGGATCTTTTTCGCTCTGTATCCAGAGTGGTACGTTCATGAATGGTTTCCTGTTGAATTCTTTGATCAGAGATCGTGATATCACATACTCTAGAACGTCGTCAACTTTTCTCGCGTGCATCAGAGGTTGAATGCCTGGAAGTTTGACTGGCAGTAGATTTGATTGAAGAATAGAATAACATACATCATGCCAAAGTACATCAAGAATACTCGCACGATTCTCAACGCTCTTACGCAGTATAGAAACTGCGTATCGCTTAGAATTTGACTTGAGCATGAACTCAACCTTTCGTAACTGCATTAATAATTTTGTGATGTCTCCTTCTCCGCGTATGAACATAATCAAACTCTTTTCTAAACGCTCCATCACTTCTGTGAGTGTAGCATGCTCTTCTCTATCATTTTCTTCTTTGAACTTTTCAAGCCAACTAGTATAAAAGAGTAAACCTGCTGTAGTTAACGATCGATCGATAGGCAAACACGACAATATGTACATATCGACTATCTTCTCTTTGGCTTGTTTTAGCCAACTCTTTGTTTGTGATTCTAAAAACATCTCACCGATGGTTTCACAATTTGACAAAATGGACTCACGATAATCAATATCGTTGTGGAGTGACCATAACACGTTCTGTGTTTCGGAGTTGCTCAACTCCATTACTTGGGGAAGATCGTTTGTCACAACATCCACTAACCTTGATAGACTCTTTGCAGTATCGATTAACTTCTCTTTCTCGTCTTCTGATATTTTTTGATAGTAAAGTAGTTGTCTCGTTGCTTCTGTGATCGATTGAGAAGCGTTACAAATGCTTGTCCAAGTGGAAATTTCTGAAACAATCTCAAGGAGTGTCTGAACAGCATTCGAGTCTTTGTACATACGTTCCAACGCCTTTTTAGCCTTCTCTAGTAAAATTACAACTTGATACGAAGCTACTCTAACTACTGAGCTGTTGTTTAGCACGTCAAGTGTCGGAAACGTTCTGTCCGACTCTTCCGTACATGTATTCACTAGTCTATACAGTGAAGACAATGACAGAGTCTTTTCCTCGATCTTGTCTATGTTTGCTGACCCAAAACTAGCAAACGCACGACTAACCACATGAACAAGCTGGACAACAGATACGCATGGATGTAAAGCAGTGATCTTGTTGGTAAGAAATGTGATAAATACCATCTGTTGATCACTTGATATTCCTGCCATGTTTCTAATCAACGATTGTAGAAACGTATAAGTGTGTTCTGGGTAAGCTCTTGTCATTTCTAAAATTGTACCAAATAAAACTTTGAGTACACGCTGTGCCAATCCTTTTCGTTTTGTATCTCTCATATTCAAACACAAAATGAGAAACGGTACTGCGTACCTACTAATAGTATCTGTAGTCCATTTTCTAATTGTTCTTCCAACTATGTCCAACAAAAGTGGTAATCCTGTCACGATAAACTCGTTTTGAATTACTAGCGATAAATCGAATTGGAACGCGTGGCGAATTGCTGTCTCCAAGTCTGGCCAGCTTTTGCATTGCGTCAACATGTTCTCTTCTCCGATGGATGATAGCTCTAGCGCTAGTCGTCCTATCAATGGTTCTAGGACTGTGTTGACATCTACACCGGCTGCTATGTAAGCGTCTGCCATTGTGAACGCATGTACAAAGTAATAATTACTCATACACAGGAGTATGTAGATATCATGGTTCTGTTTTGACGTATTCTTGCAGTATCTTGAAACCAATTCATTAGTTTGAGTATTGTGGAACGAAGCAGATGAATTTTGTCGTATGGAGAGAAACATCGACTTTTCTTTCGCGGTCATTGACAGCGTTCTGCGTTGCTTGATTCGTACCTGACGCTCTTGGTATAATTTTTCCTGTACATTTCTCATCAAGTCCATTAATTGTGAATCTTCTGTTAAAACTTGTCCAAGTCGACATTTCTCAAAACAAGTCGCTAGTGTACTATCGAATGTGTCTTGCAGTGCTTGAATTAACTTGCTTCGTTCATTCTGTACGGCATGCAATCCAAAATCATTCTGCTTTCTAAGCTCGGATATTCCTTCGTATACTCGTCGCAAGCGAGGTACCACTTGTGCCAAGTACACTTCCAAGTTTTTCTCCTTCTTTAAATTGACACCTGGTTCGATATAGTTCTCAAACACAGGACCTATTGCAACCTTTTGTGATCTCAAATCTTGTGCATTACTGTGTACGTTCGTCCACAGCGAATCGAAAGTAGATTGATTACTTTTACTCGCTTGCAACAGTTTGTTCTTGAACTGCATTAATAAAAATGGATTTGACAACGTATCCGATGGTGTTTTAGCTTCCTCTAGCGCTCTGTTTAGTATGCCTTTCTTTTCTTTTGACTTTGCACGAGGTACAATCGGATTAATGTCATACGATTCCTTTGTTGTTTGCCATGCGTTGGTGAGTGACCGAAGTACCTTGTAGTCATCGGCAAGCGTTTCAAGTGACGTTTTCTTCTTGTGTTCCGTTGCTACTACTTTGTTCCTACCCTCTGCAATCATGATTTCAAGTTGTGATAGTAGTACATCTCTGTTATCCATTGATTGCGTTTTTGAAGACTCATTCGATAAGTATTGTATGATCTCGTTCAGTAATGCTTGAATATCTTCACTCTCTCTAGAATCGATAGCGATTCCCTCCACAAGCGCTTGGTTCCATCTTTGATCCCACTTCTCTGTAACTTTGTAGCGTTCTCTAAACGATTTCAATCGATGTTTAGCTACTTCATAACTTGGGTTTGTGTGAATTTCTCGCAAATCTCGCCTGCGATTCTCTTCTGCAAGAACTGCTTGCTCTTCGGTACCTTCATAGTATGACGTTGGAATATCTTCTTTTCTATCAAAACTTGCTTTAACTTGTTCATAGAGTGGATACTTTGGGTTCGGCACTTGCACACCTTCAGGGTGTAGTTCGTCTCCAAACACTCCAACTATCCGTTGGACTTGTGTTCTCGAAAGACCAAGTTGAGTTGGTTGTGGTGACAACGCTACGTCATAAGTGACTACTTCCACAACGCATCTCAATATCTCGCGCAATGAACTTGTCACACTTGCAATATTCGAACTAAACACATTTTCGTTCAAGTAACCAGTCTTCATCGCAAAACTAATAATAGGATGCTTTTCCAGTCGACTTGATATCTGTTTTTGAGAAAACATTCTTTGCAACTGAATAGATATCATCTCATCTTGGTTTGTTTCCAACATGTCATCATCTTTTACCTCTTGTGATGAGAAATCAGAAGCAACGCATCGCATCAGTAACATTTGTAGCTCTTCTTTCGTCCCAATCAGTGAACTCACTGTGTTGATCTTTTTCACACGCTTCTTTTTCCCTTTCTTTGGTTTCGCCTCTTTTCTGTTCTTGCTACTGTTGATTAGCGATAGCAAATCTAGTCGTTTGTGAGGTTGTTGTGCTTGTTCGATGTCTACAAGTGAATGAACATAGTCATATATTTGATCTTCGTCTGATATAGCAGATTGTACATTCTTTTGAAGTGTTGATAATGATTGACCTTCTTGATAATCAATTGGTGAAATTGGAAGGTACCACTTGACTGTTCCATTGGCAATACTTATAATCTTTGGGAATTTATCAATATCCTCTTTGGCACAGAACGGCACTACTCCTGAAAATGGTCTATGAGCGGTATCTTGGTACAACTTGCGAAGAACATCAGTCTCATGGACATTAGACATATTCTCTAGATGGTATCCACATAACACATGTATAAAGTCAATTAACCGCAATCGAAACGCGCGAACGTGTTTTGGGTTGATACTTCCTCTTGTCTCTCCGAATCGATACGAGTGAAAAATATGAACTAAAGAGAGAACCAATGCTTGGCACGCAGTTATGATGTAGTGTGGAATGGCAGTGTTGACGTGCTCAAACATGAGTAACGCTGCCATCACGTGTTCATTGGCGACACCTCCATCTGGATGACCTACATGTTCTGACAAAACATGATCGTGGTCTATGCCGAGTTGCTTTAAAATTTTTGTTATGTTTTTGTCGGTATCATGTGCATCTCCATCCAATAGAGTACAGTAGCGATACAACTCGTCAATAACATGATAAAGTCGCGTTTTGTAGCTTAATTTTTCGTGTTTTTCAACTACTTCGCATAGCAACGTCAAATTATTCCTCGATTTTTGATCTATTTCTTTCTTGGCGATATAGTTTCGTACTTTATGCGATAACAGAGGCGCAAACTCTGGTTGCACAGTAGTTATTTTCTTATTCAAGTATGTTTTTTGTACGTACTCGATCGTTTTTTGGTCTACTTGATTCATGCGTTGCATGTGTCTCACAGGAAGTATAATGCATTCTTGTGTGAGCAGATTTCGAACGTGTGTCTCTAATTGTTTATTTCCAACCCAAATCGTTTCGTGCAAGTTTCGTGGAATGTCACACAGTTCTAACTCGGTGTAGATACTACCTCTAACCTCTTTTTCATCTTCTGGTGTGGACACAACATCCATGCAAGGCTGAGTTGTGTTGGAACGATTCTATTTTTATTTTTGAAAACAAACCAACAAAATCAAAATGGAGCTAACAGGCACACTGGCACACAAAGACAACGAACCTCATCTTACGCAAGAACAAATCAATTTTTTCAACGAGAATGGATACGTGCTTGTAGAAGATGTTGTACCACACGAAACGTGCGACGAACTACGAAAAGAAATCAAAGAGATTATTGCAAGAGATTTTGACCCTAAAACTCACACGACTGTATTTAAAACCAACAAAGACGTACGTTACAATTTATTATAATTTATTTTGTAGAAACAAAATTCAGAAGAGTATGCGATCTAAAACACTATATTAACAACGTTAGTTATTTTTACGATTCTGCAGGAAAGATTTCATTTTTCTTGGAAGCAGATGCGGTCGATAAAGAAACTGGAAAACTTATTCGTGACGAAAATATCATCAACAAGATCGGACACGCACTACACGAGAAAAGTGAACCATTCAAAGCGTTCACATTCCAAGATCGATTCTATAACTATACAA
>JAESGV010000340.1_pt1 | contig 21085 bp, 22 predicted proteins | sample 9269781 | NCBI WGS metagenome assembly JAESGV01 (sample SAMN15741586, study PRJNA653496) | algae metagenome | isolation source: Tildeniella torsiva UHER 1998/13D and co-occurring heterotrophs from... | place: Slovakia: Slovak Paradise National Park, Hrabusice, Kosice Region | collected 2000-01-01
ATAATATTCAAGCAGCGATGGGTCAATGTAGTGTTGGAAATTATCAAGGAAGTTTGGAGCACGCGAAAGAAGCTGTTTACGCAAGTGAGCATGCGTTCTTCCACCCAAGTATGCTATCGCTATTGTATTTCCCAGATTCACAAAAATTGGCAGTGTATTTACCTTTAGTGTTACCGATTTGTTTCACGGTAACCATGTCGTTTTTGAGGGAAATACGGCATGTTAGAGAAAAACAAAGAAGAGAATAAAATGTCTTGTAACAGATTGAAATTGCATAATAATGTCAGGTTGATTTACATCTTTTTTCAAAAAATGAATCAACCACTCGAGAAGAGACGCTTGTTAGACAATGTGGACATCTCTACAAGCCCCGCCATCGACGAATCAAAAGTAGAGAATTGCAATCAAAAAACTACAACTGACGTAGCATACAATGATTACCCTGTAAGTGCTTATTAAATTTGGTTAACACTACTAGCATCTTCATATTCACGTGAACGAACTTGAGATCAAAAGAAGAAGAGACATTGATGGTGTTAATAATCATCTATTAAGAACCAGTGCATCTATTTTTGCAGAGATTACAGCGAACCCGAATGGAGACAATACCCACCAAGGAACCATTTTGTTTGGTAATGTATATCAATTTCCAACGTACGTATTTTATTAAGATCAACGTTTAGTGTTACCGATTGTGTAATGGCTATATTGCGAGTGCAAGACAATCCAAATCATGCATGGCTACGGCGAAATTTTGGCGGAGGTCTTGTTCCAGCAGTTCAGTTCATGTATTCAGAGTCAATGAAGAATGGATTAGTTCGCACCACCCATGTCTCAAGTGCATACTTTGGATAAACTTCTAATTTATGAATAACATTTAGTTTTGCTGAATACAGTATTGTACAATAACTCAACGATATCAATCTCTTCACCAAATCTCGTATTCCAATAAAATTTTATCAACTAACGTGTGGGTGCTCGTAGTTTATGCTGCAAAGCGCGATTATATAATGGAGAAAATGTTAGATATCATTTCTATACAGAATTGTGGCTTTAAACGTCGAGGTAGAATCTAATTGGAAATGACACCCATTCAGGTGGCAGTCTTTATGACTAGATATTACAAACTAAAAACTTCATCCATTGCGGTGTCAAAGTTTTCTTCGTGTTTGATGAAAATTTCTAACACTTTTTGTCTGTCGTGCTCACCCAGGAAACCACCTACCCAATCTGTTGCGTATTCATGAATCGAAATGGATGGTTTTTCAGGATTGTATAACTCTTTCTCAAAGGCGATGAGTTTTAACATAAAACCGAGGTTTGGAGAAATAACTTTTCGTCGTGACTTTGTGTGATTGTATGCTTCCATCAAGTTCATATTTAAGTGTTTCATCAGGTAAGAAATGACCATTGTGGAGCTGCGACTGATACCTTATTGTTAAATCGAGGATATAGTTATACCTGCTTGACAATGAACTAATACTGTTGCTTTGCTGTCATACGCTTGTTTCAAGAACGAATGTGCGTCTTCGAAATGATTCTGTATGTCTGTTCTAGGATTATCCTCGATTTCTATTTTCTTGTATACAATATTTATGTGGAAGTTGTCGATTTCTTCAGTTACATTTAGCACATGCGTAATCTTGTATTTGTCTGTCAATTTCGAGTGTTTTGCGTCTCCGCAGCTTCCCAAATACATGAATGGTGTACCATCATCGTAAGAGTATATGAGACAGGCATCAAACTCGTCCAAGTTCATGTCTTTGTTTGTTTCTTTAGTTGGCCAGTTACAAGCGGACGGACAAACAATTCAAACATGCACTATGTCATCATAGGAGCTGGGTACGCTGGTATCTCGTGTGCACAAGAAATCAGAGCAAAAGATGCAGACGCAAAAATAACGATTCTGAGCAGAGAGCAATTTTGTAGCAGACCTAATCTATTCTTTCGATTCAAGTTTTTAACATGGCACGAACGTCACTTGGATTACTATGGTGGACTTCAAGTTCACGGTGATAGCTCATTTGCCGACAAACATAAGATTGAAATATTACTCGACGTTAATGTTGAAAATATTAACCCATACGAACGTACTTTACACTACAAAAAGAACGACGAGCTTGTATCGCTACAATACGACAAATTATGCTTAGCGACTGGAGGATCGCCAAGCGTTGTATCGTTTCCAGTTACTGTTGACGATTCAACCCACACAAACGTATTAACTACAACTCACGAAGAATCTGCACATTATGTCGACGACATAAAGAACATGTTCGTTGTGAGAAACGTAGAAGAGATTACACTCTTATACGAAAAGATGAAACTCTTGTACGAATCCAATTCACACGAACAAACAGATACCGACATTCTAGTTGTCGGTAGTGGCGCATTAGCGTTAGATGTAGTTGGAACAATCATGGAAGGGTACCAATTACTCAACACACCCACAAAAACCGATGACAAGGAAATCGTTTGGGATATTCAAAATCCAAACGCATTACCACGAGTTACAATTTTATGTCGCAAGAACATGATCGCATTACCACTACTTCAAGATAAAGAAGCATGTACGATGATTACCGATCGCGTTACCGCTCCAGATTCCTTTTACGCAAAATATTTATCAGTCCTTAGAAATGATGCTGTAGAAGCTGTTCTAGTGAAGCAAGTTGGAGACGAAAAAGTTGTTTGTGGAGTACAAACAAAGAGTGGCAGAGTTGTAAAGTGTTCCATCATTTTGCAAGCAGTTGGTGTAAATTGTAACACCACGTTAGCACAACAAACAGGTTTAATGATTGGTCCAAAAGGTGGAATTGTAGTAGATGAACAGTTCCAATGTAAAGCCATACAAGGTGGTACAGAAATTCCAAAAGATACACTTTTTGCAGCTGGCGATTGTGCCGAGTTGTTATTTGTAGATAAACATTGTCCATCGTTTGTTGGAGGACTTGATTATTTACGACATGAACAGGAAGATAGTTCAGTAGTGTGGAAGAATTGGACAAGTGCAAGAGAGCAAGCGATACAATGTGGTCGTAGTATGACGGCACAAGCTGAACAAGTGGGATCTACTGTATGGTTTAACCAAACAACAAAATTGTTTGGATTGTATGTAGCTTGTTTGGGTATTTACCACTTTGAAGAAAATATTGGAAAAGTGGTGGTTAGAAAACGTGTTGATAAGACAATCAACCGGTATCATAAATTGGTGTTCTTGACTGAAGCTGATCAATATCGGCTGATTGGTGCGTTGATCATTGGACCTGAAATGGAAGATTTCAGAGTTGGAGGATCGGTACTTGGCGCTATGAGATTAGATACACCTGTTCCACAAGCTGTGATGGAAAAACTGTTAGAACTGAAAGCTGTCAAGTGGGCAGGAGTAATGAAAGCGATGAAAGATGTAAAAGAAGGAAAAGCAACTTGGGATGAACAGGTAGTAAGCAAGATCATTTCAGAAGAAACAAGTACTGCACCTAAAAAGTTTGTTAACCCTCTTGCAAAGAAGAAAGCAGCTGTAAAAGATGACAAGTAAAACTATGCATTCTTTGTCAACCGAAACAAGATGAACAAAAGACTTTTGACAACAACATCATCACTCGCGAGTTCGCACCGCCGTAAATAACATAAAAATGGAAGAGCGTATGAAAAAAGCCTTCAACGATACATGCGAAGAACTAAAGAAGCTGAATAAGCAAAATTTCAAACACGTCTTAGAAAAAGATGGGATAATTGTTGATGAACTACCACCACCACCAAAACCAATTGGTACATTCAGAAGTCGAGGAAGAGTACAAAACTATTCAGCCGAACAAGTAGTAAAATTACTCACAGACGCGGATATGGTCACAAAACTCAGCGTTTCCATTATAAAGTGCGAAATACTCGAATCCTACGATAACGGAAAGATGAACGTCATGTACCACGAACACAAGAGCCACGGATTCGGTATTGCCCAACGCGACTTTGTCATTCTCAACAGTTCCCGCCAGGAAGAAGATGGAACTTACATGATTGTAAATTGTTCAGTCGAACACGAAAAAGTACCAGAAAGAAAAGGTATTTTGCGTGGAAATTTAAGATGCAGTGGATACTTTATTAAACCACTCGAACAAGGTTGTGATGTTACCTATTTGATTCAAACAGATCCAAAAGGCTGGTTACCCGGTTGGCTAGTCAAACTAGGTATGCGAACATTACCATGGAACTACCAACGCATTGACGAAATTCTTTCTGGAAATGCGCAAGATGTTGTACTGCCACCGGTCAATAAGAATGATCATGAATAAATATTTACTGCGATGCCGGTAGTACCGACACTGCTTTAACAACTGTGAATTCTTGTTCTTGGTCTGTACAGAACCTCTCGGCATACACTCTGTACAACATGGAGAATCCCAACAAAGAAAATAGCATAAAGTGTTTCGCGCTAAACATAGGTGAGCGAATATCAGGGTTCATGACAGCTAGGATTTTATCACTAAAATACCCTGGAATGCTAAACGCTGTAGAAATGGAAATGTTAGTATCTCTGTACCGATTTCTTTCTAACATCTCAGTTTGTATGTATTCGTGAGCTAGTTGTGTTTGTTCATCGGCTAGAATGTACTCTTTGTACAGTTGGATCTTGGCAAACTTTTTGCGTGTATAGTACAAGTCAAATCTCTCAGAGATGTCGTTCCAACGACATACTGGGAAATCTGCTGATTCTGTGTACGTGGTGACAGGTACACTGTATGTTTCTGTGCGAGGAACCATTTGTCCGTTATGACCACGTGTATGTACTGTCCTAGTGCGTGTTTCCATGTGGTAACACGTCACTGTGAATACAATACTTGGTGGAGCACTAATAATGTCTTTAACCTTTTGGTAGACATTTACTGCATCTGACATTGAAGTTTGGTAACGAAATATGTCACATGCGAGGCAGTTCGCAATGTATAACAGAATGCAAAAGATTAGAAATGTGAAGGATATTATGCAAATAGGCAGGCCTGCTCCAAATAGTGGGGAGCCACCATTAGTTAAAGTGACGCCGCCTATAATTGTCATAGTTACTCCACCTACTGTGCCAACGAGAAGTATCCAAAGTAACACGTTCGTTATCCATCCAACAACCTTATTTCCCAATAGGCCACAAAATAGAAAGCTCCCAAAGTTAGTGCCGCGTTGCCGTGGTGCACTCTTCGCCTGTTGTGATAGTAGTGGTTGCGAGATATTGCCATGGTATGACTGGCCGCCAACGTGCATAGTAATCATGTTAACTCTTCGTTTTGTTGGACTTTTGACAGGTGAAGATTTGTAAAAGAAGCTGAGAAGTTTTACAGCTATTTTACTGAAAATTAATTTTTATGAAGTTAGTCAGATTTTTCCTGAAATTATGACACTCTATTTGGACGGTAGACAATTATTTTGAAAAGGATGCAAATCATTTTGTAAAGAATGCAAAACAATGCTTTCCCTGACATGGTCAACGCCTTCGCGATGCCGTCAGTTGCCGATTTAATTGCATTGCGTAACGGTGGAAAGGCTGTATTGCTAACAGCACTCAGTCTCGCTCTCATACAACTCATAATAGGTTTTTTAATCGAACTTGGGATATTTTCGTTTTACAGTTCAACAATTTTACTCTTACCTATGCGAGTGGCGATAGCAGTTGCTTGGGCATATTTTATATGGAATAATTATACGTCGTACATGCAAGGTTTACGTTTTACCGTTTGGTTAGATCTTGCATGCACCGCCGTTTTCACATTTTATGTGAATATAGTGTACAACAAAATCGATAGACAATGTTTCAACTCAACTATACTCATGTGTACACAAGATCCACAATATTCGGTCTTTACGTCATGGGTAATTTTATTAACGCCGTTGGGACTGTCAGTATCGCCTTTTAAAATTTTTGCACTGATAATGAGTGTACTAGAAAATATTGCGAGACCAGAACTTGGTAATATAGGAATTGTACTCAATGCTGTGATTGCTATGTTGTGTGGTTTGTATTGGCCACTTTATTTGGACGGTACTTCTTGGACACATATCTTTTCACTTGATATCAAGTGGTTGTACATTGCTTACTATACCTACAAGACTGTACTCTATAGTCTTGCTCTCATAGTAGGTAGCGCATCTATCGGTGAACCGATGCTTAATGACGTGTTGATGACGTGGCCAGCATTTGTAGTATTTGTTTTGCCACAACAATGTAGACCACTCATGTACGTACCCTATATCATTTATATTTTACAACTTATGCTACATCGGTACAAGAAGAAAGCAATAAATCCGATGCAAGAAGCCATGTCAACAATGATGAACAGCATGATGAATCAAATGCAAAATCAACAACAGAATCCTGTTGACATGAATGCATTTATGTTAATGCGACCTCCTATGCGAAGGCTGCATAATGTTGATAATACAACGGTATGTGAGAATTGTGGTTCGATTGGAGCTCCATTTAAATGTTCGCAGTGTAGAAAGGTACAATACTGTGATAGAGAGTGCCAAGAAGAACATTGGCCAACTCATCAAGAATTTTGTGAAACACTACTCGATTAATTAAACTATTGTAACGATGGACCCAAAAATCTCAAATTTACAATTTGTCTGCCCATTCCTGAAGTTGTTTCTTAAAAGCTGATATCTGGACAACTGTAACAAGTTAAGCTGCACAGATGGGAGCTCTTATGCTACTTGTTATTGTAAGCTGAAACCAACCAAAAAATAAGCAAACACGTGACATGATGTCGACTGTTAATTCAAAAAGATTCTGCAATGAACCCTAAGAACGAAAAGTAACGAGTTGTAGATTGTACACGCGAGAGGAGCTTAATCCAACACATAACTACAACCAAACATTATCTATATATGTACCACACATACAACGCCAGTACCATGTCGATCACTGCTGTACCTATAGTAACGCTTCAATGCGATAACTCGTGTATCTGTCCAAGCAAAAAGGGAGATGTTGTTTGTATATGCTTTGTATTTTGGGGTTAGTATGCCTGCGCACATGAAACATATCACAGCACACGACATGTCGCTTCACACCTTTCGTGACGCCAATTCCCACTCGGAATTCTCTCTTTTGAGAGTTGTACGCGTCAGATGGCGAGCAAGTACGCTCATGTCACCAGCAACCACTTTTGGTGGGCACTATTAGCACATGACCATTACTCGCTTCTCCATCGTTGTGTTCCACCGCTGACAACATCACTTCCAACACTGCGAAACATGACTTACCAGACTCCAACACTGAGACTTGGGAACTTGATCGAGACCGACCCGGGACTTGGGTCTAACGTTTGGAATATCAGACTGGGGATCTTTGATTTACCCTCCAAAACATCAACTTTATTTATGTGTTATTGAAAATGAAAAAATACAATTATGGGACTGGTAAGGTTTTGGTCAACCAGGACAAAAATCTTACAAAAGATAGTTTGCGATATAGAGAATGCGTCACAATGTATCGTAGAGGATACTGGTAGCGTTTTGGAAAGAGTCGTCAAGTATTGATCGAATTATGAAAATTATCAACTACGACCCGAGAATTGACAATAGTTTCTTGTTCGCTTCACTACTGTGTCTTCATGGTACATTTCAACCAATGCTACGTTGGCTTATGGCTATCGTCTATTTTTATCTCACTACTGAGCTATTGATCATATCAAAATTGACCTGAGGTGCACACCCGAGTGCAGAGGGACAAACAACAGACCATTTCTATCAATCAAAGCTCATTTGCAGTAACAACACTGATTGTTGGATAAAAAGCTTGTGTGGTACGCAGAAGGCATTTTGACTAGTATCTTCAGACACCTCGATATCATACACCAAACAACCTTATGATGGTATTACACGTAGTCACAATGAACGCACCAATAAAACTACATGGTTGCTACCCTCTGTTGCCTACGACAGAGACCCAAGTCGCGTTTACAATTTTTTGCGCGCAAGAACATGACTCTCTCAACGTATGACGAGCTCATGGACAAGGTACGATCCATTAATACGCTACTAACCATCTAGTTCACGCAGCTGCGAAAGAGCCTTCTTGAACTACAAATACAAAGCGTTTCCGAAGATGATACAACCAAGTTACTACCATTCGCTACAGAAACGCGAGACTTGGCGCAAAGTATCTTTCTAGGAATGAATAGCGATGTTATTTTACCAGAAATAGATTCAGAGGTAACACTTTGAAAATGCAACTTATGATAGCAGTAGAACATGAAAGAATGGACTACTAAAATTGCGAGTTTTTTATCACAATTGAGAATCGAGTTGGCAACGTATAAAAAGAAATTAGAAACGAAAGCGGAACCTAAAACTGAAGAGAAAATAAAACCACCGGAAATACCAACGTCCATTCAAGAAGAACAATTGGACTATTCGCATCACGATGAACCAATAGAAACTTACTCGCGACACGAATATCGTCAAGATGACACGTTGGAGCACGCACATGATCTAGAACACTATCACGATGAGAAAGACGAACATACTCACGACGAACATGATCGGACTTTGGAAAATCACAATATTGAACCAGAACATGAAGAAGATCATAATATTGAACAAGAGGATCACATTCTCGAACAAGAAAAAGAAAATCCAAATCTATCACCAATAGAAGAACAAAAATCATTCGAACAAGAGGAAGAGGAAGAATCAGTTCATGAACATCATCCAAAAACTCCAGCGAGAATATCTTTTCAATCACCTGTAGTATGTTAACAATCATATTCTAACTTGTAGAAATCGCCAGAAAAGAGCACGCATAACATTTCGTTGGAAACAGATGATCCGTACTACGCTACAAAATTAATGATTGAACAACTACGTGATGCATGTGTTCAAGCGTCCATCGCGCTAATCAACAAACGATCTTTTCGAGAGAAAATGGTCACTCAACTACAATTACGAGAAATACGTGAAAATACATCAAACGATGAAGAATGTCACCTACAAGTCGGACAATATTTGGAGCATTCTCGTTCTCAATTACAACTAGAGTTGCAACTTTTAGAACAAGAAGAACAACGATTCGCACAAGAATCCAACGAACTAATGTCGTTACTTACAAACGAGTACCAAACTCCAAAAAAGAAAACGACAAAGAGTGCGTTAACGCCATCACAAATTGCGGAACAAATGGAAAGAAGTGATTTGGAACAAATGTACAACAACTTAGATACATTGACACCTAGTTCAAGAAAACAACCAAAAAATATTCATGACATTGAACTGGAAAATTTGGATGATATTGACGATATAGAATCACAACATTACTCTCCACAGATTCCACCACCACCACAGTCTCCTCCGCAACAGTTCCCTCCACAACAGTTTTTTCCACCGAATATGCCCATGATGAACCCAATCGTTCCATATGGTTACCCACCTCCACCTATGAATCCCATGCAACAACAAATGCTATACGAACAAATGTTACAATTCAATCAAAATGGTAGAACAAGTAGTAACAGTAGTGGATCGAAAAAATCAGGAACATCACCAAAACGGAGAAAGAAACCAGTTCCAAAACCAGAAAAGAAAAAATTTACAATTGATCCAGAACGTGCTCGAAAGTTGGCAGCAGAACGATTACGTGATAAAGTACGAGAAGAAAAACAAACAAAAGAGCGGGAAGAACAATTACGAATTGCAAGACAACAAAATCTGGAAGAATTGGAACGAGAGCGGAAACACAAGTTATTGTTATCGAAAGAGAAAGCGCATACGTTACAAGCAGTTACGACCATGTTAGAAGAAGAACTTGAAGAGCAACAATTACCAGAAGTGTCCATGGAACAAGATCCACAAAATGAGCAAAAAATTCAAGAATCGAGAAAAGCAGCGTTGAAACGTATCCAAGATGAGAAAAAGAAACGTGAAGTTGAGAAACAAAGAGAAATTGAAGCAGAGAAGGAACGAGAACGTAAAAAGTTTGCGAAAAGAGATGCAAGTGTAGAAGAGTTTAAAATTAGAATGCAAATGAGAAAAGAGCAAGAAGAGCAGAGGAAGAGAAAAGAAGAGGAAGAGTTTGCGATAGCGATGCGGAAACAAATGCAAGAACAGAAAATACAGCAACAAGAAGCACAAAGTGATAGTTTGTTAACTGGAATTGAAAAGAGAGCGCCTCTTTCTGCAAAGAAGAAACATTTACCACCTACTGTACCTGCTCTTTCTGAAGCTACTATGAATTCTCCACTAATGAAAAAATCGACAAATATTACGCATCAACAAATGATGCAACAGATGCAAAAGCACTTACAGTCGAAAAGAGAGCAATTTAAACAAATAGGAGAAGGTTTGGAAGATTTCTTCAATGATGACGATTTGAGAAATATTTCACTCTCACCGCCACCACACGAGGAGGAATTCTTAAAAACAAAGAAGAATAGTTTTGGATGGAAAGGTTAGCAGAATAAACCTTTCTTTGTAACAACCATCTTTTGCAATTTCAAACAATGGGACAGACAAGAGGAAAGATGAACCACTACGACAACACCTGGAGTCCATATCTATACTCTACACCGACACAATGGAATCTTACGTCCAACGATGCCCAGTCTTTCACTGATATTACGATTTTTGTTTGTCGAGTGGAAGTATGCGACTTTGATGCTCAACAATTACGCTCTCAATTTTCGGTACAGTTACGTTCATCTTCAACACCACACAGCACGCTAAAATTCATGCCACACCCAATTTATCATCCAAACGCACAAGTATCCGAAGACGGTCAAGTTCTCACAGATGTTGGGAGTACACACTGGTTTACACTACGATTTAATTGTGAGTTCGAGTGGGGCAAAATATATTATATTGAATTGCTACTAGAAGAAATACACGAACTACGATTGTTCATGATTGGTGTTCGATCTGAAGTACAGTTTGCTTCTTGCATACAATCTTGCATGTTTTACCCGCGTTTTTATGCAAACCCATTCAAACAAATACAAGCCGGCACTAGATTGGGATTTGAATTTGATTTTAGAGGCAAGGATGGGTATCAGTATGTTTTTATTAACGATGAATGCATGGGACGTATATTGTACAATAGAAATTTATTAACTACCCCGTTCTTCCCTGCGGTAAGTGTTGCAAGTGGAAAACAAAAAATTAGAATTCTTCCAAATCGCTGTCCTAAACCTGGTATACCAAAGAAAGATAAACTTCTAAACACGTAATAAGAATGATCACGCAATTGTGTTCGTCCTATCAAGCTTCATTTGACAATTTGCTTATTTCACCCAGAAATAATCCTGTATTCTTGAAACTTTATCTACGCTCTAAGTTTGCTAGCTAAATCTGTTTAGCTCAGAACAAGTCCTTACTCTTCCTTGGTTACAACTAAGTTAGCACAGCGAACTCAGTCAGAGTTTGATGTTGACGAGATAGCCAATCGTTTTTGCCATCAATAGCTCAGAACAAAATTGCAAACAAACCAACATGGACAACAAGAAATTCGAAGAAAGATCGTGGCTACCAAGGATCACATTCTCTGACGCAGTCACAACACCACTAGAAATCTCAAATCATTCCGTCTATATACAAGTAGTTTTGCCACTTGTCAAAGTTACGTCGACACTCGAGTTTATCAACAACCACAACAAACATTACAAGGAGAACTCGTACTACCATTGCCAGATGATGCAACCGTTACTGGATATGCTCTCGATGTGAACGGCACGCTTATCGACGCAGTGCCAATCGAGAAAGAAAAAGCAAAAGTTGTATTTGAGGAAGAAGTACGTTCACGCGGAAAAGCAGTCGCAGTTGTAGAAATGGCAGCACAAAGCAACTCGTTCAAAACGTCTATTTATCCACTCCATCCAAACCAAAAAAGAATAGTACGTGTTGAATATACTGTCGCAATCAGTACTGTTGACAATCTTTCCACAGTTGTCGTACCTTTTGGAACACCTTCCCCATCAGCAGACGTTCACGCATCTATTGATTGGAAACAACCAGAAGGTCACACAGTAACACTACAACTCGTTAAAAATGGTCAAAGAACAGATTTTAAGACAAGCAACCAACTCCAACAAGGCTACAACACGTCCACCGTCTCAAAATCAGAAATAGATGAAACTGTAGAAGCCATTGTCATCACAAGTGACCACAAACTCGAAGATAACCAACTCACAGTAGAGGGAGAATACTTTTGCGCTCGCATGAAGGTTGAACAACCACAAGAAACTGAACTCCAACAACCAAACAAGGTCCAAATCTTGTACGATGCCTCATACAGTCGTCGCGATCAACAAAAACGTGATACAGAACTGTTGACATCCATTTTGAACAAGGTCCAACCAAAAGAAATTGTATTCACACCATTCAGCGTCGAAGGTGGAGAATCCAAAACTTTTGCAAAGGTTGATGAATTCTTAACTCACTTTGGACAAGTCATTTATGACGGTGCGACCAACTTGCACACTTTGGAAACTCTATTGGATGATTCATGCGACTATTGTGTAGCATTCACTGATGGATTGCACACTATCGGCAAGGATATTTCACCAGAAACAGTCTACTCGATCCCAATGTACGTTATTTCCTCCACTAGAGCATCAAACGCTCAATTGTTGTCTCACATTGCAACAAAGAGTGGTGGTTTGTTCATGAACGCAACTTCACTAACTAATGATCAAATCGCATCCAAAGTTGGTACTCCAGTACTCTACTTTTTAGTCGCAGACTACGAACCAGAAAACTTTGAAGAAGTCTATCCCAATGAACCAGTTGCATTGGAACAAGATGGATTTTTGCACTTGTACGGAAAGATCAAAAAGGGAGGTGAGATGAACGTCATGTTTAGATACGGAAGAGAAACTGTTGATTCTCGTGTTCTTGAGATTGAACCATCAAGCGTCACCGGAAATCAAAATGAGAAGATTATTCCATCGTTATGGGCGAAACAAAAACTCAACAGTTTGAGCGCATTCCCACAACTTTTCGATCAAGAGATGCGCGATTTGGCAATGGAATGGAAGATTGTAACTGCAAACACTTCGTTGATTGTCATGGAGAGTTTGGACCAATACATCAAACACGGTATCGTTCCACCAACGTCATTGGCTGATGTTCACGCTCAGTACATGAGTCAAAAGAAGAAAGAACAACAATCCGTTGAAGAACAACAGAAACAGAAAATCAGACAAGTTTTGAGTCAATGGGAACAACGTAAGACTTGGCATAAGAAGGACTTTTCAAGTGTTGTCAACGAAGCGATCAGAAGAAAAGAAGAAGAAGAAAAGCGTAGACAAAAGCAGCAAAGTGAACAAGTTAGTGCACCTACTGTTGTCGGTAGAGGTGGCGGAGGAGGAATTGGAAACAGAATTATGAATCTTTTCTCGAGAAGTTCTTCTCGTTCTGATACAGATTCACGGTCTGCACCAGCGCCTATGATGCAATCATCTGCAGCGCCTATGATGTCAGAATCATTGTCATTGAGCGACGGTATTGTTCCACAAATGGAAGAAGCGAGAGAGATGAGACGTGAATCATCATCGGGTGCAAAAAAGAGAAAGAAAAAGGATTCAGCACCATCAATGAAAATGTCTCGTTCATCAAGCATCCAAATGGATGAAGAAGAATCCTTATCAAGAAGTGACATGAGAGAAAGAGAAAGCAGCAAACGTGAAGAAGCTGAAGATAATAGCAGTGCACCAAACACTACTGCTTCTATTCAAGTACAAAAGTGGTCAAGTGATCAACCATACATGGGTACCATCAAAGCTTCACAAAAACCATACGAAACCTACCTCGAGTTGAGAAAAGGACTACAAACCAGCCCTGCGTTCTTTTTAGATGTCGCTGATCACTGGTTATGCGAACGCAAGAATGAAAAACAACAAGGTTTGAACATTTTGACAAACATTTTGGAACTTGAATTGGAAAGTGAACAATTGTTGAGAATTGTTGGTTACAGATTGGACCAAGAAAAGTATTACGAATTGGCGGAACTTGTATTTGCCAAAGTGAAAAAGATGCGTCCTGATGAACCACAATCGTATCGCGATTTGGCATTGGTCAAGGAGAAACTTGGCAAATTGGAAGAAGCTGCCGATTTGTTGAACCAGGTCATTTACAAGAAATGGGATCACCGATTCGACGAAGTGGAACTTACAGCTGCTATCGAGTTGAATCACGTTCTTGCCAAGAATCCAAAATTACCAATTTGCGATGAAGGATTTAGATATCACATGGATTTGGATTTACGCGTTTCAATGGTATGTTGCTTTTTTCTTCTTATTAATTTTTCAGGCGTGGGACTCAGACAATACAGATGTTGACCTTCACGTGTATGAGGGATGCCCTGCTGGTGGTCATGCTTATTACGGTAGCCGTGAGAGTCCAATTGGTGGCTATGTAAGCAGAGATTTCAGACAAGGTTACGGACCAGAAGAGTACATGCTCAAAGTTGCACCAAAGGGAGGTTACGAGATCAAGTGCAATTACTACTCAAGTCAACAACAAACCCTTACTGGTGGAACTACCATCTTGCTCACCTTCTTTACGAATTATATGAGACCAACAGAAAAGGCAGAAATGGTAACAGTACGTCTACAAACCACAGCAAGTCAACTACCAGTGTGTACCATTACTGTATAAATAATGAGGCTACAAAGTTGTTGAATGATTTATTTACATCTCAAATAGATTTCGCCACAATACTTGTTTTGATTCTATATAATCCAAATAATAGTTGGACCAACTGCCAAAATGTATAACAAAGAAGCGGTAAAGCCACAAAAAACTGTAAAGTGTTGCTGTATGGCGACATGGCATTTGCAGAGTCATCTAAAACAAATACCATGCAGATAACTGTCACTAAAATCCAAACTATTTTCAGTAAAACAAACACTATCCCTAAAACTATTCTGACTTTCGATTTGCGCATTAATGCTCCCACAATACCAATTGCATCTGTTATTAACATTGAACACTCGACAGCGATAAGAGCCGTGAGCATTTTCCATTGGTGGTATGCAACGATAAGATAGTAACCAGTAAATATTATCGAAATCAATGTGAGAACGAGATCCATTACACATGAAACAGTGAGCAACATCGCGCTTACATGTGTCCTGTTTTTCCTTGTCGGCATAGATACTACATGCTCCTCGGTGTCCTGTGTGACTTGGTCATATTGCTCTTCCATTTGGAGCCTGTCAAGAGGTTCTATTTGAAAGAAAACAGCTACTAATTGGTAAATTATTTTTTAATCTCTTCTGGTTTAACGCTATTTAGTTCCAGCATGTGATCGTGGATAGTTTTAACAAGCTCTTCTTCAGCTTTCATATTTTTCTCAAAAGCTGCGCGAGCTACAACAGCTGCATCGTACGCAGCTTGCGCTAATTTTCTCAATCGAACAGCTTCTTCGTACTCCTCTCTTGCTTTTTGCAGCGATACTACGGCTTCTTCTAGTTTAACTACAGCTTGATCATAGCGTTTCTGACAGTCATCTAACCATGTTTTGGCGTCAGCCTCTTTTTGTTTTGCAAGTGCCAACGCAGATACAGCATCCTCTAACGAATCCAACTTCAATTTGAAGTTATTTTGCATCTTCGCTTGTAGACTCTGAAGAATGCTTGATGCTGCTTTTAGCGAACCTGAATGAGGATTAGAGTTATCATTTTGGTAAATAGCTCCCTCATTTGCATCTTTGATAAGATTTTCTACTTCATTCCGATTTAATCCTGCTCCAGCTAATCCATCTAACTCTGCTGGAGAAAGAGAAAACTGCGCTGGTTTTTGTGCTGATTCTTGTGACTGTACGAGTACAACCACGGTAAGCAATAGAAATCCAATACACAGTATCCTCATCATAATATTCTCAAAGGTAGGTACTGTAATGCAGTCAACTCTTTGTTCAAGAAATGCAGTTTGACGCTTCCACTGCAGACTTACAAAACAAACATCGCTCTATGACCTCGCCAAATCGTGCCACATACGCTCGTATGCAAGAACCAACGAGCTTTCGCATGAGTGAATACGAGAGTGCGGATTACATGGGAACTCACCACGAAATAGAGTTAACAGACATTGATACAATAGAAGACGATGATGATAAAAGGTACACTGTGTGACAAACGTGTTCTAATTTACAGTAGGAGTAACGTAGTCACACCTACACATTTTAAACGGAAAATAACATGGAGCAGAAGAATACGGAAACGACTCACAAAATCAAAAACGGGAATATACTTGTACAACAAATTCAAACTAGTGTGGAGTGTTATACAAAATGTAACAGTGATCAGTATCTTTTTTTTGGCGTTATTGGGAGTGAGCACAGCAGGTGTTTCTATCATTATCGACTATTTGATCACGCATTTAAATTATGGTATGTACACGTTTATTCACAATTTAACATATAGGACGTGATAAATTCAGTTCACTGACACCATTTTTCGCTACAAACTATTTATTATTTATTTTATACAGTACAGTATTCGCAGTACTATCCGCAGCGTGTGTACATTTAATTTCACCGCACAGTGGTATGCTTTACATACAATTCACTAATATACAAACTAGTCGGGAGTGGAATTCCCGAAATGAAAAGTATACTAAGTGGCGTCATTATGAATCGATTTCTAAGTCTACGGTGTGGCCTCGCAAAAGCACTAGGACTCATAACTGCATACGCAGCAGGTTTATCAGTAGGAAAAGAAGGACCACTCGTACATATTGCTTCATGTATCGCGTACCAAGTCATGCGTTTACCATTTTTCAAACAATTACGAAAAGTACGTTAGCATGTACAAATTAACGCATTAGAGTGATTTCACAAGAAGTAACATGTTAGCTGCTGCATGCGCGGCTGGTATGGCTGCCACATTTGGTGCGCCATTCGGAGGTGTTTTATTCAGTATAGAAGTTACTGCAACATACTATCCCGTTGGTAATTTATGGAGAAGTATTTTTACTACACTTTTTGGAGGATTACTGTTCTACTTGTTAAACAATCCAGTAGGTACAAATTTCCCACCATTGCCGTATGATCCATACGAATATTCTTTATTTATTCTTTTGGGTATTATTTGTGGTTTACTAGGAGCATTATTCAACTATTTGGTAACAGTAGTTGTTCATTTGCGAAGTAGTCCACGATTGAAGGATTATCGGTATGTTCTCGTATGCGTAGTCGCAATTGCTACTGCTACGTTGGCATTTCCTATGGATCCACTGTTGAAACAACCAAATAATGATGTTGTCAATTTGTTGTTTAGCACTAGTGCATTACCAACGAAACATCCATTGTTGTCACTTGCTATTTTTGTACTTTCCAAATTTATGCTTACAGCAGTGACAGTTGTTCTTCCGATCAGTTGTGGATTGTTTACGCCTGTATATGCTATAGGAGCAGGTGTAGGAAGATTCATGGGCGAGTTTGTGTACTTGTTCTTTGATGGAGCGGTGAGACCTGGTGGATATGCAGTAGTAGGAGCAGCAAGTTTGGCAAGTGGATGTACAAGAACTCTTTCTACAGCTGTTATCTTGTTTGAACTGACAGGACAATTGAATTATATGGTACCTGTCATGATCGCAACAGTAGTAGCGACTGCAGTTGGAAATTTGTTCAATTTGAGTATTTATGATACCATTATGAAACTAAGAGGTTTACCATACCTAAGTACGATCAAACCAACTGCTAAAACGTATAACAAAACGGCACAAGATGTCATGAGAAAGAATTTGGATACTATTTCTACTGATTTTTCACTTCGGAAAATCACCAAAGTGTTACGTTCAAGTACTCACTTGATTTATCCTGTTGTGAGTGAACAAAATATGTTAATAGGAAGTGTATCTAGAGGACATGTAGAATTAGTTTGTGAACAATACGAAAGAGCAGCAAAAGAGAACGCCACTATCGATGAAGATATCATACAACCACAATTCTTATTCGATCGGAATTTATTCCTGAAAATCGATAGTGCGGAAAGACATAGAATTGTACTAGTAGAACCAGCACCTTTCCAAATTAGTCATTTAACACCATTGACAAAAGTATACTTTTTGTTCAGTATGCTTGGTTTAAGTCATGCATGGGTAACACAACGAGGAATACTCATTGGTGTTATCACGAAAAAAGATTTAATTTCATTAAAACAGAATTAACTCTTTATGCAATGTAGTGATATATTGTTTGATCATTAGCATCTCTACTCATATATTCTTGTTCGATGAGCAAATCTACATTTCTTTTGATGTCACCTAGTAGTGGATGAAACGTGACTAGTTGTTCGAGCACCAAATTGGCCAATTGTTTATGAAAAATGGTCTTGTGCGTTTTCATGATACGGACAATGCACGCTTGCGTGGCGTATTTCCGCTCTTCAGCTAGTTGCGTGACTGCTTTCTCATTTTCTACATCTGTAGCTTTTTTCTGTGTCATAGAAGAAGCAAACAAAGGAACTATTATTAGTACAATCAATTCTTGTCCTTACGTTTTCGTTTGTTACTTTTGAACTCGTCATTTATCGTTAATTTCCCATGTTCCACTTTTAATAACCCAATCTTGGTAAACGCTTGGATATCAGCACCAGTTTCCACCTCTATCGAATCTTCATCATTTAATTTTAATAAAATCATTAATTGGTCATGTGAAACTTGTAATTCGTAGGAACGATTCTGTGGTAATGGATATTTTGTTTTCACTGAAAATCTTGACAATGTATGTAACCAAATTAATTTTCTTCCTGTGAATCGAGTTTCATAAAAAGATGAAAAACAATCTAACGCCATTGCCAACTCTTGTGGGAATACAACTTTTGGTTGCGGCGCAACAGATGGCCAAGATCCATACGTAATCACTAGTCCACTCATTTCTATATTCAATTTTTTCGCATCGTGTATTTGGAACTGATTATTCAACTCTTTTGCCAATTCCACATCCGAGAACATTCTTTGTACTTTGTAAATTTGCGAATACGAGCATACTTGTTTCAATTTTCCAATCATGTTCATTTCTTGTTCGTGATCAAAAACATTATAAATTAATCGTTTTGATAATAGTAATGCGTAGTATTTGATGAATACATCTTGTTCATGTAATAATTTGAAAATGGAAACAAGTGTTGATAAATGTTCCGAATCGGATGATTCTTTTGGTTTTAAAATCGTGTTGCTGTATTTGGCTAATAATTCTGCACTTTTGAACGCTGGGTTTTTGAAGAAATCTTGAGTGTTATATAGTTGAATAAAGAATTACCATTTGAGTTCAAGTAGCGACTAGTTCCGATCTCTACTGCTCTGTAAAATTGGGAATCGTTATAGAATACATTTTGTACGATTTGTGAATGTTTCGTGAATAGTTTCAATACGGTTTCCGCGTAGATTTTTGTGTTTTCCAAATTCTTTATACCTTCACCAAATATATACTCTTCGAAACGATTTTTCAACGCTTTGAATCCAGATTCCGTTTTCGAAGCTAGTTTATACAATCGTTGTAAATCTAGTTGTTAATAAATGATCAATCTTATTACCTTGGAAACTTTCTTGTTCAAACCAATGATCCATATCTGAAAAGATTTCTTTTAAACGATCTTCGACCATGACGCGTACACATAATTTAATTAATCTTGGTTTCGTACTTGTATTCAAGTAATGATACACGCGACGAGTTTCTTCATCTAAACGTTTACTCATTTTTAATACATATTCTGAAATAGAACTCGTGGATAGTACGAAACTGGTTTCTCGTTTGTAGAATAGTTCTGTTTGTTCCAAAAAGATTTGTTCGAAATGGGTATCGTATAAATGCGTTGCTGTGTGAGATAATGTGACGAGTGAATTTAGGAATTGTTTTAGTAACGAGTATGGAGCGTTTCCGAATTGTCGATCTATGTTTGTTAGAGGACGGTGTGCGATTACCTTGGTCGATAATGTATAGAACTGTTTCGATGAGAGATTTTCGTACTTGAGTGTATGCGTGATCTCTCCAAAGCATGAGACCTAGTATTTTGATTGGAAAGATTTGATCTTTTTGAGCGTCGTTCAGTACGATAGGTACTTCCTCTAAACTTCCTTGATACTGTACAAAATCTTGATTCTATGAAATATTAGTAACATGGGTGAGACCATTACCATGTAGTGAAAGATACTGTGTACTACTTGATTCCCATAGGTGTATTGTCTCCACAATTTAACATACGAACGTAATAGATCTATTCCACTTTGTCCATGCAACTATTTTGTTAACATACATTTCGCACGAGTTACTTGTTGTATTATACCTTCAATTAAAGCAGCGACTTTTTGTCTATGTAAGTAGTACAGAGTTTGTGGTTGTTCTTGTCCTTCTGTACTTTGTCCACCATACCAATGTACTTCTGGAGCGTTATTGCAGGCACAAGTACAGATTCTATAAACAAAATTGTGTAGTTTTTGCCAATCATTTTTCGGTTTCTGAGTTGGATCACGTAATATTGTTTCGACATCTTTGTTTAACGCATCAAAAACACTAGTAAAGTCCACAGTAGAGCTTGCAAGTCGCAGTTTGGTTCTCCTCATGTTTGCGTGATGTTCAAAATTTGTAAACAAGAAAAAGCCCACGTTTTTGAACCATGTCGTTTCTGAACAGTGGTACTCCTGGCTTCTGTATGTTTCTTTTTAGATCACTAACGATAAAAGATAATGCGCCGGTAACTAAAGTAGTTATAGGTGTGACAGTTGCGATTAATCTAGTTGGAGCGTTGCTTGGAAGTCGTCGTGGAGGATCCAAATCGTTGGGATACGGACCATCGAGTAACGAATTATTATTATTTAAAAATTGGTGGCGATTCATCACTGGCCCGTTCGTTTTTACCAGTGTCGGAGAGTTATTTTTTGGAATAATATGTATGTACGTCTTTCGTTTGTTCGAGAGACAATGGGGATCACAAAAATACGCAGTATGTTTGCAAATACTTTTTATTTTAACCACAATAGATGTTTGTGTTAATATCAGTGTTTAGTTCATTCTTGATACAACTCGCAGCAGTAGTACTTGTGGAATCGTTTAGAAATGTATGGAGTGGCCCATATGCTATAATATTCGCGTGCCTAACGC
>JAESGV010000341.1_pt1 | contig 21077 bp, 18 predicted proteins | sample 9269781 | NCBI WGS metagenome assembly JAESGV01 (sample SAMN15741586, study PRJNA653496) | algae metagenome | isolation source: Tildeniella torsiva UHER 1998/13D and co-occurring heterotrophs from... | place: Slovakia: Slovak Paradise National Park, Hrabusice, Kosice Region | collected 2000-01-01
AAAGTATACGACAAGGTTGAACATACAATCGTTGTCGTACTTGAGAATTGGAGTTACGATGCTCTATTCGGAACTATTGAAAAAGCAAACGGCATAAAGAACGCAAATGCAGAACATTACACGCAACTAGATCGCGATGATAAGCCATTTGAACATTTGCCACAAGTACAACCAAATGTACCCAAGGACCTACCCAACAAACCATTTGGTAAGACTAGATCCTTGTTACTCACACTGTAGAACTCTCACCATACGTTGGCATGTGGAATGAGACTGTTGACTTGACCCATAACTTTTACACAGAACAAATGCAAGTACGTACTACAACAAACCTTTTAACACGATAGATTAACGGCGGAAAAATGAACAAATTCGCTGCTTATGGTTCATCAAAAGGTTTAACTATGAGTTACTATGACTACAAGAACAATTATTTGGCACAACTCGCACAAAACTATACCATGTTCGACGCGTGGCATCACGCGCTATTCGGAGGTAGTTGGGGAAACCACATATGGCTCGTATGTCCAAACCAACCTGTATTCCCAGACGCACCAGAAGAAATGATCAACCAAGTTGACAAAGATTTGAAACTCATCTACCCAGACCGTGATGAAGTTCCATGCACACCAGACCGTTACGCAGTGAACACTATTTACAGCGTCAACCCTCCACATCCATCGTATGCAAATATTTCATGGGCATTGCCACTACAAAACTACACCACCATTGGTGACCTCATGACTGAAGCAGGAATCAGTTGGAATTGGTACGCAGGAGGATGGAACGATGCCATGGCTGGAAAAGCAGATCCTTCTTTCCAATTCCATCACCATCCATTTAACTATTTTGCACCATATGCACCTGGTCAACCTGGTCGTGAACGTTTGAAAGATTATGATGATTTGATTGCCGCCATCAAGGATAACAAACTACCACAAGTATCATTCTACAAGCCAATTGGTAAATACAACATGCATCCTGGATATAGCGTCGTAGGAGGTGAAGCAGAAGTCATGTTACGACAATTTGTAGAAACTGTACAAAACAGTCCATACTGGGAAAAGACTTTGCTCATTATTACATTTGATGAACATGGTGGAAGATGGGACCACGTTGCACCACCAAAGATTGATCGTTGGGGTCCAGGTAGTCGCATTCCAACACTATTTGTATCTCCACTTGTAAGAAAAGGATATGTTGACAGTACGTATCATGATTCTACTTCTATTATGAGATTTATTCAACAAAGATACGGGTTACGTACTTTGGGAACAAGAGATGCCATGCAAAAAGATTTTATTCAATGTTTTGAAGGGTATAATGATATGCCTGGGTGGGTAATCGGAGTTATTAGTGCTTGTGCGTTTATTGTTGCACTTGCAATTGGTATTGGTATTTATCAAACTGTTAGCCATTTTGTACGAGGAAAACGAGAACCATACACCACGGTTGTATAAAAGTTAAATTATGAGTAAATGGTTTTTTATTTAACCTTCTGCGTTTCCAAACGCGTCGTACATGGTAACCACTTTATCTTCTTCCACGATTTCTTCATCATCTTCTTCGACATCTTCATAGGCTGCCGAGTTTTCGTCTTGGTAAATGATAGCTGTGCGTTTCTTTCTGCGTTTAATGATAACTGCTGCTATCACTGTACCAACTAGAAGTAAAACTAGTGCGATTACTGCAAATGCAGCAATGACTCCTGCGATCATACCAATGTTCAAGGTACTTGATAGTGAACCCTTTGTTGATTTGGTAGTTGAAGGTTCTGCAGCACATGCACCTGTTCTGCACTCCACTCCAAGTTGTTGTACTTTTATTGACATTGATTCTTGTGTACTTGCTGCACGTAAACTACGTTTCAATGTTGATCCACTTGAAGATTGCGATACAACATAGGTAAATGTTCCACTGAAGAATGTACTAGGATTGAATGGTACAGGGTTCATAGTTAACGTACATATAAGTGTAGTTCCACTATACAACTCACTAACAATGCCCCATTTTGTTTCCAATACCATTCCTAACTTGAGTGTATACACTTTGTCCTTTTCAAACAAACAATCATTGGACAATGATTGTACACCTGATGCGTTACTATACGAATAACCAATGGTAAGTGACCTCTTATATGGTGCATCAGGAGAGATAGTCAACCCAGTTTCAACAAACTTGGAAACCGAATACATCCACAACTCGACAACATTTCCAGATGTTGTCGAAGCATCTATAGAAAACTTTATAAACGCAGACTTGTCTTTAAAATCATAACCACCTTTTGTAGATAATGATCTACGTGATTTTTGACTAGAATTAAAAACACTAGCTAGTTGGATACTATCTAACGTCGCGTTCACAATTTCGAATTGTTCTGTTCCTGGAATACCAACTTGTGTATTATTTGCAAAATCATACAAGGTGATGGATATTGTTTGATTTGCAGCAAGAGTTGTTTCTGGTTCTTGTGTTGGTTCTGTTGTAGTAGTGAGAGTGTCTGTTGGTGTTTCGCTTGGTGTATCTGTTGGAGACACTGTTGGAGTAGGAGTATCTGTGGTGGTTTCAGTTGGAGTAGTTGTCGTTGTTTCAGCAGTAGTAGTAGGTGTTGAAGTATCTGTGGTAGTGTCTGTTGGTGTGTCTGTTAGAGTATCAGTTGGTGTACGAGTTGTTGGTTGTTCTGTGGTTGTTTCAGTTGGTGTTGGAGTATCTGTATCAGTAGGAGTTTCTGTTGGTGTATCAGACGGTGTTGGAGTATCTGTGGGCGTCTCTGTTGTAGGAACTTGTGTTGTTGTCTCAGAGGGAGTTGGCGTATCCGTTGGAGATGGTGTATCAGTTGGTGTATCAGATGGCGTATGAGTGTCCGTTGGTGTATCAGATGGGGTAGGGGTGTCTGTTGAAGATGGTGTATCAGATGGCGTAGGAGTATCTGTTGGGGTTGGTGTATCAGATGGTGTTGGTGTCTCCGTTATTGTCTGAGAGAGAGTTGGCGTATCAGTAGGAGATGATGTAGGTGAAGTAGTAGGAGTGTCTGTTGGTGTGGGGGTATCTGTTGGTGAATCCGTTGGTGTGGGGGTATCTGTTTGAGTATCTGTAGGTGTTGGAGTACCCGTTGTTGGTTCAGCTGTAGTTGTAGTACTAGGCTCCGTTGTTGTAAACTGAGGTGTGTCAGTAGGTGTATCTGATACTGTGGGTGTTGGTGTATCAGTAGGAGTATCTGACGGTGTAGGAGTTGGAGTGTCTGTTGGTGTAGATGTATCTGTTGGCGTTGGTGTGTCAGTTGATGTAACACTTGGTGTTGGGGTATCAGTTGTAGTATCTGTAGGTGTAACACTTGGTGTTGAGGTATCTGCTGTAGTCGTTGGTGAAGGTGTGGTTGACTCCAAAGTTGTTGTTGTTGGTTCAATTGTCGTTGGTGTAGCGGTAGTAGTTGGTACATCAGTAGTTGTTGGCTCCAAAGTTGTTGTTGTTAGTGTAGCAGAGGTAGAGGGTGCACTTGTTATAGTCGGAGCAGCTGTTGTGGTAGGTGTTGGAGTAGCAGCTGTCGTAGCTGGTGTGATTGTTGTAGGAGCAGCTGTAGGTACTGCTGTGGTAGTTTGAGCAATAGTTGTAGGTGGTATTGTGGTCGTAGGCACTGCACTTGTCGTAGTTGGAGCTTTTGTAGTTGTAGGTGCTGCACTAGTCGTAGTTGGGGCTTTTGTAGTTGTAGTTGGTGCCTTCGTAGTAGTTGGAGCAACAGTAGTAGTTGGCGTGGGTGTAGGTGTTGGTGTAGCACTTGGTTTTTTCATAAAGTATCCTACTGCACCACCATAGGTGTCAATATCAAATGTTACAGATGGATCAACATCTGAACAATACGTTTCATTCTTTCTACGAGTAATAGTATAGTTCAGCACATCATATGGATTGTTACAACATGCTGGTTGAGCGTACTTGTATGAAGCACTTGTTACAGTATAACTGCATCCTAATCTACCAATAAACCCAAAGGTTCCATATGGTGATGGGAATATATATGTTACGTCATTAGCGCTAGTACCATAGATAGCTGTTGGAGCGGCCAAAACAGTTGTTGTAGTGGCAGAGTTGATACCTAGTTGACCAGCTGTATTGATACCCCAAATCAGTGATCTGCCAAGACTAGTTCGTGCCATCGTAGAACTATATCCTTGCGCTACACTTACAATTGTTTCTCCAGCAGACATTGAGAACTTGGGATCTACTCTAGCAAATGCTGTTGAGAATCCACTGGTAAGACTGTTTAGTATACTATTGGAATAGTCACCGTTGCCAAACAATAGACCAGTGTTCGTCAGCATCATAATGTTAGCATTACTCATGCTGATCTCTGTGATGTAATTACCAGCTGGTAAAAACGATGTTGAAAATACAGCAGGTAAAATATATGGAGTGTATGCGGCTGCAGAGGTGCCCCAGTTTAACAATACACCCCAGCTGTACCACACTCCACCAGAATCTTGTGCCATGGAGATATATCCACCAGCTGCTATTCTAGTAATGTTTTTACCGTTTAGCACACCATCAGTGTTCACTGGAACAACATAGTTCTTGTATGTTGGTGTGTTTGTAGTACCATCACCAACACATCCAAAGGCATTATAACCCCATGCATAGACTTTGTTATCTTCTGTCAAGACAAGATTGTGTTGAGATCCTGCAGCAATAGTTGTTATTCTGGCAGCACCCATGCTCATCTTTTGCACGACTACTGGATAGATAGCTGTATTTACTGTAAGATCTCCCAGCTGTCCATAAGTGTTCCCGCCCCATGCATACAATCCATTATCATTTGTTAATGCTAAAGTATGTATTGTACCAACTGAGATAGCAAGAACAAACTTTTGATACAACAAACTAGCGACATTAGCTCCAACTAGAGCAGGTGTGCCTTTGCTACTTGAAGATCCATCACCAACTCGATTTCCTGCTCCCCATCCAAATACTTGACCACTTGTCGTTAACACCATAGCAAAGTCACTACCAACACCGACATCGATAATACTCTTACCGCTCAACGCAGCAGGTACATTGATAGCAGTTGGTAAGTTACGTTGTGTAGTAGTGGTATCACCTAGTTGATACCAAGTATTAAGTCCAAAACCAAATAGTGTCATTGGAGAAGGACATGATGTTGGTGTGATTGTACCATCAGTGTAGGTAGATCCGCATCCGTTAGTAGAGAGAATATAGTGAAAATCTAGTACATTTCTAGCGATCTGTGCTATGCTCTTTCCTGGAATGGTAATGACTGTAGGAGCATATGTACTTGTCGATGTCATGAAAGGAGTAGAAGTACCAGTAACAGAGCCACCGTTACCAAAGTAATTATTTCCCCAACCAATAAATCTTCCCTTGTTCGTTTTGACAATAAAGCTAGCAGCGTGGGTAGATATCTCTATAATCTTTTCTCCTAGCAGCAAAGTACTAGATACTGCCCTATTAGCATTGATAAAATAGTTTCTATGTGTAGTTGTACCATCTACATTGGATTAGAATATTATATAGCAAGTACCTCCTAGCTGATAGTTTGTATTTATACCTGCTGCAAATATACTTCCATCGGAAGTTAGAACCATGGCGTTGAACCAACCAGAACTAACATCAATAGCGATCTTGTTTTCAAAGACACTGTTATCGATCAGTACAGGTATATTTGATCCTGTGCCTGTACCATCGCCAGGACCGCTATACGTTGGAGTGCCAGAATACGACAACCCTATTGACCCCCAGACAAACACTTTTGCATCACTTGTAAGTGCCATAGAGTGTCTAAAGCCAGAAGATAGTTTTGTTACAACTTTAGTCGTTAACGTTCCAGTTATAGCACGAATGGTGCTAGTATATGCAGCTCCTAGCGCAATTGACGCTACTCCCATCTGTCCCTGTTCATTTGCACCTCTAGCATAGGCTCTTCCATTTTCAGTCAAAAAGAGTTGTGTAGAGTATCCACATGTGATTTGTGTAATCAAATCAACACCTATCTCTCCTGTTTGCATTTGTATCGGTGGTCCATTATTGACTTGTGCTCCAAAACCAAACAAAATGTGATCACTTGTTAATCCCACACAAACATAGTACCCACACTCTAACATGACTACAAATTTGGATTTGATCCATAGTGTATTTGCACCTGTTGTTGGCGACAGTCTATTTGTTGGTGTAGTGGAACCATCACCAAGATTATAATTGGCACCGTTTCCCCAACCATAAAATTTACCTTCAGTAGAAACCACCATAGTGTACATACTAAGAGATTTTAAAATGACCAAGTTCAAATTGGCAAGTACACCTGTCATGACTACAGAAGTATAATACTTGGGAGTAGCAGCTGTGCCGTCACCTAGTGGAGATTGATAGTTACTTCCAAAGCCATATAACATAGTTGGATTGCTACATTGTATATTTGGCGCCCATGTAATCGAGTTGTATGTATGGTTAGTATACCCATCGGTATAGATAAAATGAGTATCATATTTGTTGTTTGTGCTTTGACCAGATATCCAAAAGATACGCTCTTGAATGTTTGGTAGGTCAAACTCTATTGGTACTGCATATTCTGTCAATCCAGTGTTAGTTAAAACGCTTGCTTGACCCCATAAAAGTGTTCTTTGATAGTTTGTCTGTACGGTAGCGCTAGCAATATTGACTTTCATTTTTAGTGCTCTTTCACCGACACGTAAGCCTGCAATGACATTTGAATTGATGTCAAATGAAGTTGTACTAGTCACTGCTGAATCTATATTGATCTATAACGTGTTAACACATTTGAAATAAATATACCAGTGAGTAAGTGTTATCTCCAAAAGAGTATATTGTTCCATCGCTTGTCATTACAAATGCATTGGCAGCAGTAACGCTGATATCTGTAATAGTCTTACCACCAAAGACAGTCATGGATAGAGCTGTTGGAGTGGTAGCATACGCTCCTCCAACACCATTGCCGACACCAAGTTGTGTAGAAGTGGTACTTGGATACGTTGTACCAGCAACTGTCGCTACAACACCCCATGCATAGAGTCTGTTTTGAGTGTCTAGTACCAACGTATACAATCCTCCTATTGCCATTTTGATCAACGTAATACCATTTAGAGCACCAGTCATTGTAGGAGATGTTGGAAACTTTGCATGTCCTACGCCAAGACCTCCTTGGCCATTACCTATACCACCTTACTGTTAGTCAATTAACGAAAACACATACCAAAGTTGTTGGAACCCCATAAAAAGACTCTACCATCAGCTGTTAACACTCCGAATCGTTGCATGCCACCTTGTATATCTAGTATAATTCGACTACCTATTTCCCCTCGATATCCTAGTACTGGTGTTACTCTACCATTTCCTTCACCATCAGTTGTTTCACCAAAAGAGCTATATCCCCAAATATAAAATTGGTTGTCGCTAGAAAGTGCACCGGCACTAGTATAACCAGCTGTTATAGCAACAATGAATGTGTTCATAACTGTTGTAGAGACTGTCTTGAACGCTGTCCATAGTGATGTAGTTGTACCATCTCCAACTCGACCATTCTCTGCTCCTCCAAGCGAGTACACACGACCAGCACTAGTTAAGAACAATGCATATCCTTCGTAATATCCTCCATTTGTTTGCATATCAATAATCTTTCTATCTGCTGTCATACCACTGTTATATGGTACCGATGCACGCGTTGTCGTAGAATAGTAAACAGTTCCACCAACACATGATGTGACATCTCTAGAGAGTGTGACAGTTGGGTAGTCACATCCATCTGTAAGAACAGCATAAAAGTACAGTAACGGATTCGAAGATGGCATATTGTTTGTAAATATTTTCGTTACCTTGTTACCAGGGATAATAATTTCTACTGGGTACTGTGCTGTGTACGATAGCGGTACTTGAGTGATCTGATAAGCAGTGTTTTGACCCCACATGTACGCTCTCTTGTTCGTAATAACAGCAGTGTTTACTGCATTTGGTATAATACTCGTAACGTATTCACCAGCATTGAGCGTGTTCGGGTTCAGTCCATATGCCTGTCCGAATCCACTATTTGATAAAGATATGGCTGTACTTCCTGGATCTAACTGATATGCTCCATTGTATCCTATACCGAACACGTAACCATCACTGGTAAGTACAAAAGCCGACGATGGGCCACAAAAAATATTATCAATTGTTTTTGAACCTAGAAAACTCATACTCATTGCGTATGGAGCATTCTTGTAGGAAGTTGCACCATTTGTGCCATCAAAACCAGCATACGTAGTGCTACCTGATGTTTGCATGGCAAAAATTCCCCAAAAGAATATTTTGTTGGCACCGAGTGCCATAGACAGTAAACCACTTACTGCTATTTTTGATATCGTAATTCCTGCTAGTGCACCAGAGGCTGTAACGGTCACTGGACTAAGTCGATTTGCTATTGTGTTAGAATAGTGCAGTTCACATACTAATGCTAGCGTCACCTACTTGTCCATATGCATTATAGCCATGTCCGTACAAAACATTCGTTGTTGTCAATACAATAGTATGCATCAACCCGCAATCAAAATACGCGATCACATTCGCTGGAATAACAGTTCGTGGAATAACAGTAGGTGTAGTCTTGGCAACTGTTGTTCCATCTCCTATTTGTCCTGCGAGTGTGAATTACTGTTCAGGTTATGCTCACCATAATTAGTCTGTCCCCATCCAATATATGTGTTATCTGTTGCTAGTGCCATGCAGAACGATCCTCCACATTTGACGAGCGTTATTTTTCTTCCACTTAATGAGACAAGTGTTGGTACTTTTTTCTGTACAGTCGTACCGTCTCCTAATTGACCTACAACGAGTAAGACTTTTGAAAAATGTTACCATAAGCGTTGGGACTTCCCCAAGAGTAAAGCACGCCATCTGTATTTAATGCAACTGCGAAATCGCCGCCACAAGCCACGTAAGTCACGTTTCCAAGACCAGTTAATGCAACAGGATTAGCGCGCGAAGTGACTGTGTTATCGCCCAACGCGCCATTCGTATTACTTCCCCAAAGTAAAAGGTCTGGCACAGCACAACTTGCACAAAAAGCTTGGTATAAATTACAATTCTCAAAGTGATGCTTACCTCCAGTGTATGCAAGCAACAGAGCCACAAGTCTTATCATGCTAGACATGTTGCTTTTAGTACTGCGGCTAGTTAGCTTGGTTTGTTTCTCGTATAATGTTATCTTGTTCAAATATATACGGCAAATTTTGGTTGTTTTAGCATCGTAAGCCGACTAACCGTCCTTGTTCCTGTTTAGCGATTAGATAGTAGCGGCTACAACTCTCATTTGTGAGATCAATGGAAACTATTGCACTGTTTGGAAGCTGTGCGTCATCCTTCTACACGAATGTAAACGATCAATAATGGTACTCAATGATATTTAACTGCTGTTCGTGCGTAACCATCTTCTAACAACTCACAGCAATGTTTTACTCGAAGTAAAACACGGACAAAATTAATGAAAATCACAAAGAGTTACGATAATTACAACAAGTTTATTTAAAACGAGTCATGAAGCTCTTCACCATACCGATCTCGCTGGCCTCAAATGATGTAAGTTTTACCGAATCTCCATCCAATTCGGTGTGACTTTGAACAAATACTTGTCTTGGTCTCTTTTGTTCCATCACAATGTTTCTTCTCTTGTTCCAAGTTTCGTCTACATGTGTCAATGAGTCGAACAGTCTTTGTGCAGAATCTTTGTCAGCTACTGACTTCAAAATAGATAATTCGAGTAAGAATCTGTGAATGGCTTTGACACCAACTGTCTTGATCTTGGTGCGATCCAACTTGAGTATTACATCGTTTTCTTTGTCTTCCAAAGTTAATAAACCTTCGCCGGCATTCAACAAGACACGTAAAATGGCATGTCTTGCATGCATGTGAGCTTGGTTCCATTGTTTGTTTTCAGGTGAGTAGAACTCCAAACCCAATAGACCAGCACGAACCATGTTCAACCAGTTAATATAGATGATATCTTCAGCTGCTTGTCCTTCGTATCCAAAGATCTTTTGTACTTCATCTTTGACGCACAAATAGATTCCAACAGCTTCAGCTCTGCATTCTTCCCAACTGCTAGAGATAGATCCAAACTTGCCAGACCAAGTCTCGCCAAACTTGTACCAAGTGGTGACTGGTTGTCCAGTAAGAGGGTTGATAGTATTCTTGTCAAAGTTGAAAGTGGTGTTTGATTCATCCAACGTTTGTAAGAGTTTTCCAGAACCATGACCAAGCAACTCGTGTAATCCGACTTGGACTTCGAAGGCTTTACCTTTCAACTGTTTGAACATTTCTTTGTCTTTCTCGTCGTGAATAAAGGTGATAATGTCATCTTTTGGTGGTGGTGCGTTCAATACGTTTCCCAACGAAACGTTCTTGAAACCTTCCTCTTGACGGATATCATCATAGTTTGGAATGTTGATACCAGCTGGTATTCCACTACTGGCAAAAGTGACGACTTCCAAGCTGGTAAAATCTGGTCTTTGGAACTTGTCCTTCTCGAACGCTTGAGTTTGTTCGTTCCATGGCAATAGAGCGATGAATCGTTCTGCATTGTCGACAAGTGCGTTGAATTTCTTGGTTGTTTCCTTGTTAACAACAGCTACGAAACCTTCCCATTCTCCACGAACTTTTAGAGGATCGCGATACGACTCGATGAATCCAATGTTTGATTCAACGATTGGTCCAACATCCTTGATCCAGTGTCTTTGAGAATCTTTATGTGCTTCGATAGATCCTTGATCGAACGACTCGACGTATTTCGCCATCATCTTTGCTTCAGTTTCGTTCAATGCGTTCTCTTGTGCGAGTTTCAAGTTGTCAACAATTTTTTGCATATCTGCTTGATAGTCTCCATATACTACTCTGATCTTGACATCTCTGAACGTGTGTTCTTTTGTTGGTAGAACGCTTGCGCTCGCCAATAGAACATCGAAACCTTCTTTAGTTTTGAATAATCTTGTATTGTACGCGGAAAGGTTTTGACTTTCCAAAAAGGCTTGTACAAGTTCTGCTTCATCCTTGGTGACGTTTGTAGTGTAGTAACCAGAGCATGTTGATTTCTTTCCAAAGCCGATTTCTAGTACGTGTTCGTCGAGGGAATAGAGATCGTCCGCACAGGCGTTAAATAGTTCTTGCGTTTTTTGATCGTTAGTTGCTTTGACAAGTTGAGCCAAATCTTCACGCTCAATGCGAGGAATGAATTTTGTATCTCCAAAACTCTTATAGTTTCCTATTTGTTAGTATTTTGCGATCAAGACGTACCTTCGTTTCCATAAAACATGGCAGCGTATTGTAGCAATAGTTCTACCTTCTCAACGTCAGTGTTCAACTTGGTTGCAATATCTTTTGGTTCGACTGCTTGATCTAGAGGGACTAGAGGTCTAAAAAACGATTGCAAAAAGTCGAAAATAGCGACAGCTTCATGTGAAGCTTGTGCAAGTACGATGCGCATTCCAGCCCACGATGCTTGAGAAATGTAATGAGCATACTTCTTTTCTTTGTCATTGAGTTCTTTGAATGCTGCCTCGACTTCTAGTGGAACGACTGGAGCTTTTGGAGTGACGTAGTGTTTCAACCGTTGGTCTGCTAGAGCTTCTTGTACAGTAACCATGATGTTGTGTTTTGATCTGTTTATGGTTGAGGGGAATTTTACAAAGTTTTTGACGATGCTAGGACGAAGAAGTGCACGAAGCATCGGTGTTGTATACGTTGCTTGTAGAGTTTGTTAGTATTGTAAGCTTTGTTTGAAAAATTTCTGTCGGATCTTCAAACTCATATCTTAATTGTGTGGTTTTAAAAAGAGTAGGAAGCTTTGTTGGCATGTCAATAAAGTTGTAAACGTCAAGTTCCTAACCAAAATAGTTGCCTCACGTGAAGTGCAATGGAAATATTAATTATGTTGATTTATAATGTTGTTCACAAACACTTCCATACTTTTGGACAGCCTAGTTTAGCCTTTTCTGCAGTCTTTTGGGCAGCAGTAAGCGGGAACAGTAAGTATTTGTTAGAATTGAAGTTATAGTTCAGAGCATAGCAAAGGTAGTTCTTCACAGCTGCCTTGTATGGACTGTTAACATCGATAATCATGTTGAATGTATGCGCAATTGGGTAATCCGAAGCAGATACACTCTTGCCATTATACGCGATTGCTTTAGCTACAGAACTTGGACCTGACGAGTAGATAAAATACGTTAACCAGTTCTTTGTTGTTGCTTCGATTTGAGAGATTTGAGATGAGGGAATAGCTGGAATACTGTTAATTGGTACACCAGTAGCTACTTGTACACTAATTGGTATTCCACCGCCTGGAGGCCCGTTCAAAATATTGACTTGTTGATTGGCTATATCGGCAGGAAACGAGACAGCTGGGAATAGTTGAGACCATGTCAATACTTGGCTGTTTAAAATTGCATTAACAGCTGTCTGTAGTTGTGCTGTTGTGATACCGCTGATAGGGTTCTGTGGATGAACTCCAAAATAGATTCGATTATTACACAAAGCAATGTTTTGCAATATGCGACCATTGCACGGACCACTAGAAGAACCGTCGGTGTTTACCAAAGCTGCACTACATCCTCGGTTTGTGAAGTCGCTACCTTGGATGTATCTTCCACTAACAGCAATATCTCCAAATCCTCGAAGTAACATTTCAATTCCATCTGAAGAAACAGTTTCTGGTACATCAACTGGTCTATAGACTGGATGAACAGTAAATCGTAACAATGGTTGTTGATTGATGTAATCCCTAGTAATGTTTCCAATTAGATATCTTGGGGGCTTAGCACCAAAAGCGTTGATAACTGTTGGTGGTATTCGGTAAATAGCGATTACTTGAACCACCAATACGCTAAGAACTAGAGCAAATATCTCTCCTTTCATCTATTGTTCAATTATCGGATATTTATTTGAGGTGTTAATAAAGCTGGTTGGTGATTAAATTTGTTTTTCAAATTTTGGTGAACTTTACGATCAGAATTGTCACAGGATTACTTATACCTTGTTTAGCTAGCTATGCAGATGAAGCGTGACAGGTTAAGTACTTTTTTCAAAGAGTAGAGAGGGTGGAGGGTACTGGCTTTTTCACAAGAGCAACACAAATACCATTTACTTTGAAATCTCACTACGATGTTGTAAACAGCTAAAAATACAGCAACTTTGATGGCATCCCTCTTTCACGCGATACTAGACAGGATTCACAGACTACACGAGTGGATAGATGGATATCCCAAAGTAAACACAACTACCGTTTTCGATACGTTCTGGGTACGCGCACTAATTGGCGTTATTATCACGTTCGCCACGTTTCCAATTCTCATTATACCGTTTATTATATATACATTGTACCAGTACCTTTATGGAGAAAAGGGAATCAAGACACAGAAAAAAGAAGAAAAAAATGAATAATATTTTACTTTTTGGCTTTTTCGATTTGTGAGCTTACCGATGACGTGTTGATGCTTGCGCCAGTGTTGTCTACCGTAACAAAATTTTTCATTTCTGCGGTCATGTTTGACGATAAGAAATCTTGCTCTTGTTGTGAAAGCTCCTCTCCAAGTTTTTGCAAAGCTCCAAGAATCTCCAATACTTGTTGGGTGTAAACGTCCTTTTCGACCTTTCCAAGACGATGATCACGTTCCAAGTCACTCATCTTAACGCGTAATTGTTTTGGTTGATTCTTTGCGAAACTGTTGCCATTAAAAAAGAGTAATAACTTACAGTTTGATAATTTCTGGAGTTTGGAAAGCCTTTGATACGGCTGCTTGCATGGCCAATTGTACACTTCCCAGTTGGTTTACGAGTGAGATGTTTCCCTCTGACATCTTTTTCATTGTTGATCTAAACTCGTTCATTTGCTCTAGTGTTTCCTATTTTTGTTAAAATCGTATGTTTCGTTCGTACTTGTTTTGTCACTTCGTATTCTTCTTCATCTAACTCGCCTTTAAGTTCTTCTAAATCTTCCAATTGTTTTAAAAGTCTGTTCAACTAGGTTGTGAGTTGTCAATATTGACCCGTGCCTGAGTTTCGATGTTTGCTTGGAGTCTTTGGGTTTCTTGTACACCGTGAGACATTTTGTTTGCGTGTTTTCTTGGTTGAGCAAAACAAGTAGACCCGAATTTGCGTCATTCACATATCGTGCCAAATTTCAAGACTCTCAGGTGTCATAATTTGAAAAACTGCTAGCAGTAAAAAAACAAATCGTAACGAAATATAACCCATTATACATATATTTTCTACAACTCTGATAAAACACCAATATGTCCCCCAAGCACTCCCAAGAAAATGTTTGAAATAAGTACTGCGTAGGTCCATGATGAAACGAAAAAATATCCAACCAAAGCATGTCCGATTACTCCACCCAGTGCTGTTGGGTAACCAGCACCGAAGCTCCACTGACCAGATCCACCAAAGAACCAACCAAATGGATATGCCAGTAAAATCGAAATCAGTGGAAGAATGGAAAAGTTGAAGTACCACAGTATTGCATGAACCAGTGAAGAAACTGCGGTGCTCAAAACGAGCCCATAAGCGACATTTGGGAGTCCTAAAGCGACGAACATATTCATGACTGTTGGCGTTTGTTACCGTTACAAGTACAAGAAGATTCACAATTTGAGAGTGCTTGGTTGAAGAATATAGTTTATAGATGGTTTGAATACTAGCATGTGCTAGTAAACGTGTTACTTCTGTATGAGCTTAGTATGTACAAGTTTAAAAACGATCTATTCGTTCTTAGGCTTGCTGTATGCTTGTATTTGGGTTTGAATGTTGACTACGCCTTGTTGACCTGCAGCCATTGAGACGATAAAGTTTACCAAAGCCATAATAATTGACCATGGATTGGCAAGGAAGAAGTATCCTAAAACTGCACAGGCAATGGAGATTCCAGTAGTGACGGAGTCGCCTTTTCCATAGTGCCATTCCCACGTTTGTGAGAAGTAGACTCCAAGTAGGTATGAGCACGTCGCGGTTAACACGCATAGTAGGTGTGGAGCGATCCATGAAACTACAATGTGTAGTGGTACTGCGATTGCCAAGCTGATTAAGAAACCGACTAGCATAGGGTATTGATGAACCTTGTCTGATGGTCCTGCGGTGTATTGGTGTGGCTTAGTGCTTTGCATATTGTGTTTGTTGGATGTGAGCCACTGGGTAAGATTATTTTTAAACGTTGAGGATAGTCATGTCTGTTGTCGCACCAAAATACTCCAAATAGGCCTTTGAAAGTTGCGATCTGCATAAAAAAGTACGTACCTCTTCTTCTAGAAGTACCATTAATAAAGACACTTGATCTTTCGTAGAATGGTCTCTTACCGAGGTACAAATCACTCTTTGTCAACTTAGAATTCTACATAGCTAGTACGAACTCAAAGAGGTACAGCAATTTGATGTTGTGCCATCAGGTTCGTAAGGGTACTTGTGCAAGCGCTTGAATTGTGGTATCGTTTCAAAGTAGCCAAGATGGACACTAATTTACCTATGAATCAACAGAACTAGGTCGAATTTCGACCTTTTTCTGGTCGATAGCAGTAGTGATATGCATACAGTGGTGTCTGCCACTACTTTTTATTAATTGTTGGAGGTCTCCCGTAAAAATGAATTGTTTTTTGTAATATTGGTCAACCCAATTCGAAGAAAAAACATGCTGAGGCAGAGTACAAAAACTTTAACAACGGTACAAAAACGCTTGCTCTCAGCGACACCGCAATTTTTACCACTTCGAACTGAGTACGAAGCTCCATTGTACGCTATTCCAGGAGATGCCAAGAGACGAACTCTCGATGTAACAAAACAACAACCAACATACGAATCACCATACAGCGGCCACCCAGGCTATAATCCAGAACCACCAGGCGTACGATTTTATTTAACAAAAGTAACTTTTTTATAGTACACGCAAAACTATGATGGTTATTGGGACGACAAAGTACAACGCGAATGGATCTACAAAGACGAGGCACCATATTTTTCAGCAAGACAATCTCTCGTTTGGACTTTGTACTTGTTCGGATGGGGAGTATCACTTTGGACTTTGTATAGAAAGTTTTTCCAACCCGTAAGACCCTTACATCCTGCTACCGCGTACTGGATGACCGAAAAAGAAACAGCACTCGCTAAACAAAAAATCGCAGAAAGAAGAGAAGATATCAAAAAGTACAATCTTTAAACGTTTTGACAAACTTTGTAATATCGGGTGCGAGGGAATAAATAATTTTTAACCTACAAGGGAGCGCGTATTTTCAATGATGAGATCAATATTTAACACAATGGTTATTTGTGTACTGACATTGTTCGAAATTTTCACACTAACCATGCCGTAGTTTTACCTACATTCCTTCATGTATTCTTGCTTGGGGTGCCTTGGTCATTTCGCACACTAACGCTAGTGCAAACATTACTTACTGGCAACCATATTTCTATTTCCATATAAAGGTTGGCGTTTGTCACTGATCCAACTCTTCCTATAATATGTCCCTTGGTTGGCAGTTTTCGTCAAATTGATGATAAAAATGTTGTGAAAATATCAAATCTTGATGCACAGTTTAATTGATCTTCAATTTAATCTTGCAGTTCTATGCAGAGATCGAGTTACAAAGACAAATCAATTTTCCGGAACACGCATCTATGCCCACTCAAACTAGCGTCCCATCAAAACGATCTCAAGGCACTTCAAAAGAATCTCGAAAAAGAAAGCGCAGCGAAGACGAAAAAACAACCAGACGGCAACCTCGTTGGAAAAAACACAAAACTGTGACTGTAACCAACAAAATAGCTGCATGCGTAATTTGTTTCGAAGCAATTAAAGAACAAGGGATAATAGATTCGTGTAATCATATATTTTGTTTCGACTGTATTGATAAGTGGCGGAAATATTCGACGCGATGTCCAGTATGCAAGGAACGCTATTCAAGCTTTAAACGAAAGAATTTAAAATCGGGAAAAGTATCACGTAGAAAGTGGGTACAGCAGAAAGATTTACCAGGTGATTTTGGAATGGATCCAGATGACTTCGATTTCGAAGAATGGTTAGATGATGACTTTAGTGATGACTCTGAATATTGGTCCGATTATTAACATCACTTTAGTCTCATCTTTATGAGATCTCTACTCGTGCTGAAGAGAAGAATAAAACTAGTCAAGAAAGACATCTTCCCATTAGCTAAAGAAGCTGCATTCTGATTTGTTTTGATTTACTTCTGTCAACCAACACAAAAAGATTCAACTTGAACCATGAGCCAAACACCACTCTTGAGATACTTTGACATCCAAGGCAAAGCCGAAGCAATTCGTCTCTTGTTCGAAGACAACGGCATCCAATACGAGGAGGAGCGCATTGGTGCTGACTGGCGTGAGAAGAAGCCAAAGTATATTGAGCAAGGTATTTGCCAATTTGGCCAATTGCCAGTAGTGTCCATTGGCGACAAGCACATGGTTCAAACCAACGCCATTCTTCGTCACTTTGCACGTGTACACGATTTGTACGGCAGAAACAACGAAGAGTGCTTCACTGCCGACTGTATCGCTGATGGTGTTGATGATTGGCGTAGCAGATATGTCAAACTCGTATACGGACCAGAATATGAAACCAATGTAGTCGAGTTTGTTAAGACTTTCTTGCCACACGCCATGGGCATGTTCGAGAAGCAATTGAGCGGTGCACAATCAGCACCATTCTTTGTCAGATCTGACAAGCCAACATTTGCCGACTATTTGGTCTTTGACGCTGCTCTTTTGAGCTTGAGATTGGACGCCACTTGTTTGGACAACTTCCCCAACTGCAAGAAGTTTTATGAAACCATGCGTGCAAGAAAGGGTATTGCTGATTACTTGAGTTCATCTCGTGTACCTGCCAAAGTGAACAACTCTGGCAAGGGTCAATAAATAACGCAACAGTTGACTAGATTCTGAGCAAACAATGACAGATGACGTACCAGATGAACTATTAGTCCATATATTTTCGTTTCTCAATTTGTACTCGCTGAACATTGCAAACTGCGTTTCTATAAATTGGCATCACTGTTGCGAAAAGTACAAACTATTCGTATCGTGGAAGAATGTTGTTTCCAAAGTGCCACATTTAAAACCGTTATTGTACACTGACGTTCACTGTGATTTATTACTGTTAAATCGTGCTGTTGCAAAAAAGTATCTCATACTTGGTGGACCAGACAACATCAAGTATGTCGCAAGTATCATTGCATCTACAGGAATTTCTGTTGATACTTGGAGTCCTTTTAAAAAAGAGCATGAAGATAGATTTATTACCTTTGATGAGTTGTCACAATATGGCGCAGTACTTGTATACAACGACGCTAATGTTTTTATTGGACACACGGAAGAGCTGGGAAACGTTTTATCACGGTACTTGGAAGAAGGCAAGGGTGGAGTCGTACAAATGATTTTCTCATTGAATAGCAATTGTGAAGATGGTTTACCTGAGGGATCCTATCGTAAGAATCAGTATTGCCCCATAGAGTACAAGGAGCAAGCACGTTTGAGACAGCACGAGGGGCTAGTAAAGCTAATACCAAACCATTTCTTGCTTGTAGGTGTAGACAAGTTCAATCAGACAAATTTAGCTGAGTGTTGTCCTGTTTCTACGTTAGTTGAGAACGTCGATAAAGATTTAATGACACTTGTTGCAACTTTTGATGACAAAAATAAGACAGTTGCTGTGGCATGCAGAGAGTTGATAGGGAAACAGAAGGGTCGTGTTTGTGTGTTGAATTTTCATCCTGACAATACTGCAAATCCCGACTCTGATTGGTGCGACGGCAATCATGGCACGCAAACACAAATGGAGCAGAATTGATGACAAATGCTCTATTGTACTGTGCAATTTTGACAAATAGAAAATCGCCAATAGACTCTGCTGCCATGAACTGCGAAAAATAATTAAATAATTTATTTTGATGTTGCTTTGTAAATTCCATCCCAATCAACAGGTGGTTCAGTCAAGTACTTTTCACATCTATCTGCCATAACCATCGTTGGTTTATCATTTGGATACTGATTCAATTGTTCAATGAACAATTTTCTCGATTTTTCAAATTCTCCTGCCAGATAGTAACCCATCGCGACATTGTGTTTTGTTCCAAATTCTTTCAACTTTTCTACTCTTGGCCAATTAACCTCGTTTTCAGTGTAATTTAGCGATAGTGGTTCATAGATTCTTACTCCTTGCGTTTTTCCTTTCACTGCAACAAGATCAATCATTCTACATACAATTCTATCTTGTACTTGTTCATGCAACACTTGAGAAATCAATTTAAAAGTACCATAGTGATTATTTATACTTTCGAGACGACTTGCTAGGTTGACTGTATCCCCCATACACGTGTATGATAATCGGAAAGAACTTCCACTGTTGCCAACAAAAGCTTGGCCACAGTGTACACCTACTCGAGTTCTTAGAGCAGGTAATCCATTTCTTATAAACTCGCTATTGATCACATCTAACGCTTGTTCGATCTCTATGGCTGTGAGTACAGACAGATACTCATAATCATGAACATTTGAAGGAGCGTTAAACATAGCCATGATAGAATCTCCAATATACTTATCTAGCGTTCCTCCGTTTTTTCGTATCACTTCTGACACAGTTTCAAAGTACTGTGTCATCATAGTCATGAGCGTGTGTGGTTCTAGCGCTTCACAGATAGAAGTAAAACTAACAATATCGGTAAACAGTACACTAATGTTTCTATACTCTACAAATGGTCGTAACAGTGACCAACTATGTTCACTCTCTAATAGTTCTCTAACAATTTCCACTGGTACATATTTACTAAATCCTTGTACAACTTTTTCCAATTTTGTAAAATGTTTTTGCAATACATTTAATTCGTGTAGGAACGATGACTTTTTACCCTTTTTTACAGGCACTAGATGTAACACTTCAGAATTGTGACTATTATTTTCCAATTTTCGTAATTGATCCATTTGTTTGCCGAGGGTATCGAGTGGTCTCGTTAATACTAACGCAAATAACAATCCTGATATAACTGAGCCGATACAAACTACAACAACGACGGTAAATACAGTTGTGTTAAATGTAGTAACAATGTATCGATAATCGTCAATACATAGTAGTACGACAATTGTCCAATCTAGTCCGTACTCATCTTGGAAACGAGCAGTTGATAGATAGTAATTCTTATTGTCTAATAAATATGCTCGATTTTCAATAGTCGAGTTTGTGAATAGTGGTCCGTATTGATTCGTCAATGCCTGCGCGATAAGATTCATTTGTGGAATTCTACTCTTGAGTAATTCCATACGTGGATTATCGGCAGAAACATTATACAACATATCTACAAGATTGGAACTTGCGAGCATGTACCCTGTTTTACTTTCCAAAATGTACACGTTCGTGTTCGGTGAAGTGTAAATGGTTGATAAAAATTTTTGTATGCGACCCAACGTGTAATCAGCGCTTGCTATACCAATGATCGGTTGTGCGGGATCGGAAAAATTGAGTATTGGACAAAATGAAGATATCCAAATGCTTTGTGATAAATCCAAAGCGGATGTGTTCGCCATCATAGAACCATAAATATATGGAGCGCTCCATTGAGCTATTCCTGCATCGACTGCAGTATTGTACCACGCATCAGCTGTTAACTGATAGTACATGGGAGCGCTGTAGTCGAGAGGTACTTGTGTGGAAGACACGTTCATGTATGGAGTCCAATCCATCCAGTACGAGTTTAATTCGTTTCCATATGAGAAGGCGACATCGCCATTCAAAGACCTAGTAAAACCGACGTATGTTTCTGTTGCGCCCACAGTGTAGTACGCATAACTCAGTTGTAAATTGTTTTTGATTATCGGAAAGAGAAAATCTCGACCTTGCTCATTATTTGTCACTCCAATCAGTCCTGATCCCACCTAACATGGTTAGTCAGTATAAAAAAATTAATACAGCATGGGCAATTGTTTGTGAGAACTGAAATGGAACGTTCATAAATTGTTGAACAAATGAAGATGTTTCAAAAGTAATTTGACCAGAAAGTTCCACAGCTTGGTTCACAATAAAGCGTTCCACGCTGTAC
>JAESGV010000342.1_pt1 | contig 21000 bp, 22 predicted proteins | sample 9269781 | NCBI WGS metagenome assembly JAESGV01 (sample SAMN15741586, study PRJNA653496) | algae metagenome | isolation source: Tildeniella torsiva UHER 1998/13D and co-occurring heterotrophs from... | place: Slovakia: Slovak Paradise National Park, Hrabusice, Kosice Region | collected 2000-01-01
ATCAAGATATTATATGAAAAGCATTTTAGTTATTAAACTTAAATTATAAAAGTACTTTGGTCATTCAAAATATAAAAAGCATTTTAGTCATTTAGTTTAAAATAAAAGCACTTTAGTTATTTAATTCAAAGTATAAAAAGCACTTTAGTCATTTAGTTTTAAATAAAAGCATTTTAGTTATTTTAATTTGAATTATAAAAAGCACTTTAGTCATTTAAAAAATAAAAAGCACTTTAGTTATTTAGTTTTAAATAAAAGCATTTTAGTTATTTAATTTGAATTATAAAAAGCATTTTAGTCATTCAGTTTAAAATAAAAGCATTTTAATTATTTAATTCAAAATATAAAAAGCACTTTAGCCATTTAAAAAATAAAAAGCACTTTAGTTATTTAATTTAAAATATAAAAAGCATTTTAAGCCTGTTTAAAAAACGGATTCCATTTTACATACTTTCTGTTACTTTCCATTTCTAATTCTTAAATTTATAAAGTTTAAACTTTTATTTTTTTATTTGATTTTTCTGTAACTTTTTTTTGGTTTTCCTCTTTTTTTAATAACTTTCAGTGGTAATGTTAGGTTTTTTTTGTTTTTATAAGATTTTCTATGTTTTTTAAAAGGTATTAATGACTTTATCTTGCTTATATCTGTTATTACATCATCCAAGTTATTTAAAATTGCTAGTATGTTGTCATTACTGCTAAAGAGCTCTTCTTTTACATTTTCTAGTCTATTTATAAATTTTTTATTTTTATTTTTATCCTTATCTTCAAATTTAATTAATTTGTTGTTTTCTATCAAGTAACCATCTCTATCAATACAATCAAGCATTAATTCTTGTTTTTGATTAAATATATAATGCTTTAATTTCCCCTGTTTTCTTACATAGCAAGTTTCTTTTCTGCTTAAAATGTAATTAATATCTGCATGTTGCTTATAAAGTAATATTGATATTATAAGGTTGTGTAGTTTGTTATAATTTTTTAAATAAGTTATATATTTAGTTTCATAACAAGCTATAACAATATACATATATATTCTCCAGCTACTAAATATTTAAATAGTTATATATGATAATTAAAAATATATAAAGCAGTTATAGCTACATTTGCTTTATAATCTATTATTTAATCACACTGTCTACTATTTATCATCTTTAAATATTATATTATCAGCACATTTACACAGGTAATGCGGTGTTATGATTAGTTTTTAATACATTTTGTTGATTAATAAGAATTTAACAAGTTAATACTGTATAAATATCTGCTTTACTTTTAAAAATCCTTGTTAAAATATATAACTTGTGTGCAAATGCCAATTTGATAGATTAAATTGCTTGTTTACAATGAAAATAGTCTCCAACTAAGTTTTTGATATATAGTAATATTAGCAACAATAAATACTTAAATTTTAATTCTAACATCTTATAAATTGTAAACACACCTTTCTTTTAATATTTTAGCTTAACATACATGCTTTGTTTAGTAAAAAACTTAACAAGCTTCTTTTATAAGCATAATAAGAGATATATTCCAGTTGGTGCTGTAATATTTTTGCATAACAGCATTCTATGACTTTATAGCATTAGTAGATATCCTTTTAATTACCTTTTTACCATTTTTATCAATATATTTGCTAATATTAGCACAAAGCACTAATAGTTTTACAGTTTAAATATACTTGCATATTTCAAGCATAATCTTCTTTAACTTTAAATTATTAATATCAACTAATATATTTACACTTATATTATTAATAAAAAAATCTACATTCATATAAAAAGCAATATCTTCTTCTTTGCTTTTTAAATCTTTTTATCAAACAGATTTAAAAGACTTTTTTGTTTAAAGTTATTAAAAAGTTTAGTATTGTTTTCATCTGATCTGTTGAGGGTCTTCTTGCAGAAATTTGATACTTTATCTTATTGTGTATATTTTTAATAAAATGCAATAAGCATTGTTGTTACTTTATATATGAAAAGATTATAGAAATTGCTTTAATTATTAGTGCTTTTCCATCAGATATCATAATGTATAATTTCTGTTACTTTTTTAAAAGATTTAATATATACGCTAAAGTATTAAATGCCTCTAAATAATTATGTTTAAAAGCAAATTGATATAAATACATGAAATTGAAAAGTATCTGTCAAAATGTTTTAAGTAAAATATTATTAAACAAACATAGCTGATATTTTTTGGTATAGGCGGGCTACTATCTTTTAAAATAGTATAGTACATAGCAGTTAGGTTATGCTTAACAGCAGCAAAGTTTTTAATCTCTTTGCAGTTATTATTACTTTATTATTAGTATAAGTACAATACCTTTGATGCTTTATAATTACAATAAAGTAAAACAATTGACACATCAGATATAATATCAACAGAGTTTAACTTACAATAAATCATAATTTTATAATAATCAAAACTATTATTTATTTTTGTAAGTAACAGATACTTTTACTTCTTAAAACTTTTATCTTTACTTTTAAACTAATAAGTTTTATAGTATTCATAACTGTTAATAGAGCATGTTTAAATGCAAAGTAATTATCGCACTTTTGTGCGTTTTTTTTAAGCAATTTTGTAGTAAAAACAAAGAAACTAATTTCAAACTTGACAATGTATGAAAAGGCATTATTGTTAATGTAAGATGGCATAAAAATATCTTTAGTTAAAAACCTAATAGCATTTTCTGCATACATCATCTTTATTGTGGAGTGAAGAGCAAGATACTGCGATTATGGCAATATATGCATATAACTTTATATAAAAGTTGATGTAAAGTGTGTTCTCTGTAGAAAAGATAGTACAAATGCGTCAGTTGTGTTTATTATTTGTTGTTTCATAACAGTTTGAAATGGCTAGTTAATTAAAAAGTTTCAAATTAAAACTTTTTATAAACTTTTCTAAAAGGGCTAATTTTACTATTTAATAGTAAAATTAATTTATAAATTAGCTGTTATAATAATTAATAAAATCAAACAAAAACTAATGTAATAAAACCATTTAAAGTTTTATACTTGCTGCTTACAAATAACAATGCTTATAAGAAGTTTTGTGCTATATATAAACAAAAACCAAATAAGTTTATTAAAAGCATCTTATAAGTAGATGTAATAAATTTAATTCAACATGTTATTAATGTTAAAGACAACAACTTTGATAAAGAAAAAGTTATACAATTAATTATTTTTTGCATTTGTATTAAAAAAGGTATATTACAAATTATATTTTATTAATAACAATTATAGAAAGAATTATGTAAATTGCTTAAAAGAAAAAGTCAACAGCTATATTAATTATAATTATAGTAAAAAGCAAGCTCTATTTGCTTATTACTTTTTAACTATCCTTACAAATTACAAACGAGAAATCTAAGAAGTTTTAAAATAATAAACTTAACTTTTCTTTTAAAAAGAGCTTATTATGAATATTAAATTTAATTTTTAGTTTTAATAATTTCTCTGATTTGGTTAACTTATAAAAATCTTTTAATGACTTTGTTTTAAAATTTCTATACTTGTTTAAGCCTGATTCCCCTATATTTACATCTTTTATTAAGGTTAAAAAGGATGTTGTATTACTGTTGACTGTTTTAATAACACCTAAAAAAGAAAAATAGCCAGTTACACTAAATTTTAAAAAGATAATTAAGAAAAAAGGTAATTCAAGTAGTTAGTTGTATTTAATCAAGGCTAAAGAAGTGCCTTTTAATAAAAAATTACATATGTGTTAATTATATCATATCACACACTAACTTAACAGCAAATTTTTACTTATATAGAAAATATAAAAAGATTATTACTATTATTAAAATGAAGAATCAGTTAAGCAAATTTATTATGATTAAGTATTATATTGCTGCTAGACAATCATACACCTTCAATTATAAATATCAACAATAGAAATATTATCTGAAATTATTAAAAAAGGTTTGCATTATATTAAAGTGTTTAATTGAAATTAAATCACAACTTAAAACCATTACATTGTTGTATATAATGTAAATTATACATATGTAAACTATTGTAAATCCATATATAACTTTGTGGCTCAGTATCTAGCATTTTTATGATATAAAATTCTACTTATTAGACTTTATGACAAAAAGCTTACTGTTTTGCAGGAGTTATTCAAACTTAGACTGCACATATATGCTAAGAGAAAAGTTGTAGCTACTTTTAATATAAGTTATTTATATTTATTATTAACTTTTTTTAAATTGATAAGATGCTAAAAATAGTTTTGATTATTAGTAAAAAAGAACTGGTTAATTTCAATATACTGAAGTCTACCAAAGAGGTAAAAGAAGACAACAATATTGAAATTAAGGAGAAGTCTTCTGTGCTTAGTATTACAGATACATTTTAAGCATTTGCATTTAAAGGTTTAGCTATATTATTGTTTAAAATAGCAGATAATAACTTTATTAGCCTGTAATACCTATTTACACTCATTAAAGATGATATCAAACACTTAAAATCAAATAATGTTTGGTATAATGGCAACATTTTAAATACTTATATTTGCTCACTTCAAATGAAAGCATTAAAGAAGCAAGCAGTAAGTTAAATCAAATTTGATTTAACTAACTTTTTAGATGTTTTTCATTAGTAGTATTAATCTTTAGGTTTATGCCAAGATGTGTTTTAAGAACTACAAGCATAACAAAAAATTTTAAGCACTAACAATTACAATTTTGAAGTTAAATATATATATATATTTGTATTTCATTGCTCAACTAACCACTGGGCACTTGTAGTTTGCTATATTAATAGTATTAAAAAGGTTTTTTATATATATTTAAACTTTTTAATTGATAGTGCATCAACTATATATAATATAATAATTAATGTTTTTATTAAAGGTAATTGTTTTGTAATTAATATTATCAAATACTATTTTGCTTTTATTTAAGACTTAAAATTATTCTTATACACTATAAAAGTGAGATATGTTAGTAGCATTATGTTTTTGCAATCTGATTCACATTTTTATAAATTTACTATATAATGCTGGCAGCTTACTATATATATAATTGTAAAAGGTCTCTCTTTACAGATAAAGGAGCTGCCTAAGTATTATACTAATATGAATAATATTACACCTATTTTATAGTTTATTAAGCATAACATTTTTAAAGTATTTTCTGGATATATTTGTTTTAATAAAGAAAAAAGAGTTTTCTTTTTTTAAAAGATAAAAATAAAAAATTAGAACTTTTATTAAAGCAAAATAAGTACAATAAACTTGATTATGTCAGAAAAGGTAAAAGATATGCTAATTCATCAGATGATGAAAAGGAAGATAATAATGTATATAACCAGAAAAAAACAGAGAAAAGTGCTAAAATGTTAGTGAAAAAGCCTATAAATATTGAGTTTGGTCAAAAAGAATGCAAAGAGCAAAAAGAGCAAGAGATAGCTATGCAAAAGCTACTTATAAAAACTTTAGTTAAAAGGAAATGCATTATATCATATAAAAAAAAGGATAATAAGGTTTTTAATTGAAAGTAAAAAGCTTTCAAGTAATTTGTGAAGATATACCAATGATATAAGGTCAAAAGCATAAAGTTGATGCCTTTATATTGCAAAAAGTTTAACTTAAAAAATCAAGTAATGAAAAGGTTTAAGTAAAGATTTTATAATAAAATTTATTTTAATATTAAACAGATTTAAATTCCATAAAAACAAAAATGGAATCTATTTTTTAGACAGACTTAACATTTTAGTTATTTAAAAAATAAAAAGCACTTTAGTCATTTAGTTTAAAATAAAAGCATTTTAGTTATTTAATTCAAAATATAAAAAGCATTTTAGCTATTTAAAAAATAAAAAGCATTTTAGTCATTTAGTTTTAAATAAAAGCACTTTAGTTATTTAATTTGAATTATAAAAAGCATTTTAGTTATTTAAAAAATAAAAGGCACTTTAATCATTTAATTTAGAATAAAAGCACTTTAATTACTTCATTTGATTCATAAAAAGCACTTTAATCATTTAAAAAATAAAAAGCGTTTTAGTTATTTAGTTTAAAATGAAAGCATTTTAGTTTTTAACTTGAAATATAAAAAGTATTTAAATTATTTAAAATATAAAAAGCACTTTAGTTATTTAATTTAAAATATAAAAAGCATTTTAATTATTTAAATAAAAATATTAAAAGCACTTTAATTATTTAAGTAAATTATAAAAGTATTTAAATTATTTAATTTTAAATATAAAAAGCATTTTAACTATTTGATTTATAAAAAGTTTTTAATTATTCAAATAAAAAATATAAAAACACTTTAGTTATTTAGTTTAAAATAAAAGTGCTTTAGTTATAAGATCATTTAAACAATAAAATCCGTTTTTTACTCATTTTATTTTTTATTTACTTATAATTATTCTTTTAACTTTTGAATTTCTTTATTAAAAATAAGATTTTCAATAAATGTAAATTACTATATGTTGTTGTTAGGAGGGCCAAAACAACAACTTGCTGATCTATGTGAGGAAAATGTTAGATAGACTGTATGTAATACTATAAAATACTTTTTGTAGCCAATTTTTACATACATAACAGAAAAGTCACAGAAATATGTAATAAAACATCAAATAAAGAATAAACAACAAAACTAACGGTTATTCTAAGTTAATTTCAATAATATACATGATTTTTAGATAGTTTTTTTGCTATAAGAGTAATATAACTGAGAAATATATGACAATAGTAGATTATCTAACAATATATCATATTTAATATGTGCTAATGCTGGTAATATAAGGTTAGTTGCACATACAAAATATTTGGCTGAATAAAAATGTAGAACTTCAATGAGTTTTACACTAAATTATGATAATTCTGGCAAACAGCACCTATTATTCAAGATACTAGATGCTGGTTTAAAAAAGTATAAGTGAAACACATTATAGGGCTCAACAGTAGCAGTATAAGCTTGGATGGCAAAGTTTAATAGTAAAGCTACAAAGATTGTACATTTAGTATCAAATATGAAGCAGTTAGATGATAAAACAGTTGTAAAATGTTATATTAAAAAAAGATGATTCATTCAAGATAGTATCAGCTTTAAAAACATTAAAAATATATAATCATTTAAAGTAGTTTATTAATAAAAAAAGCAGTGATAACAAAAGTACAAAATAAATTTCAAGTGCATAGATTATATCATACTATGATATATAACTGTATATTAAGATTTATGTAACATGTATTTTTAACATAAACATTTGTTAAACATGTTACAAACTTATACTTTTTAACACTTTGTTATTGATTGTTGCAAAACAGTTACACATCACTATATTATACCTTAAAAGCTATATGAACCACATGTAATATACATTACACTTTATAAGTTATCAAGATTAAATACTTGTAGTTGGTAGATATAGAAAAAAGGTTATTAATTATTACATTTAAAAAAAAGATGATTTTAATATAAAGTTGGCAATTATAAGAACATAGCTATTAAAACATTAAGTAAATCAAGTATAAATACACTAAATTAAATAAATATTGTTATTGCTGCTGCCAAAGTATCTAAGAAATATAGTAGGCCTTTAAAAGTAACTTCTTTTAATATTAAAGATATAGTTGTTAAAGCTCTAAAAGCCAAATAAAAAAGACTTAAAAGTAGCATCATCAATGTTCTATCTCCCAGATATACTAAAAAGCACAAATGTAAAAGGCTATTTAAAGCTGAAATGTTGCATAAAGTATAAAAGCTAGAATAAACTTAATTATATTTAAATTCATTTTTTTCTTTTTTAATTTTTTTGCATTGGAATTTCAATGTCTCATATTCTTTTTAAATAGCATTTGCTTAATAATAAATGTATGAATTAAAGTACTTTTGTAATTTTGCTTCTTACTCTTTTTCACTTCTTGCAACTTTTTTAGTTTATTGGTAAGTTTAGTTTTCTCCTTTATTAATGTACAATTCTGTTCTTTTAATTATTGTTTTGTTAATATTATTTCTATAAATACTGTATTGTACCAGGTTTCCAATTAAAATCACTTTTGTTGTACTTTTCATTCTTAAAGTTAATTATTATTATATTAATATACTAGTTTGCTTTTAAGTGCTTTTAAATTTTCCTTCTTTCTTCTTAAATTTTCTTTATCAACTTCACTTGGTTCTTCTTCTTTAAACAACAACATCTTGTATAATAACACTTCATTACTACACTTCTTGATTTGGTCTTGCAAGTAGTGTTTTGTTTTTCAATCATATAATGCTGCAATTGTAAGTAAATTGTAGTGGCCCTCCATTCTAACAAGGTATGTAGTTGGCAGGTTAGTAGTTGTCTCGTTATTATAGACATTTAATGCAGCTTTAATCATGTATGGTTTATTTTTGTTAAATGCAACCAAGTAAATAACGATTTTCTTTTTGAGAATTTCTTGTATAATGCATATCTCTTGTATATTTACTTCTTTATTTTTTCTTACAGCCTCTAAATATTCTTTTATGCTTTTGTACACTTCTTTTTGGCCGCTTACATTAATCTTCATTAAAAACAAGAGATTTTCCAAAAAGAGGTTTTTTGTTTTATATGTGTGGCAAATATGTTGCATATGGTTTGCATTTTATCAGTGTTGTAAAATACATTTAAAGTTATACTATAGTAAAAACAATTTTCATCATATGAAAAATCAATAATAAATTGATTTTTTCACAAAAATAGTCATTAGTAAATGTGTGTAGCTTTTTAAATTGCTCGGCAAAGTCTGCAATCGGTCTGATTTCCTCCTTCTTTGTCAAATTTTTCTTAATCTTTTTTTTTTGTGTATAGTAAGTTTTATCTTGGGCATTTTGCTTTTGTTTGTGAAATAAAAAAGTTTAAATCTTATAATACATAAGTAAGCTAACCTGTGATATGTGTTTTAATGTTTTATTAGTAGTATAAGTTATGTAAAATACTTATAATACTTTTATAACTAATATAAAACTCTATTTAATCATTATAATTCCTGGTCTATTGTTCTCATAAGGTGTTATGCAGATTATAAGCCATATACTTGGTATAACACTGTACAAAAAATGTAAACATGCTTTTTATATTATTTTTGCAGGATATTAGATAAAAAGTTCATATTAAATGCAACAACACTAAAAATCCCTGCTGATGTTTCTGGACCTAGTAATAATACTACTAGTAGCGTTATATTCATAGCTTTATATTCATTACATGTTGCACTTCTGGGTGTAAGAATGATTGTATCTTTATTGCTGTAGTAAAAGTTAATTTTATTTAATAAATATCCATTAATATAGTCTAATTTATCCAATATAAAAACTTTTTTTATTTTTGCATCATAATAAAATAAAGCCATATCATTATTGTTTAAATTGTTAGAAAGTGTAATTATATTAATCAATGGTAATAGCGCTTATTATGTCTGTATGCACCTTAGATATACTTTTATGATATAGCTTATGCTGCTTAATGTTTATAAAAAACCACTTTATGTCATCAATTTCTTCTATATTGTACTTTTTGTATATTATACACACCAACATATTCAATATACCATTTCCCGCCTCAGCATCAGTTATTACAACAGATTTTGCATCTAATGCATTACTATAAAAGTATACTCTACAACAATCTTCATCATATTTGGTTATTACATCAACAATTACTTCTTTGACTTTTGGCATTAACGAAAGAAATTTAAAGGTTATAAGAAAAGTAGTAAGAAGTACTTTCAAAATTTGAATTTTAAATTAATTAATTCTTATAAACATCATACTGCTATTAGTTACTTTTTCTTGTTCAAAAGTTTCTCACTGTTAATTACATAGAAGTTTAGTTGATTTATAAAAGTATTCATTACAGCAACATTTACAGCTACTTAACTGTAAATACTTTGGACTCATGTTATAAAGTATTCAATAGTAATAATAGTAATATAAATTTAATTACTTTCATTCAAAGTTATCTTGGGTACCTTTATAAGACTTTTTTTACATAGACTTTAAAACTATTTGTATTTTTTACCTTTGCTTAAAGTAGTCTTATAATGCTGCACTGTATACTGATATGCTTCTTGTGCTAGCTTACTATTGTAAATATCAGCATTATCTGTCAGTGCACTATTTGCTAATAAAGTATTATCATTTAAATCAATTATCTTGTTATAATATACATTATTATGTTAGTAATCATCAATGTCTTGCATTGAAATTATTGCTAATACAGGAATAGCAGATATAATACCAGTAGATGTGTTTAAATTCTTCATTTTTGCAATGGCTTTAGCTTTTGTCAGTATTAAAGCCTCAAGTTTTATAACTTTGAAACCAGAAATAGAATAATTAATGTAATGTTTCAAGTTTCTTTGAATGTATGTATGTAATAACTTAGCTGCTTTAGTAGCTTGATCATTGTTTTGAAATCTTTTAATATCTTTTATTAGTTTTTTCTGCACCTTAAAAAACTCTTTTGTGAAGTATATAACACAACCAGTTAATTCAAAATAATGATTATTAACATTTTAAATGCTTGTAAGATTGAAATTGGTTATCTTTATTGTCTTTGCATTGGTACATTTATAAATACTGGTTAATATGGTCAGATTCATTATCACGTTCCTTGTCATCATCTTCTTCCTCTTCTTCTTTAGTATAAGCACGTTTCTTTGGTCTACCTTTCTTCTGCTTTAAAGTCTCGGTATGTACGTGCTTACACTTGCATAATTTTTGCTTAGAACTTGGTGATCTTTGCATCTTTTTGGTGACTCTCTCTGATGTCTTTGGCTCTTCAACCAGCATCTTATTTAAAGCATATTTTCCTTTATCAAATGGTGGTAGAACCCTTTGCGATAGTTTGAGGCCTCTTACAATGCTTTTATCCAAGTTCATGTGCCATTTAAAGCAGGCAATCATGTCCTTCTTGGTGTAATGGGGCATGTTCAAATACCCCTTTAGGAGATGGGTACTTGGCAAAACTTTATCTTAGATAACTTGCACTGCTGCAGCTGCAATATAGTATCTACAACTTATTTTGTTATCACCTTGATTTATGGTGATATTTAGTACATATCTAAATAATTGCTTTGGTTTCTTGGCTTTTCCACATTAGATTAGATTAAAATAATATTTGATAGTGTTAAAAATAGGAGCACCTTTAACAATAAGCGCTTTTCCATAGCTTTCTGGCATAGCAGTGTCTTCGTAGGTCAATAAGTTAAAAACTGACTACGTAATCACTGTTGCAGCATCAATAACATGACAAACAAAGTGTTGCTAATAAACATGTTACTTTTCAAATGATTAAAATCAAAACGAGAGACTTTATGAGCTCTAACTCGAATATACTTGTTATTGTTCAAATATTCTGACAAAGACATTTCATTCTCATCATACAATGTTGGCTGCTTTCCTTTTTGATGAGATTCAATATCTTTTTCATTGATTTCAGGTTCTAAATCAGATTTTATAGCAAGTAATGTGTTGATCTCAGACTTCATAGCAAATACATCTGCACTAACTTTTAACTAATTATTAATGTTTGTTAAAATATTCTTACATCAAATGTCTTTTGTACTTTTTTTTTGAGTCGCTTGTACAAGTTACAGTCAGACAAAGCATTTTTAAATACTTTGGCTTAACTATCATACAAATTGGATGGTGCTATCTCACACTAGCACAGCGCAGGAAACTAAGCGCAAATCATAAAAATACCTTGAGCTTGCTTTAAGTGGAGTATAATACCCTGTAAACAAGTTTAATATATTATTTCCATGTCATCTTGGTGGCACCTTTTATATTTGCCACTTTTAGACTACAGTATCCTTCTTTAAAGCACTTAAACTCATTTACATATATTTTTCTTAATACAGCCATACATTAAAACTCAATCATTTTTGTTACAAAGATCTTTATATTGGCCAAACGGATAAGATTGTCTTGCTTTTTATCATCCAGCTCATCGTTTTTGAGTTGACAAACAAGATTGATAAACTTAGTGATGTAAACGTCCTTCTTGCTAAAAGCTTCTACCATGTTGTTTACATTAAGCTCTTTAAATTCAGTAGGTTGCACATAGTGGACCCTGCTTATCAACTTTTCAATAAGCAAATGCATATCAACAAATGCAATGTTAGCAATAAAACATTTCTTGCTTGGTGAATAAGCGACTTATTCCTTCAAACACTGCAATTTACAAGTATCTTTGTCAACTTCATCATCAGATAACTTCTTTGGACAAGACCAGTGTTTTTAATATCCTGCTTTAACACACTTGGCAGATGATTTGTGAGAAACTTTGACTGGCAATCTTGATAGACTTTAAAGCTGCTCATTGTTGGAAGAGGAGCTATCTTTGTGGTCATCAGCTTTGTAAGTCAAAATCTTTAGCAAGAGCAAAATCTTTAAAAGTAGCAGCTTTATTTTTAATAGTTTTATCACTACTCTTTAAAAAACTTAGAGCACCTCAAGTACACTAACTACAATAGAGGCCTTTTTCTTTTATAAATTTTCTGACAACTTAATTTTGATAGTAATACGCTAAGTGATATATTTAACAACAACTTGAATGTTGTCTTTTTCAATGTTGTCATCATTGTTATTGATGATAGCAGCCAATTTGATGATGTCTTGACTGTTTTTATCTGACAGTAACATGTCAATGTAATTGGCAACAGAATGATTACATTGTTGCTTAAACTTCTCTTGCACAGTAGGATCTATTACCAGCTTGCGCAATGCTGCAAACACAGCAGCTTTAATGTCTTTATCGCTCATATAATGCTTTGTTTTTGTTTGGAGTAACAGTTTTTTGGTTAACCTTATAAGAAAAAAGTTGTTATAAAAAGTTTACAATATGTTTTACATTGAAACCATCAAAGTTAACTAACTGTTATTTTACTTAAGTCAACTAAAACTAATTTACAAACTTAGAATGAATTGCAACTCTATCGCACTCCCTCTACCACTGCAAAGCACATTAAAGCAGATATTAATATGATTTTACACACATATTAATCCAAATTTGAAGTGCCTTTGACTACATTTCACATTAATACTATGTTCATTGGAAATGCATTTAGATTTTTTACTAAGCAGCTACATAATCACTCCTTTGTTAATAATAATAATGCTGCTATATATATAGCAGAGTACATTAACTTGTTTTACATTTTCACTACTACTTCGTCAGACTCAGATTCACAACGATGTGAGCTACAATCAAGCGTAGCTACTAGTACGATGTTAGAAATCCAAAGTTTTGAAAGCAAGAATTCCACTTACAGTCTCGATTTAGTGATAGTTTATACCATGGAATTATAGTATACTACAAGCTAGAAGGTGTTTCTATCATAGCTGATGTTACATTAGTTTCACCATACAAAAACTCCAAAAGTTCATCAAAGGTTTTTTATAAGCGTCATAATAATGAGCGCTACAAGTAAACAAAAATAAAAGTCACTTTTTTGAACAATCTAAATGAGCAGTATGATCGTCTTGCTAACAACTTTAATAAAAATCCTGTGAGAAATGTAAAGCAGGTTTTTAACTTACAACATGTATACCATGATCCTGCAAACATGCTTAATCACCAGATGAGGCTAGCAACTGTTTGTTCTGATGTAATTCGCTATATTAGGCAACATCCAACACAATTATTTGTTTTTTTCACTGACTATAGCCTGGTTCTAATGAAACAGGCAAAAAAATGGTTTATTAATGTTATATTTGACATATAGCAAGGCTATGTATGCTCTGTAGTGTATAAGTCTGAGATCTTCAATTGGTATATAACTGGCTTTGTATACCTTTATGAGATTAAGGAGGCTTACAAGCATATAAAAGCGTTGAATCATCTCATGTCTGCTTTAAAACTTTTTAAAGAAGAACAAGCAAACCACAAGCTTATTAATGATGGCAAAGCAGCTATTATTAACGCTTGGCGTACCTACTTTTCAAATATGCCACAAAAGCGTTGTAGCTTGTGTTTTCTCAAAAACATCTATAACAAGTTGTAGTATCATTTACCGCATAGGCCTACTAAAGACCAAGTTAAAAAAGTTCTGTCAATCTTCAATGGAAGTATTATTAAGTATAGTCTACTTGACTTACCTGCTGACAAAATAAAAGAAAATAAAAACAAGATTTTGCATTTAGTGTAAGTGGTTTCCTTTTTAATACTAATTTTATAAAGTTAATGCACTAATCGTTTCTGACATTAAATATACAAAAGACAATGCCATTAAAATTGTTCAATCAGCTACAATAGTCAATTTTGATGACAAAGTAGCCAGTTAAATAGCCTAAACAAGAAGCTTCTTGTATTGTACGTTTGTGTACTTTAATTTAATGGAAACTCTGAAAATAATCTACAAAAATGTTATACCACAAATCCTGTTGAATCTTAGAATGCCGCAATAATCATACAATGTAAAACAAACCAAAACTTAAGTGTCTTTACCCTAACTGAAAAGATTATCAAATTTTATACTAAGCAAGCTATATATACTGAACTTAGATTACAAGGCAAAGGAAAGTACTATTTGGTAGATAGCACATTAGAATCAGTTTAAAAACAGCTAACTGCATGTACTTTTAAGTTCATTCAATTACATGTTGAGAATTTCTTACAGCGCATTAGTGCAGCATCTCTTACTTCATTTGCATAAACATCAAAGCTTGATATAATGTGCTTGATTACGTCAGTAGAGGCAGAAGCATATGAGGTTGCTGCAAGACAAATTATGATAAAACCTGATGACATACAGATATTAAAGAGAGAAGATAGACTAAATACTGTTTGTGTATACAATACAATGACAGACAAGAACAAGCCTGCATGGTAGACAATGCGAATAAACAACATTAAATGGACAACTGCAAGGTGTAGCTGTTTTATTTACCGTGCAAGAAAGCTTTGTATCCACATAATTTTAACATATCAGAAGGTTGGTGCTTCTATGTACTTATGCAATTATGGCAAGTCATTCAAGCCAAGTGCTACCTAGATAATTCAGGTTTAACAAAAAGAGCTAAAGAAATGTGCTGGGTGCAAAGGTAGCAAACCTTGCCACAGTGCTCAACATACAAAAAATCATCAAAGAGCAAGTAAAAAAGCGGCATATATCCTTAATGACTATAACAACAATGGCAATCAGATTGCTGACAGTTCTGATGAAAACAGTGATAATAATGCCGAGTTTGAGATTTTTTTGGAAAAGAAGGAGGATGATTTGACATTCCTTGATAAACATGTAAAAGAAAGGCCATCGGTCATTATGTTTGAAGAGGAAGATGATTTTAATTATGAAGTTAGCAACTGTGGGAATGTAGCTATTGAAACAGCAAGTAAATCAAGCACAAGTATACTAAATTGAATAAATATTGTTGTTGCTACTGCTAAAGTATCCAAAAAACGTGGTAGGCCTCTGAAAGTAGTTTCTTTTGATAACAAGGATATAGTTACCGCAGCTCCAAAAGCCAAACAAGAAAGGCTCAAAAGCAGCACCACTAATGTTCTATCTCCCAGATGTACTGAAAAGCACAAATGTAAAAGGCCATTCAAAGCTGAAATGTTACGTAAAGCACGAAAGCTAGAATAAACTTAATTGTATTTATCAAAAATCTTTATTAAAAATAGAGATTCAAAAGTAAAAAAACAGTTAGAGGCAAATGAAAAACAGAATGAGTAAAAAACAGATTCTGTTGTTTAGACAATCTCATATTAATAAATAAAACTCATAATGTAAGTTATATAACTAATTATACTTACAAAAGATGAATTTAAAAAAGGCAATAGCTGATAATTCAAAACCATATATGTATAACAACATGCAAAGTGATATAGATAGTATAGTTAGAGGAGAAGATATTCTGCTATATGTTTCAATCTATAAAACAACACAGTTAAAAGATGAAAACGAATTTTTAACAACTGGTTACATAAGTAATGACATTTGTGATACACTTACAAAATATTATTTTAGTTGTTTAAATTGTTCTCCTATCAAAGTATGTAACAAGTGTTAATTAATTATCAAAATTATTATTTTTAATGCACAGCAAGTAAGAGTGATTCTAAATGTGTATATGAGCAAAACAAATAAGTTATCTGATTTTATTTTGTTAAAAAAGCAAACACTTTTATTATTTCAAGTTTGTGCTAATAATCACTGGCATCTATTTATTGCTGATGTTTAAAATAGTGAGAATATTGTGCTTACTAGCATTGATAAGTTGAATTTAAGAACAGATACCATTATTATTTCGCTTGGTAAAACTAAATCAATAAATATAACAAATCTGATTTGCTACTATTTGCATACATTTATTAGATACAAAAACTATCCACTTAATGCAAAAAGGATAACCAACGTTAATTCATCTAAGTGTCTTATCCAAGAAGGAATTATTTGTAAGTTAAGAGTACTTTATTTTACTTTAGAGATTTTAACAAAAGAATTAATATCTAATAGTAAAAAAGGTTATTGTTTTAATGATTTGCCATTTATTGTAGAAGAGATACTAAATTTGATATAAGTGGAAAGTATACTCAATAAACATCATCTTTTAACCAATGATAGCTTATAAGACATTATAATAGTTACAATATTATAACTGAGATTTATAAAGAATATATTTTATGTTAGTTTTGTTAGTTACACTTAGTAATATAAAAGTAAAATTAGTTGCATTAATAAAGTTGTATATATTATAAAGACCTCCCTTTTTATCACTTAAATAACTCATACCTGCTTTATTAAGTTTCAAATACTGCTTTATCTTGTTTTTAGCATTTTTATTCTCAGATTCAAACAACTTATCATTATAATTATTATAGTTGTTTAAAATACACAATATTTTCTCATAAGCTAGTTGATAATTCTTATGTTTCCTTTTATTATGATGAAGTTTAGTCTCTTTCTTACTTATATAACTCTAACTCTTAAACTCTTTTTGCTTTGTAAAAAAAATTTAAGTAGCACTTAGCTTAAAAAACTTTTCATAATTTCTAAGATATATGTCAACACTTACTTTTTAACAAGTTAAAATAATATAAATACAAAGCTTTCTACTTTTCAACTTGTTACAACTATATCTAGCATTAATCTTGCAGTATTATCTGTAAATGCTTAACAAAAATAGCAACATTGTACAAAACTAAAAGTTTTTCCTTTAAAATATAATAGTATATTTTAATAGTATTCTTCTCTATATGTTTGACTTTTAATAATAATAAAAGATTGATATTATATATTTAAGCAAGTAATATTATAAAAACATATATTATTTTAAAAATCTTGTCTTTATGTTATTTAACTTTTTTAAATAAGTTAAATAGACTATATTACATAAAAAAGCTGTTAAAAACATTAATAACCATTTTAATTTATTTGTTAATAAGTTAATATAAAAGTTAATATAATAACTTATCAAAAATATTCTTGATAAAATGTAAATTATAATGCTTTTAAAGCATATATAAAAATTTTATACGCTATACATTAATAAAAAAGCTTTATTATTACTTGTTAATAAATAAGCTGCCTGCTTCTTCTTGCTTAAACTTAAACCAGATGCAAAATAGTTTAACACTTTTACATAATTATATATTTCTTTAAATTTGTATATATATATAAAGCCTATCATAACTCTATTAGAATGTTTTAACTTATAAACAATAAAGTATATATAACTTTGTTATATATTAAAAGTAACATTTATAAACACTTTTTTGCTTCTTTTATAAAAGTAAAACTATAGTCAGTAAAGAAAACAAGAAGTTGTCTTAAATATTAGTAAAAATAATATGTAATATCTAGTTAAATGTTTACTAAATATAATTAGTGATAAAATGTATTCACTAAGTTATAATATGCATATTGCATACTAAAAACCTGTTTTAAGTTTCTAATTGGATTTTTATTGAAAGTATTAGTAAGTCAATCAAATTAAATAATAGGATTATTTAAAAAAGTGATAATTATTTTACTATATTCATATCTTTTTTAAATATGCTATTTATAAGGCATTTAGAGTTTTTATAATAAAAACTAAAAGTAGTCAACTTGGTAAGTTTGAGTAGTTTTAAATTAAAACCTATTGTAAAATGTTTTTTTATTAAGTTAATATAAAAACTGTTATATTTTGAAATAATACATATTAAATCTACTATTAAAGTACTATACAAGCTTTTTATTAATGAAAAAAAACAGAAGGCTTTTGAAAAACAATTTATTATACTACTAAAAAGTATATCAGCACTTTATTTATAGAAGATAATACTATAAAAATTGTTTAATTAGCTATAATAATTAATTTTAACAATAAAGTAGCTAGTTAAATAGCTGATAAAGATGTTTATCTCATCAAAGCTTTTTAGCTTTGATTTTAAGTAAGATAATGAAATTTCAGACTTTTTTTATAAAAAACTTCTTTAAAGATTTAATTTTTATCTGTAATTCCATCTTAAAGTTTAAGTTTGAGCCAGCAGAAGAGTGAGTCTTTTCATTAAAAAAAGATTTTAATTTATTTATTTTTTAAAATGTTAATAATTATAAGTTAATAATTTTAACTTTTCTGATAATGTTCAAGATAAAGGATTTAAGCTTGGCTTACTTCTTATTAATATCTCTTTTAATAATAATATATCTAATAATTTTCTCTAATACTAAAAATATAAGAAAGTTCAAGTAGTTAAAAGAGAAAAGCTAAAAGCTTATCAAAAAAGATAAATTAGCATTGTTAACCACTGCTTGTTATAAGGCTTACATTTGATTACTAAGGTTAAATTTGTTTAAATTGTTATAAAAAGCTTTGAAAGTAAAAAGAAAATAGCAAAGACATAAATAGAAAGAATTTACAAAATAAAAGGTTTATTTTAGTTAAGTTTAATTTCTGCAGATCCATTTATAACACCTTTAAAATTAAAGAAATTATTAAAGTTAAAAAGCAACAAAAATAAAAAAACAATAATAATAAGCCTTAAAACAAATGTAAGACATCTATGCTTTATAAAAAAAGTGAAAAGAAACTCTCTAAAACAATGCAAGATAATAATTATATTGTTTGTAAACTGCAAAAGATCTTTAAGTTTGATGTTATTTATTTAAAACGACTATAAATCAAAGTAATAATTAAACAAGTTATAGATATTATGCTACAGCTACAACAGTGCAAGTTATCTAAGATAAACTAACCTAAAAAAGTATTTAAATATGTTATATTATATCAAAAAGGATAATTGGTATATAAATTCAAATAATGGCATTATATAAGGCTTTAAACTATTACAAAGGTTTCATTGTTAAACAAAAACTAGTTAAAGAGTCAAAGATATTAGAAAAAGTTATTAAAAAGATGTAAAAGTTGCTAAATCTTAAGCAAAAATTACATAAGTACAAGCAAAAACATACTAAAACTTTAAAGTAAAAGAGAGGTAGAAAAAAAAACACTTGTATAAAAAAAGAAGGAGAAAAGAATAACAATAAGAAACATGATGATAAACCTGATGCTATTAGCAGTTTACTTATACAAGACATAAAACTAAATAAAAATATCAAAAAATAATAAATTTACTTTTCTTTATTTAATGTTTTATTTTTCTGTATAATATATTTAAAAGGATTTTATAAGTAGCAGAATCCTTTTTTTAAACAATCTTGTTAATATAATATTTTTTGCTTTATTTACATATATATTAAAATTTAATATAATATACTTAATTATATTAATAAAAGTAAAAGTATATAAGGTTTAATAGATAATATATATAAATAATATTAAATAAATAACTGTTAGATATATTTATTTTATTTATTATATTAAAAAGCATTATATTTATATTATTTTATCATATTAAAAGGTTGATATTTTTATATATCTATTTAATTATAATAAGATATTTAAGTTAAATGCTAATTAAAGAATTTAAATTTAATAAAAAGTTAAGAAAATATATTAAATACAAAAATAATAAACCTTATTATAAAGATTGATATAAAAAGAACCATTAAAAAGCATAATAAAAAACTTATATTTTTAATAATCATAACTATAATAGCAATCAAATTGCTAATAGTTAAATAAAAATTGTAATATTAATATTAAGTTTGAGATATTTTTAAATAAAAAAAGGATAATTTAATATCTTTGATAAATAAATAGAAAAGATATTAATAGCAAATATAAATAAAAAAAAAAATAAATTTTTAACTATTAAAAGATTAAATCAAATAAATATTGTTGTAAAAGCTTTAAAAGTAAAATAAAAAAAACTTAAAAGCAGTATTATTAATATTTTATCTCTTAAATATATTAAAAAAGTATATATAAAAGGTTATCTAAAACTAAAATGTTATACAAAATATAAAAGCTAAAATAAACTTATTTATATTTCAATAAAATAATTAAAAAGTAAAAATATTTTAAAAGGAAAAATAAAATAAACAATTTCATTTTATTAATAGTTTATTGATACTACTTGTAATATAAAAATAAAATATATTTATTTAATATATATTTATCTTTATTAATATGTTTTTAAATATAATAATTTAAAGGCATTAAATATATATGATTTATAATTTTTATATATTAATTTATTTATTAATAATTATATTATACTTTTATAATATTTTATAAATATTAAAATATTAATTTTAAGTTATACTTTAAAAAAAGCTTTATTGTTTTATTAATCTTATTTTAAATTGTTATTAAATTATAAAAAAAGGAAATAATAAAAACAAAAAGAACTTATTATTTAAAGTTAAAACTTACTTAATAATTAAAATTAAACAAAATAAATATACTTATTATAAAGTTTTAACCACTTATAATACTTTGCTGGTTTTTATTTAATAATAAGTAAAATAGTTTATTTTTAATATTATAAGACATAATATTATTAAATTAATAAAAAGATACTTTAAATAGATTAAAGCTTGTTATTTTTTATTTGCAGCAGCTGTATTTTGAAAATACAAAAAAGTTTTTACTTATATTTAACTGGTTGT
>JAESGV010000343.1_pt1 | contig 20939 bp, 14 predicted proteins | sample 9269781 | NCBI WGS metagenome assembly JAESGV01 (sample SAMN15741586, study PRJNA653496) | algae metagenome | isolation source: Tildeniella torsiva UHER 1998/13D and co-occurring heterotrophs from... | place: Slovakia: Slovak Paradise National Park, Hrabusice, Kosice Region | collected 2000-01-01
TATTCATTGGATCTGAAGGTACACTTGGAATCATCACTGGTGTGAGTATGAGTGTTCCTGCCAAACCAAAAGCAGTGAATGTTGCCTATTTGGCTATAGACAACTTTGAAAATGTTCAAAAAGTGTTTCAATTGGCAAAACATCGTCTAGGAGAAATCCTAAGCGCATTCGAGTTTTTCGATTCTGCATGTTGTGAACTCGTTATTCATCACAGAAAAGTTACAGATCCTTTAGAATCGAAACATCCATTCTATTTGGTTATTGAAACACATGGAAGTAACGCAGCTCACGATGAAGAAAAACTAAACAAATTTTTCGAAGAAGTGCTCGACTTGGAATTTGCACAAGATGGAACTTTGGCATTTGATGAAACGAGCGCAAAAACGTTATGGAGTATGCGAGAAACGATTTCTGAATCATTGAGAAATGTAGGACAACAACGATTGTTCAAGTATGATATTAGTATGCCACTTCCACTCATGTATCAAATCATTCTAGATATGCGAGAACGACTCGGAGAAACTGCACAAGTGTATGGATTTGGTCACTTGGGAGATGACAACTTACATTTGAATATTATCATTCCACCCAATGATCCAAACATGGTCGATTTGATCGAACCATTTGTGTACGAGTGGACAAAGAAGCATAACGGAAGTATTAGCGCAGAACATGGTATTGGTTTAATGAAAAAAGCATACCTTGGGTACTCACAAACAGAACAAAGTATTGGACTCATGCGTACGATTAAAAATGCAATTGATCCTGATGGTATCATGAACCCATACAAACTTGTCTAAAAATAAATACAGTTGAGTAACGCGCCAATTTGTATGAGCGAAGAATATGACTCTGAATACACAGATGAGTCAGAAGAGGAACTTGCCAGTTCGTCGAAAAAAATAGCAGTTGAAGATGATGAATCCTATGAGGAAGATGATTATACTGATGAAGAGGAGGACGAGTACACGATTGAGAAAAGAAATCAGTTAACACAATTGTTTAAACTTTTTGATGAAGATGGCAATGGAACTATTAATATCGACGAACTGGAAAAAGCGATGAAAGGATACGGGAAGGCAGTAACACGAGATGAAGTGTTACGAATTTTAAAAGAAGCAGATTCGAATAACGATGGTGTTATAGATTTTCGCGAGTTTTCAATACTCATGGGACCCACGTTTGAACAGTACTACAAAACGTACCACAACCCAAGTGTAGTGATGCGACAATTGGAGAACGCATTTGCGCTGTTTGATTTTAAGAATGATGGAACGATAACGACAAAAGAATTCCGACAATTGTTCGATCAAATGGCGACCAGTACAGAAACAGGATACGTAGGAGCAGATGTCGACCCTAAAGAAGTTGACAAGATCGTAAAAATGGCTGATAGAGATGATAATGGAACTGTTAGTTTGGTCGATTTTAAAAAGTTACTCAAAGATAACGATGGAGCAGTACTAAAACAAATCATGTACATGATGAGACCTTCTCCAATCGACTATTTGAAAAGTTTTGAAAACATGCCAGAATCATTTCGGAAATCGATTCTACACAGAAAACTAGTTGATGGCTCGCAATCACCATCACAGTACTTGAAACCAATGTTGAGTGAATCAGGGTTACGAGCGTTAGATCTTCGATTAGATGCTCTTTCGGGACAATTACTTCCTAGAAATCTAAAACATCATCACACGTTTCGGTTATCGTTAGTACAAGCAAGAGGAATACCAATGCCAGAAACGACAGAGGATATTTTGGCGAGAAAGATTTATATTTGTTTGCATGATGGAATTGGCTTTGTTTCTAACGTGTACGAGATTCCTGCGATTTGGCATCCTACTAGAGCAGATGAATGGCAGTTCAACTTGAATCACGCGAATAACAAAATTGCTATTTGTACATTGACTAACAACATTGACCTAAAACTCATATTCGAGTTTGTCATTGTTACGAAAAAGCAGTCCGGAAGTTCAAACGAAATAACATGTGGAAATGCAGTGGTTGATTTGATGCGAGAGAATATTGATACTGTTGAGCGAGTATTTATAAAATTTGTAACTGGAGGAACTATTTTAAATCCAGTACAGATAGCATCGACTGACATTAAAAGTAAAAGAAAAGATATTGCAGGAAAATTAGCACAAGCGATACGAGGAAAGCCAAAACCTGAACTGGAAACTCGTATAAGGCGTATATTGACTCCAGTAGATGAGCGAGTATCGTACCTCACTTGCCCACTAGACTTTATTGCCTCAACAGAAACAATAACTGTGTTGAGTATTTACAGAGCAATATTGGCACATAAATTGCTCATCGAGAAATCATCAGGAGATACAGACCATAAAGTCAGAGAAGTAATCGATCCTGCATTGGTATGGTTCCCGAAGATGCTAGATGATCCTGATTTGTGGGAAATATTCATGAAACGATGGCATGCAGTACACAAGTCGCTTCTTAAAAAGAATGCTTCTCAATCAGATGTTCAACAACAGTTTTTATCGTTAGTGAGGGAAATTTATCCTGCATTACATAGTATGTACAAACCTCATTACCAATACAGCGGATCCAAAAATATTAGAGCAGAATTCTATCGGACGTTTTGTGAAAATACATTAGACAATTTGTGTAAGAACGATAGTGTCTACAAACCATTTGATGTTCGTGATGCTGTTTTCAATTTTGACATGTTTCGATAAAATATTTAATTTAGAACAATCCTAACACTCTTTCGTTGTTATCAAAATCAATATCGATATCGTAGTATGCTGGTTTGGTTGGAGCACCTGGCATGGTACTAATATCACCCAACATGGGTACCAAGAATCCAGCACCAGAGTAGCAACGAAGTTCACGTACTGGGACGACAAAACCAGTTGGAGCGCCCTTCAAGTTGGGATCGTGACTCAACGAGTATTGTGTCTTGCTAATGCAAACTGGTAACTTGTCCAAACCTTGACGAATGTATCTCTCGATTTGTTGTTCTACCTTCTCACTATACTTGACTTCACTTGCACCAAAGATGTCTTTGCAAATCTTTTCAATCTTGGTCTTAATGGAATCTTCGAGGTTGTACAATTGTTTAAAGTTGTTTCCACCTTCTTCACATGCTCTAACGATGGCTTTCGAGACTTCTACAGCTCCTAGACCACCTTGTGCCCAGTGATCAGAAACGACAGCGTCGAAAGCACCTGCTTCTTTGGCGATCTTTGTGATTTCGTCTACTTCTTCTTGGGTGTCACCAGTAAATCTATTGATGCAAATGACTACCTTGACACCGAATTGCAAAGCGTTTTGGATGTGTTTGACCATGTTTGCACTTCCTTTTCTTACATTTTCTACACTTGGTTGCTTGACATGCTCCAAATCGACACCTTCTGCGTGATACTTGACAGCACGAATACTGACAACCATTAGAACACAGTCAGGAGTTAAACCACTAGTTCTACACTTGATGTCCATGAATTTGACCATACCCATATCTGCACCAAAACCTGCCTCTGTTAGGACGTATCCTTCTGGACCTGCCAACTTGAGTGCAATACGATCTGCAATGATACTAGAGTTTCCGTGAGCAATGTTTGCAAATGGACCAGCATGTACGAGTACTGGAGTACCTTCAATAGTTTGCATCAATGTTGGCATGATGGTATCTTTCATGAGAACGGTCATGGCACCTGCTACTCCCAAATCTTCAGCAGTGACTGGTTCTCCAGCTTTGTTTGAGGCAAATACAATTTTTCCAATTCTTTCACGCATATCACGCAAGTCATTTGTAAGTGCCAAAATGGCCATGACTTCAGAGGCTACAGAAATGTCAAATGAAGTTACGCGTGTTTTTCCGAGTTCAGTCTTGGATTGTCCAACTGTAATTTGTCTCAAATAACGATCGCAAACGTCCATGACACGATTCCAAGTAATGGTTTCTGGGTCAATATCTAGACGTGCAAATTTGACGCGTTCTTCTTCAGTGAGTTGACTTGGTTTCTTGCTGGTATCGATTCCTAATTTTGCCAAACGTTTTAACATGCACGCGGAGAACGAGTCGTTTGGAGTGAGACGACTGAATAATGGTCCATCTTTTTGTGTGCTTTCGTGGAACATTCTAGTGTCGATAGCAGAAGCCATTAAATTATTTGCTGCAGTGATAGCGTGGATGTCACCAGTCTAAAAGTTATAAAGATTGTTTGGACGCATACCATGTGCAAGTTGAAATCTTCCATAGGAACCACCATGGAATATCCTCCACCATGAGCACCACCTTTGATTCCAAAAGTTGGACCTTGGGATGGTTGTCTCAAGCAGGTGAATACGCGTTTGTTCAAGTGGGCGCCCAATGCTTGGCTAATACCAACCGTGGTGGTACTTTTACCTTCGCCTAGTGGAGTTGGTGAAATACCAGTCACGACAATGTACTATTAATTATCAGAAACTGGTTCATTCCACTTACCTTTCCATTTTGTTGATTTTTTAAACGTTCGAGGATGTTGAGTTTAACCTTTGCTTTTGTATCACCGTATGGGAGTAACTCGTTCTCCAAAATACCAACATTTTTTGCTAGATCAGTTACGCGAAGTGGTTCTACGGATTGACTGATCTCAATATCGTTGGGAACAGGTTGTTGGAGGTTTTCTAACTTGCGACCAGTGTAGGACATGCTGCTTGTGTGAAGAAAGTTTTGAGTTACAATTCCGCGAAAAAGTCTTGGTGAAGAACGACAAAACACCTGAATATTTGTGTGCAACACTTTGGGAGGTTTGCACTTTGCGTGATTGTCGTTAGAGTTGTAAAAAATCTGAAATGCAGAAAAACAGAGGAAGATTTCATAATGAAAAGTTGGTGTACACATAAAACGCATACATATGCTGCAAATAACAACACGTGTTAGAAAAACACCGCAAAAATTTTATACATGTAAGATTCAAACACTAACATGCGGATGTTGGTAAATTGGTGTTACTTGAAGCTATCATCAAACAAAAATTGAACCAACAGTGGTGGCAAAAAGTCAACTTGTTAATGCCAAACACGCAAAGTTCAATTGAAGATGACGAAGTGGGATTGTCTATACAACGATACACGATAGCACTGTGCAACGGCTACGTCAACGAAGCAATGAAACTATTCGATGAGCTCAATGGAGTTGCTCACTCTTCTGATTTACTAAACTTATTCGCTGCTTGTGGAAGCGGAAACGTAACCATGCTGAAATTCTTACTGTCAAAAGGCGCAAATGTTAACAAACGCGACAAAAGATCTGGAAATACACCATTGATTCATTTTGCAGGAGCATTCATGTTCTCGTACCCGTCACTCGATATTCCAAAACTTCTTTTAGAACGAGGAGCGAAAATAGATGCTACAAATTATGAAGGATACACTGCTCTTCATTTTGTAGTTCGGTGTCAGCATGGAGGTTCACTATTGGATTTTTTAGTATCACGAGGTGCAAACATTAACGCCAAAAATAACAATGGACAAACATTACTACATCTAGCAGTACTGCAGAGTAGAATAGATTTGATTGAGAAGCTCATACAACTTGGAACAAATATAAATGAGAAAGATACAGAAGGCTACACGCCGTTATTTTACACGGCTTACATTACGAACAATGTCGAGGCAGTCATCAAGGTAAGCGATTCAATATCACTAACATGTAGATGTTATTCAATGCAGGAGCAGATATACAAGCTACCGATAAGCATGACCATACGTTGCTCGCATACTTGATAGATTCGGATAAGAATCAACATATCGCGATTTTGATCAAACTTTTATCAGCACAACAACAAATTCATGCCTTGAGAAGGATGATTGAGAGCAAAGTGGAGAAACATTTTATCAAACAACTGCTGATGCACATGAAAGGAACTGATTCTCTACTCACACATTTGTTTTACCAACAATTAAGAGAATGCGACGATCAATTCGGTATAGATGTTCTACAGTTGATTATCAACGCTGGATTTCACATCGATTGTGAAGACTCAAGATTTTTGGAGGCTATTTCGTATCTATTACCGCCGAATGGAAAAACACCGCATGATACTCATATGAAACTAGAGTTTTTGCTCAAGAATGATGTAGATCCATTTTCATGTACGATACAACCTACTGTTTTCGAACGGTTAATATCGGCAGGAATGCAAGACAAAGTGTTTAACGAGCTAATCGAGTGTTTGAATCCTCCAAAAGAATCAGTAACGAAAGAAGCTATGTTACTCACCGCAGAGTGCGTGAACCCAACAGCTCTTTCTGTTTTGGTAGCAAATGGAGGAAATGTTGGTATACTAGATGAACATGGGAATACAATACTTCATATAATCAGTTCCAAGAAACCTATTCCAGAAACAAACAAGTATTTAGAGATTTTACATGACCATAACCTCAATTTTGGTGCTCAAAACGAAGATGGAGAAACTGCGGCACACTTGGCCGTCATGAGTAACAACACAGAGTTTTTGACTTTGTTTGCAACCTACTGTGACATCGATACAAAGAACTTAATTGGAGATACTCCACTGTTACATGCTATTCGACAGTCATCATGTATCGAGTCTACTAAAACGTTGATCGAACTAGGAGCAAACAAGAACGTGTATGATTGTGAAGGTTACAGCACCATGCACATCGCAATACAAACTCATGTAGAAGATTTTGCAGATTACGCAAGATTCTTTGATCCAAACCAATTAACTAAAGAAACGCAAGACACACCACTTATGGTAGCATGTTCCGTACAAAACTTGCATGCAATTGACTATCTACTCGATATTGATTCTGTTGATTTGTACCAACAAAACACTACTGGAGAGAACGTGTTTCACAAAGCTGCACAAATGAACGCACTGCCCGTTCTTCACAAGTTGATGAAATATAAACCATACTTGAATTGCAAGAACCATAAACAAGAAACTCCTCTACACGTTGCTGCAGAGTATGGATACCACGAGTTTTGCAAGATACTATTGCGTGGTCACGCTGACGTTAACGCAAAAAACGAACGTGGAGAGACACCACTGATGATTGCAACGCATCATGGAAAACAAGAAGTGGTGGCAGTACTGTTAGACCAAAAGAAGCAAGATACGCAAATAATCAGAGACAATGCTTAACTAATCAAGTAGGTGTTATTCGAAAGTAGTCGAACCTTGAGCATCACTCGTCGCAACTCTGGTGTGCTAGGAAACAAAACATAGTCGGTTATACTCAAATCATACAGCCATTGTGGATAGATAGCATGTACTACACAGTAATCTAGTAAAACATTCATGGCATAAAGATTATCCATCCACTCTTCACCAATCCTCGCATCAAGTATTGCACAAAGCGTAATAAATTCAGTATAACCATGTTCAACTAGATCTAAACTGAAACTTTTTTCAAAGGTGTCCTCCAAACATTGCTTGTATTCATCTACAAATCGTGCACGTAGTTCAAGTGAGTTGGCACAATAGATCGCTACACTTTTAAATACACATACTGCATTTCTTTTTGGCATTCTATCTTTCACCATGGGTAAAATAGTTCCGAAAATGTAATCTTCGGAAAGAATACTTCCTGCTATCTTGTCCTTGAACACTCTAGTGCACAAAGTTTTCCAATTCTCACCAAATTGATGCTCTTTGAACAATGTCTTGATTGCTTGTGCTACTATCTCGCCGTACTTTTCGTTTTGTAGTATGTGAAAGTATGGTAACGAAGCAACGATAAAGTAGAGTGGTACATGCTCCTGTACCACCTCATACTCTACCAAACTTTTCATTACATCATCGATATCTCTCTTCTCGTCACCCAAAATATCGCAAAGAATCTCCAGAGCGCGTTGGTTATAAGCAGTAAAATACAGTGAGTGTAAGTGCTTAATAGCCTCAATTGCAACCCACGTTCTTGAATTTTCTAGTTCCAAACGACGCCAGTAGTGTTCTACTTGATTCTCATTACAGGAAGTTAGTGCCAGAGTCTGTGCAGTGATCACAATCATATCCGTCTGCTATTAGCTTTGTTATTGGTTCTAAAAGTTCAGTGTTTTGATAGTGCTCTGTAATGATTTCATTAACAATAGTTTCAATATCATCTCCTGGGTGATTATGACTAGTAATGTGGTGTGCTATTAAATCCAAATATCTTTTTGTCAAATCAGGATTGTTGATGTAGTAGAGTACTGTCCAAAGTTGGGCAGATTGAGGATCAAATCCTGACACTAGAGTTGCAAGAGCGTACCACGCGTCGCTTTTATCTTGCAAATCTTCAACTTTAATTTGTTTGAACTCATCCATCGCTCGTGTTGCTTGCGGTGCGAACTTAGTGTATATTGCAAATGTTTCAATCTCTTTAACGGTGTTGATATCGTTTCTGAGTGACTGTACGCTTCTGTCATAAAGAAATGTGTATGCATCATCAAGAACTATGTTGAAACATTCTGCGTCTCTAGAATACTCTGGAAAATAACGTAGCATATATTCTAGTAATTCTCCCTTATATGCGCTGTATGTTGTGTTGCATAACTTGCGGAATTCTTTTGCTTTCATAGACAGCCAATATAGATTCTCTGATATATGGCTACCCTTGTGGATATTGTCCAATATGATATCAAGTTTTTGTTCTATGGTCGTAGCAGCAGCAAGTTTTCTGCGCATAACAGGAGCACCAGCCTTTGTCCGTGCCATTTGTGTGTTTTAAAAAAGATGTTTACAAGGAGTTATTATTCCATCTAGTAATATTCATTATTAATACCTTCTCAAACTCTCTTCAAATGAGGGTTATAATCTCTTTTATATTGTTAATGTACATACTTTCCATCTACTTTGGTTGTATTCCTTTTATTATGTAAAAGTTTATAATAATTTTTATTACTTATAGCCTATTTAAATAATTTTACAAATCACAAGTTATAATTCTATTTTCTGTTATAATATATTACTTATATTTTTTTAATTATATAAGATATAATTATGTAATATAATATATTATAATTATAATTTAATTACTTATATTTTTTTATAAGTAATTTTTTTAAATAATAATTAAGTTTTTTATTATATAACTTAAAGAATAAAAACTTTTAAAAGTAAAATAAAGTAATAAAAGTAAAAAAGAAAAAAAAGAAAAAGAAAAAGGTTTTGTAAGAAAGCCTTTTTAAATTTTTTAAACTATTTTATCACTTGGTTAAAATAACATAAATATTACAAGATTTTACTTTTTTAATTTTATAAAATAATATAATTAATATATAAATTTAAACATATATTTATATTTAAAAAAATAAAAGATAATATTTTTTCTTTTATATTCAAATAATTCAAAAAGGCAGCTAAACAGCAGTATTTTTGAATATAATCTTATGTAAGTGATATATTACTGTTATATACTTAATATCTAAGTGTATAAAAGTTGGGGCTCATTTATATTATTATAAATTATATTAAACTATATTATATTTTTAAAATACTTTCAAAAATATTAAAGTAAAATAATTTTTATATGTTATATTATATAAGTTGCAGAATTTTTTTACTTTTATAAATAGTTAATTTTGATTTAAATAAATAGTTAATATAATATTAAATTAATATTTCATAATTATAATAGCAGCAACTTTTATACATACTATTTGTGATATTTATAACAAATTATTGTATATTTAGATATATTAGAGTGATATTAATTATTAATATCTTCTTTCAAACTCTTTTTAAAAAAAGGTTACTTTTAATCTCTTTTATATATATTTTCTATCTACTTTGGTTGAATTCTTTTTGTTATGTAAAAGTTAAGAACAATTTCTATTGCACAAAGGTTATTTATCTAATTTACATTAAAATTAAAATTTTTTATCCTTTTTATTGTTATAAACTTTATATATCTAAGCTTTATTAGCTTTAAACTCAAGTTTTTATCAAAAATATCCTGAATACATTATTTGTACTCTTTTATAAGTCTATCATATAAGTGAAGTGAACTATTAAAATATATAATAGCACTTTCAAAAACATGTAATGCAAAACTTTTCTTGTTTTTCATTCCTTTTTGTAATATAGCTAGTATTGTATTTAAAATATATTTTTTAATAAAAATGGCATTAATAATGTTGTACTTAAACACTTGCATAACCATGTTATCAACCTTGCTACAATTATGCTTAAATTGTTTGAATTTCTTCTTAAAAGCAGTTTTTAGATATCAGCTTAAAGTTATTTATTACGTAACTTAAAAAAAAATGGAATTATAACTTTAAAAAACTTTACATCTACTTTTTATACCTTATCAAACTTGTAGTCAATGATTTGTTGTATAATAATTTTCTTTTTTATTTAGAATTTTATAAAAGATTTTTAGTGCTTTTGAATTGTGTGCTACAAAGTACAGTAAATGTAAGTAATATATTGCTGCAGCAGATACTATATTATAAGTACTTACCTTTTTTAGATAAATTTATTAGGTGTCTTTTTAAGAAATCACATTAGTTTAAAATTGATAACACTTGTTGATAAAAGATTAGAGATAAGGTTTGTTACTGATTTCTTATCAATCTCTTCTTTAATATTACCAACTTGTAGCACTTAATGTTACTAATTAACTTACCAATAAATAGTAATGATTATTACTAATTCTTTTTGACTCTTACACTATTAAACTTATGGTTTTCTGCAAGAAACAATAAGAAAATAGGTAAGAATTATTATACACTAATTTTTATCAAGTGTTAATAAAGATTGTTATCAATTATTATCAAAAAATGTGACTAAATTGGAATAAAAAAATGCAGATAAGACTTTTTCAAAGGCTGCTAAGATTTTAACTTAAAATTTATTAGTGCTTGTGGGTTGATGTATGCCTATAACTTATATAAATAGTTCAACACTTGATTATTAATAATATTATTTACTTAAAAGAGTTAATAAAAAATATAAATTCATACTGTTTGTTTGAGTGCAAAATTGCAGTTTTCATGTTGTGGCTCTACTGCAGTCAAACATAACTTTATATATGCTTTTAGTGCAAGTTATACATATTGTATTAAATTATCAATAGTTGTTTCATTTTTAAGTATTATCTTTGAACAATCAACTTGTACTTAAATCTTATTGTATAACTATCTGCTTTTTTACTTTATTAGTAATTAATGTAAAAATCTTACTTTAAATAATGTATGAGAGTAGTTAATAACATTTCCTTCATTAACTTCATGTTAGTATCTAACACATAGATTGTAATTACTATATATTAGTTCTGAATTTGTTATAAAGTTTCATAATTGACATTTAAATGAATTTATACAAAATTGTTGTGAGACTCTTTCTTCTTCAATGTTGTGAGCTGCTAATAGAGGTTGTATTATCTTTTTATTAAGCAAGCAATTTGCTTTATCTTTATTAATTAATTGCTGTCACTCTGCTTCTAGTTGTTGGAGATAATGTGCTTGTTTTTCTGATATCATTGTTTGTGAGAATGTTAAATAAATAATACAAATAACAGTAAAAGTTATAAACATACATGCCCTTGCAGACATAGCACACAGCACAATGTGTTTAATAACTGACAGGTTTAAATTAACTTATTTTTAGTTTTTTACAGTATTGCATCACTAAAATAAAAGAAAGAGATGAGAGCTGTACAAATTCACTCACTAAATTTAAAATTGAGAGAGTAAATCAGAAAAATCAGTGAAAACTATTTTTGCTAAACTTTAAATGCATATAATGTTTAACAATTATTTGCCTCATTTGTACCAATGTAAAACAAATAGCAACACATTTTCATCAACATTGGGAATCAAATTATGCATTTTCTAGTGATGACACAGCACCAGTAAAATGTCCAATTTGTGATAAAATGGAGTCTTATACGCACTGTATAGAACATTACAATGATGGGACACTTCACCCATTAAAAAGAAAAGAGTTGGAAGAGTATATAACACATGAAGGCACCAAACGCACTCTGCCAGTGTATGCATTGTATGGCAAGAAAAGAGCACCATCAGCTAAATCTAGATGCATTCTCTGGCAAAACATTCAAGTAACGAAATGTTCCTAGGATGAGAAAGTTATTCACGAAATGGAGAACAAAAAATTCATTAAATCGAGAACAATATGAGAAAAAACGAGGACTTAATCCGCCAACAACAACGAAAACCTATCAAGAGAATCCATTTTACCAACTTTATGATTTATATGGCTTTGATATACATATGGACAGTCCAGTTGAGTTTCTCCATGTAGGTGTTATCGATATCTTTAAAAATGATACTATAAGTATCAAGCCAAACTAATCCTCATCACCGACGAACGAGAAAGTAGACTGAAAACATTATACTTCACTCCAAATGGATGAAAATAATGCTTCAACGATCAGTAAACTCGGCAGAAATTGATAGAGCAGAGGCTATGTGTGCAGAGTGGCGGAATTGGATGATAAAACTCTACCCAAACTCTAACTTGGTAAATCACGCAGCGAACTTTCATAGGCTATGCATTGTTGGATTCAGTCGCTGATGGAAGAATGACAATAACACCACTACAGTTCACACAGTTTGGACGATACTATGGATGCCCAAAGTTCGCAAACTATACAGTGCTGCCACAAACTACAATCTACGTTCATCAGTATGTTGGACATTTTGAACTTACTGATGGATTTGTAAATAGTTTTGTGTTGTTGAATATCATCCAAAAATAAATAAGAATAGCGCAGCATCATTTTGTTTATCAGTTCATGGTTATGTAACAAGTAATATGTGGGGGCAGCTTAAAGTTGTCACCAACTAAGCGCTCACCAATTCATTTGCAACGTGTAGTTTGTTAAGGAGTTTGAGTGACGCTCGGGTTGTACAAACAATGCTCTTAATTGAGGTAAAACCAACAAAAAGAGACATATGTCGAACAATGCCAAGGCATTATGAATGAGTGTTGTCAGGTTATTCAACCGTTGCTTGTGAGGTACGTGCCACGACAGCCGACAGCACGCTGCATCTACAAACAAGACAAACGTTGAATAATGCCGACTAGCTCATTCAGTAATGACATGTTGATAAGTGAACAAAGCGTCTCAGGCCGACACTGTCCACCACAACATGTTCACTTGGCGAATGATTTTGTATTCTAGTATGATGTTTCTTGGCGTTCTTTTCGGTAAGCGTTCGGTAACGAAAAATTTTGGTAATCTGTCGCGTGTTGTCTTTTGTTATCAATAATTATTTTTGGTTGTATTCGGTAACGTTAGTTATTGGTGAGAGTCGGTTACAGTGGCTAACATTGTCACCAATTCTTGCCAAACGCGATTTCTCAAGTTGGCAGCTGCCAGCCTCTTTGCGATGGTGTTAGCTTTCGTTCGCTGCTTCGTTCGTGCCATCTATAACTTGCTTAGACACGTTTCAGCAAACCAAACGTGAAAGGTGACATAAAATGCAAAAGAACAGTGTTCTGGCGCAAGTGCTGCTACTGGTGGCTCTAATACTTCGTAGGTAGCCAATTTTTATTTGTAACAGCGGTATAGCTTTTATTTCCATGGCATGTCCAACAGGAGAGTACGAGGAGACGTTGTCTGGTAATTGTCGCTATGAGTACAGTGGAGTTCACTCCTGGGGTAACGTCAAGCAGAACGTGGCACTTTTTAAAGTAGATCGTCACGATAACTCGATATTCAAACAGCAATCGTTACGCCTAATTATAAATGATGACCATAAACTATTCTATGTGGCTTCTCACTTACCGCCTGCAAATGGTTTGGTTGAAATACAAACCAGTGTCAAAGTGAAAAGTGTTATGCAAGACGATTATGAGGATTTTTACAAAATGCCACTCGTGTTGGCTACAGATGGGCAAGTGTACAAAGTAGATGTGTTCGAAGCCAGACTAATAGGGCCTTTATCATTCATGAATTCGGACACACGAATGAAAGACGATAGTATACTCATTACACATGCCACATACAGATACTTTGTACATAACAGCACACTGTACTATTACTATTTCGGCCATAGTGACGAAATAGAGTTCTACACTGTTGGGGTAGAGCCGGTAGAGAATATTCTGAAGATGGCCAATGTCGCGTACGATGGACCAGGCGCGATCATTAAAACAAACGGTGATTTATTCACGTGGAATAGATGTAAGTTTTGATCAGATGATTAACAAAATAGATGTTGAACCAACTATTCTACAAAGAGTTTTGATAAACGAAAAGATTACTGATGTTGCAATTGGAGAGAAATTTTCTGTTGCACTTACAGAGAGTGGAGATGTGTACTATTGGGGAACAATTATTCATGAAGCATTTAACTATACTGTAGAATTACCAACAAAATTGGTCATTGGCCACAAAATTGTTCAAATTGCTGCTGGTAGAATTCATGCCATGTTTGTCACCAATAGTGGAATGCTCTACGCAATAGGTTATATATTTTGACTTGACGCAATAGGTTAGTCATTACCTTGTACTAACTCGTGTAGACCCGCACAAGAAATACACCCACACTCCAGTGCAGTGCACCACAGTACCACAAAATGTACTTTCTGTATCAGCTTCTCGTTTCCAAACTACGGTTGTATACAAAGATACTGTATTGGTTTGGGGCCTTTATCAGATTTTCTTTAACAGTACTTGGACTTTACTAAATACAACAATGATTGACCAACCTGTAACTCAAATTGCAAGTACAGATGATATCTTTCTACTCTCACATGATGGAAAGGTATACGGTTACAAACAGAAAGAACCTTCCACTCTATACAAGCTAAAAACAAATGGTATGTATGATAAAGTTAAAAACATATATGGAGCATGGGCGTTTGATCCAATAGCAGTTACAGAAACAAATGCGATATACAAGTGGCCAAAATTGGACGAATTTCAAAGTTATGTTGGCTCTAGTGAATTTGTATCAGAAGATGGGCAAGTACTATTGCGAGACGATGGGTTGTACATATCAAACACAAAAATAGAGATCCCTTACATGCATGACAAGTTTATTAATGCACAACGTATGACTTTTGTATATGGACATGCACTATTCACAACTCATGATGTTTATGTTACTTCTCATGTGCAAACATTAGCAGCGTTTGGAAGTTTGATAGAAGTGGTGTGGGAACATGAGTATACTCTGCTAGCACGTATCAAACCAACACCAGAGTTTACACCATCAAATATCTCACGAGTGATGCTGTGGAGAAAGAGTCAATTTGGCTTACATGTACCAATCGTCATTCTAAAAGATGGCAGATCATACACAGCGTCAGAATCTCTATGGACACCATTCCATCACGATATTGATGTTAACCGTACAACATATAACTTGATTGTATTCAACAATGGAACGATGATGAGTTTTTATTGGTTCTCACAGGGTGTGCGTATCGTACCAATGCCAAAAGAGTTTAAGAAAATCAAGCAAGCGATAAAAACTGAATATGGAGTAGCAGCAATCATGCTCAAGTGTTCTAGACACTTTACTGGTGACGACTGTGACATTCCATTATGTTTTGGATATCTATGTAACTATGTGTACGCGTTAGTAGCAATTTTGGGCCTAGCAGTAGTAACACTTGGTGTAACCATACTAAGAGGTATCATTGCAGCTGTTTTCTTTAGAGTAACACGCATACAAACACAAAAAAGAAACAATCAGGTTGAAATGGAAGAACTCATTCAAGAATTGAACTTGTAAACTCTCTAGTTTAATATGATACTGTGCAGTTGTTCAATTGTTGTTGCTTTTCTTTGTACTCTCCTCAAAATGGGATCACAGACTTCTTCTTCTTCAAAATACATAGTTTCTACCCATTCTGGTTGTATCCTTGCTTCTATACAATAGTCAAGAACAAATTCTACAGCATGCAAATAACGGGGCCAATTGTTTGCCAGGTATGAATTGACAATGATATTCTTGGTCAAAAATTCAGCATATCCTAGTTCTATCATTTCTAAACTCATGTTGTCTGTGAAAATAGCCTGGATGCAGTGTTTATATTCTTTTGCAAAACGGGTCTGTAGTTGATGCGAGTTGTGAAAGTATTTTGCGATAAATCGAAAGATATCTAGCGAATCGTCATCTTTTTTTTCTATCCCCTCTTGTAGTCTACGCAATATATTATCGAAAATGTAATCTTCGGTAAACAGTATATCAACGATGTTTTCTCTGAATATTGATATAATTGTTTGACTATGCTTTTCAATCTTGTTCTTGTCATATCTATTGAACAATCGCTCAAGAGTACTCTTGAGGTATTTCACTATTCTGTCATTTTTCAATCTATAAAAGAACGGCAACACAGCGTCAATAAATTCAGATTGCAGCTCATCTTCATTTTTGTCAAGTTCGTAGTCGACTAACTGTTGTATAATGTCAATCACTTCTACACTGTCTTTGTTAATCATGCTGTAAAACATGGCGACGGCAGTTGTATTGTGTCCAGTAAAGTACAGTGAGTGTAGATGCCGAATTGCTTGTATTGGTACATCATCTACATCTGCTGTTGCTAAACGACGCCAATAGTGTTCTATTTGATCTTTGTTACAAGTTTGAAGCGCTAAAGTACGAGCAATCACATCACACGGAAGACCATCCCAAATCAAAGTCGTTATACAGTCTTGAACGTCACCTACGGCTTCGTAGTATTCTGTTATGACTTCTTGTATGAGCTCTAAAAACAGTTCTTCCCCGTTTGCATTATTATAAAAAGTTGCATCCAATAATGATAAATACTTTTTCGTGTATTCTACATTGTCTATCAAGATGAACACGTGAATGTTTCTTGTTACACCTCGAGCAAGTGCGTACACTAATACTGTGAGCAAAGACCATGTATCGTGGTTTTCTTGCAGGTCCTCTAGCGTAATACGTTTAAACTCTTCTAACGCTCGCTGCCGATGTAACCTGCAGTATTTTTTAAATATTTTGACGATATTATGGTCTGAGTTTTTGACTGCTTGAACACATATATCGCGTAACACCGAGTACGCATCATCATAAACAATGTCGAAACAACAAGGATCAATCGCACTGGCGTTCCTAGTAGCTTTTTGCATAAGAAAGTGAGCTATCGTGTCTTTTTGGGTGGGAGTACATATCTGTCTGAATTCGTCTACGTTTTCAGACAAACAATCAATTACGCGGTACGAATTGTTGCCATTTCTAATGTTATCTAGAACTAGATACAACAACTGTTGCGTTGCTAGTTGCAGAGTTGTCTGGTCTGTCATTTTGTGGGTGTTAAATAACAAGACCGTTTACAATATAATACTAAGCACAATACGCAAAAATATCACGTATGCACAAGCAACCATGAGAAACGCTACGCAACATTGTTCCACTGATAAATAATAAATTAATTTTACAATTGGGATCTAGATCCAGTTGAACCTGAACCATACGTCAGGTACAGCTGCAATACATTATCCTCAACAGTATATAAATAAGTATATAACGGTACACTTGTAGAATACTTGCTACGATACTCTCTCACGTATTTCAAAATACTCTTATAGATATCAGCTTGTTTCTGCGATACTACCGCTATTTGTTTCAAAAATTGATGCTCCATGATAGTGTCTTGTTGTTTTTCCCAAAATTCTATCAACCGAGCAGCATGCATATGTTTTAATCCTTCTATCACTAACACTTTGGAATTCTTTTGTAACTTGTTCATCTCTAAACTACACTTCTTCAAAATTTGGTCACTAATGGTAGGTTTCTTTTTCGATTTCTTCTTATCAGCTGAGAATGTTACAATTTGATTTGTATTCAAAGCAAATGGCTCTTCAATGTGGTGAGATCTCGCACTAGTGTCTTTGGTTGGATGTAAATCGGCAACTACAGTTGGTTGTGCTGTTCTAGGTCCACCACCATTTCTCATGATAAATTCTACTAGCGCAGTCCTCTGTAACTCGTATACTTTACTCTTCTCTCCCATACTATCATCTTCACCTGGTGCCAAATCTATTTTTACTTTGACAACTCCACGGTCAACCATAGTTTGTTTCGTCATAACAATGAACCTGATACCATGTTCCTTACAGTACTGTTTCACATGTTCATATGGTAATCGATCATCGTACATAAAATCAGCTTTGATGTGATGTCTCCATAACAAGTCAACTAGTTTCATACGATCTTGTAACATGTTCTGACCTGGTCCTGATGAGATGACTAGTACTTCTGGGGTACCATTCGTGTATGAAATATCCATCTCTTCTTTCAACATTGTTCTTGTAATTAATTTATCCACTTTGATGTTCACACCAACGACATGATGTGGTTTTCGATCCAAAATGGTGAATTGGTTGACTAGTTTATCGTATCGACCACCATAGGCTACTGTTGTAATTGATTTCTTGTGTCGAAGTGTGGCTACGAACATGATACCATTATAACGAGAGTAATGGTTGCAACAACTCATATCAAATTGTAATTGTCCTCTGGTGTGTGGCCATACTTCATAATGTGAAATTAGTGTAGCAATATCATGTAACGCTTCTATCGCGGAACTCTTTCCTGCTAATAGTTTACTCAACGATTGATGAATTTCTCCAAGATCTCCCTTGACACTAAACAATTTGACCAATTTGACAATATTGGTTTCTGATAGTCCAACTTCAAGTAATCGTTGTTTCACTTGACTCCAAGAGTAATTCGATTTGTGAATCTTGCTAATGAGTGAAAGTACATACTCATGTTTCTTTTCATCAATTTTACAATCTTCTAGTGCTGCTTGAATCAATCCAGTATGATTGATACGTACAGTCCATTTACCATCCCACTTGGGTAAAAACTCTTGTAAAACTTCATCAAGTACACGAAGTGTTTCTGCTTCAGTGACCAATTTGAACGTACTGCCAACGATATCAAAGGAACAAACTTGTAAACATACAGGAGTAGAGTGCGTCTCCTTGCATACGTTTTGGAATGTGTATCGTTTCAAAAACGAAACACGTTCTGGTAAACGTGACAAGTATCTTGCTAGTGATAATGCGCCATCATTGGCCATATTCAATAATTTTCCAGAACGGAATACGACGGGTTCTAAAGACCCCTTCTCACTTGATTGTTTGAGTTCAACAATTTGATCCGAATTGGGTAAAAAGGCAGGGACATCGAATTGAATAGCGCCATGGCGTTGGAATATTGTTTGTAGTCGTACGATAGATGTTTCTCTACTACTTGCACGTTGATGATCGAATTCTTTTGAAATGGAATAATCTTGATATTTTTGTGAAAATAATGCACGTAAATACTCTTCCTCCATTTTGACTGGTAAATACTCACTACCCAATAAATCTTGTGCAGATGGTCTCTTTTCTGGTTCTTCTTGTAATAATAGTTCAATTAATTTTCTTTCCCTATCATAGGTACGTGGGAAATTATCATCAACTTTTCCCGTATCTCTTAGTCGTGATAAAACAACTGTACGTTCCATACCAGTTGTAAATGTTGATAACATTTCGAAAAAGATGATACCGAGAGCAAACATGTCAACCTTGGCAGTATTCTCTCTACCTTTAAGTGTTTCTGGTGCCATGTAGAAATGTGTGCCGACCATTTCTGATAACTCGTCAAAATCTGATTCTGTTGAACCGATAAGTTCGGCAAAACTTGGCGTCAAGGAGACTTGTCCCTTGTGTTCTTTTTTCCTTACTACCGATAATCCAAAATCTCCAATTTTTACATCTCGGTCAACTCCAATAAACACATTGGATGGTTTCAAATCTCTGTGAATGACATTGTGTTGATGCAAGTATGCTAATGAATCAACAATTTGTCTCAATAATCTCCACGCCTCTTCTCGTGAATCTCGTAATCTTCCTTGGTCAATTACATCTTTGAGTGTTTCTTGACAATATTCCATTTGAATGTACAGAACACGATCCATTTTTGGTTCTTTTCCACCATTTGTTGTATGTCGACTTTCTTCAAAATCATCATCGAATTCATCTTGGTAATCATACTCTTCTATAGGATCCAACGTTTCGTTATTTTCTTCTCTCCATGCATTATAGTATCGAACAATATTCGTGTGATGTAATCGTGAAAGTAAATTGACTTCTCTTAGAATTCCTTTTTCTTCTTTTTCTTCATTTTGTGCAAAATAAATCTTCTTGACCGCATAGTATCGTTGATCAATCTTATTTCTTGCTTTTACGACAACTCCGAATCCACCTACTCCCAACTCCTCCATTTCAATAAAATCAGTCTTGTATCTTGATTCGATATGTTGTGTTTGTATGGGAGCGATGACTAAAGCATCTTTTTTATCTTTTACCCAAAAATCGGAAAAGACTTTTTCTTTTGTGGGAGCGTTTAGCATTTGTTCCTTGAACGATTTTGTGAATTTGGACTTGTACAATGAAAAATCAGTAACGAATGGAGCGTGTGATAATATTCCCATATTTTGTAATTGTTCTACCAAATCTCCATATGCGTTTGGATCTTGTTGTTCGTTCGCGAACATGCGTAGTAAATGAACCAACACGAGTTGTTGATTTTCATGTGATTGTTGCTGTACTGTAGGTGTACTAGGTAATGATCTCTTTATCATACCTGGACGAATAGGTGGACTTTTCGTGGGAATCAACTCTTCGTCCGAAGAATAATCAAATACAATATGGGTCATCGCGCTATGTGTACTACTTGCACTTTGCGATAATGATTGATCTTCATCTTCACTGGAAGAACTCGATTCTTTTTCTTCTTCATCACTCCAATCACTTCCACTGTAATGATAATCATCATTCTCTTCTCCGAAAAACATTTCCACATTGTTATTAAAGTCATACTCGGCAAGTTTTTCTTTCTTTTCTACACTTGGTGGTGCTACTAGTGCCGACTTTTTCGGTGATTCGTGTCTTGGTGGTGGTGGACTCACTGGTGACTCACCAGTTGACTCCTCATCGTCAAATTCAAACTCTTCTAGTTCTGAATTTCGATTGTAAAT
>JAESGV010000344.1_pt1 | contig 20887 bp, 23 predicted proteins | sample 9269781 | NCBI WGS metagenome assembly JAESGV01 (sample SAMN15741586, study PRJNA653496) | algae metagenome | isolation source: Tildeniella torsiva UHER 1998/13D and co-occurring heterotrophs from... | place: Slovakia: Slovak Paradise National Park, Hrabusice, Kosice Region | collected 2000-01-01
AGTTTCCCCATATTGCGTGGATACCTTTGAAATATTTGAGCCTCCATTGTTGGGCAAAATCAGTCAACACCTGAAAATTGGGAGTATATTGGAGCAAATAGCCAACAAAGAACTGCGTGTACAAGAACAATACAAACGCTGCAATACCCACCCACGCGTGCCAACTGGTAAAGTGATCTTTTCCAAGTTCTTCTTTGGTGAAATATGCTGGCATGTTACCAACAGTCAAGAGGGTCAATGCCGAAAACATTAAAACATAATGATTTCTCACTGACTTTGGATATGATTCTTCACCTTGTTTTTTAATTGTTTCGGGTGATTGATGGCGTTTGAGCGAAAATACAGCAAAAACCATTGCTGTGAACGCTGAAGCCATCACAAGTGGATGCAAAGCAAACATATTTAGCTCTGGCAAGGTAACAGTTCGATAAACTACCAATAAGAAGTACGAGCTTACTGAGACACGTGCTACTTGGGCAAACATTGTTTAGGTTGTAAATCAAGCAAAAATGGTACTAACAGCGCACAATAACTCACATTAAACAAGGTTCTCATATCTACAATACTTACAGCAGCGTACGCGCTATCGGGCTCTCTATTGGCTGTTGGTACGTATCGTTTATCCAGTGCATTTTCCAATTATGAAAGAGATAAAGTACGTACAAGCTTTTTGTTGCTCACAATTAGAATAATACGAACGAAAATCTGGCCACATTAAACTTTGAACAGCTAAATCAGCGGCTTGGCAACAACCAACTAAATACTGCAGAAGAATATCTACAAGAAATGGCAGAACCCGAGGGTAGAGCACTACCAATGAAGTACGAAATTCTGAGACCAATTTTACAGCAACAGGGACTCGATACAAACACAAACATCGATTATAGTGGATTTCCAGACATTACTATTCCCAAGAAACGAACACGTATGGCAGAAAAAGTCGCTATAGATGTAGAAAAATTAGAACATAGACAAATGTTACTCGATTTATCACCACAACAGTTGAGATCATCAATCATGAAGCGACACACGCGTTCCAAGTTATGACTCATCTTCGTCACTCTCATATTCGATCACATCCTGCTTTATGTTCTCTTCAGAGCTCAAAAAGGACGATTTTAATCTAGCAACAAATATGGCAGAACTACATGAAGGCTCCATGTATGCCGTATCGGAGAACGATCCATACACAAATGCAAGAATTTCAAATCCCGGTGACCATGTCGACACTCCCATGTTTTCCATTGGTTTTTCGACAAGTATTTGCTTCCAATTCTTTTCATTAACAATTGTTTGTTCAAATCCAACAGCTTCACCCAGTTCTTTGTAATATTTGTTATAAAAGCTTATTGTGTACGCGTGTGATGTATTTAGAAGCTCTACTGTGTGGCGTGGACACATTCCTGTTGGTATTGGTTCTTTAATACAATTGGATTTTGTACAACTGGTACGTTGTCGTTTAGCCGATTCGTTTTCACGGTTGCTTATTCGCCAATTACTAACCATTTGATTGAAAGTATCATACAGAAGAAAATTGCGAATGTCGTAGTTTAAACTCTCTAGTGCGTGTCTTGCATCATTCAATCTTACCCTATATATTGGACTGTTGTCGTTGAGAAGACACCAGTGCACTAGATGACAATCATTGTCTTTTAACAGTGGCATTATCTGTTTAGTGTTTGCATGTAATAAATCGGAAAGTATGAATTCAGTACACGCGGAACAGAGGTATGATGAAGCGAGGTGTTGCAAATGTTTGTTCGCCAGCGAGATACTGAGTAAAGTTGAATATGGAAAAAACGATAATATCTCACACCAAACATCATCTGGTAGTTCTGCGTGCATTTTACAAAAGTTACAGATTTTCTAGCGTTGCTAATATTTCTGTAAATGGTGGTCGATTATCTGGTTCCTGATCCCAACACCGTTTCATAAGCTCCAAATAGGCCATTTCTCGTGTGTCTGCATCTGACATATCAGGAATACTCGGTCGTGTACCTTGAGTGACTTTACTTCCTAGTAAGAACGGATTTAGAGTGTCTTCCAGGCAATCTCCTGGGCCCGTATATGGTTTTATCTCAAAGAAGATCTCGTGCATAATGATTCCATAGCTATAGACATCACACTTTTCAGTGTACGCTCTGTTAAACAACACTTCAGGACTCATGTACATAAATGTTCCTACATTTCCTGTCATGGTGGCAGAAGAAACAACATTTCTGCTGGTACCGAGATCACAAATTTTTGCAACACTACTTGTGTTGTCGAGTAGAATGTTATTTGGTTTGAGATCACGGTGGCATATAGGTACTTCTTTTTGGTGCATGTATGACACTGCTCTTGCAACATCCATCAACACATTTAATTTGGTGTTGAATTTCATATTGACGTGGCGTTGACTTTGATCTCTGTCTCCATGTTTGTGTACTACCTTATCTAAACTAGTTGCCATTGCTTCTGTGACAATAAACTTGTACTCATCTCCGATACACGCACCCATGAACAACACGATGTTTGGATGCCGTAGTGACATCAACATACGTACTTCATTCTCAAACTCTAGATCTACGTTGATCATTTTCAACTTTTTGATCGCAACATGCGATCCCTTGTACTTTCCTCGGAACACCACTCCGAACGCACCTTCAGAGATCTTACTATCAAATGAGAGATCTGTTACATTCACAATCCATGGTTGTATGTCATGCTCAAACGCTTGAGTGATACTTGTTTCGATTAGTGGTGTCTCTAATTCAAGACTAGTGTTCTTTAGTGTAGTTTCGTGAAAGATAACATTGAGCACAAAGAACCTTGAAATGAGTGCTCCGAGTATGACTAAGAACGCCATAACTCCGAAAAATCCACGTATTATGAGGTACAAGATACTCGCTACTAACGCCTCTCGTGTAACAGCCATAACAGATACCATCACAGCAGCGGTGGTTACTCCAACGGCGTACAAAAAGATTGTAATACCTACAGCGACATACGTCAACCGTTTCAGATGTACATTATCGTACTTGTCTGCTGTAAACTTGAAAATAACAGCTAATAGCGTGGTGAATGCTCCGATTAGATCAGTACTTAATCCTGACGCCGTAATGTTAATACGAATAGCTATTGGAATAGACCATGCTCCAAACACGATGCAAAAGAATATATGTGCTCCACACATGATATAGAAGATGTTGGTTGCCACTTGTCTTATTTTCTGAATTTTCAATTTTGCCATTCTCCTGATTTGCACCTGAAACAACACTATTGCGATAGCAAACAGATACGCCCAACAGACTGACTTTATGCCGAGATAGAAACTAGCACCTCTTGTCTGTTCGCTTACTGGTACCAGATAGATGGAAAATCCGAAACTAGCAGCATTTAACGATGTAAGAAATCCAAATAGTACCGTCATAGTAGCACCGAGTTTGTTATACGTCACAAGTAGCGTCATTAATGAAGCGACAATAACTTGCGCATATTCCACAATTCCTGAGAATATAACAATTATAACTTCTGACCTGAAATCTATTTCTGCTGGTTGTAGGCATCTTACGTATGTAGAGTTTGAGGGGTACACTCTATGGCTAAATGGTATTTGGCACAAGCTTTTCACGGACGATGTTTGCTTTGGAACCACTCCGTAGAAGTTTTTAAACATTCCAATCATCACAAACTGCATGGTGCCTATTGTTGCGCCTCCAAACACAAATAGCGTCAGCAGACCAAGCAGAACGGTCTGTTGGATTGATGACATTTGATTGTAGAGAAATGAAATGGCTGGTTCTACTTGCTGTGATCACGTTCACATGTGCTAACGTCGTACAGTTACCTATGAATAGGTGTGTCACATTAAACGGTGTAACTACGAACTCATATCGCTCTTCAGGATACATAGCAGCAGAACCACCCGTTTGCATAATACGCGTCCCAAAGTTAATTTCAGAGAAAGATAATAAGTACTACTCTATGGAAGAGCAATGCGCAGAAAACAAAACCGTGGTTTTCATAGATTTTGATGCAGTTGAAGTATGCTCATTTGGACAAGATATACGGTTGGAGTACGTAATAACGCAAGAAACAGAAGTTATAGTTAACGATATGTTTATTAGCATTGTGTACGGCTGTTTTGTCGCCTACCTTATGCTCATTTCATTTGGGATTATTGTACTCTTTTTTGTGCTGTGTACCGAACTAGAACAAAGCAAACGTCAGCTTCAGTAAAACAAGCATACATCATATGGCTCTTTTTTGGGATTCACGGTTTACATCGCTTCTATGTGGGCTACAATCATATCGGACTGCTCTACTTTTTCACGTTTGGTATACTTGGAATAGGTTGGCTCGTTGACATGTTTCTGTAAGTTTTTTTATCTTTTTCTTACTTTAAAGAATACCAAGACTAGTTAAAGAAGCAAATATGATTTATGAAAGCGAAAAACTAGAGTAAAATTGCTAATGTATTCTTATGGTTTATAGTAGCACATTTTCTTTCTCGTATTCTTTCGATTGATCAAATGTGTTTTCCAAACGTCCAAAAAATAACGCAAAACTCTCGGCTGGAAGCTCACAACAACTTTGTGCGTGGTACCCGTACAAAAATTCTGAAACCTTGAAATTTGGATTCCAATCGATGTCTGTGTATTCGTTGCCTGCTCGTTCCGTTTCAGTTCCAAGGATTTTTTCGACCAAAACTTGCTCCCAGTCAGATTTCTGCGCGATCATAACGTCAGTTGTCGTTCCTGAGCAGTATTCTGGCGTATATTCCTCGAAAAATTTAATCACGTAAACATCAGAGTTATTTAGTAGCTCTTTTGTATGTTTTTCGCAACGACCAGTTGGTAATGGTTGTTCTGTACAATTTGATGCCGAACAACAGAGTCTAAGTTTTTTTGTTTGCATTCTACTGTTACTCCACTCGGATATCATGTTCCACAATCCATCGGAGTATAGCTGCAGTCTAACATCGAAACAAATAGTATTAAGAGCTTCGCGAAGATTTTTCATCTTGTACTCGGCAACAACAATTTTGGATTCGTTTACCATTCTCCAAAATATAACGTGTATGCTCGGATCTTCAAGCAGAGATATTCCTAGATGTGTTTTAAAATGCAAAGTACTAAGAATCAAACTGTCACTTGCTTGCTGCTGTAGTGGCAACGCGATGTCTCGCATACATTTGTTGCAAAGAGATGCATGAACTAAATCCAGGTACGGTAAGAACGATAACACTACACCCCAAATATCTTGTGGTATGTTTGTTGTCATACTTGCTTACAAACAAGTAGCAAACAGCGTAGTAATAACATGTGCTACTTAACATCAACCAATCGCTACTTTTGTGCTTTTATTTTCGATAATGTTGTTGGAATTTTGCGAATCCAGGCGTCCACGTATTTGGATGCTTCTTTTCTTGTTCTTGGATGTACTTCTGATACGCTACTACACCTTTTCTCACAATATCTTTCGCTTCTTCTGGGCCGTGGAATCCATCTACACTAACTACTTTCTTTTCCAATTTTTTATAATCCTCGAAAAAGCTACTTGTTAATGAACAGTATTCACGTACATTCTCATCTCTTCTATCCTATGAGGAGGTAACTGATCGATGTTATCATAGTGGCGATATTCTGGATCGTCTACATGAACGCAAATAATTTTATCATCTCTTTCTCCTTGGTCGTTCATCAACATTACTCCAATAGGTTTTGCTCGCATAACACTAAGTGGCGCCACTGTCTTCTGTTTCAATACTAGAACATCCAATGGGTCATGATCTTCACCTAGACTTCATGTCAGAAACTTTATGCTCACATACGTTTGAGGAATGAATCCGTAATTAGCTGGGTAAACTACAGATGACGAAAGAATTCTATCGACTTTTAGTAGTCCAGTTCCTAGACAATTAGACGGTTATTACGCACTACCTTTATCGAGCTCGTATTTCACTTTGGATCCTTTTGGAATTTCAACTACACAGTTGAAAACGTCTGGAGCTTGTTCTCCTACATAAATATCATGCCAAGCGTGCGCCTACACAATTAGCTACTCTCTTGTTCTGTACTCACCATATTTGTCTCTTGTAAAATTGTTTTGCGACAGAAAGATAACATTTATATGTAAACGATACGCAAGTAGTTCATGCTCGTTCAATACAACCTACTTGAACTAGATGTGGTTTAAAGGCAGTGAGCTATCCAGCTGTTGTAATGGGTAACAAATCAATGTCATCCACACGTCCACCAACAAAGAACTATGGTGTAACAACCACCCTTAAATCATATAGGTCACCAATCAATAGTCCGGTCTTGTCTATAGATATCGCCAATTTAAACGGCCCACTGCAACCTATTTTTACGCCATCAAAACATATAGAAAAAATCTCGTCAGATGACACTACCACCGTGTTTGTGACAAACGATGGATGTCTCTACATTATAAAGGATACTATTAACGAGCCAACATTAATACGCATGCATGGTGACAGTCGTGTTATTGAGGCACGTGTTGGTTTTGGTAGGATAATAGCGATTATGGAAGATGGAACAGCGCAAGCTCGTGGTACAAACCAATACTCTTCACTGGGTTTGGATGGAGACGCTGCTGAAATGACCCCACTGCCTACACAAAATTATGGTAATGAGCGTCTCATACTGTCGTCGAACATGTACTCATCAGCACTAGTTATTTCGGAGGCAAGTAATATTTACATTTTCGGTCAAACGTAATTTTTTCAAACACTTCTTACATTAGATGGTTCGAACATGATCACAACTATTCGGTCAACAAGTCTAAAAAGTATAACGTTGATCACATTACCAAGGATAACAAACGTATCATTGATGTTGCTTCCGGCGCATTCCATGCCGCTATTTTAAATAATGCTGGTGAAGTTTTTACCGGTGGTAGTCATAGTCATGGACGTTTAGGCCGTGTACAAGCGACAAAACTAGAAGGTTTCATCAAAATAGATACGAACCACATCTATACAAGTATCACATGTAACAATGATAGTACAGCGCTTGGTACAAATCTTGGTGAAGTTTTTGTATATGGACAAGCTCACAATCAATCGTACATGGGGCAACAATTAGCCAACGTCGGCGAACCAGTGAAAAGTATCATAGGTACTGGAAACGCAGCAAAGTATGCCATAACGACTGCATCTGGAAGAATATTTGTCATTCCTATTAATGATAATGGCGGATTGTGCACTGAAATAACTGGTTTTGATGCAAGATATGATTACGCAGTGGGTAATACACGATTCGTACAGATATATTATTGCTTCTTACCACAAGTGAAGAGACACACGATAGAGATACACTTTAGTCTCATGAAAAAGGCTGTTGAATCTCCAAAGTGTCAAGATATTACTGTTGTATGTCAGCACTAAGTAAAAATTTTATTTGTAATCGAAGACAACTGAGAATGACATCTCAAGAATGCATACCGATAGCTATGAACCTTGATAAATTGTTGGAGGTACTTACGATACCTCCAGAGCAAATTTTAAACATTTACATGTATGGAGCACGCGTGTATAGATGTAACAAAGAGAACGAAGCGACTAGTGATTGGGATTTTGTAGTAGTAGTTAAAGATGATACAAAACTACCTGAACCAACTGTTTCATCGCACGAGGAAAACGCATCGAGTTTCGGATGGGATATATGTGAAGAAGAACGCTCGTACTCGCACACAAACGATCCAATAGGAACAAACATGGTCATGTATCGCTCAGATCATTATATAGATGTTACAGTATACAAATTAACAGTTTTTAAAAATGCGGTAGAAGACTTTAATGAACAAGCAGTTGAATGTGCCTCTATTCATCACTACGATGCGGATAGTGAACTAAAAAAACGTTGTCTATGGTTAGAACTCACTCCAGTTCTGTTACCAGATGTTAGTTCCTACGAAAACAAGGCAAAGATTCGACAATCATTCAGCAAGAAAGCTTCCAACTCGTACGTCAAGTGCAAGAAAAAATTTGTTGTAGAGTCAGGAAAAGAACGCGTTGGAAGGAAATCCCTATGGCATTCACTGAGAATTATTCTATTTGGCGTGCAAGTTGCAACGCATGGATATATTTATGATTATACAGAGGCAAACAAGTACTACAAAGATATCGTTCTGAACTATTTACCAGAAGATGACGAATCATTCCAAAAAGAGGAACTTATTGGTCAAGATGAGAATGAATGGGTGTGGGAACAGTACAAGAAAAAGTACGGCGTGATCAAAAATAATTTAATGTCAACGTTTCGTGAAGCATGCCCGATGAAAGAGTTACCAAAGAAGAAAAAATAAATTTATGATTCCATGGTATCTTGTGGTTTGGTAGAATCTTTGATTCTGTTTATGCGATAAAAATTGAAACTGTTCATTTGTTGTTCGTGAATAAATTGCGTGTATTGTCCCTTTTTGCATTCTTCACGGAAACGTTCATCTCGTATTCGTTCTAGGAAATATAAACAGTGTGGGTAAGATATAAATTTCGCATATTCAGGTTTTCGCCAGTACTGTAAATATTCTATGTATGCTATGAAATCTGGGTCGTCGAAAATTTTATGTTGCGCGAGATCTATCGTTGTTAACCATGGTAAAACGAAAAATACAATTTAAGTACGCAGAGTTTGCAAGTAACTGAACAAATTCAAGTTCTGTTTGGAACCGTATCTTTTCGTCAGCTTCAGATTCTTCATAGGGCTGTTTCTGTTGTTCGACATCTTCCATCATTTTTGTCTTTGCGGGTTGACTAAAGTTTACTAAAATAACGAAATGAACACGCAAGACGTAGAGAAGATCATAAGCGATATGGAGAATCTAAGTACGATAAAATCGATAAAATAACTCACACGCGTCGAAGACAAGCAATCCAGTATCCTACTAGACAAATACGATTTGATTTTGCAAAGTACAAGCGCATTGGCGTATGGCCTCAACATAACAAGATTAAAGCTAGAAACGTTGAACCAGAAATAATCAAGAGACTATACACTCGATATGTACAGTAGATCATAAAAGAACCGCGTCTGTCAACTAGTCCCTTCTATTTTAATCTTCAGAAACACATCAAACAAAATCATGCACGATCAGATAAGTACAACAACCTTCTTCATAAAGGATGGTCTCTCGTACCTACAATTGGACCACGATCGTTTTGAGATGATGTTCCACGCATTGCAAAACGCGCATGGAGCAGAAAAGAAAGAGATACTAATTCAATTATCGAAACAACTTTTAGAACACATGGCACTCGAAAATGAACACTTAGACCCTCTAATAGAAGGGCAATTGGGACATGAATGGGTGAAGAAATGCCAGCAAGATGATGATAATACCAAACTCCTATTGGATACCATAAAGAATTCGGCAAATAATGAAGAATTGAATACAAACATTGAAAAGCTGATTTCGTTACAGCGGGAACACATGAAGAACGAGGAATTAGAAATATTCGTAGACCTACGCGCAAAACTGAATCAAGATCAATTAGAGGTGTTGTATAACTCGCTTGAAACGGCGAAAAAGCAGCTCGAAGCTCCAGGTAATGCGAGACATGCACTTGAAGCCATGCGAAACAGAGTAGTTCACGCGTAACAATGTATATTTAAATTTTATTCACTACTACCAGGTCGTTCTGCACCCACTACACCAAAATCATTCAAAATTTGATGCATCGTCATACGTACAAGTAGATCTGATCCACATACATACATAACTCGGACCATCTTTCCGTATTGTTGCAAAAGCACTAGTTGTATGTGCTCTAGTACCTCGTACTGTAACTGAAATTGATCATGGGTGCACTCCCACTTGTCAATCATCATGTTAGGTTCATTTTGCACGGCTAACTCACACATTGCTACTCGTTCATAGGCTGGTAATAGTCCATGCTTGCTATAACTGTCATGAGCAGGACTAATGTACCCTGCAATAACTTGAAAGTTTTTAGTTTCCATAAACTCCATAGCGAAACGTAATAGCCGAACGTGCATGATATGTATCGGTGAAAACGCTCCCGTCAACACTAGTACAACTTGTTCTCTGTTCTGATCCCATAGTGATTGTTCTAGTACCTTATCTAACGGTGTTGTTTGATCATAGCAAAGTTTCCCACTTTTTGTCGCCTGTTTGTCAACAAAATCATACATGCAAATTGTACCATCAAACGAAGAGATCACTAGTGCGTCATCAATACATGAAATCGATGAAATTTTGTTCATTGGGCCATCTAATCGACTATACATTTCACAATTCAAATCAAAGATACGTGTTGAACAATCTACTGAACCAGTGATAATTTTGGTGGTATCCATGTACAAACACGTGACTGAACCTTCATGATGACCACTGGTAGGATCAATTTCCCACAAGTTACCTGCTAGTCGACTAGTAACAATCTTACGATCGGAAGAACCAGTTACAATTGTTCTAGCATCTTCACTAATGACTACTTGGTTAATTTGGCGACTATGTCGAGGCGTAGCATCACGAAGAAACTGATGAACTCGTATCTCGTCTTTGCATATTTCTACTTCTGTATAGGTGGTGTAGTTGGCATACGAAACGTTAACAATCGCAAATCTAGATTTGGAAAGCCAAATCGTGTCATGTATTGAAGTATATAACTCTTCCCACGATGCTGATAGTTGAACGCCGTTTTTGATGTAGTAGACTCTACAACCTTGTATAGTGATGCATATTAAAGCTAGATCATCACGTTTGTGAACTTGTTCATACCGTACTTCAACTGGTTTGACTGTCGTTATAAAAGTAGAGTCAAAATCAGCAATCATAGGTAATTCGATCACATCAATCTCTTGTGAAAGTGAGATCGTGCGCAAGTAATCAGCCATATCCCAACAATATAATCTCGTGTGCGAAAGAGCGACAAAGTATCGTCCTCCAGTAACAAAATATCCATTGAGTGTTACTATTGGTTTTCCAGCCTCTGTTAACACGCATTTCCGCAGTAACACTCCTGTTTTGAGGTCGAAAAAATCAATGATGATTTTTTTATCAACTTCCAAGGTGTGAGTACCGCATAACATGATCATTGGATGTTCACCTCCAATGATAGTGTAGTATAAATCTGTTCCGATTGAAGTTTCTCCATTTTCTACGTACTTGCTGTAAAGCATTTGTATCCACTTTGTCGTGACCATGTCCCATTGAAAAACACGATTGTCCACACCACTGCTCATTAAATAGTGTTTGTAATTATGATAAAAAATTCTACACGATAGTACGCCATCTGAATGACCTTCGAATGTGCGAGATCGTTTTGGTTCGGATAACCATTCTTTATCTATTTCATGTTTTTGAAAAAATAACTCCCTCCAGGTTAAATCAGCCATTTGTTTTGTGCGTTGAACAGTAAAATTATGCACCTCGTGCCTCGCACTTGGATGAAACTGGAAAATGTATAATACTTTGTAGAGCGCATCAGTGTCGTATTTGTCGTGTTGTAGAAGGTCATACCAATTCTTACATACAAGTGACAGTCGTGTGATTTCATCTGGAGCTGGATTCAAGAATGTGAACACAATAGATACAACTTCATGAGGAGCATCTTGCATTTTTGTAAGTAGTTTTGTTACTCCGAAACAATGGCAGTAGTCATCGATAACGGTTCGAACACAATCAAAGTAGGCTTTGGAGGTGAAGAGACACCACAAAATCTTATTCCAACACGAATAGGTCGTCCAATTCGTTATGGAACAGAAGTTGCAGGAATAGATTCAAATTGTTACGTTGGCAAACAAGTTATGTTAACGACTACTTGATAAGTAGACTAGAAGAGAAAGGGAACAGAGTACACAGTATTAGTGATCGATCTGTTCTTGACAATATTAAACATAACCTGTGCTATGTTTCGTTAGATACTAAGCAACAACGAGTCAGTGAGTGCTCGTTCATGTTACCAGATGGGAATGTGCTTAAGCTTGGTGAGGAACGCTTCATGTGTCCTGAGATTCTTTTCGATCCAAGTCTTGAAAATGGCCGTGATGCAATAGGAATACAACATGTTTTGTGTAGTGCTATAAAAAAGTGTGATCTAGGGTTATTCAGGGAAATGTATGGTAACATAGTGCTCGCTGGTGGATCTTCATTATTTCACGGAGTAGAAGATAGGCTAAAGCAAGAAGTCACATCAATAGGCACAACTTACTGGACAACTAGTATCATTGCGCCTGCTGAGCGACAGTACTCTGCCTGGCTGGGTGGAAGTATGTTATCATCTCTAGAAGCGTTTGATCATCTTTGCGTTAATAGCGATGACTATGAAGAACATGGACCTGCTCTTGTGCATAGGAGAGGAATTTACTAAGTAGATTAAAATTTTAATTTTACTGGAAAAACCTGTTTGCTTACAAACGGCGATGTTTTATTATTACAAATAAACATGAAAACTTGTGCTCAGCGTACCCTAAACAAAAAATTACAAACGGGTACGTTGGCTTGTGTAGGTTGTTATGTTGGATGCAGCAATAAAGTTAGAGATGATGATCCATTGGTGATGATCCTGGGATTATTTGGGTCAGATGGTTTATCTCGTGTTAAGGTGGTGCTGATGTACTTGAGTCGAGACTGAGCTGCCATGGAGTAGGTACTGTTAGCTACACCTTTAGCGATGTGGCTGCGTACATATTGAGTGACGCGCCTTGTTGGGTCTTGACTTGGAGGGTTGGGAATGTTGAGCGTGATGTCCGATGCTGAGTGGGTTTGACTATTTGGAATAGGTGCGCGTTTTTGGGGTAAAAATTCTCTTGAGGATTCAAAGAGCTGTTCATCTTCGTTCGAATCATTCAAAGTTGGGGAGGGGCTTCTTTCAGTGTTCAAACTTGATGGTTCTGCGCGAGTAGATTGTGGAACTGGTGTGGGTTCAGTTTGCTTGTTGCGACGTTGTTGTGATGATGAGGTTCTTTTGCGTTTGTTATGTGGTTCTCGTATATGAGAAGTGAATTGGGTGGCTGTTGATGTTTTGTTTTCAAAATAAATAGCTATCCTGTTGACAATGTCGTCATTTTCCCAAATGGTATGGAAAGATTTGCCAGTAGTAGCGACAATGTATCTTGCATATTCGTAGGGTTTAATTTCTCCATGAGCAATGGTAGCCAATTCTCGATGGTGAACCCATTTAGCAAAGATTTTGACAGCATCTAAATTTCTATCTCTTGCAGCAGCAATAAGGCAGTCATTTAGTTTTGGATGACGATTTAGGTATCGTTCAAAAACTTGTTGTTTCTTGAGGAGTGCGTTTTCTTCCCGTAGGCGGGCAACTTCAGAAAAAAGATCTTCTGTTGGTTTAGGGGATGATATAAAGTTATCAATGATTGAGTTCATTGTTTGGGTGTATGGGTAGATATCTAGATAGGGTGTAGAGTCCCGTTCAAGTGTCGTGGGAGTCGTTGGTTGACTTGATATCGTTGCTTACAAAAAAACATGACAGAGAACTCAACAGTGGTCATCGATAACGGCTCGAACACGATAAAAGCAGGGTTTGGAGGTGACGAAGCACCATCAAAATATGTTCTGTCGCGAATAAGCAGAGCCTTTTTAACAGGACCCGAAACAGCCGGAATAGATTCAAACTACTACGTCGGCGAAGAAGCACTTGCAAGACGCAACGTGTTACCAGTGAAATACCCTATATCATACGCTTATGTTAACAATTGGAACGATATGGAGGATGTTTGGCATTACGTTTTCGAAAAAGCGCTTGGAATAAACGCTGAACAACACTCTATATTTCTCACAGAACCACCATTAAATCACATGGCAAACCGAGAAAAAACGACGCAAGTAATGTTCGAAACATTTAATGTTCCACGCATGACTATGCACAACACAGCAGTACTGTCTTGTTTCGCAACTGGTCGTACTACCGGTATCGTTTTAGATTGTGGTCACGATATGGTACGTGCTCTACCTGTCTTTGAAGGCTATTCACTACCTCATGCTATTACACGCACTGACATAGGTGGAAGTGATGTTACGCACTATTTGTGTAGAGCATTAAGAGACAAAGGTTATGATATGCACTATCTTCGTGATAGAACAGTTATACAGCACATTATTAACGAGCTATGTTTTGTTTCTACAGACATTGCTCAAGAACAAATTGAAGAACGACCGTTTAAGTTACCGGATGGTAATACTATCGTTCTAGGAGAACAACTATACAAATGCCCTGAAATACTGTTTCAACCAACTATAGCAGATCCTGGAACCTATCAAATAGGAATTCCGCCAGTTCTATTAAACACAATAAAGAAATGTGACTCAGAGATGTATAAGGTAATGTACGATAACATCATTCTAGCTGGTGGATCATCACTGTATGCTGGAATGCCAGATAGAATTAAGAAAGAGATCTCAACTAGTACAAACTATGATACTAATGTTGTTGCTAATGAAGAGCGACATCTCGCAGCATGGATAGGTGCAAGTTTATTATCAACGTTGGATTCTTTTCAACATTTTTGGATTACTAGTGATGAGTATGAAGAAAATGGGCCATGTCTAATACATAGACGAGTGATATGATAATGAATATTTCTTAGTTTATTTCTGGTGCTGGCTTTGGTTTCACGATCCATACTTCCAATATAATGTATGATACAATCGCAGCTCCTAACAGTACGACTAGCACGATTTGAATCTCTAAATATGTCAAGTAGATACCAGTGAAGAACCCAGTTGATGTCACAATACCTTGTATCAACTGGAATGCAGAGAACGCATAAGCAGCTTCGTTCTTATAAAATTCTTCACATCCTATCACAGCATAAATACTTGTATTCAATCCAGCGTCTGCTAAACCACATAGCGTCGTCGTAACAAAGAACATGTATGGTTGTTGCTCTTTCAAAAAGAAACTAGACGTAACAGCAAGCGCATGTATGATCAATGAGAGCATCATTGATATTTTTCTTCCTAGACCATCAGAAATCTTTGCAAATGCCATAGAACCGAGCACTTCGGCAAACCCAAACGCTGCCATTGCCCACCCTAACCATCGTACACCGATCAACGGAGGAACAACACCATAAAAGAAAGATTGTGTCCAACCACTGTACATAAACAATGGAAATATCATAAGCATCTTTTTTTGCACTAGCAAACGACCTGTCTCATACAATATATGTTTGAGCAATTTGTGCTCTTTCGGAGTTTGGTTTTCATGTGTTGGCGCATGTGGAACCAAGTATAACATGAGTATAATACCAATAACACCAATTAGTACGAGTGTGAAGAATGTCCAGAACTGCCCTAAACCTATTTCAAGTAATGATGCTGCAATCAAGCTACCGATCAGCATATTGAGCTGATAAATTGTGAAAAAGAGTCCACTATAGAATCCTATCTCTTCTCCTGCATTTTCGCTTGTGAATACACCTTGAGCTGGCCATAACATACCAGCACCTAATCCTTTGCCGAGTAAGTCGTATGAAATGCAAAAACAAACCTATAAACACTGAAGATATATAAATAAATAAATTAGAGTTGAAACATGATGCGAGCACGAATACAGGAATGGGTAATGCGCATACAAACATACACACGCGTGCAGTCAATTTTTCTACGACAACTGGAGCGATTGCGCTGCTCACACTTCCAAAAATATAAACTAGTGTGAGTGACCAGAATCCAGCTTCAGCGTGAAAAGTTGTCATATAATTTTGTGCAGTATTATACGCAATATATGTTATCATCATGCCCAAAGACATCATGAGTATATTATAAACGCGTCTGTTAACGTATCGTTCTTTCAGTCGTGCCCATCGCGATGGTTGTGAAATTAATGTATCGGCGTATGGTCGCAGCAGCGGTGTGACATCTGTGCCCTCTCGTCTATCAAGCTGTGCATTGACTGTGACATCTTCCATTATTTTTCAAGCTTACAAAGTGGACCAACTAACATCAGCAACAATTTTTCTTCTAACTTCTTGTTTTTATAAAAATTATTTATTTGACTCTCTTTGCAAATAATGAAATTGATCTAGTTACCGCAGTTGGTGTTTTCTTTTGTTCTGGAGATGCCACAGGCGTATCAACTGGTTGCTCCACTGGAGTAGGAGTAACTACAGGTGGACTTGCCACCACAGTACTACTTCTATTCAACGGACTTGGTAACTTTTCTGCCGTGGTATTACTACGACTCAACACTGGACTACTCTTTGCCGGTGAGTTCTTTGTGACACTTGGCGAAAATCCAGTTGGTGTGGTATCTTTCTTCTTAACCATGAAATTCCTCACTTTTCTTACTTCCATTTCATTTCTTCTTTCCACTAGTTTTATAATTTTTTGAGTCAAATCGTGATTCATCTCTTGCATAAAATCACAAGGTACGATTCCCGTTTCGTTGGTATCATTGTACACATTGATAATAGATTTGAAAAATTTGATCTCATCTTCGTTGGTAAGTTCCAACAGACTTTTCGTGTCTTTCATAAAAATGGATTTTCTTCCTGTTGCTCTCTTATTTTCTGGTGACGTCGCAGTTGGTGTTTTTGCACCATTTGGCGTCGGTTCTCCTTGTAACAACTTTTCCATATCTAATTTATCGGCTAATTCTTTCAACTCGTCATCGGTAATCTTGTTCACTTTTACATAGTGATGAGTAACAGGTTTCAACTGCGCAGGACGTGGAACCAATCGTTTTGCTTTTCTCTGTTGCTCAATTTGCAATTGCCGAAGTTCATGGTACGTACTTGGCAATTTGTTCGATGTTAATTGCTTGTACCTCTCTATGGCATTATTTAATCCACATTTCTTCACCAACCACCATTTCTTTCCCTTTTTAATTTTTTCATAAACAAAAAAGATGTCTCCCTTGAAAAAATTAATTTGGAATTTTCCAGGATTCGCTTGTTGGAACGTCGCCGTAGCAACACATACACTCATACATGTATTTTCATCCAAATTTTTCACACGATCAATTCTTCCTTGATCCACTAGTTTTTCCATTTCTGCTTCTTTTTTCTTACTTGAAAACTTGGGTAAATCACTCGCTGTGATGACAGTTTTTTGTTTCCGTTTCTGCTTCTTTTGTTGAACAATAGAATTCTCTAGTACATCATCGGTATAATCTTTCATCACTGCGTAACATTTTGTTACTGTTGGATCGGCTTGTTTCACCTCTTCGAGGATACGCCAAATGGATTGCATACAATCCCACTTTTTTGTATCACTTTCGAATCGGAATGTGTAGATATCGTGTTCTGTGACGAGTTGGAACGCGTGTTTGGAATGTTCATCGTTATCCATATCAAACATGAATGGGAAAAAATATCTTCTTTCTATGGGCTTATTAGAGAAACTTGATTTTGTGGAAATTGACGTTTTGACAATGATAGGACCATCTGTAGTTGTTGATGATGGAGATGTTATCGATGGTGTTTCAGTTTGTTCTGTATCTGTGTCTACGTCTGTACTAGTGTCTGTCGCGTCCATGGTGACATCTGTGGCTGCTGTATTATCCATACCGTAATCTGGTCTCTTTTCTTTTGGTAACGTTAACCAAAACCAAGTGTCGATTTTCATGTTTTCCCATGGTATTTTCTCGTGATTAAAAGCTTTATCTTCTTGCAAATAATTTCCACTTAGTACGAGTACGACATCTGATAAAAATAATACAAACTTGGGAAGTTCTCGATTGTTCTTTTTGGATGATAATCCTGCAATTCCTCCACGTTCTGGACAGATCATGAGTTTGACGCGTCGATGTGGAGCTACGAGTTTGCCTTCATCCCACGTTACTTCTTGCGCGATAGCGTTTAATAGTTGTCTATCTTCAAACTCGCGGATACGTTCGTTGACATATGTTGCTACCTCTTTTAACTGTACTAGTGCTTCTTTTCTGGAAAATGGTTAATATGTTTTTTCTCGCTTACAGTGTTGCGTGGTCACGATGGTACTGACTCGTTTGTTTTAAAAGTTCATTAATCAATAAGTTATAACGAGGAATTCTTTGTACTAGTTTGTGTAAGTGTTGTTCGAACGCGCATACCTGGCATGATGAGTAACGACTCGATAGGATTCTTATTTGCCTCTTCTAGTTTTGCTTGCGCAGATAAAAACTCATTGAGTGGTTTGTTCTTCTTCCTCAAATCGCGTAACGTCTCTGAAATTGTATTGAAAGCGTTTGTGTATCTATTTTTGTGAGAATTACAAGCATTCGCGTACGTTGTGTATGTTTTCAAAAAGGGTGCGAATTTTAAAAAGATCTCTCCTACTGTCAAATCGACTTTTTTGCCTTTTCTATCTTGTTCGTAGTTTAACTCCAAATCATTCAAAAGTTTTTCGTTTAAATTGGCGATTGTTGTGAACGATCCTAGTTACTGTTAGTCGTACTAGCGTCGTGTGTACCGAAAAGATTGCTGTGTTCGTATGCAGTCAACCAACCTGGCTGGTTTACGTGTGCCTCTAGTGGTGTGGCATATACAGACTCTAGGGCTTTTAAATTCTTTACATATACGCGCTCGGTTTCAAGGATCTCCTTGATAACGTTAAGCCTGCTCATGTTTGTCTTACCAGTGACTGATAGGTGACACGTGAAATTACAACAAGTCTGCTAAAACGAGCTACTTCGATCAGACTCGCAGCATCAGCCTTGAGCGTTTTCCAAGGCATAACAATAGGCTAAGAATACAGAGTATCTCGAGACATGTTTAATTTGGAATTTATTTTTCTAATAATAATCGTTACATGAGCATCTTCCCTCTTTGAAATGATGTGTCCTGTTTGCGTCACCAACAATGATGGTTCTATTGACAATTTTTGAAATGAACTTGGTTGCTGTATGACAATCTTGGCACATACGAACGTTCTTGTTAATCATTATGTCAGCACCTTCTGGTGTTTCGAGGAGACCTAACGCTAACGCTAACTTTTCGCTATGTCTGCACAAATGTTCAATCTTTTCTTGTTGTGTCGACAAGTTTCTCGTCACTCCACTTGTATCGTGCACAAATCCTTCGTTGCGTAACTGGTCAAACATTTCGTCTAGTTTCGAGTGAATCTTGTCCCTCATAGGATGATTATCATCGTTCGCAACAAAACGGTGTGTAACTCCATTGATCTCAATGAATGAGATTCCTGGTATCTTTTCTATGTTCTTTGCACTCATGTACCTTCTCACACGATCTACACCTGATCTATCTCCTGCTAATGCATACATGTTCGAAAGTTGAACACATGTAGCAGAGTCTTTATGAGAAATATTTTCAAGAATGTACCAGCCAAGACGTATACCTCTGGTTATATCTCTTTGATTGAAACAAGCTGATAAAAGTGATCTCCACAGTACAATATCCTTACTACCACTTTCTGTCGTCATCTTCTCCGCTTTCTCTAGCTCGCCTGCACGTCCAAGAGTATCAATCAAACACGTGAGGTGAACATCACCACCAATTGATGATTTCTTTGCTTGGGAATAAATATCCATGGCCTCCAGCACCAATCCATTATGGCTACACGCGCTCATGACAACAGCATACGTCTTGTCATTAGGCGTGATTCCATTACTCTGCATCATGCTAAACAACTTGATCGCTTCTTTACCGAGTCCATTCATACCGACTGCTTGTATAGCCGCTGTCCATGTTACAATATCAGGATTAGATACTCTTTCAAACGCTTGTAGTGACTTTTCAGGGTAACCAAACTTGCCATGCATGTAAATTAACGATGTTGCAATGTATTGGTCTTTTAGTTGCTTGTCAGTGAGTGTCATCTCCATAGCTGCACCTTTCTGTCGTGACATGGTATCTGCGCATCCTGTAATCAACATGACACTTGTGTTATCACTAACTTGCACTCTTCTATCTTTCATCGTTTGTAACACATCAAACGCATTGTCAATCATCTTGTTTGCTAGAAACGTTTTGATAATTTGTGCGTAACATACACTAGGAGGTTCGAAATGTTTGTTTGTTTGGATGTAGGCGAATAAATCTTTTGCAAAATCCGAGTTTGCCGCCTCTACACATGCACTAGTTAAAGATCCAAAGACAAACTTGTCCATCTTGAATTTTTGTTTCAATATTACTTTCCATACCTCTATCGCTCGTTCTGGTTTCATTAACTTTCTAAATGCCGATATGATCGACGTGTAAGTTATAGAATCTGGTGCTGTCAATGTATTGAACGCATCGAACGCGAAATCCAACCTGTTTAGCTCTGTAAAGCCGTTGATTAGTTTTGTGCCAGTGATGTTTGGTTTGATTTTAGGAAGTGTCTTCCATAGGTGTAAAATCTTGGTCAACAATACAGCGTTCTTCGATATTGTGGCCGACGTAACAAACGTGTCCAACGTGATTTCATCTGGTTCTAGTTTGTATTTCTCCAAGTAACTCCACAGTGTTTCTGCATGTTTGTGTTGGCGACGAACTGTACATAATTTTAACATGGAACGAATAACAGCGATATTTGGTTCTGAATTTGTTTCTAGTGTTTTGAATATTTTTAGGGCGCCAGAAAAATCGTTTTGTTTGGAAATTAGAAAAGCTGCTCCTGCAGAGTCTGGCGATTCATTATAATATTTCTCTGCTTCCTCCATTTTGTTATCTTTTCCAAGTCGTAGGACTTGGTAGCCATTCCCATTAAATGCAGCGTTTGTATACCATCGTAGTGTTGTGGATAAATAAATATTGAAAAAGACGAGTTTTTGAAGAAACATGGTTGGCCAACGAAAATGCAGATGCGAGCTTCACATGAGCTCAAGGCAAAGCAGTTGCAACAAGATGTAAAAGAAAAAATCCTTCTAATTGGCAATTATTGGTATATTTTATGACGAAACCATTTATGCAATGGCGGTTTGGATGTAGCCCATGGCGCCTTCCTTTGCGCTTTGTAGAGCGGCCTTACCCAT
>JAESGV010000345.1_pt1 | contig 20849 bp, 23 predicted proteins | sample 9269781 | NCBI WGS metagenome assembly JAESGV01 (sample SAMN15741586, study PRJNA653496) | algae metagenome | isolation source: Tildeniella torsiva UHER 1998/13D and co-occurring heterotrophs from... | place: Slovakia: Slovak Paradise National Park, Hrabusice, Kosice Region | collected 2000-01-01
AGATGCTTTGTCTGACTGTAACTTGTACAAGCGACTCGAGAAGAAAGTACAAGAAACATTTGAGGTAAGAATTATTTAACAGACGCTAACATTTAGTTGAAAGATGTCAGTACAGATGTATTTGCTACAAAGTTTGAGATCAACGCGTTACTTGCTACAAGATATGATTTAGAACCAGATGTCGATGAAGAGGACGCTGAATCTCATCAAGAAGGAAAGAAGCCAACCCTGTATGATGAGGATGAAACGCCTTTGTTGCAATATCTGAACAGCGACGAGTACATTCGAGTTGGAGCTTATAGAGTTTTTCGTTTTGATTTCAATTGATTGAAAAGTAACATGTTCGCTAATGGCGATTTGTTGAATGCATTTATAGCATCGTCAGCAAATGGCATACCAAACGTAAGATTTCATTTCCTTATTTAACGATTAACGATTCTTCATTAGCAGCTACGATTTATATGCGTACGTTAAGCAGTATTCAAAGTCATTTAAGAGCGAAAGGAGGCTTCTTCCTAACAGCTCGTACGACTATAAGCAGAATGCTGTTTACATCTTCTTCAACAACATAAGTGAGGCACACTGGAATCTGTACGTTTGTCATGTTGTTGATGCCGCAACAGTGATTACGTAAACTAGGCATCACCGCAAATCAAGGTGATAATGAAACAAGTTGTGGATATTATGCTGCAGCCGCAGCAGTGCAAGTTATCCAAGATAAAGTTCCGCCAAGTACTCATCTCCTAAAGAGGTATCCAAACGTGCCACATTACACCAAGAAGGACATGATTGCCTGCTTCAAACGGCACATGAACTTGGATGAAGGCATTGTACAAGGCTTCGAACTATCACAAAGGGTTCCACCACCGTTAGATGAAGGAAAAGGCGAGTTGAACGAGAAGCCGGTTGAAGAGCCAAAGACACCAGAGAGAGCCACCAAAAAGATGCAAAGGTCGCCAAGTCCCAAGCAAAAACTACAAAAACGCAAGCACGTACATACTGAAACTTCAAAGCAGAAGAGAGGTAGACCAAAGAAACGTGCTCGTACAAAAGAAGAAGAGGAAGAGGATGACAAGGAACACGACGATGAATCTGACGCCACTGGAGGTCCACTTACGCAAGACGTGGAACCAAATGAAGACATTAAAGAAAAATAAAATGCTTTTCTTTATTTAATATTTTAATTTTCTTTATAATATGTTCAAAAAGATTCCGCAAGTGGCAAACAGAATCTGTTTTTTAGACGATCTCACTTTTATAGATATAAAACTGTAAATAAAAAGTAGATAGTATATAATTACTAAAAAGTTGTTTATACCTTTATAAAAGTCATTTTAATATAATTATTTTATATTTTATTAAGTTTTTAAAATAATATACATAATATGTAATCTTAAAAACATCAGTTTTGTGTATTTGTTTATCTAAATTAATAATTATTTTCATATTTAAATTAAAACTTTCCTAATGGTATGAAAAACATATTTTATACTTAATTTTATATACATTACCTTTAATGTTATTGACAAATTATACATAGTACCAGTTTTCAAAAATGTTAATTTATTAATAATATTTCTAAGTTTATGTAAAAAGACTCTTTTATCTTTGATATTTTTAATTAAATAATAATATTTCTTTTATAATATTTAATCTTAAAGTCATCTATTTGTGGTGTATAGCACACTTTTAAAAATAATTTTAATAACAACCATTTATATTCACAAAGCAACAAAGCTTTACAGCTATAAATGTTAAAGTAATTAAAAAATGCCATTATGATGCTTGTTTGTGTAAGCTTTGCCTTAACCAGCTGAAATGTACTTTATATATATATTTTTTTAAAAGTAAAGGTTTATAAACTAAGAATTCTATTTTATACATATTTTTTATTATTTTTATGTTAAAAAAATATTTTTAATGCTTAATATTAATAATAAAAAAATTAAATGTTGCTTATTGTAATTTAAAATTAAGTTTATATTGTTAATTTAAAAACTGTTATACTTTAAAACAATGTATATTAAATATATTACTAACATATTATGCAAGTTTATTACTAATAAAAGAAGATAAAAGGCTTTTAATAAGTGATTTCACCACATTGTTGAAGAATATATCAGCATTTTATTCATAAAAGACAATGCTATGGAAATTGTTCAATTAGCTACAATAATCAATTTTAAGAATGAAATAACTAGTTAAATAGCTGACAAAAATGTCTTGTATATCTTAAAAAAAATTATTACTCAATTTTATTTATGAACTTTGACATTTTAAACGCCTATCTGTATTTAATTATAAATAATATTAATAATGTAAGTTTAATTACATAAAAAACTAAAATTTGTCTATTTAAAGCTAATAATAATATTTATTTATAAATAAAATTACTAAATATTATTAAAAGCTTTTAATGTATTATTAATATAGATATTATATTTTGGATTATATATAATTTTTTAACTAGTAACTAATATTTAATGTCTCAAATACATAACAATTCCTTAATTACTAAGAAAGCTATTGATTATAGCAATTATATTCTACTTTTGATTAATTTAAAGCAAGACAATGCTAAAGCTAACATAGCAGTTAGTTTTTATGCCTGGTATCAAATATTTCAGAAAGATTCTTCCAGCTGTAGATATTTTAACATTGTAGCAGTGAAAAATATTATAAAGATAATATTATTATTATTATCAAATATACTTTTAAATGTTAATATCTCATATCTTATGTATTTTACTAAGAAATAGATCATTATACAACTTAAAAAACTAGTAAAAAGGAATATATTTGTTAAAAAACTTGTTTTGTCACAAGTTATGCTAGAAGATCTTAATAAAAATGAGTTAAAATCTGAAAAAGCAAAGAAGGATAATAAAAATGACTTTAACAGTAATTAAAAAAGTTAAAAAAGATAATAATGATAAAAAACTAATGAAATTAGACAAAAATCAAAGTAGCTCTAATAATTTTAAGTAAAAAGAAATTAAAGCAGCTGCACTAGTTATATTAAAGAAAAAAAAGTAATTTGCAAAAAAAAAAGTGTTAAAAAAGACTTAAATGAAGATAAAAAAGTTTTAAAACTAAAAAAGACATTAAAAAAGAAATTAGTGTTAAAGAAATATAAATCTTTAATAATAATAACAAATATAATATTGTCAAAGAAAAGAAGAAAAGAAAAAAAGAAAGCAATTAAAGTAAATGTTATATTAATAAAAAAATTAATTTAAAATGCTATCAAATAGCAATTCTTATGAATAATTACTTTTTAATAAATAAAGTTTTTAAATAAAATATATTTATATTTCATAGCAAAAGATAAAACAAATTCCATATATTGCAAATAAATTTTATTTTTTAAGTAGTTTTATAGAAAAATAATTTAAAAAACTAAAATATTAATTTATAAATATATTACAAATATTATCACTTATATAACTACTTGTTAAAAATTTGTTTTTTTCTTTTATTTTAAAATTGTTGAAGTTCTTTCTGTTATGTTTACCTACATACTATATGCTTGAATTCTTTCATACTTTTTAGTATTTAAGAGTAAAACACTTTTTAAACCTTAGATACATTTAAAAGTTTCTTGCTTCATAGTTCTTATTTGATTATCTATCACTTTTTCAATTTTATCAAAGTATTAAGATTAATATGTTTTAGAAACTATGTTGTTAGAGTCAATACTTTCACATTTCTAGTATTACAAGATGTTACTCTTAAAACATTGTTATGAATATTTCTTTTGCTATCATAAATGTGCACATCATGTGCAATAAGCTGCTTATAGAACAAAACTACCTCTTGTAATGACATAATATCTTGTTGTTTATCTTAAGTCATTTAATTGATAACAAATGATGTACCACTACTTTTATTATTCAAGATCAACCGTTTAATGACATAAACTACTATAACCACCTCTTTGCTCTTTCTTTTACTTGTTATTATTACTTTTTTCTTTATATCAAAATCTTTTTGTTTTATTTTTGGTAAAAATGAGGCTTTATCAGAGCATGCTATTTAATTAGCAATATTGTTTAAACCACTAGTAGTAAAACAAAGTTGTTTCTGCTTGTATAATTTTGACTCTACATCTGATAGCGCGGAAACTGATGATACATCTACTTTGATACTAGATAAACTTGACAATAGAAAAGTATTATAGTTAAATCTAGCTTAAATATATTTGTATTTGTTAAATAAGCATTTTCTTGTTGTGGAAAAGTAGCATTTGCAACAGTAAGAAACTGTTTAAATGATATAAAAGTATATGCTTGCTCAATAGAGAAATATGGTGATAGTGGTGTAAGCAATACTACTGTAATACTAAATACAATCAAATTATACATTTTTTTTCCACATTTTATAGCTTTTGCATCAGATAGTCAAATAGTTTTGTATCTATCAAATAAAATAGTCTATATATACCATAGCGTTGTATAATTATTATTCTATTTAAACAAAATAAATTGTTGTTTTTTTTACAAGTGATATAAAACTTATATAAATGTACAACTTGCTCTTTATTAGCAAATGTATGTTTCTCTTTCTCAACAGCTTGTTTTGTAACTATTTTTTTTCACTGTGCTTTTCTAGTTTTCTTATTATTTTATACATTTTTGTTAGTTTGTTTATGTTGTTTACAAGTAGTTACTAATAAAAAAATTTATTGTTTAACATTTTTTAAAAACAAATATAAGGTGTTCTTTTCAAAAGAGAAAAAGGATGATGTGTTTTGCTTTAAAAATGTACATATTTCCTTTTTTATAATTTTGTTGTTAAATTTATACTTATATGTGGTATATTGAACTAAATTATTTTGTATACACTTTATCATAAAGATTTCTTTACACAACTCTACTATAACATCATATAACTATTAAACTGCAGTAAACAATTTTTTTTTAATAAAAGCAATAGAAAATATTATATCAGTCTTATACAAAACTTTAAAAATAGAATCTTTAACGAAAAGTATTGAACAACCTTTAAAAGAGATATAATAATCATAACTAAATTGCTTTTTTAATTTAATTTGAACATCCATGGCATAAAAAAGATCATGGCAAAGAAACTTTTTGCTTTTTATTATAACAACTTTAAAAGCAACTTAAAGGTAAATTATAATAAAATAAAGCACTTATCATGGTTAATAATTTGACAACAGTATATTACAACATGGTTTTTGTAACATTTTTTTATTTAATGTACTTTTAACTAAATATAAGTAACTATCTATAAAGTTAAGAATATCTTATATTATAATGTTATTGCTCAGATGTATTAAGTATATGAGCTTAATAATACGAGTTAATATATATTATTTAAAACTTTGCTCAAAATATCTATTACTCGCCCAGTAAAATCTCTTTTATCCTTTTTAAGTATAATATTTTTACTTTCTTTTAAAGTGGTTATAGCTGCATGTAAAGTAAATAAACTTTCTTGTAAAGTAGTAATAGCTATACATAGAGTAAATAGTACTTTTATATCAATTAAAGTATTTATATTTTCTTACATATCTTTATTGTTCGCATTTTTTGCATATCTTTATTATTTGTATTTTCATCATTCTTGTTATTAAGCTTTTTGTTATCAAACTTCTTATTAGTAGTCTTATTTTTATTTACTTTTTTTTCTTGATAGTTCTATATGTCTATCTGATTTGATTTCTTCTAAATTTCTTTTGTACTCAATTATATTCTACACTTTTCATCCTTTTTTACTTTTATTTTCAGTGTTGAACCTTTTATTAGAGTGAGTGTGGCGCTTTTAAGCATTTTTTAATAATTAAATCAACTTTATACATGCTAATTAAATTATTTTGCAGGAAGTTAACAACATTATGTTGTCAATAAAAGTTAACAACTTGATGTTTTTAATATATAACCTTATTTACCCGTTTAAAATGTTATTAACTTTGTTTTAAACTGTTGATAACTGTATTTCTAGATGTTAACTATGTTATTTTCAGATGTAATCAACTTTATTTTTAGATGCTATCAACTCTAGTTTTATGTGTTTTCACCTCCAGTTTTAGATGATATCAACTTAGTTTTATAAGTTATTAACTTTATTTTAAGTTTTTGCTACATATAATATGACAACCCAAGTAGTGCAGTTACTTAATAGTTATTAACCATACATTGATAACTTAATGTTGATAACTATTGAGTAAATGTTAACATTATAATAAATAAATTTTTAACAACTTAATTGCTAAGCTGAAAACATTCAAATTAGTGTTGATAACTTCTCAAAGTAGAGTTGATAACTTTTAAAAATGGAGTCACTAATATTCAGTTTAATATTAAGTTAATAACTTATGCAATATAGGTAATAGTTAATAACATTACATTAATAAATTTAAAGTTAAGTGTTTTAATAACATAAAGTTAGTAACAACTGTTAACAATGTGATGTTGCTAACATATAGTTGTCTAAAAGTAAGATTTAATAATGTTAACAAGTTATAAAAAGTTTATACTAATTAACAAACTTCACATATGACAGAATAAACACCTGCATTTAAGGCTCAATTTACTATTCTTTCTTATGAGCTTATATTACACTTATTAAGTATAATACTGACAATATATATAACAAAGTTATATTAATGTAATACTGCTGTTATAAAATTCTTAATTTAGATAATAAAAATAGTTTTATATAAGCACAATCATTACTACTTGACAGACGTCATTAAAAGCTTATTAATTATTATAACTTATAAAATATTTTAGTTAATAATTTATCTTTTGAAAAGTTAAAAATCAAAACAAGAGAAGTTATTGCAAAGACTACAAATAATGTAAGTATTTTGTATTTTTAATTTTTATAAATTATAATTGTATATTTTGTTAAAATGAACCAACTTATCATAACAAAACAAATTAAAAAAGTGGACTTATCTAAAAGAGATAAAACTGTTGTAGAAAAAGCAACAAAAAATATAGCTGAAAAATATAAAGCTTTACAAATAATACTTAAATGAACTTATTTATAAGCTTATTATACATTTAACTAATGTTTAAATAGTTTACATAGTGCTGTATAAAGCCAGCAATATATTAAGTACTTTAAAAATATAAAGTATAATAAGCTTGTGCTTTTAAAAAAGTTTCAAAAAATCAACTCTAGTTCTATTATAAGTATGATTCATTATAAAATTAATATTATTAAACTTGAGTATAATTAGTACAAAATTGCAGATAAAAATGAAAAAAAAAGAAAAAAAAACATTTAAGAGATAAAAAAAGAGCTTGAAGCAAAATATGCCAAATTCAAATAAAAGAAGCAAAAAAAGTCAACAAAATTTACAGATTTAAGTGATAAATGTTTTGACTTTATAGATAAGAAAATATTAAAAAAGCAAAAGAAATATAGCAAAGTAAAGTCTACCCCAAAGAATGATAAATAATTTTTAATTTTTAATATATTATAAAAGAATATAAGTCCTTAAAAAAAGCTTAAAAAACAAAAAAGCAAGAAGAAAAGCTGTTAAATTTAGCAAATGAACAACAAAATGCCAACATTGAAGTATTAGATGATAATTAAGTTAGCGCTACCTCTTTGACTAAGATAAAGTAAAAAAAAAGCATTAAAAAAAAGCGCCCATTATAAGCTTTTCCCTTGTTAGTAACATAAGTGATTTAAAAGAGAATTTAATCTAAAATATTAAATCTAATTAAAATATGTTTACAAAATTTGTCACTTTGTATTTTTGAATATTATTAAGCAAAAGTATTCTACTAATAACATTGGTGTTATTCAAGCTATTGCTGACAACTTAAACTCTGTTATATTAATGGACTTAAACAAGTTAATAATATTAATATATAGCTAAAAAAAGTGTTAATTTAGAAAATACTAATAAAACAATTGTATTACAAACTAATCTTGTTGTTAATAGAGATACAACAGTTGTAAATCGCTTTTTACTTCTTATTGAAAAGAACTTCATTAAAATGGTCAAAATAGTAAAAATTTAGTTAATTAATATAACATTAAAGTTTTATTTAATTATACAACATTGATTAATAAATAATTTTAATATAACATATTTTAAGCTTTAGCTGTTTATTTTTATCAAATAATTTCTTTAAATATTTAACCTAATATATTATAGAATATTACAATTAAAACTTATGTTAAAGCATTAACAAAGTTCAAAAAGGCACTTAACATAAAGCAAGTAAAGTTAAGCAATTATATTATTATTCATAATGGTAAATTGGGTATTATAGTTGCTTAAATGCAAATGTTTCCAAAGATGTGACATTTGTTATATATTAAGCATTTTCTGGATAATATTAAACAATATTTGAAGTATAAAATGTGAATTAAAGACTTTGCTGTGATTGAAAAGCTTATAAAGCTTGTCAAAAAACCTGGTAATATCAAGAAATTGATAGATTTCAATCAAAATAAGTTACTTGCAAATAAGCAATTACTTTATTCAAGGTGATAAGAGTTACTTTTGTTATTTTAACATAATAGTAAGATTGTATTTAGTAATAACACAGAATTAGCTTTTGAATTTTGTCACATATAAAAGCAAATAAGATTTCAATTTTTATGTAGTTTAATAATAAGAACAAGTGTGATTTAGTTAATATAAAGAACAACAAATGTCTTATAAGTAATGAAAGTGAGTTTAATAACTTTAAGCTCAAGTATGCATTAAAGACAAATTATAAAGCAAATTATAAGTTATTAGTATTTAATTTGATTAAATATATAACAAATTAATTTATATATTTGTATTATAGATATAGCAATATTAATGGTGCAACTAAAAGATTGAAGATTGATGCAGCATCAAAGCATTGAAATCAAATATATAGTTTAATTTTACAATTATCACCAGTAGTAAAAAAGTATATTATGCAAATGGAGTAATTTGATACAAACCATAGAAGACAAAAGGTTAAATTTAAATTACCAGATTATTTTTATATATTAACAGGGCTCTTAGTTGCAAAGGTGAATATTATAGAAGTTATAGCTAAAATAATTGTTAGTAGAGGCAATATTACACTTCATAACAATGAAACAGCTGTTGATTTTACTGCAACTGTGTTTAATCCTTTGGTCAAACATATCTTTATTGTTAAAAGTAAATGTTGACAATAAAACAAGCTACAATGCGATTGTAAGGTATGAAAGTATTATTCCTTATTAATTATTTTAAAATTTTTCAACTATTAAAGTTTACAAGCATAATAAGATAGCAGCAAAACCAAGTAGTTTAAATCTTATTCAAAACAAGAAAAAAAGGATTCACTTTGAAAAGAAATTTAACTTTGTGTATTAAATGTACAATTAAACATTATATCTTTTTATATGTTATTAATATTTAATTAATAACATTAAGTTGGAAACTTTCTTAGCTAAATGTAGAAACTAAAAGCAAAAAAGAGCAGAATATGTATAATACAGTTATTAAAAGTTTGTAAAATAGTAAAACTTTTTTTCACTAGTTTAATTAATTTATATTTTAGTATTTCTAAATAGGTAAAATAATATTAAACAACTTATATTATAGGCTAAATATTAGAATAAAGAAAAAGTTTTAAATATGTTGATTTCTTTTTTATCAGCTAATACACACTTAAAAACCAATGATAATATAACTAATACTATTGAAAGTATAAATTGTGTCACTGATATTCTTTAAAACTATAACTTTATTATAAAAATTCAATTAATATTTCAATAATACAGCATAGTTCTTGCCTTAATTGATGGTATGTTTTATTATTTCATGTAAGTTGACTGTTATAACACTCAATTAAAATATATTATTGTTTTATCATGATAAAAGTTGAAGCTAACACAACATTAACAACACAAAAAGACAAAAACAACATGTAGGACAAGTAAATAATGATAAAGCTCTAAATACTTGCTATAAAATTGAAAATATGACCTTTTATATAAAAGTTTTAGCTAATTTATTAGAAGTCTTGTTTATTGTCCAACAATGAAAATAATATAATCAATTTTTAAAACCTTCTTCAAATAGTAAGTTAAATCTTTAAATAAATGTAGCAGTTATATTACTTTGTATAAAAAAAATAATATGGTTGATTTATTACAATATAACATCTTATTCATCAATATATAAGCTAGTAATGACAGTAATACAAAGGCAGAGATTATCTTCAACCTTAATACTACTGTTAGCTTCTAACACTTATAAACTAAAACTAAATTTCTCATGCAAATTATATATCATTGCCAATGAAGAATTAGTAACTCCTTTTTATTGTTGTTTTAATTGCTATATCATGCTCAACAATGGTGTATACAACAATTTAAAACTAACTAATTATTGTAACTCACATGATTTTAATGATTATGAATAAGATTCAAACAATACAAAATATTTTAAATAAAAAAACTAAATATTTATTAAAATTGACTTTTATAATCTTGTTCTCTTCTTGCTTTTGTTTTATGAAAAATAAACTGTGTATATATAACATAAAACGTTTTATATCACTTGTCACCACAGTTGTGTAAGTTGTAATAATAAGATACAAAACTGTGACTTATATTGTTTTGTAACCTTCATTTTAATATACTTTGTAATATAATATTTAAACTGTTATTTGAATTTATTTTTTATAATAAGATATGTTACTAACTTGCACAATACTTTAAATGTAACAACTTTAATAGTTTTATAATACTTTGTTTTTGTTTGATATAATTGTTTTTTAGTCAACTTTATAAGAAAAGAGTTGTCATTAAAAGTTTATTTAAACTGAATGGAATTTTAAAAAAAAGAAATTTTGTTTTGTTTTTTAGACAATCCTTCAAAGTTAAATATATTTATATTATTATTATCCTCCATTTTACAGTTTTATAATAACTATTATAATTTTATAATAATATTTAATAATATTTAATTTTTTAAAAAACTATATCTAAATGTATTTTAAAATTATTTGTTTTAAATTTTACTATTAAATAATAAGATTTTTAATTAATTAAGCATAAATTGTTTACTGACACTATTAACTTAACTGTTGCTGTGTGCAAGCTATTAAATAATTCAAAAGATGTACAATGTATGTACAAAGTGAATGTAGAAGATTTAATTGTGAGTATAATTGATACAAGTGATTAAATGTTGTTTTGGCACTTAAAAATGTCACAGAGACTCCACTCGCCAAAGCAAAACTACACACTAAAGAATTCAAAAAGTAGGTCACAAAAATTGATGATTTTGAACAAAGGTAGCTATTGTACAACAGAATATTCATTTAATACTGCAACACTGTAGTCTAAATAGAGAAGATTGAGGAATTAGGTTCTAATGAAGAGACATTAAAAGAGACTATGCTGCTATAAAATGTTTTCAGCAGCAGAAATATATTTGTTAATGAGCTTAAAGAGGTTTATCAACAACTTAGTAAAGATACTACCAAACAGATTGAAGAGCACTACATTATTGCTGATCACACTAAATAAGTTAGCAATGCTTTAATGCTATATGCCAAGGTTTGTCAAAAAATGTTAATCAAGTGCGCATTCAATTTATTCTATAGCAACAGTAATTTGCAGAAAAAGTATAACAACTTATAAAAGGTGTTCTGCAAGGCAAAGTTTCTCAACAAGAAGCTTAATAGTATAATCAAATTAAAAACATTGTACTATTTGATTGTTCAGTTTCCAAAGTTACTTTTCACAGTAACACCTGCAAGCACTTAAAAACATCAAAGAGTGCAACTCAACTCTAGGCGTTCATGTACAAAAATTCATATTATAATGTAAGTTTAAGCTGCAAAGTGGCAAAAGTAAACAACATAAATATAAATTACATATTTTTTAATCAAAATAGCTTGAATATATTTCTAAAGTTCTAGATTTAACTATTGCTGAAAAGTAATATGTTATTGCAATGCATAAAAATCTTGACATTTGCATTAAAAGGTCAGTTGGAGCACTAGTTGTTGAAGTTGGCAAAAGTGTATGTTTAAATATGGAGACAAACAAAGTTAAAAAGTTTGTTAGCAAGTATTTAAAGAAAAAGTACCTCATTACAAAAGAAGATGTATTTTGCATTAAAAGCTACCAGTGGCTTTCTGACAATAATGTGAACTCATACATAGCTGCCTCTATTGATAAAGTTAATGATGGTTACAACTTTGATTTATATATTAAAGAAGTAAAGTAAAAGGTAAGTCGCAATTTACAACTTTAAATAACTATTTATAGTTTTACTTTATGAGCACATATATATTTGATGCTTGGTGCAAACACTCTAATAAGAAACGCAATACACTCAAAGAGCTCACGCAGTTCAAATTCTTATTAGGCTCTATGTATTTGTTTCCAATTCACCTTTCAGGTCATTGGATCTTATGTACTGTTTCTTGTATTGAAAATACAATATTCACATATCTTGCTGATTTATTAAACAGTAAAGATATTAATACTGCATTTTATGATGAAAATCTTATTACTAAAGCAATTTCACAATATTTTAATGAATTTGTTGATTATAGTGATGAAGACATTGATAAAGTTGCTATAACTCTCAGATATGCTACTGTGCAGCCAAATTAAACTGCATGTGGCTATTATGTTTATGCATGCACTAATTCATTTCTTTCAGAATATTTGACTAGCTTTATGATGAAAGATGAACTAATTCTTTTGAAATATAAAGCTGTTCATAATGTAAGAATTAGCATACATAAGTTTTTGTAAAATTTAAAAACAGTTATAATATCTCACCTTAAGCATTCAAACAAGCTTATTTCTAGATTAACAGTGCTGTATTGCAACATTGAAGAGGATACCAATGAAGTAGCCATTCAAAGTAATGTCAAAAAAACTTCAAGCTACACATCTGCTCTAAAAAAAGGCATACAAAAAGCAATCAATAATTTAATGTAAGCAGAATTAGAGCAACAAAAAATTGCAGGAAAAGTTAAGAAGATTGGAGATAAGGTAAAAAAAAAGAAAGTGAACATAATAAAGAAAAGAAAGAAATACTTCCCTCACTTAGATGAAAAAGAATTACCATACAGATTTGACAAAGAACAAAGCTAAATTTGCTGCATTTAAAAAGCATAAGATGGAAGAAAGCTTTGCTAGTAATAACAACACTCAGTCATCATTAAAACGCTACAAGAAGTTATTTGAAGCAAAGGTGTGCAGTAGAGGACATGGAAAAGAACATGGCAGAGGACAAGGAAGAGGACATAAAAGCTTTTCAGTATTATCATTTCAAATAAATGAATAAAGATTATTTTTTTAAATTTAATCTGTAAGAAGTTGTAAGTTGCAACTTGAAGAAGTAAAATATATTCTGTAAATTACTTTCACTGAAGATTTCATTTCGTAAAATGGCATATCCCATAATAAACAAGAACATGCTTGCATAGTAGACAATATATATAAATAACTTTAAATAAATAATTGTTAATGTAGCTGTATTGTTTATTATGCTAAAAAGATTTATATTTATATAATTTTAACATTAGAAGTTTAATATTCTTACATACTTATATAATTACAACAAAATGTTTAAGCTAAATATTATTTACATAATTTAAGTTTAATAAAAAAAGTTAAAAAATATGTTAGATACAAAGATAATAAACTTTGTAACAAAGCTCAATGAATAAAAAATAATTAAAAAGCAACTAAAACAACTAACTTATTTTAAACTTATAAAGCTTATTATTTGTGTAAATATGTATTAACTGTGTGCTGTTATATAAAGAATAAGACTTACTTGTAAAAGTGTGTAAATTTAACTTTTACTAACTTTTAAATACTTCAAATTAAAACAAAGGAGATGGCTGTTAATGCTGGTTAAAAATTAATAAAAGACAACATAGTTACAGAACTTTTGAATACAGAACAAAGCATGATGTTAATATAATTTTTAACTATATAAAAAGGATAAAAACAAGGAAAAAAAGGCTTTAACTGTAATTTATGATTTTAAAACAAATGACAATAAAGATAGTCACTTTGATGATGAGATATATAAATCACTTATTAAAAAGAAAACATAAAATTAATAAATGTAAAATCTTTTTAAATAACTGACTTCTCATTTAACTTGCCTTTTCTTTTATCAAACAGTGGTGAAACCCTTTGTGATAGTTCAAGGCCTTGTATAATGCCTCCATTCAAGTTCATGTACCATTTGAAGCAGACAATTATGTCCTTCTTGGTGTAATGTAGCACATTTAAATACCTTTTTAGAAGATAGGTACTTGGCGGAACTTTATCTTGGATAACTTGCACTGCTGCAGCTGCAGCATAATATCTACAACTTATTTCATTATCACTTTGATTTGCAGTGATGTCTGACATATATTTAAATAGTTGCTTTGGCTTTTTAACTTTTTTATATTGAATAAAACTGAAGTAATATTTGATAGTGCTAAAAATAGAAGCATCTTCAATGATGAGTGTTTTTCTATAGCTCTCTGATGCAGCAGCGTCTTTGCAAGTCAACAAGTCAAAAACTGACCACATAATCATTGTTGCAGCATCAACAACATGACAAATGTACAGATTCCAATGCATCTCACTTATGTTGTTGAAGAAGATATAAATAGCATTCTGCTTGTAGTTGTACGAGCTGTTGGGAAGAAGCATCCTTTTGCTTTTAAATGACTTTAAATACTGCTTAGCGTATGCATATAAATCATAGCTGCTAATAAAGATTTATTAATCGTTAAATAAGGAAATAAAATCTCATATTTGGTATACCATCTGCTGACAATGCTATAAATGCATTCAATAAATCACTATTAGCAAATATGTTACTTTTCAATCAATTAAAATTAAAATGAGAAACTTTATGAGCTTCAACTTAAATATACTTGTTACTATTTAAATATTCCGATAAAAGCGTTTTATTTTCATCATACAGGGTTGGCTTCTTTCCTTTTTAATAAGATTTAACATCTTCTTCATTGATTTTTAGTTTTAAATTATATCATGTAGCAAATAACGCGTTGATTTCAGACTTCATAGCAAATATATCTGTACTGACATCTTTTAATTAAATGTTAGCATCTGTTAAATAATTTTTACCTCAAATGTTTCTTGTACTTTCTTCTCAAGTCACTTGTACAAGTTACAGTCAGACAAAGCATTTTGAAATACTTTGGCTTAACTATCATACAAATTGGATGGTGCTATCTCGCACTAGCACAGTGCAAAAAACTGAGCGCAAATCAACTAAAACTAATTTACAAACTTAGGATGAATTGCAACTTTATTGCACTTCCTCTACTACCATGAAGCATGTTAAAGCAGATATCAATATGGTTTCATACACACATTGATTCAAATTCGAAATGCCTTTAGCTACATTTTACATGCAACATTATGTTCATTGGAAATGCATTTAAATTTTTTACCTTACTAAATTACTCCTTTGTTAATAATGTTGCTACGTACATAGCAGAGCATATTAACTTGTTCTACATTTTCACTATTATTTTGCCAGACTTAAATTCACAACAATATAACAACTATTATAGATACTAAAAAAATAATGGCATAAAAGTACTATAATATGGAGGAGCTACAATTAAGTGTAACTACTGATATAATATTCAAAATTTAAAGTTTCAAAAGCAAGAATTCTATCTACAGTCTCAATTTAATGATAGTATATACTGTGAAATTATAGTATACTATAAACTAGAAGGTGTCTCTATTATAGTTAATGCTACATTAGTTTCACCACACAAAAACTCCAAAAGTTCATTAAAAATTCCTTATGAGCATCACAGTAATGAGCGCTGCAAGCAAACAAAAATAAAAGTTGCTTCTTTGAACAACTTAAACAAGCAGTACAATTGTCTTGCTGATAACTTCAATGAAAATCCTGTGAGAAATGTAAAGCAGGTTTCTAATATGCAACATGCATATTAAGATCCTGCAAACATGTTTAATCACCAGATAAAACTAGCAACTGTATGTTCTGATGTAATTTGATACATTAAACAACATCTAACGTAATTATTTGTTTTTTTTCACTGACCATAGCTTGGTTCTAATGAAACAAGCAAAAAAATAGTTTATTGATGTTACATTTGACATGTGGCAAGGCTATATGTGCTTTATAGTGTACAAGTTTGAAATCTTCAATTAATATATAACTGGCTTTGTGTACCTTCATGAAACTAAAGAGGCTTACAAGCATGTAAAAGTGTTAAACCATTTCAAACTAAAAAAGAACAAGCAAACTACAAACTTATAAGTGATAGTAAAGCAGTTATTATTAACATTTGGCTACTTACTTTTCAAATATGCCACAAAAGTGTTGTAGCTTGTATTTTTTAAGAGCATCTATAACAAGTTGTGATATTATTTACTACACAGGCCTATCAAAGACTAAGTCAAGAAGGTTCTGTCTATCTTCAATAAAAGTATTATTAAATATGGTTTGTTTGATTTACCTGCTGACAAAGTGAAAGAAAATAAAGACAAGATCTTGCATTCAGTGTAAGTAGTTTCCTGTTTAATATTAATCTTATAACGCTAACACATTAATCATTTCTAACAGCAAATGTACAAAAGACAATGCTATTGAAGCTTGTAGGTATATTTTAAAGGAGAAGCTTCCTATATTGTACATTTATGTACTTAAATACAGTAAAAACTTTGAAAATGATCTTTAAAAACGCTATACCATGAATCTTGTTAAATCTTAGAATGCTGCAATGATCACACAATGTAGGACAAACTAAAACTCAAATGTTCTTACCTTGACTGAAAAGATTGTCAAATTTTATATTAAGCAAGCCATGTACACTGAACTTGAATTACAAGGCAAAAAAAAATACTATTTGGTGAATACATCAGAATTAGTTTGAAAACAGCTAGCTGCATGTGCTTTTAAATTCATTTGATTATGCATTGAGAATTTCTTGCATTACATTAGTGCAACATCTCTTACTTCATTTGCATTTGCATTAAAGCTTAATATAATATGCTTGATTACGTTAGTAAAGGCAGAAGCATATGAGGTTGCTGCAAGGCAGATTATGATAAAACCTGATAACATACAGATATTGAAGAAAGATGATAAACTAAATATTATTTGTGTATATGATACAATGACAGACAAAAACAAGCCTGCATAGTAGATAATGTGAACAAACGATACTAAATAGACAACTGCAAGGTGTAGCTGTTCTGTTTACTAAGCAAGAAAGCTTTGTGTCCATATAATTTTAACATGTCAGAAGGTTGGTGCTTTTATGTATTTGTACAGTTACAACAAGTCGTTCAAGCCAAGTGCTTCTCAGATTATTTAAGTTCAACAAAGAGAGTTAAAGAAACATGCTAAGCACAAAAGTAGCAAATCTCGCCATAAAGCTCAACGTACAAAGGATCATCGAAAAGCAAGTAAAAAAGCAGCATGTATCTTTAATGACTATGATGACAATAACAATCAGATTGCTGACAGTTCTAATAAAAACAATGATAGTGATGCTAAGTTTGAGATTTTTCTGAAAAAGAAGGAAGATAATTTGACATTTTTCAATGAATATGTAGAAGAGAAGTCATTGGTCATTATGTTCAAAGATGAAGATGATTTTAATTATGAAGTTAGCAACTGTAGGAACATAGCTATTAAAACATTAAGTGAATCAAATACAAGTACATTAAATAGAACAAATATTGTTATCTCTGCTGTTAAAATATCTAAGAAATGTGGTAGACCTCCAAACGTTGTTTCTTTTGATAGCAAGGAAGTAAATGCCACAACTCTAAAAGCTAAACAAGGAAGACTCAAAAACAGCATTATCAGTGTTCTATCTCCCAGATGTACTGAAAAGCGCAAACATGAAAAGCTATCCAAAGCTGAAATGTCGCATAAAGCACAAAAGCTAGAATAAACTTGATTTTATATCAAAAATTTTATTTTTAATAAAGAAATTCAAAAGTAAAAAGAACAGCTACAGCAAAAGAAAAACAGAATAAGTAAAAAACAGATTTTATTTTTTAGACAATATCTTAAAAAAATTATATTTTCTATGAATGATTAAGAACAACACTTATTAGATATTATTGTAATGTGTAATTGTTGTAAACTATGATAATATGGTATATAAAAGCACTACTTAGTGTGTTGTGGAATGTTTATGCATTGCAAGTAATGTATTTTGATGTTATACAACTGATATATTCTAAGTGTATGTATTATGAAAAATTGTTCCTTAAAACACTACTACTTATTCAAAAACACCTAAATAATCACCAAGTAAACAGTTAAACTTTAATGAGCCAGCATTAAAACAAATAAAGATAGAGAATAACAAATAGACACATTAGCAATTTGTTGATAACATTGTTGATAACACTGTTATTAACTTCATCAATTACACTTTGTTAATAACTATATCTATAATAATGGACATATGGGAAGTAGTCAAACCCTACTATCATCAATTGCCAACATAACTTAGTATTGTTTCTTGTTTGATTTTGTTCAACACAACTAAATCTTGTCTTTGCAATATTGACTTACAATGTACAGATGACTTTCATGTTGATACTTTCCTGTCTTGTAGTCTCCACGTATTTTTGTTGCAGGTGTTGGTTCTGAAATGAGTCTTACTTGTTCATACAACTCTTGTGCCAAACTAGAAGTAATCATGTTGAATTGACACCAAATTCCTTTGTTCTTTTCATCGAATCTTCTTTCAGTTATGAGTAAATCCAACTCTTCACACATCTTTTGAACATCTTTTATTGTTATTGGTTCATCTAACTTGACACGTTTTCCGCCTGTTCAATATCTTGTTCGTCTATATTGGTACATATAGTAGAACTCCTCCGTTGTCATTGGTTCATACAACTGTTGTCAAACATAAATACTCTTTGGCTTGTTTTCAGATTGTGCGTTGTTTTCACTTTTTTTGTCATTAGTAAATCATTTGCTTCAGGTTTTTCTTCTTCCATTTCGATATTTGGGAAATGTTCTGCTGTTCTTCTGTAGCAGTCGCGAGCACTTTTGTTTTTATCTGCTTCTTTGTCATTGTTCATTTAACTCTTTTTTCGACCATTTTGATTTCTTCTTTCCATTCTTTGCGTGCGTCTCTTTACCGGCTTGGTCTTGTTTTCCTCACTGTCTTGATTTTGTTTCTCTTACAGTTGATCAAATGGTTCTTGGAATTCATTTTTGTTCATGTCTTTACCACTCTCATGGCTTCATTGTTTTCTTCGCGTTCCTCATCTTCTGCTGCATCTTCTTTCATATCTGATGATTTACCAGCAGTGTCTTTCGTACCAAATAGAGTTTCTTTTAAATCTTATTCCAATGATTCTTGTTTGTCAATGACCATTTTGTCTTGTAAGCTTCTCTTCATCGCTACCTTCAGTATCTTTCTTTTCTTCTGCGTTATTTTTTTCGCTGTCATCTTTGACTTAGGTTCTGTTTCCTTGTGTCTCTTATTGGCATTCATTTCACTGTTGTATGTTTCTATGTCTTTGTTTACTGCATGCGCCGACCCTATGTACAATGCACTATGTACTGATAAAGTTTTGAGTACAAGTTGAACTTCTTCATGTTTGTACCGTGGCAGAGAATGCTTTCATGGCTGCTTTGACGACTTTCAGAAAGTAATCAAAATTCTTACGCTTTGCAAGATCTGCAAACCTAATTTCAAAATGGGAATAACAGATAGCCAAGCGTGAACCATCACCTGCCCAATGAACAAGTCCATGGAATGAACTAGTTCAATTTTCCCAAACGTCAATATTAAAGTTCTCTTCCTCGTCGTTTGCCTTGTTTAGCTCTTGTCAAATCGCGCGTTGCTCACTGACTTGTTTTCTGTTTGTGATTTGTCTTCACTCTTCTTGTCGTTCAGAAAATCATTTTGTTCTCATCTTCTGGTTTTGTCTCCTCTTTCAGTAGCAGTTGCGAGTACTTGTTGCACTGATTTGTCCTTGATTTTTCTCTTTTAATTGATGGAACAACTCCAAATTTGTTTCTCTTCACTCGGTATTGTCTTCCTCTTCCTCTTGTTTTTCTGTCTTGCGTTTGCATTCTTTTCTGCATGCAAGTTACTCCATAGTGGAGTACTTTTTCGACAGTTTTTTTTGGCATATTTTATGGTCTTGGTGTTGCAAGCGAGCGCTTGAGAGGTGTTCAAAAAATATGGAATTCGTTTCTTTCATTGTTGATTAAGTATACAACGTTGTTGGACTTGTCGAAATCTTGGAAACGGTGATCGTGACTGGCGATTATGAGCGACAAACATGTCATGTTTCCTATGGCGAATTGAGAGTACATAATAGTACGGTTTACGGTTAAGAGTTGACTGTAGTTTGTAAGTACAGTTTACGAAAACCGTGCTTTCTCGTTGACCGTGTTAATAAAGCACGGTTTGTGTTAAATGCAACGTACACGAGTTGATATCCAAAAGATAGTATCTTCTGTACCTGTCAAGGTTATACCAGAGACGTTATACTATCCTGATGAAGAGGTGTTGTACAAATATCACGAAGCAGATATTGAGCATCATACACTTTTCAAAGACATCAATTTCAGTCATGGAAAGATAACTAAGTCAGGTATTCCAATTTTTCACATGGTCAACTAACGCCAAACAGCAAAAGAGCAAAACATCTCGTTATCTTATCGCGATAGATCACGAAAAAAACGTGCAGAAAACAACACTCGCAGAAGAAAGACTGCCAACGATGGAAGAGCACCAGATACACGAGATCAAATAAAAAATCTTGATGCACGTGCCGAAGTACTCGCCCAAATATTCAACATTTCACAATCTTTGTCAGCTGATGGCTCAAACACTGCACTTTCAGATACT
>JAESGV010000346.1_pt1 | contig 20840 bp, 20 predicted proteins | sample 9269781 | NCBI WGS metagenome assembly JAESGV01 (sample SAMN15741586, study PRJNA653496) | algae metagenome | isolation source: Tildeniella torsiva UHER 1998/13D and co-occurring heterotrophs from... | place: Slovakia: Slovak Paradise National Park, Hrabusice, Kosice Region | collected 2000-01-01
TCGATTCCAAGTACTCGCAGATGCTTGGCGATACCTGGTAGACTGTTGTCCACAATAAACTTCATATCGTTACCAGCGTCGTCTGGTATTTCCGTGGTCATGTTCGTTTGTTTGATTTCAAGTTTGCCTCGTTTTACAACGTTAAATGTATAGGAATAAAAGCTCGGAACATCACGGAAAGCAAATAACACGTGCATGAAGATTAGCTTTACTTAGCTGTGGTTTATCGGACTTGCACTTTCAGTCTAGGTTGACTGCAGCCCGAAACAAACCAAAACAATACAAGCGTGGTTGATCGCACAGCGAAATCCCACGCATTCTTTAAATAAGCCATAAAAATGCTAGACATTCACAAAAAACAACGAAACCAAACAGTTCAACACGAATTTAAAAAATGACTTCAAAAGTACCTACTTATCGTTTACTCGGAAAATCAGGATTACGTGTATCACCACTAGCACTTGGTACCATGGTAAAGTTTCAACCGTAAACGCTCTAACCTATCAGGGATGGGGTGAGTCTTGGAAGCAAACGTTTAATCTTTCAACATCGGAAGCAGAAGCAGAAAAGATTTTGCTCCGTTACTTTGAGCTTGGCGGCAACTTCATGTAAGATTCTAATAACTGTTTGCTTACATTACAGTGACACTGCCAACAATTACTCTACTGGAGAATCAGAAACCATCATTGGTAACATTTTGGAACGTAACAAAGAAAAACACCCTCGCCACAGCTACATTGTAGCCACAAAGTATTCACTCCCAGATGATATCTTCAATCACACCAAAGGTATGTTCAATTGTTCCTCATTTAACAATAGGACCCAACGCAAGCGGTAATCACAAGAAGAATCTCATTAGAACAATTGATGAAAGTTTGAAAAGATTGAAGTTGGATTATGTTGACATTTTGTACGTTCACTTTTGGGATTTCACCATGAAACCAGAAGATGTCATGAAGATCCTCGAAGATACTGTCATTAAGACTGGAAAGGCTCTCTACTTGGCTGTTAGCGATACACCAGCTTGGGTTGTATCAAAGGCTAACACCATTGCTGAACATCGTGGATGGAGTCAATTCGTTGCTTACCAAGGATTGTACTCGTTAATCAATAGAGATATCGAGCAAGAGATCGTTCCATGTTGCCTTGACTCCAATATCGGTATTGTACCATGGGGTGTACTTGGCAGTGGTAAACTCACTGGACGTACGTTGAGACCAACAAGTGAAGAACAAGTATCTACTGTTGGAGAGTCGCAACGCAAGTACGCCATGACTGAAGAAGAGTTTGACATTCAAGACAAGGTTATTGAAGTTGCAAAAGAGTTAAAAGTAACACCAAGTCAAGTTGTTGTGAATTGGACTGTGAATGCAAAGGGTATTACTTCACCATTGATCGCTCCTCGTAGCGTTGAGCAATTGGAAGATCTCTTTGCAAGTCTTGAATTTAGTCTCACTGAAGAACAGAAAAAGAAGCTTGAGGATGCAACCAAGAACAAGCCAGCTCGTATCTTCCCAGCTGCAATGATTGGAGTTGGTGATGACCCATCATTTGCTTATGGAGTACCAGGAACTCCCAAGTTGTTCAACATTGAGATGCAACACAAGTAAATTGTTGTTCTATGAGCTTTGTTAGCTAGAAGATTCGTCCAACTGTAGTGGTAATTTACTTGGAATGCTCTAGTTAGATGTTATACCATAACGAATTTAGGCGACAGCAAGCTATCAAACGTCAAAGAGTGAAAAATCAGTAACAAACCATGAATCCACAACAGCCACAGTACGCACCACAACAAGGCTACCCTCCACAGCAAGGCTATCCACCACAACAACAATATGCGCCACAACAGGGTTACCCACCACAACAAGGATACCCACCACAGCAAGGCTATCCACCACAACAAGGTTACCCACCACAACAAATGTATGCTCCACAACAAGGTCACCCTCAACAAGCGCCACCACAACAAATGTATGTACAACAACCAGTAGCAATTCAACAGGTAATTATTCGCTCATCTCGTTCTAATTGTTATAGGTCGTACAAGTACCATCTAACGTAGTCGCCATTGTGCCCACAAACAACGGCTCCCTTATCGATAGCATCTTCGGTCCCAATGAGAAGATTCTAGTCAAGCAACGCATCGAACCTCTAGAAATTCTAGTTGGATTCGAAACAGAAAACAAATACGACTGCCATTTTGGAAATGGTATCTTGGCTTGCGCAGTAGAAGACTCAAACTTTTTTGGAAGATGGTTCTTGGGTAACAAACGCCCCTTCAAGATGCACATCTTTTTCAAAGATAACAAAAAAGAGTTTATTCGTTTGGAGAGACCATATAAGTTCTATTTTGAAGAGGTCAATGTTTTTGATGCCATAACAAACACAAAGATTGGAAAAGTTAAGCGCAACTTTGCCGTTTGCGAAAAAGAGTTGACAGTTTATGACGAAAACAATACACTACAATACAAGATCATTTCGCCATTCTGCGATTGGTGGAGCTTCTACATTGAGAAAGATGGACAACGTGTTGGTGAAATCAAAAAGAAATGGGCTGGATTTTTACAAGAATTCGTCACTGACGCAGACAACTTTGGAACTCAATTCCCTAAAGATGCCTCACCCAAGCAAAAAGCACTCATCTTCTCTGCTACTTTCTTGATTGATTTCTTATATTTCGAAACCAATGGAAATGACAACAGAAGAAGAAACGCATGGTTCTAAGTGATAATAAATTTTATAGTTTTGACTTTTGTTGTGCCAAACGATCAGTTGACCTAATCACAAAGTCTAACAAGATCTCTTCTGACCCTCCTGGTATAACATAGTAGTGAGTTTCACGATACATTCTCTCTACTAATTTACCTTTACCTTCTTTAACGATACTGCTACCTCCAAAGATTTGTGATGCTTCTCTTGCACAAAATTCAAAACAACGACTTGCGTTGACTTTGAGTAGAGCACAATCTAAACCCAATTTTTGAGCACTTGCTCCGTTTGTAATTTGGTAAGCAACACGTTCTGCCATATCATAACTTGCTTCGATTTGTCTGACCATTTCTGCTAATTTCATACGAATAGTTTGATGTTCTATTAATCGTTTTCCAAAAGTTTTTCTTGTCAATGCGAATTTGATTGCTTCTTCGTAACACATTCTTGCTTTGCGAGTTGCTTCTACTCCAAAAATAAAACGTTCGTGATTAAAATTGGAAACAATCATCTTGAACCCTTCTCCTTCTTTTCCGATCAAGTTTTTGACTGGTACTTTGACATCTTCAAGTGTAACAAATGTAGTACTGTGAGTCGTATCAAATTGTGTGTCCATTTTGCGCACGTTAACACCTTCCATACCACGTTCGATTAGTAATAAACTGATACCTTTTGCACCATCTCCACCAGTTCGTACTGCAGTTGTGAAAAAGTCGCCCATGGTACCTCCAGTGATCCACTTTTTCATTCCGTTAACAATGTAGTAATCTCCCTCGCGTACAGCTGTTGCTTTAATTCCCGCAACGTCACTTCCTGCATATGGTTCTGTAATAGCCAAACAAATGTTCTATTTGGTTAATGGAATGAAAATAGATTACTTTTTTGCCACTGATGACATCTCTGCATACTTTTTGTTTCAATTCATCACTTCCATAGTACAAAATTGGTGGTAAACCCATACTGTTGATTTGCATTTGATACATGACAAAACCTGTTACACGACTGATTTCGTCGATGAGGATCAACTCATAAAATGCATCAAAGTCATCTGGCTTTGTACCACCATGCTCGCGTGGGTAGATTAAACCATTAATTCCAAGTTGATAAGCACGTTCGTGTAACTCGCGTGGATAACCTTTGCCAATCCATTTATCTACGTTTGGTTTCAATTCCTCTTCTACAAATTTGCGTACAACTGCTCTAAATTTTTTGTGGTTTTCGGTGTAGTATACAGAGTGTCCACCTTGGTACTGGGAGATGTTAGTTTGTGATTCGTTATTCTTACCCAGTATGGTTCTGTGAATGGAACCTGGATAAATGTGAGTAACAGAGTTGAAACAATACCTGGTCGCCAAATGTTTCTTGTGACATGTTCTGGCTGCGGTGTTGTGAATATTTGTTTGACTTTTTGAGGTTTTAGTCAACCAATGCCCGCAACATGCCGCTTAGATTAGCTAAAGCATAGTTATTTCGGCATCAATTTTGGCAAACGATATTGCTCGCACAGATTTATCCTTGTTGGAGCCTGATCAAACTTCACACAAAATGAAACTCGTACTAGCTGTTGTGTTGCTCATGTATGTTGCAAGATCGCTTTCGCTTCAAAAGATTCCAGATGCCGATAATTTGTTCAACATTGGAGTAGGAAAAGCTGACATTACAGGACCTGCAGCAGATCGTACGTGACTTTGTTTGCTTACTTTGCAGTTGCTCTTTCTGGTTATGGAAACGTGGGTCAAACGACAAAAGGTATTCATCAAAGATTGTGGGCGAGAGCGTTTATAGTAGCAGAAAAAGAAAATCCCAAAAACCGTGTAGTGTATGTGAATCTCGATGCTTGGGTAACAGCACAGGCAGTGAAAATAACTGCAATCGATAGGTTGAATTCCAGTTTGTATCACTATGGGAATGTCATGATTTCCGCTATTCATTCTCACGCGACGTCAGCTGGCTACGATTGGTACATGCTCTACAACATCGCCACATTGGGCTTCAGCAACCAAAACTTTGAGGCGATCGTGAATGGAATTGTAGCTGCAATCAAACGTGCCGAGGAATCCTTGAGCGATGGTGGAAGAATCTTGATGAACACAGGAAAATTACAAAATGCAAACTACAAGTAAGCATTACATAACAGTTTCACTCATTTTCAGTCGTTCACCAACATCATACAATCTTAATCCTGAAGATGAGCGGAAAAAGTATGTAGATGGTAACACGCAAAAGCTAATGACAACACTACGATTTGAAGATGCTAACGGAAAAGAGTTAGGAGCTCTTTCTTGGTTCCCAGTGCACTGCACATCGCTATCCGTTAAAAATCGTTTGATCTCACCAGACAACAAAGGGTTCGCAGAGTACTTGTTCGAAACAAAGAAGAAAGAAGCAGGTCTTACCGACTTTGTTGCAGCTTTTGCACAAGGACCAGAAGGCGACGTTACACCTCATCTTGACGAGCCTACGTGTCCTGATGGTAAAACACCTTGTAGCAGTGATACAACTTGCAAAGGTAAAACAGCGCTATGTACAGCCAAAGGTCCTGGTAAAGACATGTTTGAATCTGTACAAATCATAGGTACTCGCCAAGCAGAATTTGCTATGAAGTTGTACAATGATGTCAAAAGTAGTACTGTTCTCCGAGGACCAATTGTCCACAGACACCAATTTGTAACCCCTGCAGACATGGTGCCTAACAATAGCAGTAAGCTATGCACTCCTGCATATGGTTACAGCTTTGCTGCTGGTAGTAAGTGAACTATCGTACTCTAACATATAGCGGCTGATGGACCTGGACCACTCTTTAAACAGGGTAGAACTCATACTAACCCATTGATGAGGGTAGTAACAAATATTCTAACTCGCCCAACAAAAGAGCAAGAGAACTGTCAAGCCCCAAAACCTATTCTCGCCAACCTTCAGGGTAAAGTAGGATCACTAGATTTAGTTCCACATATTGTGCCGCTCCATGTAATTCGAATTGGACAATTGATACTGTGTGGAGTACCAGGTGAGCCAACGACCATGGTAGGACGTAGAATGCAGCGAGGTATTGAGTCAGTGATTAAAACGAGTATTTTTGATGCACACGTGGTAGTGGCAGGTCTTTCTAATGCATACGCTGGTTATATTACAACTCCAGAAGAGTATAAGAACCAAAGTAAGTCTTCTACAAGTACTAACTGCGTAGGATATGAAGGTGCGTCGACTTTGTTTGGTCCTCTCCAATCTGTAGCATATATTCAGGAATTTACCAAACTCGCCAAAGCAATAGTTGATAGCGAGCCTGTAGAGCCGGGACCAACTCCGCAAAAGCATGGAGAGAATCTCATTCACCTAAGTATGCCTCACTGGGTGGATGCTGTGCCTCTTGGACTTTCATTTGGTCACGTAAAAAAGAATGCACGACCGTCGTACAAAAAAGGCGACAAAGTAGTCGTGAAATTCTACGGTGGCCAAGTTGCAAATAATTTGATGACTGAGAAATCGTTTTTGACTGTCGAACGAAAGAATGGCGACAAATTCGAAGTTGTACTAACCGACAACGACTGGGACACTAAGTTCAAATGGACCAGAAAGTTTCTCATAGAATCCGTAATAACCATAGAGTGGCGCATAGGAGAAGTTACACCTGTTCCCACTGGCACGTATGTGATTCGCCACTTTGGTTATCGCAAACATTTGGATGGTAGTCTCCAAGAATACTCAGGCGTATCCTCAGAGTTCATGGTTGTGTAAACTATTATGTAACGGTCATTTCCTGTTTCGGTACGTGTCCTTGTCGTCAATCATGTTAGAAAAACTTGTGATACTTGCAGTTTTGGTGCTCTCACATGTTGTGAACACAAAACGAGTAGCAATTCTAGGTGGTGGCGTTGGTGGTCTTTCTGCAGCGTTAGAACTTGTCGATAGAGGATACCAAGTAGATATCTATGATAGACAAGAGGTATTTGGTGGTAAAGCTAGAAGTATCCCTTTCAAAGGTACTGGAACAGACGGCAGAAGCGACTTGCCTGCAGAACACGTAATTATCTCAAATTTTGAAGACTAACATAATTAGGGTTTCAGATTCTTTCCTGGATTCTATGCGCACATAAACGACACCTTTAAGCGTGTGCCATACCAAAACTCAACTGTGTTCAAGAATTTTATAGATGCAGATTTCGACATGCTCGCCAGAATTGATGCAGACCCATGGGTATTCCCTACACACGGTCCTAACAGCACCATGGACCTCATCAAAGATTTGTTCTTGCTGTTGAAGATTCAAAAGCTCCATGTGCCAGTATTGGAGCAGCTCTATTTCGCACAAAGAGTCTCACTAATGGTTATGAGCTGCCCAGCAAGATGGGAGAGTCAATACGACGCATACAGCTACTGGAACTATACCAGTGCTTCTAAACTATCATTAGCTTACCAAAACTATTTGGTAAAGGGCGTTACAAGAAACATTCTAGCGGCAAAAGCAGAGCTCACAAGTTTGAAAACTATCGGCAGAACATTTATTCGATTACTAGAATCTGCAGTAGAGAGCAATTTCGATCGATTGTTAAACGGTCCCACCAATGAGAAATGGTTAACACCAATGGTAGAACATTTGACAAAACTAGGAGTATCGTTCTATCCATTACATACTGTGAAATCATTCACACTTGACGGAAACAAGATAACAAACGTTATCGTCAAAGATGGACAAGGAAATATGAAGACCATCACTGCTGATCATTATATCAGTGGAATGCCAGCAGAAAGAATGGCAGAATTTGTAACTCCAGAAATGGCCAAAGTAGCACCAAGCATGTCTCGCATCAAAGAGTTGCGCGTCGATTGGATGAACGGAATCATGTTTTACTTCAAGAAACCAGTACCCATCGTTCATGGTCACGTTGGCTATTTCGACAGTCCATGGGCGTTGACTTCCATTTCACAACAACAATTCTGGCCAGATGTAAACGTTAGTCGTTTAGGAGATGGTTCCGCAGTAGATATCTTATCAGTAGATGTAAGCTCCTGGAACGTTGCTGGTCTTAAAGATGGACCTGCAAAAGGGAAAACAGCCATGCAATGCTCAAAAGAAGAAATCATACAAGAAGTATGGTTCCAGTTACACCGTCACTTGCCCAAGATTATTCCATTGAATATGAGTGATGTTGTTTCCAATGTCTTTTTTGATCCTGATATTCATTTCACAGAAGATGGTCGTACTGTCACTGCCGATGATGAACCATTACTCATCAATGAAGTTGGAACTTGGGAAAAGAGACCAAAAGCAACCACAGAAATTGGTAATTTGTACTTGGCTGCAGATTACGTTCAAACGGAAACAGATGTTGCTTGCATGGAAGCTGCAAATGAAGCAGGAAGAAGAGCAGTGAATGGATTACTACAAAATGACCAAAGAACTGATTTTGTCAAACTATATGACTTGTATTGGCCAAAACAATTTGAATGGGAAAGACAACACGATTGTACTCGATTCAAGAATAATCAAATGCCTATTGGTTGGAACTTCCCAGTTCCTGCATTTGGTAATGCAGCAGAAATTCAAAAAGCAATGTCGGAATATGTTTCAGAGTGGGAACAAGCCATGTCAGCATAAAAATTTTATTTTCTAGAAAATTTCACTTTTGCTGGTTTGGCTTTTGGGGTTGTTTTTGGAGGAGGTTTTGTAGTCCATGGAGAAACAACACGTGGTGTTCGAGTTGTTTGTGCAGCTTGTGTTGTAGGCAACGGTGCTGGAGCAGGTCCTGTTGGTGCTACTGTAGATGGTGCATTAACTGGCGCAGTAGATGATGCTGGATCGTTGGGACTAACTGGTCCAACTGGCTTGTTTCCTGGTGCTACTGTAGTCCATCCATTCGTTTGGGTTTGTGTAGGTGCAGGTCCTGTAGTGGTATCAGTGAATTCTGCACCTACTACCAAGGACATATCGCCACATACGCCCATGACCATGTTAAGAATGCCATCAATACCCCCTAGTAATGTTAATTATCGTGAATTTGTAACGTACAGCTTGTACCCCATGAATTTGCGATCACCCAATACTCTGTACCATTTTGTGGTTCTTTTCCCCAACCTATCAATCGCACAGCGTGTCCTCCCATCTCGGTAGTAACTACAGGTTTATAGATACCTTTACTGTAGAACATAAGATCAGCGAATACCTAACATGTTATGAATAAGAAAAGTTTTCTTACATTGATGTTCATGGTCATAGGTCCATTTGTCATTAGTTCGTTTTTGATGTCTTCTACTGTTTTAAATCGTGTTGCCGAGGTTGAGCGATATCGTAGTGCTGCATCGAGTGGCTTACCATCATCACATGCGGCTGGACATTGCAAATTGGGACCACTTCCTAAATTTGCGCTCTTGTAACTGTTACATGCCTCGGTAACGATTCCAGTCTTGTTTGTGTATTGAAAGTAATAGTATGGACTACCACCATCGCATGTACCTTTGATGGAGCAACTCACTGCGTCTTGTACAGAAACATGAACTCCTGGTTTACCAGTCTTTATACAGATTCTATCATTGAAGACGGAAGATGATGAGAAAGCCCTGCAAGTTGTTACTCTTATGTATTCAAGACTTACCAACAACTACCACATTTTCCTTGATCAGGAATAGGAGTAATACAATCTGGCCATTTCTTTCTTGCATCGAATTCATCAGGAAGAGTCGCATGAAGCTTGCGACGACTATTAGCCGATGTTTTCACTGGTAGTTTTGCAATAGTCTTTGCATCGGGCAATGGAGACCCAACTTGGAATTTCATTCTCTCTTCTGAAGCAGTGCTGAATTTGTTGTGCTTGGGTACCCATGTACTCGCTTTTTCTTTGATTTGTTTAATTTGTCTAGTTGCAAAAGTGAAACGACTAAAATCTTGCTCATTTTTAGGATCTTTTGCGGAACAAAGTCCAACAGCGTTCTCAAGACATTGTTGTGAGACTATATGAGTTTTTGAATGAAGTTGGAGTTTAACAGAAGCACCTGCAGATGGTTTGACTGGTTTTGGTGTTGTCAGTGTCTTCTTTGCAAAGATCACTGCTACGAGTAGCATCAGAAATATGGCGACTCTCATGGATTCTCACTGGAATTTCTTGTACCTGTATCACTGGCAAACTCTGTTTACAGTTGCTCGAACATGGCGAGTTGTTATCTTGTACTATTTACAGAGTACGGTGGGACAAGTAGTTTGTTTTAGCGTTACTTTTCAAAAAACGCAAGAATGATATCAAAGCTAGGTCGATCATCAGCATTTTGACTCCAACACTTTTGCATGAGTTCAAGGTATTCGTTCTCTCGCTCTGAATACTCCATATCGGGAATGTAAGGTCTCTTTCCTTGTGTAACCATACCACCCAACAAGAATGGATTTAATGCATCGATCACAGAGTCACCTTCTCCCGAGTATGGTCTCCACTCAAAGAACACTTCATGCATGATGATACCAAAACTGTACACGTCACACTTTTCCGTGTACGATTTGTTAAATAGTACTTCTGGACTCATATACACGAACGTTCCAATGGTACCAGTCATAGTGGCAACGTTTGTTGAAATACTTCTAGATGTTCCAAAATCGCAAATCTTTGCAGTACTGGTTGCTTTGTCGAGTAGAATATTACTTGGTTTAAGATCTCTATGGCATATTGGTTGTTCCTTGCCGTGCATGAACGCTACTGCTCTTGCTACATCTTGTAACAGTGATAGTTTTGTTTCGAATGGTAAATTAGCATGTAATCCACCTTCACGAGTCTTATAAAGTACTTTATCCAAACTCATAGCCATCTCTTCGGTAACAATAAACTATTTGTTAGTACTAGTTAGTCTTCATACCTTAAAGTCATTTCCCAAGCATGCACCCATAAACAAAACAATATTTGGATGACGTAACGAGATCAACATTCGCACCTCATGTTCAAACTCGGTATCTGCTTCAATTTTCAATTTCTTGATTGCAACTCGTGATCCTTTGTACTTGCCTCTAAACACAACACCATATGAACCCTCCGAGATGCGTGAATCAAACGACAAGTCTTCTACTTTGATGATCCATGGTTTGATGTCATGTTCAAACTCTACTCGATCTGTAGTTGGTTCTAGTAACGGTGCACTGAGATCGAGTTCTACATTTCTAGCACGTGTTATCTTCCATTGTTTGGCAAAGATGTAGAAACGAAGGTAGCATAGCACGAGTACAGTTGGTAGTATGACCAACAATACAAATGCTCCTTTTAACGACCATGATATGATATTATACAGAGCTGGTTGTGCTGATGCATCAAAATTTTGCGCAATAGTAGCGCTACCAACAGATAATAGTATGAGCGTTGAAAACGCTGACATTCCAAGCAGGACATATGCAATGGTTTGTAGTAGAATCATCAACTTGTGTTTTTCTACACGTTGATGTATAGCACGTAGTATGATCGCTATAATACAGAAGAATGCAGTTACCAAGTCCATTGACCCAGGCAACATTGCAAAAGAGCTCAGTCTTGAAATTGAAACACCCCAAATACCTAACGATAAACATTGAGCTGTATACAAAACTAGAAGAGTATAGTGTGCTCGAGAAGCAGCTTTCTTCACGTCTGGTACTGTTAGTCTACTCATATAGGGCTGTCCTATGCGGTGTAGTAGTAATACCATGAGGATCACAAAGTGTAGTATAGTGTCTACTTTGGCTGCAAATGTGAACAATTCAAACGACAAAACGACATATAACGATGGTGGTGTGAACGAAAACACAGCAGCACAAATTGTGAGGGGTACACTAAGTAGTACTAGTATTGAAAATATAGGTACGACAAAACGCGTAATGTTTGGTAGTACATCCACAAGCCACAGAATCATAACAATAGAGGACATTACGATTAAGAGCTCAACTCCACCTGTTATACCACTGATTGCTTGTCTGGCAACTATTGTATCACGATCGTAATTAAAACACATTTGTTTGGGTGTCCTTGCTCCTGTGGCTTGATTTAAAAAGTAGTGCGTCTGACAGTATTGCGGTTGCAAAATTCTACTATTGAATATTACTCTATGTCTATCAGCGGCAATTATCAGACCACTCCCAAACAGTATGCCACTAATTGCTTGTAACATGAGCAGCAGGGTCATTATTAACACACTAACGTCTAGTGTCTTCATCGCGAGTGACAGTAGACAATGCAAACGTTGTTACAAGTGCTGTTACTTGTCCTCACACCTCTTGCACTTTCGGTACAGTTCAACAACAGCCTAACGATACCAAATAATACCTGTTTTTCCGTATTAGATAGTTTTCCGATAAGATTCTCAAACACACAACTCGCACTAGTTCTTAATACCACAGAACCAATAGAAAATTTTCAACTCACGTTGTACGACTACGACATTACCCCATCAAATTTCATATGGTTAGCTTCCGAGCAAGTGACAAAAAATAGTTCAACGTTTGCATATAATGACAGTTTTAACATACTAAACATGTGTAACCTTGGTGCTAATGTCAGCGTTATATATTCGCTATCGTACTCTTCTATATATGCTACTCCCTCCTATTCCCGATACACTTATGAATATGCCATGATAGGGCCAATGGCTTTCTTTTCGTTGTTTTTCGGTTACGCACTGCTCAACATACTGACGCTAATAGTTCTACACTGTGTACGTGACCAAAACAATGTCACAGTTGGCGAAGTTTACACCTTACTCGTGTTTGGTGGGCTTCTCGGCTTACACAGACTCTATTTGAACAAGAAAGTGTCGGGAGTGATCTATTTATTCACAATAGGATGTTTTGGAGTTGGTTGGATTGTGGATTTCTTCCTCATTCCAAGATATGTGAACGAATACAAAAAGAATATTGAATACGAGTTACATAAGGGAGAATGATTTATGGGTCAATCGTGAAGAGTAGCTTTGCTATACCAGTAACCTGTAGCTTTTTGTTTGATATTAAATCGATAATAGGAGCATCATAATTTCTTTCTGAGGCTTCGATTAAAAAACACGAATAGCCAATCATATCGTGACCTTGTGTAGTTGCCTTTTCTTTATCTAGAACGAACAAATATCCAACAGTAGGTAGATTTGAAACTTGCATCGTAAATGGAGTCATAAAGTTGTATGGTTTTGATGTACATGGTGTCGTATACACTTGGTCATCTATAACTATTTTACAGTAATATCTGTTTTCAATTGATATCTGGCTAGATGCAGTCAATGTTCGCGTGCGTACGTGACACCGTGGTAACGACACTTTGATGGCTAAAAATTGTACGTTTGATGTTGGTCCTGATAGAGTCGTATCAGTTTTTGGAATAGCCGCGCCAGGCGATTTGAGTTCGTCTCTCTTTTCAAGAAACATGAATATTAAAAAGTTGTCTTTGAAAACGTGATCTATTGGTCCTATGTGTGCAATATACTCTTTGCTCTGTAAATAAATTCCTATTCGTATAGCGGTGTCCCTATCGACGTTCATGTATTCTGCTATCCATGTTACGGCGTCTCTAGCAACGAAACAATTTGCGTATGTTTTCAAAAATATTGTTCGATCTTTTGTTTTTATTTCTTTTCGCATACTGTTAGCTAAATCCAAAGTCTGTTTCACAACGTTTGGTGGTTCTTTGTACACTGTATTGATATAAACGTAATCTGAGAGTTGCATCGCGATAACTTGAAGTCGCGTGAAGGATATTTTGTGTTGCTATTTTTATCTATTGTTTAAGTTTATGCTGCCTATTTGATTTTGAAATAGTTCTGGTTCTATGTTTAACAGTGCAGACGTTGATAGTTCACATGATTCTTAGACCAACGATAATCTGTGAGGATGTTTTCAAACTACAGTTCTGTTCTTGTAACTGTTTCGCGAAGACAACCATCAAAGTCACCCAAAAACAGACCAACATGCTGACAGACACTGTGACACAGGCAGAGAACGATAAACTATTCAAAGTTGTTGCGGTAGGGGATGGTGCCGTAGGAAAAACCAGTCTACTAATGAAATTCGAATCTGATACTTTTTCGGAGGACTATGTGTACGTTTGCTCATAATTGCTAATAATTAAGGCCAACGTTTGATAATATTTATTTGCTGACAAAATCGAAGGGTATTTGAAAATTATAACGCAAAAGCCACATACAAAGAAAAAACCATCAATCTCAAACTTTGGGATACTGCCGTACGTCACCAAATACGAAATTAACGCGATAGGGACAAGAGGATTTTGATAGGTTGCGTATCATGTCCTATCCAGACACCGATGTTTTTCTAGTATGCTTCTCTCTCATACAGAAACGGTCATTTGAGAATGTTATGGATAAATGGGTACCAGAGCTTCGTCACTACTGTCCACATACACCTATTATTCTTGTGGTATGTAGATTTATGTACTAACTCGTATAGGGAACAAAATTAGATTTAAGATCAGACAAAGAAGTAGCAAAAGAATTAAAAGAACAAGAAATGATAATGGTATCGAGCGACATGGGCAAAAAGATGAAAATAAAGATAAAAGCGATATCAGTAAGTCATCGAATGCATTTCTAATGTTCCTAGTACGTAGAGTGCTCGGCAAAAACAGGTAAAAATGTACCTGATGTCTTCAACAAATGTGTCAAAATCACGTTAAAGGCGAGGAAAGCTGCAGCTGAACCACCACCGCAAGAAAAAGGAGGTTGTATCATGATGTAAAGGTTTTGTATTATATCACTCTCGGTTGGCTAAACAAATTTATAACGGTTATGCCATTTGCGAGGTTAACAAGCGGCAACTGTTCTTTTGTACTAACAGACTCTCGAAACATTATAGGGAGTGGGAGTAAATGTGATGTTGTTCTACAGGTACACGAGTAACGAAAATTAACAAATAGAATCCTAGTATTAACAATCAACACGCTACTATCGAGTTTATATCTGCGTCTACTACACCGCATCAGCAAGCAAATGTCAAACCACGATATATTTGCATTCTCATCGACTTGGCGAGTTCGAATGGAACGTATGTTAACAATCTACGCGTGCGAGAGTCAGCGAATGTATATTTGAACGACTGTGATACTATTCGGTTTGGACTAGACAAAGTAGAATACAATTTTGAATTTGTTTGTAATAGGGGTTTAGAAGGTGAACTACTAAAGGCAACACAGCAGCCAAGAGAAGAACAAGTCGAGTATCTGTTTCAAAAGATACGAGATTTGTCATTACAGAATGAAGATCTAAAAAAAGACAACAATGGGATAAATCAAAAGATTGAGACTTTGAAACGTGAAAATGAAGAGCAAGTAGATCAGAACAAGCAGGAACTAAGAAATTTAGTAGAGAGGACAACCAACATAGTCAAATCATTTGGAGAAGCAGAGCGGAGAGAGTCTCTAGTAGATATAATTGCGTCCAATTTAGATGCAATAGAAAAGCATATGAAAGCGCTATCAAATACATTACTACAGAGCAAATCAGAATTAGAAGACTTGACAATCGAAAATAAGTACGACCAAAACGTGCAATTAACACGTGTAGGGGACTGCTGTCCAAGATTGGAGAGTATGAGTATAATCAAAACAACATAGACGTCAAGGCAGCATTGGATGAAACAAAAGAATTAAATATCACAAATGAGATTCTAGAACATAGGATAAAAGACTTGAGCTACGCCAATCAACGGCTGAGAAATCAATTAAAAGAACAAAAGAAATATTCTGACTATCTATACAGTAATTCTAAGAACATATTACTAACACAAAAGATGAGCTAGATAAACAGGGCAACATAGTGTACAGAGAACTTCTAGCAGAGAATCGAGCCGAAGATGACATTGACGATTTAGAACTACTGAAATGGAGGCAAGAATGTTCTCAATATGATTATGAATAAACTGGATGAATGTAAGTAGATATTTTCCAGCTAACTAGTTCTAAGCACTGCAAGATTGTAATATCGTGTCACCTTTTAAAATTTTATTTTTGACTGGTACAGCTTTGAAGACCTTTTTCACAACGTTCTAGTTCATGAACATAGGATCATCGTTTAGGGGATTTTATAATGGTATTACGAACTTTGGTAACAGCACGGTAGAAGAAGTGCAAGACTTGGAAGAAGACAAAGATGATGAATTCGAAGTGATAGAAAATAATTCGACGTTGCTACCACAAGCGAACCAACCTAGTAACTTTTTGGAATACTCTAACAACATAGTGTACTCGCATCTGATGTATCGCACAGAAGGTTATCTTGGAAGGCAAGAAGAAAAAGTCATTTCGTTCCCAGTAACTGTCGCTGGTTTTTACCGTGTAGTCGTCAAGAACACACTTATAGTGCACGTACCCAACGTTCACTTCACTATAAATTTGAAATGCGGACGTGAAACAGATTTCAAAGAAGTTTTGTACGCGAACGAAGAGTGGAAATCACATGGCATGGTAATATCGAACCTAACAGAAGAAGAACGAGCACAAAATGATGCACGAAGCGATGATGAGACTTGGACGCGAACAATATCCGTAACACTCAAATCTCACGTGAAACTAGGACTCAAACATGCACAATACAGCGTTTGCATCTTTTCAGAATTCGAAAAAACATATTTTGAAGAGGGTCCCATCACAGAAGACGAAACTAGAATGATTGATGTCCAAGTGCCAAGAGGAATATACAAAATCTTTATTGGAAGCGAAGTAAGAGGTCAAAATCTGGACGTACAAGTACAAAGTGACGTATATGGTACACATGAACCTTCATTGAAGAAAGGGACTCACAATATGATTTGTTCCAAGTACTTTGCTGTTTTCAAGGAAAAGTCACCACTACTCGTACGAATTACGATACAAGGAAAAGTATTTTTACACAACAAGCCTGGCAAATACAAGGTCATTATCGCACGAGCACACAATTCGGAAATCGAAGTGGACACATGTGAAGAGTTCAACAGAATCGCGAACGAGTTGATGGACGCAACCAACACAAAAGATGGTGACGCTATTTGTGACATTATGCAGAATCAGTGGAAACCCATCGCAAAATCATTCCAAAGCGCATTTTTGCAACACGACATGGAAAAAGTTACGCAAATGGCAGAGTTACTACGTGTGGAATTATTGACTCTCATTCGCGATGCCAGTGAAATCATACCAGAAAATCCACGAGGAGAAGCTGATCCAGTGCAAGTAGCAGATATGAAAGTACGCATAGACAACTTTTTAATGGAATCGAAAGAGTTGAGCAAGTTATCGAAACGAGCGAAAAAGTTTTTGCGATTTAGAGCAAAGAAAGCTCAAGTGAAACAATTAATGAAGGGAGTACTGGACAAATTATCGGATGTTGTCGAAACAAAGACTTTTGCGAGTTGGACTGATTCTTCACTATTGCCACAAATCTATGAACAGTTGCAAGATGTGATTACCGAGACTATGAGTCGATTTGGAAGTGACCCAGACCAAGAAATTCAAGCCGATTTAATGGTCCTCAAGACTGTGAACGTAACAGTTGGGAATCAAATCAAATTGCAGTCACAATTGGATACCATACTTCACACTGATAATATTAATCAAATTCAATCCTTCTTGTCAAGAAATGAACAACAATTGGCAAGAGATGCGTATGAAAGAGGAGTAGAACACGTGAGGAATTTGAAAATACAGCAAATACCAGTCATTGTCATACCTAAAGAAGAACCAACTGTCGTTACTCCTACTACTGAACCAATAGTCGCTTCTGACCAACCCAAACGCAAGAGAAGTATCTATGAGAAACAATTAGCCAATGCACTAGCAGAAAAGAAGAAGAAACTATTAGAAGAAAGCAAACTAGCAAGTACTGTGTACTACCAGTCACCTATGACACCAATGTCGCCACCAGAAGCTGTAGAATCAGAGATACCAACGTCACACGAACAAACGTGCAAACAACTTCACACTAAGCTCATAGACCTCATGAAACTAGCTTCACAATTTGTAGAACGCACCCAGAATGGAAAACTAATTGTCTATTTCGAGTATCCATTCGCAGAATCGATCGACCAAATTGTTCGTTTCTTCACTACTATGCTAACAGTACATCGTCAATATCGAAAAAAGAAATCGTTCTTCTCGTTCCACAAGAAAGAAGAGGAAGAGATGGAAATTATTCCTGTAAAAGAAATTATACGAGGATTATCGGCAGAAGGTTCATCATTTGTAAAAGAGTTTGAAAAACTATCCGAAGTGAAACAAGTATCAAATGAGGAACAATTTGACGTCACTTCACTCATGGTACAATACGCGCTACATACAGACATTCTAGGAACGCTACTTACACAGTTAATGCACCACAATACTCGTAAGTATCGAAGTACAATGTACGATTTGTATTCGATATTCAACGCATACGATCCTGATACACTAATGGCAGTGTTTGGACTATTGGAATCCTTAAAGTTTACATTCGAGTTTTTCAATAGAGATTCCAACTTGGAAAAGTTCTTTAGTCGTGTGAAAAAGATTAACATTGTTGACGATTCCAAGTCGATAACGTTGGACCCAGAAATGAAACCAAAAACTGCAACTAGTCCAACTAATGTACAGCAAATGGTTACATTATTGAAGAAAACACAAGAAAGCACGAAAAAGATTGTTAGGTACTTTTTACACGGTAAAAAGGTAAGACTGTTATGACAAATACTAATACAATAGCTCGAGTTGGGAAATGAAAAAATAACTCCACAGATAGGACAACTCATCAAAGTCGATCTAGTGAACAATATTTACGAGTTTTACAAGAATGAATGCAATACAACTGTAATGGAATATATACGATCAATACAGGCAAATTGGACGGATGCTGTTATGACTAGTACTCAATTGGAAGAAGGATTGAACATTTCTAGTACCTATGTACTCGATGTATTTACACCAAATCCTGACTACTACCAATTTGTATTATTTATAAGCTACTGTATCAAGTAAGCCATTACCAAAATCTAACACGCTAGTTTGAAGTTATTATGTGCGTTTATACGGGCGTCCACTAACAAGACACTACTTGATAATAGTTATGGAAAACATGCCGTGTTGAGGAACCAAGCACTAGTTGAAAAACTAGTTCATTATTTACAGGTACTTGAGAAGCTACCTATAGTATTGGAACATTCTGCTGTATAAACTTAATCTTAGGCATCAGTAGCGGATTTCTCAGATACTGGTGATATCGAACTCTCAGATAACGTAGAAGATCTTTCGAGTATTGGTTCTGGACTCGCTGGATCTTTCTTTTTGATCCACCCACAGTAACACGACTTGAATTGATCATGTCTATAATACATGATGGCATGCATAACAAAGATAATGTAACCTGAAATGTCTGTTATGGTCATGTTGAATACCACAAAGAAAAAGTTGAGTTTCTGTGGTGCTAAAAACGAAACAACCATGATGATCAAACATGTCAATACAAACAGCCATAAAAAGTTACTGACTAGTATCAGTCTAGTGACCTTGAGCTTGAGTAACTCGGTGGTAGATCGATTCTTACGAAGCAGCCATAGAATGCGAACGCCGTATGCACTGATTGCTAGCATAAACGATATGATCAGGAATACAGCGATTAATACTAGTACAGATATAACTGTGTACCTAGCTGAAACAGGTGATGTTGTGAATACTATTGCTCCGACGAGAGCAAAGCAAATGTGGAACAAGTATACTCCAGATAGTAGAGCTAGGAACTTTTTCGGTAACACTTCAGAAGTATCCATATGGTTGTATACATGCACAATATACGCCCATGAAACGAAGATTAAAAATGTAGATAAACTCAGTAGTACCATTGCTGCAATTCGAAACCCTCCTGCCAAGTTTCTAAATCCGACAGGTGTAGTGTGTAGGAATGTAAAATCTTCAAACGTCCATATGGCTGCTGATAGTGTATCTGCAATCATTGCCTGAGCCTGTAACGCTGATAGCGCCTCGAGTACCATTTGTTTCTTATCAATAGTAGTCATCTTTTTGTACTTGTTTTGAATCCAATGATGAATACGAGGAATCCATAGTACAAGCACATAGAAAGAAATAACCAGTGCTCGTAGTACCAAATCAATAATCCATACTCCTTGATAACGGAATGGTACTATTGATTGCTCATAGATGTCGTCAACATAAGCATACATTTTCGATTCCAAAAACATGCAAATGTAGAACGAATCCTTTCTATCACTTTCTCCAACATGATCATTTGTAGTTGTTCTTATTTGTGTAACGTTGATAAAATCTGCCAAGTTGTCTTGAGGGCGTAGTTTGAGATCCCTAGTTGCTAATAGTCTATCAAAGTATGGAGTGTACATGTTGGTAAGAATAGCAGGAGATCTGTTGCATACCGCTTGTTCTCTTCTCCAAAAGAACGGAAGGGCAGAACTATTCGAGAGCAAGCTTATAAATTCGTTGCTTGTAGAATGGTTGCAATACAAGCAGAAATTGTTCATGTCAAAATGTAAACTCTGCCAATTGGCTCCAGAGGACACATTCAATAGTATTTTTGGATTCGAAAAGTAGTCGATACAGGATATTGGCTGCGTCTCAAATATCATTCTTTGTGGAACGGCTGAATTGTTAGTTAAATTCTCTGCTCTTACTTTTGCATAGGTCATAAGTTGTATAAACATTCATTAGATAGTATCGCGAAAGGGAACTTTGCTCTACCCGATTTGGAACCACTAGCTGAGAGAATACGATTTGCCCACTAAAGTTTGCGTGTACAACAGGCTCTGATACAAGCTTTGTCGAGTACAGTGTTGTAGCACGTGTTAATGAACACAACAAGCATACTAGCAGCGCGCGGCACAACATTGTTTTGGTTTCTCTTTATGCAGTTGCGGTGAAAAAAAGTTGCACCTAACAGGGGTCTAATTAAAAAGGCACCAATTTAGCTGAACTGATCTGTATCTAGCCAAAGCACTGCTGTTTCATAAAATGTTTGGCTTTGTCAAGCGTTTGTTAGTCGCGTGGGATCAAACAAGATTTCCTGGCTTTTTTTAACAATTACTGAAATTGACAATTTATTTAGTTGTCAGTAATGATTGGAACAGCCCAGTGGCAGTTGTCTTCAATACCCAAGTTGTAGCCATCACCTCCAGCAGATTTTGAAGTGATCAAGCGTGCAAATCCACCTTCACCCCA
>JAESGV010000347.1_pt1 | contig 20747 bp, 21 predicted proteins | sample 9269781 | NCBI WGS metagenome assembly JAESGV01 (sample SAMN15741586, study PRJNA653496) | algae metagenome | isolation source: Tildeniella torsiva UHER 1998/13D and co-occurring heterotrophs from... | place: Slovakia: Slovak Paradise National Park, Hrabusice, Kosice Region | collected 2000-01-01
GGCGCTTTGGGGGGCGCGCGTCGCGAGCGGCTTGCTCCGATCCGCCCCAGGGGGTCCCATTTGCACGCCGATAGGGGGTCCCATTTGCACGCCGATTGACACAACGAAACAGCCTCCGGCAAACCCGGCGCGGTCATCGCGCATCACGGACGGCGAACGCGAACGCCCGCATATCGGTGGACTCGATGATCTTCTTAAATCTTTCGTATCTGCCACTGGTAACGAGAACGAATAGTTCATCTGCATCGTCGAGCCGTGCCCCTTGGGACACGAGTTGGTTGACGGCGAGCCGAAGTCTCGCTCTGACGATCGGGATGCCGTTCTCCCACTTGCATGAAGCAAGTCGGATGGCCTCCCGAAACGAATCCTCACTGATCTCCATCGTAGCCCCCCTGCTGTGACCCCCACTCGCCGTCGAGTACCATCGACCCGGAACTTGGATCGAGAATGCAGCCAATTGACCTGCGCCACGTCCGTGGTCCGGTTCGATTGTTAGTTTATCGGCGGCCTGTCCGCTATGGGGAGCGCGCCCGCAGGAGCTGGCCAGGGTTGCGCATGCTGGCGCGCGCTTGGCACGGCGCCCTCGGGTGACCGGCGCCGCCTTCCTCGCCTACGTCGAGCAGGTTCTGGTCCCGACCCTCAAGCCCGGCGCCGTCGTCGTTCTCGACAATCTGCCGGCCCACAAGCCAGCCGCCATCCGGGACGTCATCGAGGCCGCGGGAGCCACGCTGCTCTTCCTGCCGCCCTACAGCCCCGACTTCAATCCGATAAAGCTGGCCTTCTCGAAGATGAAGGCTCACCTCAGGAGGGCGGCGGCACGCACACTCCCGCGCCTCTGGGGTGCGATCCGAGACGCCATCAACGCCGTCACCCCGGGCGATGCACGCAGCTTCTTCACCGCCTGCGGATACGAACCGGAATGATCCGAATCTGCTCTAGGTCACAAACTCATAAAGGGCGAAGGGAGGATTGAACGAACCCGCTGACGCGGGATTGGGGTGAGCTGTTTGGGGGGAAGGTTTCTGTCTTCTATGCTGGCGCCCGCGCCCTTCTCGTCTCGCACTGGCCCGTTTACTCGGATGCCGCCGTCCAGCTGCTGGACAAGACCTTCGCGGAACTGCGTCAGGACAAAACCATAGGCCGATCCGAAGCGCTTCGCCGCGCCATGGTCGACCTCATGGACGACCCCCGCCAGGAGGATAACCCGCACCCCTCCATCTGGGCACCCTTCTCCCTCGCCGGAGAAGGTGCTCAATGAGAGGTTGCATACGTCCATATTCACCTGGTTTGGTGTTCGAACGTTTCAGCCGACAACGGCAAGGTGGCGTTCGGTCCGCTGGTTCGGAAGCATCCGAGCCGGTTTCAGCAGCGCTCGCGTATTCGACAGACGGTAAGCTTTCAGATTATCTATCGCCGTCGCTATGCAAAAGTCCCGCACAACCACGACGGACTACGCGCTGCCCAGAGCAGAATGCCCGCATCGGGTTTCCAGTCCTCCGCCATTGCGTTATTCTGAAGCGTCTCTTGGCACTTCCGGCGCGGCGAAAACGTCAAACGAAACCGAGGCTTTGCCCCGGTTGGCTGTGGACTGCGGGGCGCCTGTTACGGGCCCTTTTGTCTCCGTTTTGGCCCTTTCTCTCCCGAGCTGTGGACTTTGTGGCCGAAGGTACGGAGCCATAACTCGTTGATGTATAGTGATTTTCGCAAGCGCGCGCCGGCGTACTTTTCTCTGGCACAATGGTCGGGGAAAACGGAGAATGCGTAAGGGACCATTGATTTTCCTCGCGAATTTCAATTGACCGCTTCGCCTGAACGCCCGGGATTCGGTGGCCATGCCGACAGTTCATTCGATCGCAGGCCTGATCGCGTGGGTGCGGCGTGACGAATGGCGCGACCAATTCGAGGACGTCTTTGATCGCCATGTCGGGGCCGCCTGCCGCGGCGCCGGTGTCGACATCGATGATGTCGGCGACAGCGGCGTCTCGAACCTGTGGGGGCTCGCCTTCGAGGACTTCGTCTCGTCCGGATCCGACGAGCTTAACGTCGCGGTCGCCTATCTGTCCGGCGGCCAGTTGCTGTTCCACTTGGTCAGCCGGCTCTACGAGCGAACCTCGGTCATCGTCACCACCAACCTCGCCTTCGGCGAATGGCCGAGTGTATTCGGCGACGCCAAGATGACCACCGCGCTGCTCGACCGCCTCACCCACCACTGCGACATCGTCGAGACCGGCAACGACAGCTGGCGCTTCAAAAACCGAGCCTGACCGCCGCCACCGGCCTGCCCGCAAGCCGCTCGCTCGCTACGGCGCTTTGGGGGGCGCGCTTCGCGAGCGGCTTGCTCCGATCCGCCCTAGGGGGTCCAAATTGCACGCCGATAGGGGCGCTCATTTGCACGCCGATTGACAGACGCCGGCCTCACGCATGATAGCGTTGGTGCCTGCCCCTTTGGCGGTGAGGGGCCCGCCAGACGTGCTTCTGCGGCGTGTTGCGGTCGCCGACGATCGCCTCCAGGCGGCGTCGATCGTCGGCGGTGACTGCGAGGTAGACGCCAGTGCGTATCCCGCAGACTCGCACAGGGCTCGATACGCGGGAATCCCTTTCAGGACTCTTTTGTCCCGGTCAATCCACTAGACTGTTGAGCCCGATTCCAACGGATAGATGACCAGAGGGCAACCCCTATCAGCGCTGCGCCACCGAGTCCCGTGATCACCTCGGGGATGTGGAACAGAGTCTGAATGTACATGATCACCGAGAGGAGCAAAATAGCATAGAAGGCGCCATGCTCGAGGAAGCGGTACTCCGCCAGGGTGCCGCGTTCTACGAGCATAATGGTCATTGAGCGTACGTACATCGCTCCGATTCCCAGTCCTATTGCTATGACGAACAGGTTCTGGCTTAGCGCGAAGGCACCGATCACACCATCGAAACTGAAGCTCGCGTCCAGCACCTCAAGGTACAAAAACGCACCGAGTCCACCTTTGGCAGCCGCACCCAAGGTTTCCTGCGACTTATCCAGAAAGCCACCGATTACCTCAACGAGCAGAAAGGTGAGCAGGCCCCATATCGCGGCATGGAAGAACGTGTTCGCGGCGGCCGGACCGAGTGACAGGTCATCGCTCGCGCCAATAATCCGCGAGAAGAACAGCATAACTACAAGAACGAGTGCAATCTCAACACCCTTGAGAGAAGAATAGCTCGCTATTTTTTCTTCAAGCCATGCAACCCAGTGCACGTCCTTCTCGTGATCGAAGAAGAAACTCAACCCGACCATCATTAGGAAGGTCCCGCCGAAGGCCGCAATTGGGAGATGCGCCTCATGCATGATCCGGCTGTACTCATCTGGCTGGCTCGCGGCCATCAAGATTGCGGCCCAAGGACCAACGTTCGCAGCGATTACGACGATCAGAAGCGGGAAGATGATCCGCATGCCAAATACGGCGATTAATATCCCCCAGGTGAGGAACCTCCGTTGCCATTTCGGGGTCATATTCTTGAGTTTATTCGCGTTTACAATTGCATTGTCGAAAGATAAACTGATCTCCAGAACCGCAAGGACCGCAACAATGAAGAAGATCGAGGCAGTCCCGCCGATCGTCCCGGTGGTGTGCCAGCCGAGCCAAGCCCCCAAAGCAAGTCCGACAACAGTCGAGATAAGCGCTAGTTTTATATAATGAAAAAGTGAGTGCTGAACAGGAACATCACTCGTCTTCGTAATAGAATTTACCATGAGCCACATCCTAGCGGCTGTTTAGTTTATGGTGCCGACATCACGGAAGCGCCGCCACGTCCGCCAGAGGGGCCCGGTCACCAGTATTCTCGCTTCATTTTATCTGTAGTACGATTAGTATAGAAAGCGACAAACTCGTCGCAGAACCATTTGTTTTCGCTTTGCCTACCTTTTTCACATTCTCATAGCGATTGTAAAGTTTCCATGGCTCTTTTTGCACTTGCGGGTCCGGCAGCGCGTACGTTCTTCCTTTTGGGTCGCCTTCACGACCACCGCCCCCGTCCCCCCGCCCACCGCGGCGATTATGATCCCCATTTTGACCGACAATTCCCGGATGGACTGGGCGATCCGACCACAGAGCAGCAAGTGTATCGGTGATCCGGCAGCATTTGCAACGCTGACAGCACCCTGATGACGACCGCGTCGGGTCTGACCAGTCGGGGTTCACACTTTCGGGAGAGATTGAGCCCTTTCCGCTGCGATCTGGACACGGTTCGCCTCCCACGCCCCGTCCTTCTGGAAGTTTCGGAAGATGTTGTAGACGGTCGAGCGCGGCGGGAAGCCATCGCGCGGCAGGTAGCGCCATGGGCAGCCGGTGCGCAGCAGATAGAGGATCGCGTCCAGCGCCGCGCGCATGTCGGTCTCACGCGGCCGCCCACCCGGCTTGGCCGGCGGGATCAGCGGTACCACCAGGTCCCATTCCGCGTCCGTCAGAACGCTCGGATAGCGCCCGCCGACCCGCTCGAACCTCTCACGATGCTCCGCCGTCCACATCTCGAATCGCCCCGAACTCCGATCAGGGCCAAGAATCATACAGCCGCGGCGTGTGCCACAAACTTTTGGGTCAGGCTCTCAGTGAATCACCATCCAGTGGAAAACGCACGGGTTTCTGGAGGTGTCCGCCTTGAGGTGGACCGGGGAAGACAGTTGTGTTTGTCTTCCCCCCAAGCACAGGCGGAGGGCCTCCATGCAGTTTCGGGTTTTAGCACTAAGTGCTTTGTTTTCTTTCGCTACCCTCGCCGCATTATTGCCTAGCTCTGAGAATGCTCGTGCTGGCGTAGAGAACTGCCTTTTCATCGCCAACAAGGATCGTCGGGCCTACTGCATCGCCCTGGCGAAAGGAGACCCCGCGTCATGCCTTTCCATCCAAAACCAAGATTTTCGTTTCATATGCCTCGCTCAGACAAAGAGTCAAAAGGCGTCTTGCCTTTCTATTCACGACCGGGACATGCGGAACCAATGTCTCTCGATGTTCTGACAGCTCCAAGGGCGAAAAGAAGAATAAATATCGGCACCGGGAGAGCTTCTCCACCACCGCCTCGCGGTTAATGGCCGACATCTGCGAGTTCCTCTCCTTCGAGGTCTTGCGGCGCGTGGCCTCGTTGGCGAGGATCTCATAGTTGGCAGGCGGAGGGTAATCGTGACCTTCAAGAAGTCACCCTTCTCACCGTGCTCGGGGTTCGCCACCAGCTTCGAGCTCTTGCGCGGCTCGGCCTTTCTGGGCGCGTCCATCTGGGTGATAAGATTTTCAACATCTCCTCAACGGATTGGGCGAGCGCCGAAAACTCATCGGCGGCGGTGGATTTGGTAGCGACCTCTCGGACAGTGAGGCCAGACAGAGCGGCTTCGGCCACAATGGAGCGAAGGCCTATCCCGGGCAGCACAGTCTCGCCCATGGCCCCGAGCGTAGCGGTTATTTGGTGCCGCTCGGCGCACCGACGTTCGGAGACGCCGCATGAACGCCCAAACCTAACCTGCGTCGGGCCCCGTCGACGCCGTCCGCCTCGGCGTCATGTTCCATGAACTGCGCCTGCCCACCATGAAGACCGTCTGGTCGAGCTTCGCCGAGCGCGCCGACAAGGAGGCTTGGCCCGCCGCCCGCTTCCTCGCCGCCATCGCCGAGCACGAATTGGCCGAGCGCGACCGCCGCCGCATCGAGCGCCACCTAGCCGATGCCAGGCTGCCACCCGGCAAGACCCTCGACGGCTTCGACTTCGACGCCGTCCCCATGGTCTTCAAGGCGCACGTCATGGTGCTCGCCGCTGGCGACGCCTGGCTCGCCAAGGGCGCCAACCTGCTCCTGTTCGGCCCGCCCGGCGGCGGCAAGAGCCATCTCGCCTCCGGCATCGACGTCGCCCTCGTCGAGAACGGATGGCGCGTCCTGTTCAGCCGCGCCACCGACCTCGTCCAGTGCCTGCAGGTCGCCCGCCGCGAACTGGCGCTCGAAGCCACCATCACCAAGCTCGACCGCTTCGACCTGCTCGTCCTCGACGACCTCGCCTACGTCACCAAGGACCAGGCCGAGACGTCCGTGCTGTTCGAGTTGATCAGCGCCCGCTACGAGCGCCGATCGATGCTCATCACAGCCAACCAGCCGTTCGGCGAATGGGGCAAGGTCTTCCCGGATCCCGCCATGACGCTGGCCGCCGTCGACCGCCTCGTCCACCACGCCACCATCATCGAGATGAACGTCGAAAGCTATCGCCGCCGCGCCGCCATCGAACGCAGGCGCGGTCCAGGACGCCCACCACCCCGAGCCAAGCCCAGCACAAACCCTGATTCACGCTCAGCGTCAGCCAGCCGACCAAAACCAATCTTGCCCTCGTCAATCATCGCAGGCACCCTCACCAGTTGCCACACCGGCTCCTCACCTTGATAGTCGGGAAATGCTTATCCAGATTGTCGCGCCACAGCTTCGCAACCGAACCCTAGTCTTACTGAGTCAGAAGGCCGCGTGGTGCGGTGGCGGAGGCGAGGCGTAGGCTCCGATCGCCATAGGGATCGGAGCGATTGAGATGAGCGACGGGGGTGCGGAGCGCTTCGAGGCCTTCGTGAACGCGTTGTCGGATGTGATCGGGCATGCGGACCGGGTCAGGCCCCTGCGGGACTACTGCACGGGCCTGCTGACGCCGGCGGAGCGCAAGAGCGTCGAGCCGCTTGCGGCGGTAACCGCCCCCTCGCGGGTCTCCGCTCAACACCAGTCGCTGCTTCACTTCGTGGCTCAATCGCCTTGGTCCGACGCGAGGGTACTCGCGAAGGTCCTGGAACTGACGCTGCCCTCGATCACGACCAGCGAGCCCATCGAGGCCTGGATCATCGACGACACGAGCTTCCCGAAGAAGGGCAAGCACTCCGTGGGCGTAACCCGGCAATACTCCGACCAACTCGGGAAGCAGGACAACTGCCAGGTCGCGGTCTCCCTTTCCCTCGCGAACGCGAGCGCCAGCCCGCCGATCGCCTACCGGCTTTACCTGCCGAAGGACTGGGCGGCAGATCACGCCCGCCGAGGCAAGGCCGGCGTGCCGGACGAGGTGGCCTTCAAGACGAAGCCGGAGATCGCGCTCGACCAGATCCGGGCAGCGCTCGACGCCGGCGTGCCGCCCGGGGTGGTCTTGATGGACGCCCTCTATGGTGCCGACACCAGCCTTCGTTCGGAGATCACGGGGCTTGGCCTCGCCTACGTCGCCGGCATTCAGCCGCATACGTCTGTGTGGACGCGGACAAACCCGCCGCCGCCAGTCAGGCCATGGTCAGGACGTGGGCGGCCGACGAGCCGCATGGTACGCGATCCCGATCACCAGCCCCAGTCGGCTGAGGATGTCGCGCTCTTGCTGTCGGCCGACACCTGGGAGACGATCTCCTGGCGGGAGGGGAGTGCCGACGTCCTGAGTTCGCGCTTCGCGCGCGTTCGCGTCCGTGCCGCTCACCGCGACTACAACCAAAGTGCGCCTCGGGCCGAGGAATGGCTCATCCTCGAGTGGCCGCCGGAGGAGGAGAGGCCGTCCAGATTCCGGCTTGCGACCGTTCCGGAAGACATCGGCTTCGAACGGCTCGTAGAGCTGGCGAAACTGCGCTGGCGCATCGAGCGGGACTATCAGGAACTGAAGCAGGAGTTCGGGCTCGGGCACTTCGAGGGACGGGGCTGGCGGAGCTTCCATCACCACGCCACGCTGTGCATCGCCGCATACGCCTTCCTGGTCGCCGAAAGGGCGAGGATTCCCCCCTCGGAACCAACGCGTCTCCTCACGACGCCTTCAGTACCCGTTGGTTCGACCCGGAGATCGCCCGCCCGTCCGGCCGGAGCGTCACGTCGAGAACTCGATCGCCACGATGCGTCGCGTCCTCATCGTCGGCTTGGTGCGAAAGCTCGAACGATGTCCATGCTGCACCGCTCCGATGCATCCTCGTCCTCGACCACGCTTGTGACGCAGTAGGACTAGCCGAAGACCTGCGATGATTACCTTAGCGGCAGCTCGCTGCTACACCACGCACTGGGACACGACCTGTACCGTTATGTGTAGCTCTACAACCAGAAGCCCCCGCAATCAGCACTCGGCAGCAAGGCTCCCTTGGCGGTAATTAGGGATTGGCACATGCTCAAGCCGGAGCATTTCAAAAAACAGCCGTACTACCTGCTGTAATGTGACATCTAGGCGGGTAGCCAGCATCGTTTCGACACGAGTTGTAATGACAACTTAAGTCACTGCGATTTTGCCTCTGGTTATGCGGACCAAAATACCTCCCGCCGTCCAGCAATGACCTCTCCGGGCACGCGTGCGGGGGTATCCGCCGCCACCCCCTGAAGGGCATCAAGGAGGAGACCGGGGAGGTTGACGCTTGTGAGCCCGGTTATCCCGATCCCGCCGGAGGCGCGGCTGTTGACCTCAAGGAGCCGCGGGGTCCCGGTGGTATCTTCCATCGTCTGGAGGTTAAGCACCCCAGTGAGCCGGAACGTGCGCGCGACCACGCCGGCCAGATCCTCCCCGTATTGGTCATGGTGGAGGCGCTGGGAGGTCGAAATCTTCACCCGGGTGACGGTGCCGAGAAGCCGCCCTTCGACGCAGGCGAAATCGACGCTGCGCTCCGGCCCGGGAAGGAGCGGCATAAGCATCATCCGCTCCGCCCCCGGGAGGGCGGCCAGCATCGCCCGAAAAGCGGGCTCCGCGAGATCCAGAGTCGAGAGGGCCGACAAGGGGGTCCGATCGTCGATCCGGTCGCGCAGGATTCGGAAGCCGGCCCCGTAGATCCCGGAGGCGGGTTTGACGCAGCGTTCTCCAGGATGATCCGGGAACGGGTCACCCCCGGCCCGGAGCCGCTCATACTCGTTCAGCCCCTTGAAGAGCAGGAACGGGGTGATCGGTATCCGTACATCCGCCATTCGGGCGAGGAGGTCTGGCTTCTCCTCAAGGAGCCGCATCGTTCCCTCATCCGAGGCGGTCAGGAGCCGGACCCCCCGTTCAGCGAACTGGTCCCGGAACCGGGCCAACTCGTTGCGGCGCCGGTACGGGATGACCAGTTCCGCCCCTTCAGATTCGGCGACCCGGAGGAGCCAGTCCGCATAGTCCTCCGGGCCGAAAGAACGAGTCTCGGCCGGCTCCGGCAGGAACCGGTCCGCGGCCAGCCGGATCGGGGTATCCCGTCGCTCATGGGTCGCTATGATGACGAGGCCGGGCCGAGCGCGCCGCATCAGTTCGATCGTGTCCGCCGCACCGGAGATGTGATGGTTGAAAAGGATTCGCACAATCGTCCCGCTCCCTGTGAGGCCGCCCTTTGCGTATCGGTTCGACCGTAGCCCCGCAGACGGCGTTCTGTGTAGTGGGGCGCATACTTCAACGGGCGTTTCCGCCGGAATTGCGATGTTATGAGGTGGATGCCGATTTTCTTGCCCTTCTCGTCGGATACCCTTGCAACGACCCGTACTCATGAATAGCCTTCACTTCAAAGTGAAATAGAATTTCGACTTTTTTTTTTCGAAGGATAGACGATCTATCCATTTGTCGGTAACCCATATTTGATACCAGATCCCGGGCAGGGCCCGTCAACACTACCGACCCGCTACGCCGGGCCGGCCCCCCAGGAGAACCCAGGATGCGCCGTCTTCCCGTCTACCTCGTCCTCGACGTCTCCGGCTCCATGCACGGGGAGAAGATCGAGGCGGTCCGCAACGGCATGCAGATGCTGGTCAGCACGCTGCGGACCGACCCGTACGCGCTCGAGACGGCGCATCTCTCCGTCATCGTCTTCGACGACACGGCGCGGCAGGTAGTCCCGCTCACCGAGTTGATGGCGTTCCAGCCCCCGCATTTGGAGGCCGGATCGACCACCTCGCTCGGAGACGCGCTGCGGGTGACCAAGGAGTGTATCGAGCGGGAGGTCCGCAAGACGACGTCGGAAAGCAAAGGGGACTGGAAGCCGCTCGTCTTCCTCATGACCGACGGGCAGCCGACTGACGACTGGCAGAAGGGGCTTGCGGAGTTCCGCAAAGCCAAGCCGGGCATGGTGATCGCGTGCGCCGCGGGTCATGACGTGGACACGTCGATCCTGAAGCAGATCACCGAGGTTGTGGTTTCGCTGGATACAGCGGACAGCTCGACGATCAACGCCTTCTTCAAGTGGGTCTCTGCTTCCATTTCGACCAGCTCGAAGAAGATTGACCTGGCGAAGTCGGAATCCACCCAGATCAGCGAGCTGCCGCCGCCGCCGCCGCAGATTACTCTGGTCTGATCTCGAATTTACGAAAGGCGTAGAGTGAGAAGACTTCCCGTATACCTCTTGCTCGACACGTCCGGGTCCATGCGTGGCGAGCCGATAGAGGCCGTGAACACCGGGATCCGGGTGATGGTGAGCGCGCTGCGCCAGGACCCGCACGCGCTAGAGACGGTGCATGTGAGCATCATCACCTTCGACGCGTACGCCAAGGTGGTGACCCCGCTGACTGCGCTTGATGAGCTCCAACTGCCGCATATCACCACGCCAGAGTCCGGACCTACCCATCTCGGGCTCGCGCTCGAGACCCTGTCTGGGCAGGTCCGTCTTGAGGTGCTCCGGTCGACCGCGGAACAGAAGGGGGACTGGGCCCCCTACCTGTTTGTGATGACCGACGGGAAACCGTCCGACCTTCAGGTATTCGAGGAGCAGTGCCCGAAGGTGAGGGCGCTCGGCTTCGCCAACATCATCGGCTGCGTTGCCGGCCCGAAGGCGCGCAAGGAGGACCTGACCCCGCTCTGTGACCTCGTCTTGGTGCTCGACACGATGGACAGCGCTGGTTTCACCAGCCTCTTCAAATGGGTCACCGCGGCGATCTCCGGCGGGAACCGGTCGATGGGGGCCAACACGAGGGTGAGCCTGCCGCCGCCGCCCCCCGAGATCCAGATTGTGCTCTGAGGGGGTCCGATGCGCCGGCTCCCGATCTTCCTACTGGTCGACGTGTCCGAATCCATGGTCGGAGAAACCCTCTACAAGCTCGAGGAGGGGATCGGGGCAGTTGTCACAACCCTCCGCAAGGACCCGTACGCGCTCGAGACGGCTCACCTCTCTGTCATCGTGTTCTCCGGCAAGGCGCGGACAATCATCCCGCTTACGGAGCTGTTCGCCTTCCACCCCCCGGAGCTCCCGGTGGGAGGTGGTACCGCGCTCGGGGCGGCTCTCGAGCATCTGATGAATGAGATCGACCGGACCGTCCTGTCGAGCACCCCAGACCGCAAGGGGGACTGGCGCCCGATCGTTTTCCTGCTCACAGACGGGGTGCCCACGGATGATGTCTCGCGCGCGGTCGAGCGGTGGAACCGGTCCTACCGGTCCCGGGTCAGCCTGGTGGCCGTGTCGATCGGCGGGGGGGCTGATCACGCGGCCCTGAAGCGGCTTACGGAGGATGTGATCGTCTTCGACGACACCGCCCCCGACGCCTTCGCCCGGTTCAACCGCTGGATCGCCATGTCGATCCAGTCGCAGAGCCGGAGCGTGAGCGCGGGTCAGGACGGGAAGGTTAGCCTCGCCAAGACGGAAGAGGGACTCCTGGCCCCGGTTGAGCGGGCGGGCGGGCTCGCCCCATTCTCCGGGATCGATGATCGGTTCGCAGTTTTCCTAGGCAAATGCGCCAAGACTCGGCTCCCCTATGTGGCCAAGTTCGAACGTCACCTCGGCAGGTTTGAGACGCGGGACCCGGCGCTCGCGAAGCTCCTTGAGACGAGAAGCTACGTCCTGAGCGCCGCGGTCCCGGTTAAGAACAGCTATTTCGACCTGACCGAGGAGGGGCGCGCCGCCCAGACGGTTAGCTCCGATCAGTTGATCGGCCACCCCGCCTGCCCACACTGCTGGGCCCGGTTCGGGATGGCGGTCTGCAACTGCGGCGGGATCCACTGCCTTGAGGGGCAGGGGGAGCGGACCTGCCCCTGGTGCGGCAACACGGGGCATTACGGCGCGGCGGCCCCGGGGGCCGGGTTTGATATCGGACGGGGGCGGGGATGAGCGGATCCGGAGTTGACGCGGCGATCGAGGCGCTCCTAAGGGCTTTGCGCGCCGAAGGGGTCTCTCCTATCGAGGACGGGGGCGCCGGTATCACTATCACTGGGCTGACCGCGGACCAGCGGCTTCTCCTCGCGGCGCTCGATCGCACGGCGCGGCCGGCGCCGGAGCCCGGGTCCGAAGCGTCTGCTGAGCCGTGCCCGCCCGTTCCGGTTGCACCTTTGGAGTTGCCCGACGTGTGGGCCGCACCGGTCCCCCAGACGCCAACCGACCCGGTCGTCGTGAGCGGGGAACCGGCTCCGACCGCGCCGTTCGGGACCGTGGAGCCGATCCGATCTGAATCGTCCCCCGCCGCGCCCGTCGTCGGTCCCGAGGAGGGCTTGTGCGCGGATCTTCAGGCCGCGGAGGCGGTCGCCCCCGCGGACGCGTCGGTGCCGGTCGGGGTGGGCGCGGCTGCCGGGCTGGACGAGGCGACGGGCGCGTTGGAGACCGGTGAGGATGCCCCCCTGCCGAACTCGACGGATCCGGAGCCGATGGTGGAGACGCAACACCCCCTAGACCCGGTCGTTGTAGAGAACCTTGTAGAGGTTCCACAGCCCGGTGGCGTCCCCACGATCCCGGCCCGGGCGACAGCGCAGGGGGATGCCGTTGTGACGCCGCTGGAGATCGTGAAGAAGACCGTCTTTCTGAAGAACGCGAGGATGAACGAGCCCTATGTGGGGTTGATCGACGTGCCCGGGCTCCGGGGCCTGCGCCTCATGGATGACGGGGGGACCGGGCTCCGACTCGACGAGGCGGCATGTACGCTGAGCGGCCAGCCGGGCACGAGCGGGGACTTCGTAGTCCGGGTCCAAGGGCTGCTCGCCGGGCGCCGCTGCGACGTGCTCGCCAATCTCGCAGTGATCCCGGATCCGCGCTCCCTGTGGATCTCGAAGCCGAGCGACCCCACGGCGCCCTTTGCGAAGGATGACGAGGATAGCGACATAAGCCGCGGCGACCTGCTCTGCGTGGCCGCCAGCAAGCGTGGCCGCTCGCACGCCCGCGAGGGGCTCTTCCGGGATGACGATTTCGCCCTCTGGACCGGCGGCGCCGACGGGTGGAACATCGCGGTGGTCGCGGACGGAGCCGGATCCGCGAAGTATTCCCGGCGCGGTTCCCAGATCGCGGTTAAGACGGTCGTCCGCGACCTCCCCCAACTCCTCGACGAACACCTGACCGGTCAGATCGACGGGCTCGTGACTGAGCATCTGAATGGGTTAGAGGGGGCCGATGAACGCATCCGGGCTCAGCTCTATAGGTCCCTCGCGACGGCCGCCTTCAACGCCGCCAAGGCAATCAGCGACGAGGCGGTCCGGGTCGAGGAGCAGGGGGCCGCCGCCTTCTCGACCACGCTCGTACTGAGCGTGGCCCGCAAGGGGCTGCACGGGTGGTTCATCGGCGGATTTTCGATTGGGGACGGCGGGGCGGCGATCTTCGATCTGCCGTCGCGGAAAGTGTTCCCGCTGACCCTCGCGGATAGCGGGGAGTTTGCCGGGCAGACCCGGTTCCTTCAGAAGTCCGAATTCGCCGCCGGTTATGAGGAAGTGGCCAAGCGGCTCTTCTTCAACGTCCGAGACAGTTTCACAGCCGTCCTGGCCATGACGGACGGGATTACAGACCCGAAATTTCCGACGGACGCCGCCTTCGCGAACTCAGACGTGTGGTGCAACTTCTGGGAGACGGACTTGTCGCAGTCGGTCCTGCTGAGCCGGGGAAACCCGGCCCTAGAGCGGGAGCTTCTGGCCTGGCTCGACTTCTGGTCCCCCGGAAATCACGACGATCGCACCATAGCGATTATGTTGCCATGAGGAGGGTCGGTTGACGATCGTCAAGCTCACCACCACGGACGGGCAGGTCGTCGAGTACCGGGACGAGATCATCGGACAGGGGGGCATGAAGGACGTCTACTTCAGCCCGGACCGGTCCTACGTCGTCGCCTTCTTCCGCGACCAGCTCGACTTGCAGGGGAAGGAGCGGCTGAAGTCGATCGTCGGCGCCTACCGGGACGGGATCTACAGCCAGAAGGGAGGGGATTACTGGCGGGACCTGTTCTGCTGGCCCACCGGGATCGTCGAGAAGGATGGGCGCTTCGGGGTCGTCGCCCCGGTGTACCGGCCGCACTTCTTCTTCTCCCATGGGTCGGTCAACAACGACATGCTCGGGATCAAGGGGAAGGAGAAGGAGGGGAAGTGGTTCGCGAGTGCCTCGAACCGGGCCAAGTTCCTCGCCCCGGAGGAGAAGGGGAGCTGGCTCTCCCACCTCCAGATCTGCTTGATGATCAGCCGGGCAGTCCGGCGGCTCCACGCGGCCGGGCTCGCCCACTCAGACCTGTCCTACAAGAACGTTCTCGTCGACCCGTCAACTGGGAAAGCGTGCATTATCGACATCGACGGGCTGGTCGTGCCCGGGAAGTTCCCGCCGGACGTGGTCGGGACCCCGGACTTCATCGCGCCGGAGGTGATCGCGACGCAGCATCTGAGCAAGACGGACCCGAACCGGAAGCTCCCGTCCGCGCTAACGGACCGGCACGCGCTCGCGGTGCTGATCTACATGTACCTGCTTTACCGGCACCCGCTGCGGGGCGGGAAGGTGCATGACCGCGATGCGACGAGGGATGAGGATCTGACGATGGGGGGCAAGGCCCTCTTCGTCGAGCACCCGACAGACGCGAGCAACAGGGTGCGCCCCGATCAGCTCAGCAAGTTCCAGCTCCCGTGGGGCGATCCGGCCCGGATCCCTTACACGATAGCGGGCCCGCTCCTCTCTGATCTGTTCCGGAAGGCGTTCGTCGACGGGCTGCATGCGCCGCAGGACCGGCCCACCCCGTCCGAGTGGGAGAGCGCGCTGGTCCGGACCATGGACCTGATCCAGCCCTGCTCCGCGAAATGCGAGATGGGGTGGTACGTGTTCGACAACACGACCGCGCCCCGCTGCCCCTGTTGCGGGACCCCCTATCAGGGTGCGCTGCCGATCCTGAACCTCTACTCGAGCCGACACGCAGGCGCATATCGGGCGGACAATCAACGGGTCATGGTGTGGGATGGGCAATCCCTGTTCCCCTGGCACGCGAATCGCAAGGTGTTCCCGAACGAGCATCTCACCCCGGACCAGCGCAAGCGGGTCGGGTATTTTCAGCGACATCAGGGTGAGTGGTTCCTGGTCAACGAGGGGATGCCCCAGATGCATAACGTGAGCGAGAAGCGGGACGTGCCCATCGGCGGGAACGTGAAGCTTGTCGACGGAGCGCAGGTCCTCCTCTCGCGCGACGACGGGGGCCGTCTGATCCACATCCAGTTCGTCAGCGGCTGAGCGGACGGATGCGGCCAGCCCCTCTTCCGCGTCGCGAGGCCCTTTGAGACCTGTGCGCGAGTTGGGGTAGACGGCCGTGCAAATGGTTGTTTCAATGGAACTCTCGTGCTGCGGACTCCGATTTTGTATCGTTCGATTGGGCGGGCAGGGTTCGGTTTTGCGCAGCCATCGCGGTCGTCGTCGCTCGACGAGATTGCGACGCTGATCGACTTGCGGCCGGTCGAATCTCTGCTCGGTTCGCTCTATCCGTCGACGAAGGAAGAACCCGCTTGGCCCCCGTTGGCGATGTTCAAGGCTCTGCTGCTGGCGGTTTGGTATGATCTGTCGGACGTCAAACTCGCCGGGGCTCTCGACGACCGGGGTCTTTCCGCTGCTTCTGTGGTTTCTCCGGCACCGAACTGACGCGGGAACGCGCCGCCTTCGTGCGTTCCCGCAAGGCGTTGGTCAGCCATGACCTCGATCGCGGCCTTTTCGCCGCCGTGACGGACCAGTTCAAGGCCCGGGTGATCGGGGTCAAGACGTGAATCCTGGTCGATGCGACCATCGTCGCTTCGGCCAGCGAGGGCGATGCCGACACCCACTGGGTCAAGCACATGTTGATCGGCGTGCAGAAGGGGCTCTGACGCACTTTTGGTGGTGCCGAGTCAGGCGGCCCCGATGACGCGGGCCTGGAGAAGGTCGAGTTTTCCTCGGCCGTACATCTGGCGCTTGACGAGCTTCAACTTGGTGATCTGCCCGTCGGTCGGACCGTTCGACCAGGGTGACGTGATGGCGGCGGCGACAGCCGCCTGATCTTTGACGACGCCGCTGGCGAACGACGCGACGAGGCTCGACCGAGCCCGCTCCAGCCATGGCTCCAGGTCGCCGAGGGATCTCTTGCGGATCATCGCCTGGAACGTAGCGACGATGTCCCGCGCCTCGACGAGCAGCGGTACGCCGGCCTCGATCGCCGCGACCGTGACGCTCTCGGATTTGCTTAGGCGGTCGCGCCCGACGGTCAGGAAGCGGGCGATGGTGTGCGGATTCCGACGAAAGCCGGCCGGGTATTCCGACGCGAAGCCGGCCACCGTTCCGATTTGATTTCGGCCACCGTTCCGATCTGAAGCCGGCCGGCATTCCGATCGTTGTCCGGCCATGCGGCTGAGGCTTTCGGCGTTTCCCATCGGGTCAGCAACTCGGGCATCAGGTCCCCCTCGTTTCCAACAGCGAGGAGGGCGGGATGCCGGCGAAGCGAGAGCTGACCATGCGACAGATACGGCAGATGCTGCGACTGGCCCGCGACGGCGTCAGCGCCCGAGAGATCGGGCGGACCCTCGGTGTGGCGAGGAGCACGGTTCAGGACTACGTCAGACGCACAGCGGCCGCGGGCCTCGACTGGCCGCTGCCGGACGGGATGACCGACGACATCCTGGAACAGCGGCTGTACACCCGGATCGGCGTGAAGCCGGGCTTGCGGCGCCGACCGAACCCGACTGGGCCGCGCTGGCCTGCGAGTTGAAGCGGCCCGGCGTGAACCTGATGGTGCTCTGGGAGGAGTACCGGGCAGGCTGTCCGGACGGCTACGGCTACAGCCGGTTCTGCGATCTGTTCCGCGAGTTCGAGCGGCGCCTGTCGCCGGTCATGCGCCAGCATCACCCGGCCGGCGACAAGCTGTTCGTCGACTATTCCGGCAAGCGGCTTCCGATCGTCGACCGGGAGACCGGTGAGATCCGCGAGGCCGAGATCTTCGTCGGCGTGCTCGGCGCCTCGAACTTCACCTATGCCGAGGCGACCTGGACGCAGACGCTGCCGGATTGGATCGGTGCCCATGTCCGCGTGTTCCGCGCCCTCGGCGGGACCCCGCGCCTGATCGTGCCCGACAACCTGAAGTCCGGCGTCCACAAGGCGTCGTTCTACGATCCCGAGATCAACCGCAGCTACGGCATGATGGCGGCGCATTATGGCGTCGGCATCCTGCCGGCCCGGCCGCGGCGCCCCCGCGACAAGGCCAAGGTCGAGGCGGGCGTGCGCTTCGCCCAGAGCTATATCCTCGGCCGGCTGCGCCGGCAGACCTTCTTCTCGCTGGCCGAGGCGAACGCGGCGATCCGCCTCGCGCTGGACCGTCTCAACGCCTACGTCATGCGCCGGCTCGGGGTCAGTCGCCAGCATCTGCTCGACACCATCGAGCGGCCGGCGCTGTCGACGCTCCCCGAGGCCGACTACGAGTTCGCCGAGTGGCGGCTCGCCCGGGTCTCGCTCGACTATCATGTCGAAGTCGGCGGGTTCCTCTATTCGGTTCCGCACGCGCTGATCCGCGCCCAGGTCGATGTCCGCGCGACCGCCCGCACCATCGAGGTGTTCCACCGCGGCGCGCGCGTCGCCGCCCATCAGCGCCGCCACGGCGGCCGGCGGCACGGCACCGATCCCGACCACATGCCGAGTTCGCACCGGCGCTACGCCGAGTGGTCGCCGGAGCGCTTCCGCCGCTGGGGCCGATCGATCGGCCCCGAGACCGAGGGGCTCGTCATCGCCGTGCTGGCCAACCGGCCGCACCCAGAACAGGGCTTTCGCACCTGCCTCGGCGTTCTGCGCCTGTTCAAGGCCCTCGACCCCGACCGCGCCGAGACGATCGCCGCCCGCGCCGTGGCGATCGGGGCCCTCACCACCAAGAGCATCGCTTCCATCATCACCAACAGGCTCGACCGCCGCCCCGCGACGGACGCGACCGGTGCCGCGATCGTCGATCATCCCAATCTGCGCGGCCCCGGCTACTTCCATTGAAGGAGACACCCAGCATGCTCGCCCATCCGACCCTCGATCTCCTGTGTGACCTCGGCCTCCACGGCATGGCCAAGGGCTTCAAGGATCTCGCCGCCAACCCAGAGGCCGCCGGCCTCGGCCATGCCGAATGGCTCGCGCTCATCGTCGAACAGGAAGTGACGCTGCGCCGGCAGAAGCGCTTCGAGACCCGCGCCCGCGCCGCCAGGCTGCGCCATGCCGCCAGCGTCGAGGACGTCGACTACCGCGCCGTCTGCGGTCTCGATCGCACGCTGTTCCTCAAGCTCGCCGGCTGCGACTGGATCCGTCAGCGCCACAATCTCCTGATCACCGGCCCCTGCGGCGTCGGAAAGAGCTGGCTCGCCGCGCGCTCGGTCAGAAGGCCTGCCGGGAGGATCTCTCCGTCGCCTATCACCGCATGCCGCGCCTCTTCGCCGCCCTCGCGCTCGCCCGCGGCGACGGCAGGCACGCCAGGATGCTGCGCTCGATCGCCCGCGTCGATCTCCTCGTTCTCGACGACTGGGGCCCCGAGGCCCTCGACGCCGACCAGAGCCGAGACCTCCTGGAGATCGTCGAGGACCGCCACGAGGCCCGGTCCATCATCGTCACCAGCCAGGTGCCGGTCGACCGCTGGTACGAAATCATCGGCAATCCCACCATCGCCGACGCCATCCTCGACTGTTGATCGGCGCGCAATAAGGACCCCGTTTTCGGGGTGATCGGCGTCCAAGAGGGACCCCCCTGGAACGTGGGTCCACAAAGCCTCCGGGTTGATCGGAGGCTGGTTCGGGATGCTGGTGGTGGAGACAATTGCGAAGGTCCGCCGGGCGCATTTGGTCCAGGGCAAGTCGATCAAGGCGATCTGCCGCGAGCTGAAGCTGTCGCGGAAGGTGGTGCGGAAGGTCCTGCGCTCGACGGAGACGGCGTTCACGTACGAGCGTCAGGTGCAGCCGGCGCCGAAGATCGGCCCGGTGCGCGACGAGCTGGACCGGCTTCTGGCGGCGAACGAAGCGAAGCCGGCGCGGGAGCGGCTGACGCTGATCCGATTGTTCGAAGAGCTGCGCGGGCTCGGCTATGGCGGCGGCTATGACGCGGTCCGGCGCTATGCCCGGGAGTGGCGGCGGGAGCGGGCCTCGGCGACGGCAGCGGCGTTCGTGCCGCTGAGCTTTGCACCCGGCGAGGCCTACCAGTTCGACTGGAGCCACGAGGTCGTGCTGCTGGCCGGCGTGACGGTGACCGTGAAGGTCGCCCATGTCCGGCTCTGCCACAGCCGCATGCCGTTCGTGCGGGCGTATCCGCGCGAGAGCCAGGAGATGGTGTTCGACGCCCATGACCGGGCGTTCGGCTTCTTCAAGGGCACCTGCACCCGCGGCATCTACGGCAACATGAAGACCGCGGTTGAGGCGATCTTCGTCGGCAAGGAGCGCGCGTACAATCGCCGCTTCCTGCAGATGTGTGGGCACTATCTGGTCGATCCCGTCGCCTGCACGCCCGCCTCGGGCTGGGAGAAGGGCCAGGTCGAGAACCAGGTCGGCAACATCCGCGAGCGCCTGTTCACGCCACGACTGCGGTTCGGCGGCTACGAGGAGCTGAACGCCTGGCTGCTCGATCAGTGCATCGCCCGGGCCAAGGTGCTGCGCCATCCCGAGTTGCGCGATCGCACCGTCTGGGAGGTGTTCGAGGCGGAGCGGCCGAACCTCGTGCCTTATGCCGGCCGGTTCGACGGCTTCCATGCCGTGCCGGCGTCGGTCTCCAAGACCTGCCTCGTCCGCTTCGACAACAACAAGTACTCGGTGGCGGCGGGCGCTGTCGGCCGGCCGGTCGAGATCCGCGCCTATGCCGATCGGATCGAGCTGCGCCAGGATGGCCGCATTGTCGGCGAGCACCCACGCTGCTTCGGCCGCGACCGGACGATCTTCGACCCCTGGCATTACGTCCCGGTGCTGTCTCGCAAGCCCGGGGCACTGCGGAACGGCGCACCCTTCAAGGACTGGGTGCTGCCCGGCGCCATGGAGCGGATCCGGCGCAAGCTGGCCGGCTCCGGCGATGGCGACCGGCAAATGGTCGCCATCCTCGCCGCCGTGCTCACCGACGGCCTGCCGGCGGTGGAGGCCGCGTGCGCCGAGGCGCTGAACGAGGGCGTCCACTCCGCCGACGTCATCCTCAACATCCTGGCCCGGCGCCGGGAGCCGGCGGCGGCGATCACCATCGCCACCCCGCAGGCGCTGCGGCTGACCATCGAGCCGGCCGCCGATTGCGCCCGCTACGACAGCCTGAGGAGGACCGCCTGATGGAGCGCACCGAGATCCTGGAAGCGATGGGGGCGCTGAAGCTCTACGGGATGCGCGCCGCCTTCGACGAGATCGTCACCACCGCGGTGAAGCGGCAGCACGAGCCCCAGCGGGTCGTCGGCAGCCTGCTCGAGGCCGAGATCAGCGAGAAGCAGGCCCGCTCGATCAAGTACCAGATCACCGTCGCCAAGCTGCCGCTGGCCAAGGAGGTCGACGACTTCGGCTTCGATGCCACGGCCGTCAACGAGGGGCTGGTGCGGGACCTCGCCGCCGGCGGCTTCCTCGACCATCAGCGCAACGTCGTCCTCGTCGGCGGCACCGGCACGGGCAAGACCCATCTGGCCATCGCCATTGCCCGGGCCTGCATCCGCGGCGGCGCC